>CEVA01015321.1_pt1 | contig 20974 bp, 22 predicted proteins | sample 361521 | NCBI WGS metagenome assembly CEVA01 (sample SAMEA2622823, study PRJEB7988) | marine metagenome | isolation source: saline water (ENVO:00002010), including
GAACCATCGGGCGCCTGTGAGGCGCCCACGTTGCTCCACCCAGGCGAGCCATCCCCCGATGAGGATCGAGCCGGTGGAGACGACCAGAGCGAGCGCCATGGTCCGTCCAAACAGCTGTGGGACGCTGGTCTGAGCAATCGCTTCGACCCATCCGGTCGTCACGCCGAACGGGTCCTGGTCCACTTCGAGCGCTCCGGCGATCAGCCCGAACAGTGGCAAAAGCGTCAATCCAATGGCGATGGACGCAGCGACGGCTGTCATCAACCGATACACTGCTTTACTGGAGCTCCAGATCTCTGAGCAAGCTGAGGGTGGGGCCGATGTCGGTCAGATGGGCCTGATCGACCTCGGAGAGAGCAATCGATCCGAGGGGTTGGAGATCCGGATGGGCCTCAATGTGTTGTACGACCGGGTACTCGTAGGTTTCCTTCGTGAGATTCGATTGCACCTCGTCACTCAACAGAAAGGCCAACAGTTTTTCAGCTCCCTCTTTGCTCCGACCCTCCGCGCCCTTCCGGATTCCGGCGCCTGCGACCATGAGGACGTTGCCACCGTCGTCCGTGGGGAAGCTGTAGTTCCCAGCCCTGAAGCCTTCCGTCTTGAGTTTGTGCAAATAGTAGTGATTGACCCAGCCGATGGTGATTTCGCCCGCGTGAGCAGCCTGCACCTGGGGTGAGTTCTTGGGAAACATCTTGGGCTTGTTTGCTTTGACGGCTTCCATCCAGGTTCGGGTCCTGTCTTCCCCCCACTTGTGGCGCAGAACACTAAGGTGAGCCTGGAAGCTCGCGTTCCCTGGCGCCCATCCGATGCGTCCCATCCACTTCGGATCGGACAGCCCCTCCAGATTAGGCGGCAAGTCGCCCTCCTCAACCGCGGTCGTGTTATAGACCAACACCCTCAGCCGACCCGTGATTCCGACCCACCGCTGATCCGGATCACGGAACCTTGTGTCGACCCGATTGTAGATCCTGGCCGGTACTCTATCGAGCATACCCGCCTTGGCCAGGGCGCCCAGATATCCTGAATCCTGAAACCAGAATACATCCGCCGGGCATTGTGCTTTCTCAGCGAGCGCCTGACTCGCGAGGGTGGGCGTCTTATTGTAGCGAACCTCAAGCTCGATGTGCGGGTTCTGTTTCTCAAATGCCGCCAGAGTCTTTCCAATCAGTGCTTCGCTTCGGCCGCAATAGACGACCAGGGTTGTTCGGTCATTTGCGGATGTAGCCTCGTTTTCCGGGGCACAAGAGAGTGTTATCAGCAAGACTACGGCGAATGTGAGTAAACGCATCTTGTTCCCTCGTGTATGGGTTCTGACGTGGCCAGACCTTCAGGCGAACGTTGGAGGTGAATTCGTGCCAGAACGGCCCGAACAGCCACTGGCGTAGGACCAGCGTGCGGAACGGCGAGAATATAACGGATGGTGTCGTGCCGGAACAACTGTTTGTGTTAAAAAACACTTGACATACCAGAAGGGTTTTGTTCTATTACCTATCGTTATGTTTGATGTATAAAACAAATGTATTTCTCGTTTCAGACAAGGCCGTTTTTCGAAATGACCAACTCAGTCAGACAAGCCGTACAAGCCGCGTGGCTCTGGGTGATTGTCGTAGCCGTCGGAGTGGTCGTTGGCTGTGAGTCCGATCCGCTCCTTGCGCCGCAGCAGGAGAGTGAGCAGGGCGGAGGGAGCTACGGTCTCATCTACTTCGATCCGGAAGGTGATGACGGGAAGAAACAGAAGGATGACGGGGACACATCGAGAACTCGAAACACAGAGCGATTCTAGGAGAGCCATGAAGAACGCTTTATTCGCCGTGACGTTCGCGTTGTTCGCTTTCGTTCACGGCCCGGCTTTTGCCCAGCAAAATCGAGAGACTTCACTTAACGGCACCGTAGTTGATGCGTCTTCCCGCACACCGCTGGATGGTGCTATCGTTGTGGTCCGATCTTCTGATCGGCTTCTCGGCACCGCGATCTCCGACCCAAACGGTTCGTTCCACTTTCAGAGGCTCGAGCCTGGGTCTGTAGAACTCCAGGTCAGTCTGCTTGGTTATCTGCACCACACAAAAACGGTCCAGCTCGAGTCCGGATCGGACCTCAAAATCGGGATCGAACTTTCTGTCGATCCTATCCAGCTCCTCCCACTCGAAGTCATCGGACAATCAGCCAGCGTTTACAGAAAGCTGCCCGGAACCGTCAGTCGGATCGAGGCCAAGAGCGTCGATCTGATCAGACCGATCGGCACTCAGGAACTGCTTGAAATGGTTCCGGGTATCAATGGTTATGCCGATGACGGATTCGCGAACTCCCGTCTGAGCATCGGAATCCGTGGACTCAACCCGAGGCGGAGTTCACGTGTTCTCCTCTTGGAAGATGGAGTGCCGATCCAGCCGGCGCTCTATGTCTACCCGAACATGTATTACAACCCGCCCTCAGAGCGCATCTACGAGGTCGAAGTCATAAAGGGGAGTTCTGCGATCCGGTTCGGACCTCACACGATGGGTGGGGTCATCAACTACACCACAAGAAAGCCGGGCCAGGAATCTGGAAGCACCATCCAGTTAACGGGCGGAACCAACGGCTATTCCAGTGTATTCGCGGAAGTCAGCGGATTCGGTCCCAAGGCCGTGAAGTCCGATGTTCAGGTTCTTTACAAGCGGGGAGACGGCTTCCGGCAACACAACGACTTCGACCAGATCAACGGCACGGTTAAATCCCATTTCTTCCTATCCGACGACAAAATCCTCTACGTAAAAGCGAACGCCAATTTGGAGAACTCGAATGCGACTTACACTGGGTTGACGGAATACTCCTTCGCGACAGAGCCGAACTTCAACCCCAAGGAAAACGACAACTTTAAAGTTTTCCGGTCGTCACTCGACGTGCTCTACACCAGCGAGATTACACCTAGTCTGACGGGTAACACAACGGTCTACCTGAGCTACTTCGATCGGCGTTGGTGGCGTGAGGACGACATTTTCGTACGCCCAGCTACGTTGCAGGCGGGAAATCCCGTCGCGGTGCCTTACTTCCTCACGGGTGACCTTGTGCGGGTCGGTAACGGACGATCGAACTTCGGTATCCTTCGAACCTTCTACGTCGGAGGGGTGGAGCAGAGTTACAGCCTGGAGCACGCATCAGGGGAGTTGTCGGTCGGGGTGCGAGGTCACTGGGAACGTTTCATCGACGACAAGAAGGTCGGGAGCGCGCCGGATGCCCGGTCTGGCATCTACTTTAGGGGATCGGAAGACGACCCGACGATCGTCGGTCAGAGCCATCACTATGAAACTGCGGCATTGGCCCTGTATGCATCCGAGGAATTCAGATTCGGCCGTTTAACCGTGAATCCCGGCCTGCGTTTCGAGTACTTCGGTCAGGATCAGGTGGATCGCCTTCGGGGCTCGCTCCTGTCCGACAAAGTGACCTTCGTGGTGCTCCCGGGCATCGGTCTGAACTTCGCGCTTGGCGACTACAATCTATTTGGTGGCATCCACCGAGGATATACACCTCCATCGAGCGGAACGCTGCGGGTCACAAATTTCGGACAGAACATCAGTTCTGGTGGCCTGGATCTCGAGGCTGAGAAGAGCTGGAATATGGAGGCGGGTATTCGGACCTGGCGGCCTGGGCTCCGTCTGGAGGCAACGGGCTACTGGATTAAGATCAATGACCTTGTGGCAGCGGGGCGCGGCACGGCGTTCAAGAACCTGGGTAAAGTGCAGACCTACGGGGCCGAGCTTGGGGGGACCATTGGATTCTCCCGGCTTTCAGAATTGCTGCCTGACTTCAACTTTGCCTACGCGTTCCTCAAGACAGAAATCGAGAGTGGCCTGATCGTTTCCGGACGTCTCGCGGGCAATGTCGTCGTAGACCTTGAGGGGAACGAACTGCCGTACGCCCCTGAGCATACGCTCACTATCGGGTTGTCCAAACGCTTCGGGCCGTTGAACGTGCGTGCGGATTGGCGCTATGTGAGCGAGGTCTTTACGGATTTCGAAAACCTGTCCCAAACCTTCAACCGAGGGGACTCCGGACCGGTATCGTCCTACTCCATCCTCAACGCCAGCGCCGAGTATGACATTACAGAAAAATGGACAGTGTCCGTCAGCGGAAAGAATATCCTTGATGAGGTTTACATCGGGTCCAGGCTCCACTCCAACCCCGGGCAGCCGGAAGCGAACCTTAGCTCGGGGATCCTGATAGGCCCGCGGCGGCAAGTGAATATCGGAATCAAGATGGGCCTATGAGCCCACCGAAGGAAACACAGAGGCAGTAACGCACCACCACCACCACCACCACCACCACCACCACCAGAGGAGGAGCCCATGGTTCCCTCATCCTTAAAGTTTCTTTCTCGAATTTTAGCTCTGTGCGTTGCCCTGAGTTTTACGACTTACGGGTGCGGCGGGAAAAAAGGTTCGTCGATTACGGGTTCCGGCACTGGCACGACAGGTGGCACCGGTACGACAGGTGGCACCGGTACGACAGCTGGCACCGGTACGACAGCTGGAACGGGCGCCGTGGCAACGACGCCGGAGCCGACAGCTCCTCCCGTCTATCTTCCGAAAACTCCCGAGCCAATCAGCATTCCAGCGGCCTACGCCTTTGACAGCCGCTTCCAGGATGGAAAAAGTAGCGTCTCATACGGCGGACAAGTTGTCCGCCAGCTTCTGATCCAAGATCTCAAGATCTTTATCGGCAACCTTGGCAAGGACGGTGCGACATCCGCCAGTCTTCAAGATCTACTGAACTTCTACGAACACGATGATGCGCTGAACCTTCAGACGCTGACAACGGCCGGGTCAAATCCTATAGTGGAAAGTACATACTCGTCGATCTCCACGGGAAAGAACCTGATCGGAAAGATCTCGGATGACGTCGTACTTGGGTCTGGAGGAAAGACGGCAGACGATCTGCTCCGTGAGTGGTTCGACATCGTAGTTGCGAACTCACAGGATCCAGCCAAGTTGGGCACCCCCGCCGTTTATACGACCGATGCAGGTGTAGACTTGTCACAGATGATCAACAAGCTCCTGATCGGTGCCGTTAGCTACGCGCAGAGCACCAGCAAATACTTCGCCTTGCTCCTCGACCAGGACAACACTGAGGCCCGGAAAGGCACTGATCCCTACACCGCGATGGAACACTATTGGGATGAGTCTTTCGGCTACTACGGAGCAGCGAGAGACTATGCTCGCTACTCAGACGAACAACTGGCTGGTGGTGCTGATGACTACACCTTCGATTCCAACGGCGACGGAATGATCGACCTGAAGTCAGAATACAACTTCGGTATTTCTCGCAACGCCGGTAAGCGTGACAAGGGCGGCACAGGTGTGGATTTCACAAAGGAAATTTTCGACGCCTACCTGGCTGGTCGGACAGCTATCACTAACCAGGGGACGGTTAGCGAGATTTCCACGCACCGTCAAATTGCGGCAGAAGGGATGGAGAAGGTGATCGCTGCAACAGCGGTCCACTACGTCAACGACACGTTGGACGATATGTCCAAAATTGGTACTGCCGACGAGAACACCGTGAATCACAACAAGCATTGGGCTGAAATGAAAGCCTTCACGATGGCCCTCCAATACAATTCATTTGGGCGAATTACCTCGGCTGATCTTGAACAACTCCACACTTTAATGGGTGACGCGCCCAAATACGATGCACCCGGGACGGAAGCCTACAACAATACCGTTGCCAACCTTACCGAGGCCAAATCGGTTTTTGAGTCGGTCTTCGGTTTCTCCAGCGCGAATATGGCGGACTGGTAGAAGAGACTTTCAGATTCTGATTAGCTATATAGGGACTGCTCAAGCGTGGCTTGGGCAGTCCCTATTGTTTTGGACAGGATTCGAAAGATGCCTCTGAGTAGAGCAGCGCTGGTCGTTCTTCTGTTGTGCCTGGCTTCACGGCTCCTCAGCGCGATTTACTACGTCGAGGATCCGGACAGCCTGCGGTTCGCCCTGAGTATCGTTGATTACGACGTTAGCCGGCTCCAGCCACATTTTCCCGCTTACCCTGTTTTCTGCTGGCTGGTGAAGGGAATCAGTCTGGTCACGGGTAGATTCGCCCCGGCCTTCGCCATTATGGGTGGCTTGTCGACCTGGGTGACGATCCTCTGTGTTGTTGCAATTTCTCGCGAGAAACTGACAGATCCGAAGGGGCTACTGATCGCCGGGCTGGTTTTCTTGAACCCGATGATCTGGTTGTTGGGAAACCGGTATATGCCCGATCTCGCGGGATTGGCGTGTCTTCTCGGGGCGTTCGTGTTTCTGACGCAGGGTCATCGGCCGGTCTGGGGAGCGTTCCTCTCAGGTTTGCTGGCGGGAATCCGTCTCTCCTACCTGCCCTTCGCGATCGTACCCTGGGGTTTTGCTCTCTGGAGCCACAGTGGGGACCGGCTGCGGATCCTCGGCGCCAGTCTGGGGGGAGTGTTTGTCTGGGCGATTCCCCTGATCTGGATCACCGGGTTCCCAGAGTTGATCGAAGCGGCCCGAAATCAGTCAGCCGGACATTTCCTCGAGTTTGGTGGCTCGATCGCGACTGAGCCACACTTGGTCAGTCGTCTCTCGAAGCTGGTCGAAGCGGTTGTGGCGGACGGATTCGGGTTGTACTGGACGGATCGGCATTTTTCGACCGCCATCGCGACTTCCGCGATCTGTCTGTGTGTGGGCCCCGTTCTGGTACCTGTGTGGCGAAAGTTGGTCGAGGACCCGATTTTCAGACTACATCTCGCGAGCTGGACCGTATACCTGTTGTGGATTTACTTCGGACAGAATGTGGTTCACAAGAGCCGGCACGCGATGCCCTTGCTTCCGTTGATCGTGCTCACGCTCGCTCAGGCCGTCTTCATCGATACTCGGGCAAAGGACCTTCGACGCATCGCGTTCATTCTGTTCGTGCTCGCCCACGGCTACGTGACGTTTCATCTCGTGAATCAACACACGAGTCCGTCAGCCATTTCCCAGGTAAAGGATTATCTCCAATCGCGTTCTTCCCCAAACCTCCACATCGTTACGGTTCCGCTCGTCGAATTCTACCTCTCGTCGCAGGAGGTCAAGGGGACCTACATCACGATTGAGGATCCTTCGGACGTGGCCGACATTGCGCAGGTTCCGACGGGCGCGGAGGTCTTTACGATCGGTAGTCCACATTCTTTTCCGATGCGGCCGTTAAAATCTCAGAAGACCTTCTTCCACAATCCCTACGTCAACCGGATGTGGCCGGAGATCGGCGTCTATGAGTACTGATCTGCGATCGGGCGCTCCCTTGCAAATCTTCGGGGGTGGACCGGGTGGCCTGGCCGCTGCGTACTACGGGGTGAAGGCGGGATACGACCTGGCGCTCTACGAGGGGTCGGGGGCGACTGGGGGGAATGCACGTACGCTCAAGTTGGGGGATTGCCTTTTCGATACGGGCGCTCACCGTTTGCACGACAAGAACCCTGAGGTGACTGACGAGATACGAAACCTCCTGGGATCCGACCTGATGACCGTCAATGCGCCCAGCCGAATCCATCTTGCTGGGAGACGACTCCGCTTTCCGCTCCAACCAGGTGATTTGCTTCGAAACCTCCCGTGGCAGAAGGTGGCGCGGATCATCCTAGAACGAATTGGACGAAATCGAGACCCGAGTCCCTCGAACTTCCGTGATTGGGCAGTCGACCAGTATGGGAAGACGCTCGCGGAGCTACTACTCTTAAACTACTCCGAGAAGCTTTGGGGGGAAGAAACGGGTAAGCTGTCCATTCAGATCGCGGGAGGTCGACTGCGTAACCTGGATCTGCGAGCCTTCCTGAGGGGCGTTCTGCCTGGAGACGATCCGCGGCACCTCGACGGCGCTTTCTTGTATCCCCGACACGGCTTCGGTTCGATTTTTAGTCGTGTTTCGGAGGAAATCGGATCCGGACGCATCCACTGTGAGAACCGCATCACAAGTCTTAAACACGGTGAGGGGCGCATTCGGTCCTTTGTGGTGAATGGAACAACCCGCGTCGATGCTCGCACAATCATCAGCACACTTCCTCTCAATCTCACCGTTGAGATCCTTGACCCACTGCCGCCTCGAACGATTTTGGAAACGGCCCGCAGCATTCGGTTCCGCAAGCTTCTCCTCTGCGTCTTCTGTCTGAAGCGACCGAAGTTCTCGGATAATGCGTCGATTTACTTTCCCGAATCCGAAAAGCCGTTTACGCGCCTGTACGAATGCAAGAATCGGAGCCCCTTCGTGGCCCCGGATGACCAGACAGCGATCGTGCTCGAGTTGCCCTGTCATGAAACGTCGCCTTATTGGCAGATGGGGGAGAAGGAATTGCTCGACACTGTCCTTGCGGCCCTCAACGATGTTGAGCGTGTGCGTGAGGATGAGGTCCTGAACACTGCGGTTTACAAATTACCGTTTGCATACCCAATCCTAGAGGTGGGGATCGAACAAAAAGTAGAAGAATTGATTCGATACCTGGCGGATTTCGAAAACTTCCATCTCCTTGGACGCAACGCGACCTTCCAGTACCTTCACACACACGATCTGTTTGCATCCGCGAAGGAGATGGTCGGGCGGATCGACCTTTAGCGACTCACACTCGGGCGGCGATTACGGTCGTTGCCGAGCGTGATTTCACTTCGGGCGGTATCACTACCTAGGATCTGCAGGATTTCGAAACCGGCTTCATTCTGGCGTCAGGAATGGTGAACTATAACCGAACGGCGCTTCAGACGACCACGCTCGGTCCCTTGGCGGCCAGGGAGATGGAGTACACGGGACTCGTCCTCGGTTTCGTGCCGATTCGGGGAATCAACCTCCTGGCCCGTGATGGGTCGTACCTCTAGGGCGTCGGCTATGTTCCGATCCTGGATTTCGAGTTCAGCCTTTATTTGGATGATTACAACCTGGTCCGAACGTCCTTCTTGCCGGGCGCGGCGAAACAAACGGTGCTGGACGGGAATGCTCGACAACTTCCGGTGATGATCGACATTGCCCGGGGGATGCCCCAAAGCCTGTCCCGTCTCGTGAAGCGTGAAGCGGTCGAGGAATAGAGAAACAAGGAGAATGCAGGATGAGAGATCTGACGGGTAAGGTCGCCTGGATCACTGGAGCGGGAACCGGAATCGGCGAAGCGGGGGCAAAATCGCTGGCGGCCCTTGGGATGAACATCGTGCTTTCGGGGCGGCGACCGGATCCCCTGAAGGCTGTCGCGGATGCGATTGGTGAGTGCGCGGTTGTGGAACCCCTCGATGTGACGGATAAAGCGCGGGTCGACAGCGTAGCCACCGGGATTCTTGATCGATTCGGCTCGTGCGACGTCCTGGTCAACAGTGCGGGCCTGAACGCGTCGAAAGATCGCCACTGGCATAATTTCCAACTGGATGGCTGGGACCAGGTCATCGACGTCGACCTGAACGGAGCTTTCTACTGTTCGATGGCCGTGTTGCCTTCGATGAAGGAGAAAGGAGAAGGTCTGGTCATCAACATCTCCTCGTGGGCGGGAAAGTACACGAGTATCCTCACTGGCCCCGCCTACAGTGCGGCCAAGCACGCGATGATTTCGATGACCGAGAGCTTCAATATGGAGAACGGTATTCACGGCATTCGGGCGTGTGCGATCTGTCCCGGAGAGGTAGATACGCCGATTCTGGACAATCGCCCGGTTCCCGTTTGCCCGGAAGAGCGAGCGAAGATGGTCCAATCGGAAGATTGCGGCGAAATTATCGCATTCATCGCCCGGTTGCCCTCCCACGTGTGCGTGAACGAGCTGACCGTGAGCCCGACCTGGAACCGAAGCTTCGTGGAGCGCGCCAGAGCGCTTACGGAGGGTGGTAAGGGAGGCGTGCCCTAAAGTTACGTTTTGAGTTTGAACGGAAACCGGAACCCATCAATCGACTGACGAGGACCCATCGCAATGAGCAAGCAGCCCCCCCTTCCTTTCGTTTTCTCCCACGATCAGATGGTCCAGTTCACCCACCAGTACGAGGGGGATCGCTTCCCGGACGGAAGACCCCGTGTGCCCGATTCAATCCTCGAACGGATGAAGAAGGTCACCTGCGAGCAGGCCTGGACCGTGCTCCGGGAACACGGCTACGACTGTCAGTATCAGGGTAAGTGGGTGATGACCCACCAGGATCCCGTCCTCGTGGGCAGGGCAGTGACGTGTAACTTCATTCCTTACAGACCGGATGTCGCCGATGTGGTCGTCGATGCGGCAACCGAGCAAGGGCTGGAAGGACGCGACAAGCACTGGGTGATGGATGGACTCGTGAAGGAAGACGTGATGGTCGCAGATCTGCAGGACAAGCAGATCGGGGGAGGATTCATTGGCGACAACCTGGCGAATATGCTGAACGAGAAGACGGGGACGGGATGCGTCGTCTGGGGCGGGACGAGAGATCTTGCGGGCGTGCTCGAGCTGGAGAGCTTCGTCGTATTCAACCGCAACTGGGACCCCTCCACGTCGAGTGCCTATGACCGAACGATGATCATTGGCTTCAATACACCCATCTCGATCGGGCGAGCCGCCGTGATGCCGGGAGATGTGGTACTTGGGCTCCGGGAAGGGGTTGTTTTCGTGCCGGCGCATCTCGCGCTGGAGGTTGTCGAAGCCTCGGAGCTGATTGCGTTGAAGGATCTGTTCGGCTACGAGCGGTTGAAAGCCGGTGTCTATACGGCGGGCCAGATCGACGCCGCCTGGACGGATGAGATCAGTGAGGACTTTTACGAGTGGGTCCGTCCGAAGGTCGATTCCCTTCCTCCGGAACAGCAGGAAATGCTGAGGGGGCAGGATTGGTGGTAAGAGCAGTGGAGAAGTGCAGAAGGAGAGAATGAAAAGTGTAAAAGGGCTTACGCACGATCGCGTGAGCCCTTTTACTGTGGATGGCGCGGTGCTTGTCCTGTTACGCGGTTTGGACCTCGGGCAGGTATTGGTACTCGGGATCTTCCACCTGTTGGCGCTGGATTTCTGCGATGTGGATCCACGTTTCCCTGAGGCCGTTGGGGCACCAGGGCAGATCGTGCTTGATCCGTCTGTGCAGACTGGGGAGGCGGTAACAGGGTACGGCCGCATACATATGGTGTTCGATGTGGAAGTTCATATGCCAGTAGAGGAACTGGACGATCGGGTTCAGGTAAATCGTACGGCAGGAGAGCCGGAAGTCGGGCACCTTGTCGGTCAGGCCTACGTGTTGGGCGGAGTTGCACATCGATTGAAGCCACTTTCCGAAGGTCTTCGGAAACGTGAAGACGAAGAGCAGGATCCAGTGGCCTGAAGCGATGGCGCCGCCCGCGATCAGCAGATGTCCGATCAGGACAAGACGCTCCCACCGGATGTAAGCCGCTCTTCTCTCCGGGTCTGTCTCGGGCAGGATGGCCTTGGTCCAGCCGTCGTCGGGGAGGCGGCCGAAGAAACTGCGGATCTTCCCCTTGATGAGATCGTAGGGATACTTCGGGTTGACGATGCCGCGCTTGTAAAAGCCGGGTATGTCGACCGTCGCAGGCAAGACGACTTCTCCATCGCCGGGCGGATGGAGCGTGTATTTGTGGTGTTCGGTGTGGCTCGCCCAGAAATGGTGGTGATTGTGCCAGCCCAGGAAGGAAAAGAGTCGAAGGAACGACCGATTGAGCCATTTCGGTCGAAACACGGAGTCGTGGACCAGTTCGTGGAAGCCGTTGATGAGAAACTGCCAGTTGTGTCCGTTTGCAAAGACGATCAGCGCGGTCACATACCATGGCCAATGGTCGACGCTGTAGAGGGCGGCACCCACCCCGGCGCCCAGGATGCCGAGGTAGCCGAGCGTCTGAGCGAATCCCAGCAGATTACTGCGACGGTTGAATTGGGCGAGTTCTTCCCTGGACAGCGGACACCGATACCATATGATCCGTGTTTTCGCGGGGGGAATGTTATAAACGGGACCTTCGGTCAGGACGTCAGCGTCCTGGAGGTCGGTCATTGGTGGGTCGGGTTGCATAGGTCGAGGTCCGGACATCGGAGAGCGCACTCCGGTGAGGGTTGATGGAAAAGAGTCAACTCTATATTAGCTCAACCGCGCAGAATTGTCGCGTCAATCATCGCGATCGCAAGGGTGAGAGTTTCTGTCGCATCGGCAAATGGAGCTGTGACTCCCATCCATAGGTATCCGTGTGGGAGTTCACCAGAAAGCTGTGTATCAACGACCGTTTTCACGGCTGTCACGCTGGACTTCTCGGTGGTAATGGACCATCGGGGTCTGGTGGGTGAGGACCCCCACGAGTTTCATTGAAGAAGAGGCTACGGAAAAACTCGATCATCCACCTGAAGACCAGAGATCCCACCCCCACAGCGACCCCGATGATCAAGGACAACGTGATCAGGAATGGACCTCCCGTGAATCCGATCACGGCCATTCGTCGCATCAGGGTGCGGCGGATCGATTTCAGGTTTCGCCGAATCGCGGATGGGCTGTTGGTGCTCGCACCGGACATTGCGTCATTTCCCCCTGAGCGGAGTCTGAAACGCTCAACAGGGTGCTGTGTGTGCGAGATTTTCGAGGATGATTCCGTGCCCGGGATTCCTGCCTGTATCTCGCGGGTCGTTACCACGGCTTAGGCTCTTCGGCCCATCGCCTTACGAAGCCGCCTTCGATCAATTCTCGATTGAGGTAGCGCCCGTGCCTGGCAATCTGAGCGGGGTCTTTTTCGCCTGGAAGGTAGAGCAGGTCCGACAGGTAGCGATCGTAGAGGTCCAGTTTCGTCGTCGACACGACGACGTGATCCACCTGCTCCAGGGAGCGTGTCACATAATCTGTGGCCCGCACCCCCGCGGGCGTTTTCGCCTCAGGGCTATCGACTCCGCGGAGTCTGACCTTGTGGTCCGAGAGGGTACCGAAACCACAGTCGACGGTGATCCAGAACGTGTCAGTATCGACGATGGAAGCGATCGTGGCCTTGTAGGTGTGTGGGTGCCGACGGCCGTCGAAAGCCTCGATCGAATACGTCCCGCCGCCCTTTTTCGATTGGACGAGAGAATCCACGGGCAAGCCTGGGTCGAGGTCTTCCGGGAGGCGCTCATGAACCCGGAAGCCAAGGTCGAGCACTCGCCCTACGCCGGGTTTGTCGATCAGGCGATACACCCACGGTTCGCCTCGCCTGGCGAGGAGTGCGGCTTCTCCGTCTTCGTCTGGGTCCGGGGAGGATGGCTCCGGCAGGCCCGCCAGCGTCCCGTCTGCGATCTGCGCCTCCAGTTGCCGCACGCTCCACCCGTTTTCGAGGGCCGCCTGGAGATAGCTGCCCCTCACGTCCGGATCTCCGATTCGGATCAACCTGCGGTAGTGGCTCCAGCTCAATTGTGGCCCCGGGGCCAAATTTTCGATCCGACGCCTGAATTCCACAATCTCGTAGAGAAGACGGAGGTCGATGTTCACGTCGGCTGCCAGTTGTTTGAGGGTCTGATCGCCGTACCGGCGGTCAGACGAATCGAGGTAGGCGCAGAGGCGGCTGCCGACTGCCCAGTAGGTCTGGAGCCTGACGGACTCGATGGCCTTTCGTGCGTCCTCCCGCCCCTGGGAAAGAGCCTCGACAATGTCGTTACGCAGCTCGGCGTAATTGGGGACATGTTCGAGTGTCACGGGTTCCTCCTGAAGTTGAGTCTCTGACTGGTTTGAGCTGAATGCTCACGATACCACATCTGCTTCGGATGACCAATCGAATAGTCGGCACAGCTCCGTTTCGGCGTTGCGTTTTACCCCGTTTGGCATTCACTTAACCTGTCGTTCACCTTCACCCTACTGTGATTTGGGAGTTTGAATGCCGATCGTTCAGCACCGGGAACTCAGACGTTACGGATACGAGGTTTTCAAGGCCGCGGGGCTTCCGGATGAGGACGCCCGCATCGTGAGCGAGCATCTCGTCAACAGCAACCTCTACGGTCACGACTCTCACGGTGTCTGGTTCGTGCCACGCTATGCCCAGGGAATGAAGAAGAAATACTACCGGTGGGAGGACAGGGAAGTCGTGAAGGACACGCCCTGTCTTCAGGTCATCAACGGAAAGGGCGCCAACGGGATCGTCGCGGTGACCCGAGCGGTGGACATCGCGGTTGAAAAAGCTCGTGCATCTACCTTTGGGTTCGTCGGCCTGAACCACATCACGCATATCGGCCGCCTGGGGGACTTCCCGCCGAGAATCGCCGAACAGGGGATGGTCGGGATCGTGTGGCTCAATGGTGGGGGTCTCTTTATGACGCCGTTTGGGAGCGCCGATCGCCGGCTGCGACCCGAGCCGATGGCTTTTTCCGCCCCGCGCAAGAATGGCCCACCTTTTATGCTCGATATGACGATGTGCACGGTGGCCGGTGGAAAGATCGCCCAGAAGCACATTCGCAACGAGCCGATGCCGGACGGATGGGTGATCGACCAGAACGGAGACTGGGTCAGCGATCCGGAGATTTACAATGACGAGCCCGAAAATACGGGTGTCGTGCCGCTGGGCGGAATGCAGTTTGGCCACAAGGGCTTCGGTCTGGGAATGATGGCCGAAATGCTCGTCGGGCCGCTGACCGGTGCCGGCTGCACGCATTCGAAGGACGGGGGCGTGGAACGCAACGGGAACGGGACGATGGTGCTGGCGATTGACATCGAGTCTTTCACCGAGCTCGATGTCTACAAGGACGACGTGGAAGGTCTCGCGGAATGGGTCTGCGGTTCCCGTCCGTTGCCGGGATTCGACAAGGTCTACGCGCCGGGAGAGATTGAGCAGGCCAAATGGGCCAAACTCGTTGAAGACGGAATCGACGTACCCGACGGTACCTGGAAGGAGTTCGAGGAAGCCAGCGAGGAATTCGGAGTCGCCTTGCCGGGGACCGACGGCTGATCGCCGTCGAGGGACGGATGGAAGGTAGCTTACCTACACGGAAACTGGGAAACACAGGGATCGAACTGACCGAGTTTGGTGTCGGTGGCTTCCTGGGTCTTCTCACGGAAGACGGCGCCACCCAAGCCGAATGCGAGCGTGCGGCCGTAGAGGCGGTTCGGTGCGCGTTCGACCTGGGAGTGCGGTACTTCGATACGGCCCCTGGTTACGGGGGTGGAGAGGCGGAACGCCACCTGGGATTGGGGCTGCGGGAATTGTCTTCGGAGGAGCGGGCCCTGCTCCGCGTTTCGACCAAAGTGGGAACGCACCCCGAGAAGAGACAACAGTACGACGGGGACTCTGTTCGATGGTCGCTCGACAAGAGCCTGGGACGACTCTACTGCGACCGACTCGACATCGTCTACGTTCACGATCCGGGAGAAGACGCTCACCTCGATCAGATTCTGGGTGACGGCGGGGCGCTACCCACGCTCGAATATCTGAAAGAACAGGGAGTCCTGAGCGCGATCGGACTGGGAAACCGTACGCATCGTTACCTCCGGCGGGCGATCGAGAGCGGCCGCTTCGACGTCATTCTGCCTTCCTACGACTACCACCCCTTGCGCGATTCAGTCCGAGTGGTGATCGACGAAGCGGCCGCGGCGGGTGTGGGTATCGTCAATGGATCGCCCTACAACGCTGGGCTGCTCGCAGGGCGCGACCTCGACGAGGCACTGCAGAAGCGCGGCGCCCCCGAAGCGGATGTGGAGCGTGCCCGTGCGCTGAGGGCCTGGTGCAGTGAACGGGATCTCGACTCGGGGGAACTGGCGATGCAGTACAGCTTGCGGAATCAGAAGATCGCCTGCACGCTCGCAGGACCTCGGACGGCAGATGAGGTCCGGACCAACATTCAGCACGCAACCGCCGACCTGCCAGAGACGGTCTGGCAGGAAATGGAGGCCTTCGTAGACGCTATGGGCCCGGCCCCGCCGGGAGGAGAATCAGAATGACGAACCCATTCATTCGCCGACTCACCCTACTGTTCGCCCTTTGTGCAACCGGGGTCGCCTTGCGAGTCGAGGCGGCGGCTCCCGCACCGGGGTCTTTCGCAATGTATCCGATTCGGATCGTCCTGGAGGATGGGGGTTTTCACGAGGCGGAGAGAGGGATCTTTTACGCACCCGCAAACCGCAGCAAGCCGGATGGTCGTGTCGTCACGGTGGAGGTGTATCGATTCAGGGCCTCCAATAGCGCCAATCCAGATGCGCCGCCCATCTTCTGGTTACCGGGCGGGCCGAGGTTCAGCGGGCTCGGAGGACTTCTGGGCGAGCCAGGTGGCTTCGAACGGGAGATCCACCCGCATCTGGATCACGCTGACCTTGTTGTCGTCAGCCAGAGGGGAATCGGGCCCTCACAGCCGTCCACGATTATCGAGACGACGACCCCGCAGACACCGCTGGATCAACCCTATGACGACGCGGCAGCGAGTGCGGCCTATCGAGCGGTCCTGGCCCGGGAGAGAAAAGCTTGGGAAGCACAGGGCGTGGACCTGAGCGGTTTCGCGGTCGACGAGGCCGCTGCTGACGTGAATTTTGTGCGAGCTGCTCTGGGATATGAGAAAATCGTGGTCTGGGGTGGGAGCTTCGGCAGCCATTGGGGAATGGCCGTGATGCGTTTCCATCCGGAGATCGTGGAGCGGGCTGTCCTTCGCGCGATGGAAGGACCCGACCATACCTACGACCATCCGGGCCACATCTGGAACGTCTACAAACGAGTGGCTGAAGAGGCCGAGGCGCATTCTACCTTCGAGGGCTTTATCCCCGAGGGCGGGCTCGCCAAGGCGATCGAGAACCTGGTCGCCAAGGTGGCGATCGTGCCGGCGAGAGTGACGGTGAGGACTTCCGAGGGTCCACAGACCGTCCTGATCGATGGGACGATCATTCGGCATCTGGCTCGTGGCTACTCGGGCAGTCTGGGTGCGTGGCCGTCCGACATCATCAACCTGTACGCAGGGAACTACGGGAAGGCTGCGGTCACCCTCGTAAGGGCACGTCAGACCAGCGCCAATCAGCTGGGCGACTATCGCGAAACGAGCCGATTCCGGAATGCAGGAAGGACCTTCCTGACCGCGAGCTACTTCGCGCTCGACTGTGGATCCGGCATCTCAGCTGAGAGGTTGGCGGCATATGACGCCAACCCTGCGAACCAGGTCATCGGGGAGATCAACTGGAAGTACAAGGAAGGCTGCAAGGAATTCGACAACGATATGGGGGACGCTTTCAGGCAGAATTTCGAAACGGACATCCCGACGGTCATCGTGCACGGCACGTGGGATCTCTCGACGCCTTACGAGAACGCCCTCGAGCTGTTGCCCTACTTCAAGAACAGAAAGTTCGTCACCGTGAAACGGGGGCCCCACGGGTCTCTGAGGGCGGCGATGGAGGTATCAAAGCCGTTTTCAGATGCGATCTACAAGTTTGTCTCTACCGGAGATATGGCAGGGATTCCCGACGAGGTAGAGATCCCTGTCGAATGGGTGGCGCCCCGATAGAGTCAGGCGGGGAGATAAGCGAAGAGGCTACACCGGGGACCGGTGTAGCCTCTTTTTCTAAGAGAATCGCGAGCGCTTAGAACTTTGCTTCTTCCCAGAAGATCGTCACGCCTACAGCCTGCCACTTGTCTCGCTCGACGGCCGGGATGGCGACGGCGAGACACCTCGGGATGCCGATTGGGTCCAGCTGGTCGGCCACGTTCTGGAAGCAGGCTTCGACCGTTGACAGGGGGGGGTCGGTATGGCGCTCGATGTTGAACTTCATATCGTTCGGCCCGAACGCGACGTAGTCGATGCCGGGCCGGTCAGCGAATCGACGGGCGTGTGCGACGGCCTCCAGGGATTCGAACTGCAAAACGAGGACCGCGTGGTTGTTCCACCATTCCGCGTACTCCAAACGGTCGGGGTTCCCGCCTGACGGACCGAGCCCGACTCGATTGGGGCCACCCCAGCTTCGACGACCGATCGGCCCATACCAGAAGAACTCCACGGCCTCAGCCACGGTTTCCTCGGTCATCACTTCCGGGACCATAATCGAAGACAGCCCGAAATCGCAAAACCGCCCGGCCAGATAGGCCTGGCGGGTGTGTGGGAGTCTCATCTGGGCGGGCATCCCGAGATCCTCGGCGTTTGCGCAGAAGGTGACGATTTCACGCTCTGAAATCGGCCGATGTTGTCCGTCGAAATAAACACAGTCGTAGTCTCCGTTGCCCAGAGCCACTTCCATCTGCCCTTTCTCGATGTCAATAGGACAGTTCATCAGCACGGCGGCTTTCTTCTCTTTGACGGTCTGCTTGAATGGTTTCACGTGACGATCCTCGGGAGAATGGAATGTTGGCAAAGGAGTGAGGAGTTTAAGGAAAAGTCGGCGTCGGGGCACGCAGGGACTCGTAAGGGTGTGAATCGGTTTGGGGTGTCGCGAGGTTGAGACGATCTTGAGGTCTGACACACGAAGTTCCGTCGCATCGTGAAACAGTATGTCTGCCGGAGCTGATTCGACTGTAGCGGAGTTTTCTGATGATCCGGAATTACTGTCTCACGGCGATCCGCAATCTGACCAAGCACAAGGGATACTCGTTCATCAACATCACCGGGCTTGCGCTCGGCCTGACCTGCACGATCCTCGTGCTCCTCTAAATCCGGAACGAGTTTTCGTTCGATCGCCATCACACGCGTGGGGACCGAATCCACCTCGTGCTGGGTGAATCGAGATTGGGCGACCAGATTGAAGCTTCTACGCAAACGTCCGGAGCCTTGGCCCCCGCGATGCAGGAAGAAATCCCCGAAGTCGAGCACGCGGTCCGGTTTTACCACTATTGGCCCTGGATTCGGCACAACGAAAAAGGCTTCAATCAAGCATTGCTTTTCACGGATCCGGGAATTTTCGATGTGTTCGACATCCCCTTCGTCCTGGGCGATCGTGAAGCCGCGCTGAAAGAACACGGCTCGGTCGTGATCAGTGAGGAGATGGCAGCTCTGTTCTTCGGTGATGAGAGTCCGACCGGAAAGATGATTACCGTCGAGGATTTCTCCACCCCGGGAGATTTCACGATCAGTGGTGTATTTGCGACGCTCCCGACGCACTCTACGATCCGGATCGATGCACTGACGACAACCCCCACCGGCTACGCCGAAAAAGCCTGGCCGTTCTGGAGCGCGGATGGTCAGTACCGAGGCATCACGACCTATTTCCTGATTCTGGACGGAGCGGACCTCGGGGTTGTGGAGGAAAAACTCAACGACCTGATGCGAAGGTATATGGGGGATGAAACAGCCAGCCGCAGCCAGTATACCATCCAGCCACTGCTGGACGTGTATCTCTATTCGATGTCGCACTACGGGATGGAGTGGGGGTGGAGCGATATCCGGCAGGTCTACGCCATTGCCCTCATCGGGGTGTTCATTCTGGTGATCGCTCTCCTCAATTACACGAACCTGGCGACGGCCCGATCCTCGTGTCGATCCCGTGAGATCGGGATGCGCAAGGTCGGGGGCGCGACACGCTCACAAATCGTCTTGCAGTTGCTGTCGGAATCCGTCCTGATCGCGCTAATCTGTGTAGTCGTAGCGCTTGGCTTCGTATGGCAACTGCTCCCGACGTTCAATCAGATGGTGGGGCGCAATCTGGTCCTTTCTCTCGGAGCGCTGACGCGGCGAGGTTGATCGGTCTGGCAGGGCTGGCCGGTCTGCTCGGAGGGCTCTATCCGGCGCTGTATCTCTTCAGGTTCGAGCCCGTGGAAGTCATCAAGGGTAGCGTGAAAACGGGGCGGGGCACGACACTGAGAAAGGTGCTCGTGGTTACGTAGTTCGTGGTATCGACGGCGTTCATCATCGGGACCCTGGTCGTGTTCGAGCAGTTGAGCTGCATCCGGTCGAAGGACCTTGGGTTCAGGAAGGATCGGACGATGCCGATGCCGATCTGGTTCCAGTCCCGCAAGGTTCACATCGCCAACCCCGACCAGGACCTTCGGTTTCGCCATCGGGAGGTCAAGGCGCAGTTCGAACAACACTCGAACATCTTGGGATCGACCTCGAATCGTTTCTATCAAGGTGCGTTGGTGGCGAACGGGGTCTTCCAAGCGGAGGGCTCCACCGAGAATATGAGAATCGGGTATACGGATGTGGACGAGGACTTCGTTGCGTTTTTCGGGCTTCAACTTTTGGCAGGCCGGGCCCTGCGGTACGAGGATCTCGCGGACCAGGAAGAGAAGGGCCGAGCCCTGATGATCAACGAGTCCGCGATGCGGCGTTTCGGATGGAGCGATCCGGGATCAGGATCACCTCCGATTCGATCGGAAAGATCCTGATGGACAGTCGCCCAACGCGTGGTGGCGAACGAACGAGGAGCGTCGTGGTCGGGGTCCTCAAGGACTACCACACGCACTCGCTTCGAGACCCGATTCGCCCGGTTTCCATCGGGCTGCGCCCTTTCAGTTTAAAATATCTGTATCTCAGATTGGGTGACGGGGATCTGGACGAAACGATCGCCCTTGTGAAACGCACGTGGGAGGAATTGCTTCCACAGCGTCCCTTCGATTCCGTGTTTATGGAAGACCAGCTCAACGAATTTTTCTACGATCGAGAACAGCAGCTGGGCAGGATGTTCACGATTTTCGCCATCCTCGCCATCGCGGTCGCGTGTTTAGGCCTTTCGGACTGATCGCGTTTATGACGGAGCAGCGAACGAAGGAAATCGGGATACGTAAGGTGCTGGCCGCTTCCGTGCCGGACACCGTGGTCCTGATGTCGAAGGATTTCCTCCGACTCGTTCTGGTCGGGAACCTGGTGGCCTGTCCGATCGCGTTCTACGGGATGAACGTGTGGCTCGAGGACGTTCCTTACCACGTCGACCTCGGGGTGGGGATATTCCTCATCGTCGTCGGAACGTTGGCCCTGGCTGCGATTACGGTGACCGCTCAGGCTTACAAGGCCACGGTGGTCGATCCCGGGAGGTCGATTCGAACGGAGTGATTCGCAAAAGGAGAGGTTCGATGGCGCAGGAGGAACGAGTTGCCCTGATCGTGGGGGCCAGCAGTGGTATGGGACGTGCGACCGCCAGGGCATACGCCGAAGCGGGGATGCGAGTGGCGCTGGCGGCGCGAAGTG
>CEVA01107663.1_pt1 | contig 20874 bp, 20 predicted proteins | sample 361521 | NCBI WGS metagenome assembly CEVA01 (sample SAMEA2622823, study PRJEB7988) | marine metagenome | isolation source: saline water (ENVO:00002010), including
TGGTGTTGGCGTTAACACCCGGCCCGGCTCTTTTTTACATTCTTGCCACCAGCATCGCCCAAGGTACCCGCTCAGGGTTAGTGTCGGTGCTGGGGATTGCCACAGGAACCGTTGTTCATGTGCTGCTGGCGGTTTTCGGGCTGACCCTGCTGCTGGCATCATCGGTGGCCGTTTTTCAGTTCGTGAAATATGCGGGTGTCGTCTATCTCGTAGCGCTGGGCATGTATGTGCTGACGCGACCCAAGCAGGAAGAGGTCGTGGTATCAAAGCGTCCGGCGAGAGATTTATGGCGGGTCTACAGCCACGCCGTCATGGTGAATGTGCTGAACCCAAAGGTGGGGATTTTTTTCCTCGCGTTTTTCCCGCAATTTGTAGACCCCGGGCGGGGTGAGCCTGCCTTCCAGTTTCTGCTCCTTGGGGTGGTGCTGATTGGGGTTGTTCTGGTGACGGATACCCTGTTTGCACTTACCGCGGGTGCAATGACGCGCCTCCTCAGGGGTCAGAGCGGACAGAGCCGATGGCCGCAGATCGTGGGAGGCCTGACTTATATCGGACTTGGGATCTTCAGTGCCACTATCGATTCCCCGGCGCGGGGCTGAGACCCGAGCGGCAAACGAGTACTGGTTTAAAGGTTTAGCTTCGTGGGCAGTCCACGTCAGGCGCGCTTTCGTACCAGAAACGGCCTGCAAGGTTGCCACGCCAGACCCACAGCGCGAGCAGCGGTGCAGGTCCCGTCTTCATCGCATGAATGGCGCAGGGGGCGTGGTGAATCAGGTCGCCCGGCCGCACGGTGAACTCCTGAGTGTCGATACGCCAGTGCGATTCACCGCTCAGAATGAAGTAGAACTCCTCAGCATCGTGCGCGTGGCCCGGATAGGCGATATCTTCCCGCTGAAGGAGAAGACCCATTCTGATCGGTTCATTATCGGCAGGGGGGCCTTCATCTACCAGCATGGCATAGGCATAGCCCCCGGGGAAAAATTCCGGCACACCACGGCTGGCCTCTTCCCAGGGTGAGAAGGGGGCCGCGCGAGTGACTGCGCCGCGGAGGGGATGATCAGGCGGGATTCCCCGTATCGCCGTTTCAAGGCAAAGCTCCGATGTGGGGCAGGTTAAGGACGTTTTTTCAGTTTTTTCACGCGGCACGCGGGCAATCTGACCCGAAAGCGCCTCGAAGTCGGGCTTATTACTATTGCGGCAAAATTGCCCAAGTTGATCCAAAAGCGTCGGCAGATACTGGCTCATGGGTTGCTCGCTTTAGTCTGATGCACCAATCGCGATGATAATATTTTGTTGATCGGCTTTAATACGGTAATCTCTTGGCGTGAGTTATATCAGAAAATTGATCCATCCTTGCCGACATCATGTGTTCAATTTGTATTCAAACGAGACTACTGCAAGTCCATCAGACTTAAGGAAAAACAACTGTGAGTGAACTTCTGCTCAGCATGCACGACCTTGTGATCGAGGCGGATATCGACGGTAAATGGAAGCCGATCGTAAAGGGTCTCAACATGAATCTGCATAAAGGCGAGATCATCGGCCTGATCGGCGAGTCGGGCGCAGGGAAGTCTACGTTTGGCCTGGCAGGTATGGGGTACACCAAGCCCGGGTGCAGAATTGTTTCCGGGTCGATCCGACTTGAAGACGAAGAACTCGTTGGCGCCTCTCCCGCGCGTCTTCGTGAGATCCGCGGAAACAGCGTCTCATACGTGGCACAAAGCGCGGCGGCGGCATTTAATCCGGCACACCGTCTGATTGATCAGTTTGTCGAGGCTCCGGTGCAGCACGGCAAGATGCGAAGCGAAGACGCTGCGCGGAGAGGTCAGGATCTTTATCGCCAACTGGATTTGCCCGATCCAGATAACATCGGCAACCGTTTTCCGCATCAAGTCTCAGGGGGTCAGTTACAGCGTGCCATGACTGCGATGGCGATGGGCTGCGATCCTCGTCTTATAATCTTCGATGAGCCCACAACTGCCCTCGATGTGACCACCCAGATCGAAGTGCTGTCTACGATTAAGGAAGCCGTTAGAGCAAGAGGTGTGGCCGCAATCTATATCACACACGATCTTGCGGTCGTAGCGCAACTGGCAGACCGCATCATGGTGCTACGTTATGGTGACCTGATAGAGGAAGGAGACGCTCGGAGCCTTCTGGAGAATCCGCAGCAGGAATACACCCGCCGTCTGTTGGCGGTTCGGTCGCTGCGCGAAGAAAAAGGCGCGTCGCAAAGAGAGGACACCGTACTGGAGGTATCCAACGTGAGCGCCCGATACCCCCGCGCAGATGAAGACGTGCTCAAGGATATTTCGATCAGGGTACAGAAAGGAAAGACGGTTGCTGTGGTTGGGGAATCCGGGAGCGGAAAGAGTACATTGGCACGAGTGATCACGGGACTATTGCCGCCGTTTCAGGGAAATGTCCGTTTTTGTGATGAGGTATTGAGCCCGGCGCTCGCAAATCGCGGACGCGAACAGTTGCGGTCCATCCAGATGATTTATCAGATGCCGGACGTGGCGCTTAATCCCAGACAGAAGATCGTCGAGATCATCGGCCGGCCGTTGGAGTTCTATTTGGGCTTAAAAGGGGGCGAGAGAGATGCCGCGATTAAGCGACTACTCGAGCAGATTGAACTACCGGCAGATTATGCGGACCGCTACCCGGCGCAACTGTCAGGGGGTGAAAAGCAGCGGATCTGTATTGCGCGGGCGCTTGCGGCCGAGCCTGAACTCATCATCTGCGATGAGGTGACTTCAGCACTTGATCAATTGGTCGCTGAGGGGATTCTGGAATTGTTGCAGAATCTGCAGAACGAATTGGGCGTCTCCTATCTTTTTATCACTCACGACCTTGCTACCGTGAAAGCGATTGCCGACAGTATCGTGGTGATGTATCAGGGGAGGGTGGTGGAGCAGGGCCCGAAAGCGGAGATTCTTTCTCCTCCCCACGAAGCCTATACTGAGCTGCTGTTGTCTTCCGTTCCCGAAATGGACCCCGACTGGCTGGATATTCTGGTCGAACGCCGTAAACGCGGTGAATTGCCAACCGCAGAGTCGATCAACTGAAGGTTTAGCATCGGCGAAGACTTGGCATCTTTTAAGCCATCAGGCCGCACTTGTGGATCTCTGACGGAGTGACCCGGTGGGAGTCTAGGTGCGATGGGTATTCCAGTCAGTGCCGCGATACATAATCTGTCTGCGGACTTCTTCGGATTCCCGATGGAATTCCACGGCAACCGGATCCAGATCGTAACGCGGTTCGGGCTCTGGTTTGAAATTCCCAAAGCGGTCGACTCCACGAACCAGCGCAGCGCTGTCTTCATCTGAATAGGCTTGCCGGGTGTCCGGCGGGATGTAACGAATCGCTAGGCCGATTCGCCGGTCATCAGTCTGGTTAGGATGGGACGCATGGGCGATTCGATAGGCAAAGAGCGTCGCCTCCCCCATTCCAACCTCAAGGTTCACTGCGCGATCCTCATCGATTCCCGCAATTTCCTGCCCTCGAGTCAACATATTGTCATCGTGATACGTATCTTTATGAACGAGATCCGGCCCAACGTGACTGCCCGGCAAAACCCGCATACACCCGCTCTGTACGGTAGAGGGCGACAGGGCCACCCAGACGGTGACCAGTTTGTCTGAATCGAGACCCCAGTACTGGCTATCCTGATGCCACGAGACGAACTGGGGCGAGCGGGGTTCCTTGATCCACCAGTCAGTGGACCAGACCAGAATGTCTGGTCCAATAAGGTCCTCCACCGCATCGACGATCTTCGGCGTACGAATGAAGTCCGACAGCCATTTGAATAGCAGATGATTTTTGAAGCGCTGCGACCCGCGCAGCGCGCCGCCCTGAGTCTGCTCAAATGATTCAAGCCTGGAACGCATCTCCTGCATCAGGTCAGCTGTGGCGACCGAAAAGGGTGGCACGAAACCTTCGGCCCTGAAGTCTTGGACTTGTTGTTCAGTAAGGAGCTTTCCCATCAACTCTAATCCCACCGTTTCAGGATAGTATAGGGGCCGCCTCTGCCTAATTTAAAGTCTAGCCGATTAGTATGATTCCCAATATCAACAATCGCACGGACCCGATCCAGAGACTAGGACCAAGTAGTGCGTACGAGGGGAAGGGAAAAAGCGTCGAATCGTAGGTCTTTGTAACGCTCGCCCTTAAGAAAGTTGGCTAAACCTGGCTTTCCTCAATCGCGCTTACTTGGCGTTTAACCCGTTGCACCATGGCATAAACACCGACATGACGGCTGGGACTCAGATGCTCAAACAGCCCTAACTTTTCAAATTCGGCATCGGCATCGAATTCATCGATTTCTGATGCCGTCTTGCCATTGAACATACCCAGTAGAATTGCGACTACGCCCTTTACTGTTGAGGTGTCGCAGTCCCCATGGAATGTGAACAAGCCCTTATCGTTTCGGATAGCCCGAATATAGACCGTGCTCATGCACTCGGGTACGTGGTAAAGATCGATGCGCTCCTCGTCCGAGTAGGGCGGCAGCTTCTCGCCCAGTTCGGTGATGAACTGGTACCGCGCATCCCAGTCCTGAAGAAACTCGAAGGCTTCCACGACGCGGGGGTAATCAATTGGGAAAGTGTCCACAAAAATGGCCAGGTATTAACTCCGCGCAAGATTCATCTCCTGAATTATATCTTCGCGGCTCGGTAATGACTGAACCCGTCATCCACAGTTATGATCCGTCAAGAAATTTTTGACCATTCCAGAATCCAGGAGTCACCAAAACCACATGGGAACGACTGACTACCGTTTGACCATCAAACCGTGGCAAACCCCTCTGGTCGTTTTGCTTGGCGGCTGCCTCATCTCTTTAATCGGTTTCGGAGCCCGATCCAGTTATGGGCTTTATCTCGGTCCCATCACTGAACAGTTTGGATGGTCCCGAGAGAGCTTTGCGCTGGCCATGGCCATGCAGAATCTTTTCTGGGGCTTATGTCTTCCGTTGGCGGGAATGCTCGCCGACCGGTTCGGCCCAGTGTGGGTAATAGGAATTGGGGCGTTGGTCTATGCGTTTGGAACCTTCGGCGTGACGTTGATCGATACGACATTGACGCTTCATTTAACAGGCGGTGTGCTGGTGGGGACCGGTGTTGCGTTCACTGCGTTTTCGTTGGCAACAGCAGCTATGTTGCGTGTCGTCGGAATGGAGCGGCGTTCTTTTGTTATCGGCATATGTACGGCGGCCGGCTCCGTGGGGCAGGTCCTGTACTCGCCGATCACACAGGGAATGATCAGCGGCTACGGCTGGCCTATCGCACTGATTGTGACAGCAATCTCGGTCTGCCTTATTCTCCCGCTTGCGTTCACCTTGCCTAGTGATCCCCGGGTGAGAAACGAGAACGTTGTGCACTCAGGCAGCCGCGGAGCCATCCGTGAGGCATTTGCGCATCGGGGCTTCCTGCTATTGACTGCAGGCTTTTTTGTCTGCGGCTTTCATGTGGCCTTCATTACAGTTCATCTTCCGATTTATGTCGCTGATCTCAATCTTGCGCCGATGGTGGGTGCGGTCGCGATTTCGCTGATCGGTATATTCAATATATTGGGCTCACTGCTTTCCGGTGCGTTTGGTCAGCGCTACAGCAAAAAGCTAGGCCTAAGTGGGATCTATGCCTTGCGGGCACTGGTCTTGGCGATATTTCTTCTCACGCCGAAAACCACTGAGGTGATCTACGTCTTTGCAGCAACGATGGGAATCCTGTGGTTATCTACCGTACCCCTTACTGCCGGGCTGGTTGCCCAGGTGTTTGGGATTCGTTACATGGCGACGCTTTACGGGTTTGTGTTTTTCAGTCATCAGATCGGTAGTTTTATCGGAGTGTGGTTAGGCGGTTTTATTCACGACACCACAGGTTCATATGACCTGATGTGGCAAGCAGGGATCCTGATGGGACTGGTTGCGGCTGTGATTCACCTCCCGATTGATGAGGCTCCCGTGCCGCGTTTGCAAGAAGCGTAATGCGGGTTTTGGGTCTAGGACCGAGATGAATTCCCATGACTAGGCCCGGGACTTCGGGTTTTGTAAACTGAGAGTCTTATAGCGAAGGCAGTCCTTGAGTTGAATTAACAGTTGATCGAGGCGGGAAATTCCCGCACAGTAGGGCCAATCTAATCCGGAGGAGCGATGATCGACGCTAGCCTTAGGGTGTTACGAACCGACGTAGCCGGGATGCCGATTGAATGGATCGGCTTTGAAGAAGCGGTTCGGCTGCACTGTCTTGAGCAGATTCTTTACCCGATGGGTTCCGTGCTTTATCACGTGCATGGCGGGATCAACGCCCGGTCCGGTCAACAGAGCACCCTCGCGATTCATTCCATCATCTGCACTGCGGGCCAATCCCGCGCTCATCTCAAGCGTCTGCCGAGTTATGCGCCGCCATTGAACAACATCACCCTGTTTCGGCGCGATGCAAATCTATGCCTTTATTGCGGGGACCAATTCAAAAATACGGATCTCTCGCGAGATCACGTAGAGCCGCTCAGTAAAGGCGGCAGGGATATTTGGCAGAATGTCGTCACTGCGTGCAAACGATGCAATCATCATAAAGGCAGCCGCACGCCCGAAGAAGCCGGAATGCAGCTTTTGGCTGTACCTTTCGTGCCTACGCATGCCGAGTACATTTATCTCTCGGGTCGGCGAATCCTGGCCGACCAGATGGAGTTTCTGTTGGCCCATTTCCCGCGAAACAGTCTGCTGCATAGTCGCCTGAATGCCGGCGATAGCGAATTGCATGCGCGCTCCCGCTGAGTGAATCATCGGCTCAAACGCGCTTAGAGGTCTCTTAGTGACTCAACAGCAAGACACCTTATTACCTAAGCAGTACTACTGCTTGAGCATGTAAGGCTATCCGGATTTTTGATCCCTTCGACGCATTGTGGCGTTGGAGTGCGTCAGGGCGGAGTTGCAGTCGCCGCATCACCACGACGCAGTAAGACCATGGTTTGCGATAACTCTGCCGCTTCGTCCAGATCATGAGTAACAAAAAGCACAGTCATAGCTAGGGCGTCCTGCACGCGCTTAAGCTCCACGCGGAGACGCTTGCGGGTGCTATGGTCAAGTGCTGGGAATGGTTCATCGAGCAGAAGCAGTCTTGGCTTTCTGGCAAGTGCGCGCGCCATGGCCCCGACAGAGTCTGAATTTGAAACTCGCGTGTCGTTCGACGGGCGATTGGAACGCTCTCGCGTCGACGGTGAAGATCTAGAAAGAGCGCTAACCCACTGTATCGTAGGGGGCGTTACCAGACACCACGGGACAGTGGTCAGTGATGCAGGATCTGACTCAGGAAGAGTTTGGTCCGATCATGCTCCGGGCTCTCGAAGAACTCTTTGGGTGGTTTTTCCTCGATAATCTCTCCTCCGTCCATGAAGATGACGCGGTCGGCGACGGCAGTTGCGAATCCCATTTCATGGGTAACCACCAGCATGGTCATGCCACTCTCGGCAAGCTCAATCATCACATCGAGCACTTCCTTGATCATCTCCGGATCCAGCGCTGAGGTCGGTTCATCGAACAACATGATCCGGGGGTTCATGCAAAGAGAGCGGGCAATGGCGACACGCTGCTGCTGCCCGCCTGATAACTGACCAGGATATTTTGCTGCCTGCTCGGGAATTTTCACCCGCTCAAGGTACTGCATGGCCTGTTCCTCAGCTTCGGCCCTTGGGAGCTTGCGTACCCAAATCGGGGCAAGGGTGACGTTGTCGAGCACCGTAAGGTGGGGGAAGAGGTTGAACTGTTGAAAGACCATCCCGACCTCAGACCGGATGATCTCGATGTTCTTAAGGTCTTGGGTCAGTTCGGTGCCATCAACACTGATGGAACCCTGCTGATGTTCTTCAAGCCGGTTAATGCATCGAATCAGTGTGGATTTCCCGGAGCCCGATGGCCCGCAGATGACGATTCGCTCCGATTTGGCGACTTCCAAGTCGATGTCTTTCAATACGTGAAAGTCACCAAACCATTTATGCATGCCTTTAATCGAAATGATTTTTTCGTTAGAGGGATCCAACCGCGACTGGGTAGATGCTGGCGTCGTTTCCTGGCTCATGATGCAGTCCGTCCTGTTGAGATCACGTTTAGTGACCCGTGTGCAGCTTTTTCTCGAGGCTTAATGAATAACGTGACATCGAAAAGCAGCTGATAAAGAAAAATAGGGAGATGAAAATATAAAGTTCGGGAGCCAGTCCTAGCCATTCGGGGTCATTCAAGCGGGCTCTTCCGAGACCCAGGATATCCATCATACCGATGATGAGAACCAGGGTCGAGTCTTTGAAGGATCCGATAAAGGTGTTCACGATGCCCGGTATTGAGATCTTCAGTGCCTGTGGCAGGATAACGAGACGATGTGCTTTCCAATAACTGAGGCCGAGGGAATCCGCGGCCTCATACTGTCCACTGGACAGGCCCTGCAATCCACCGCGAACCACTTCAGCGATGTAGGCAGATGCAAACAGCGTCACCATAATGAGCACCCGCATCAGGAGGTCAAAGGTCGAGCCGGGCGGCAGGAAGTAAGTCAGCATTGTCGATGCCACAAAGAGCAGCGTAATCAAAGGCACGCCTCTGATGAACTCGATAAAGATCACACACACACCGCGTAAGGCCGGGAGGTTTGATCGGCGGCCGAGGGCAAGCGCTATACCGAGCGGCAGGGAGAAGGCGATACCGGTGACAGCGACGACCAAAGTCAGCAGGATACCCCCGAGTTTGTTTGTGCCGACGGGTTCAAGACCAAAACCGCCCAGCAGCAGCCAAGCCGCGATGAAGGGATAGGCCGCTGCGAAGATCAGCCAGTATTTTTTACCCGGAATGTTCTCCCGCAGCCCGCCCACAATAGCCGCGATAAACAGGATAAAGGTCAGGTTGACCCGCCAGCGCTCCGGTTCGGGATACCACCCGTAGACAAAAAGCTCGAAGCTCCCGCGGATAAATGCCCAGCAGGCGGCATCCCGCGGGGCGTCCATCAGCGCCCAGCACTCTTTTCGGTCGACTGCTGTCCAGATAGCCCCGGTAAACAGCCAATGGATAGAAGGCGGCAGGATGGTCCATAGAAACCAGATAGAAAGCAGCGTTAAAGCCACGTTGAGTGGCGAGGACAGCAGATTGGCCCGTATCCATCCAACGATTCCGGTCGTACGCACCGGTGGCGGCAGGTCTGGATGGGTGCCGGGCGCGTAGCGTGGGTTTGTAGAGGTGTCTGACATAGCTGGGTCTAACGCTCGGTAAGTTTGATGCGGTGATTGAACCAGTTCATGAAACTGGATATCAGCAGCGATATCACAAGGTAGACACCCATTACGATGAGCATGGTTTCCATTTCTTTGCCGGTCTGCATGAGGCTGATTCCACCCAGTGTGGCGGTGATATCCATATAGCCGATCGCGATGGCAAGAGAGGAGTTCTTCGTGAGGTTGAGATACTGGCTGCACAACGGCGGTATGATTATGCGCAGCGCCTGAGGAATAATGATGAGTTGCAGCGTCCGGTTGGGTCGAAGGCCCAACGCAAACGCGGCTTCGGTCTGCCCATGGCTGACGGCGAGGATACCCGCTCGGACAATTTCTGCAATAAAGCACGCCGTATAGAGTGAGAGTGCAAGCCAGAGCGCGAGAAACTCAGGCTTGATCGCCATGCCGCCCTTGAAGTTAAACCCTTTCAGCACCGGCACATCCCAGGAAATCGGCATACCGGTTGCAATGAATGCAAGTCCTGGCAAGGCAACAAGTATGCCCAGCGAGATCCAAAGCACCGGATAAATTTTACCGGTATCGTCCTGCACCCGCCTTGCCCAGCGCTTGAAGAAATACACCAGTGCAATACTGATCAGCAGGACAACCCCGACTATTGTGGCTCCCCCTTCAAAGACCGGAGACGGTACATAAAAGCCCCGGTTCGAAAGGAAAAAGGCATCGGCACCGACATTCAGTGCTTTCTTGGCGGGCGGCAGCAATGTGACCACCAGAGCGTAGATCGCCAGGATGTGAATCAGTATCGGGACATTGCGCATGAACTCCACATACACATATGAGATCTTGCTGACCAGCCAGTTGCTGGAAAGGCGCATGATGCCCAGGATGAATCCAACCAACGTCGCCAGGATACAGCCCCAGAATGCAATCAACAGTGTGTTTAGGAGACCCACCACCCCAGCGCGCAGATGGGTGGATTTGTTGGTGTACTCAAGGAACGGCGAGAAGCCGATGTCGTAGGCGGCGGGCCAAAGTAGAAATCCAAAACTGAACTCCTTGCCGACCGCCTCGAGATTAATGACTACGTTACGGGCGATCGCCGCCAGCAGGGCGAAAACGACCGCCATCGTAATAATCTGGATGATGACGCCACGCGACTCCTGGTTGCGCCAAAGCCGCAACAGGGGGTTCGATGTGCTGGGTGTAGGCTGCATCACTCCGTCAGCGAGGAATTTTTCTATAAGAGATCAAGAGGTTAACGCAGTCTAATCGCTGCGAGACACCGGAGGCCCTGACGAGCCTCCGGTGCCGTTACAACTGAAAACAGCAGATTTCGCTTAGCGGAAGGGCGGCGAATAGATTAACCCGCCGTCGGTCCACAGGGCGTTGAGCCCGCGCGCGATACCCAGAGGGGTGTTCACGCCGATGTTGCGCTCAAAGATTTCGCCATAGTTACCAAGCTGCTTGATGATCTGGTAAGCCCAGTCGTCCGAAAGGCCCAGTTCTGAGCCTTGACTACCGTCGACGCCAAGCAGGCGACGGACTTCGGGGTTGTTAGAGCCTTTCATCTCATCAACGTTGGCCATGGTCACGCCCAGTTCTTCGGCGGTGATGGTGGCGTTCAGAACCCAAGTCACGATGTCAGACCATTGGTCGTCGCCATGACGGGTCGCGGGGCCCAAGGGTTCCTTGGAGATGATCTCAGGAAGCACCATGTGGGCGTCGGGATCCGGCAGTGCGGAACGGGTGGAGGCCAGACCAGAAGCATCTGTCGTGTATACGTCGCAACGACCTGCTTCGTAGTTCTGTCTTGCCTCGTCGTTGGTCTCGATAGTAACCGGCTCGTACTTCATTCCATTGGAGGAGAAGTAGTCAGCCAGGTTGAGCTCGGTCGTGGTGCCCGTTTGAATGCAGACCGAGGCGCCGTCGAGTTCACTGGCACTGCTGACGCCAAGACTCTTTTTGACCATGAAGCCCTGTCCGTCATAGTAGTTCACGCCGTGAAAACGCAGCTTGACACTAACGTCACGCGAGAAAGTGATCGTGGTGTTACGCCAGAGCACGTCGCCTTCACCGGCGTTCAGTTTCGTGAAACGGGTTTTACCGGTGGAGGTGACAGCCTCGATCTTGCTGGCATCGCCCAGTACAGCGGCTGCCGTCGCGCGACAGAAGTCGATGTCAAAACCGCCCCAGACACCGTTAGCGTCCGGCTGGGCAAAGCCCGCGATGCCGGTGCTGACCACGCAGCGGAGAACGCCCCGATCCCGTACATCTTCCAGGGTGCCTGCCTGCGCAGTGCCGACCATGCCGAGTACCAGCGCGGCAGCCGACAGAACAGCAGTCGTTTTTTGTCTCATTACATTTCCTCCCTCACTAGGTGAGTGTAGGTTGTTAGTCACTCGCGCTTTCCGACGTTTCATGACAGTAAACGCCATAGTCGGAAACCCAAACCGCAAGTGTTACCTTAACTTTACCAAGATATAGCAGTGTTTTTGAAGTCAATTTATCTTAAAAAGATAAATAAATCGGGCCTGCCCTGACGCTGATCAGCGATTGAGAGCGTCCTCATGGGTGTGAAACGGTGTAGAAAATCCGCTTTTGGGCTCTCTAACGTGCCAGATTTGCAGCTTTGGCCTGTTGGTCTGCGTGATAAGACGAACGTACCATCGGGGCCGAGGCGACGTGCGCAAAGCCCATCTCGTACCCGGTACTTTCAAGTGACTCAAATTCCTGTGGGGTGACGTAGCGTTCGACAGGCAGATGGTGTCGGGTGGGCTGCAGATACTGGCCCAGCGTTAGCAGAGTGACGCCGTGGCTACGCAGATCCCGCATAACAGATTTAACCTCTCCGATTTCTTCTCCCAGTCCCAGCATGAGGCCGGACTTGGTCGGGACGTCCTGAAACCGCTCTTTGAAATCTCTCAGAAGATCGAGGGAATGTTGGTAGTCTGCACCAGGTCTCACACGTCTATAGAGGCGCGGCACTGTCTCAAGGTTGTGATTGAAAATATCCGGTAATTGGGTGCCAAGCAGATCAAGTGCTTTCTCGACGCGTGTCCGAAAATCCGGCGTGAGAATCTCGATCTCGAGTCCGGGGCAGGCGGCCCTCAATGCGCCAATGCAATCCGCAAAATGCTGCGCACCACCATCGCGCAGGTCATCACGATCGACCGAGGTCACCACCACATAATTGAGGCCCATCTCGCGAACCGTCTCCGCCAGTCGTACGGCTTCCTCTGTATCTACCGGTTGGGGCCGGCCATGAGCGACATCACAAAAAGGACATCTGCGGGTACAGACATCGCCGAGTATCATAAAGGTGGCAGTTCCGTTGCCAAAGCACTCACCGAGGTTGGGACAACTCGCCTCTTCACAGACGGTATTCAGCCCGCGCCCGCGAAGGATTTTTTTCAAGCGGGCGACCTCAGACGTGCCGGGGAAGCGTGCTCGGATCCAGGCCGGTTTTTTCAGACGGTCGCTGCGTTCTGTTGGCGCGAACTTGACAGGCACGCGGGCGACTTTCTGTTCAGCATTGGCGCTTCCGTATTTGCTCATGGTGTTTGCACTTCCTCTTCGTAGTAGTCAATCGGCGGACAACTGCACACCAGTGTTTTATCACCCTGGACGTTGTCTACGCGTCCAACCGGAGGCCAGTACTTATCCCGGCGGGTCGCAGCGGAGGGAAAGAAGGCCGCTTCCACGGGATAGGGTCGGTCCCATCCTCCCTGAGTGAGCAGGTGAAGTGAGTGAGGCGCATTCTTGAGGAGATTGTTTTCCGTGTCCTGCTTGCCTGCCTCGATATCGGTAATCTCCTGTCTGATCGAGATCAGAGCGTCACAGAAGCGGTCAAGTTCGTCTTGTGACTCGCTTTCGGTGGGTTCAATCATGAACGAGTCTGCCACGGGCCATGACATTGTCGGTGCGTGAAAACCGTAGTCCATGAGCCGCTTGGCAACGTCCTCTACCGTAATGCCGCAGGATTCCCGGATTGCTGATAGGTCCACAATACACTCGTGGGCAACCAGACCGTTATTTCCGGTATAGACCACAGGATAATGGTCATTCAGTCGCTTTGCGACATAGTTCGCATTCAAGATGGCGATTTCTGTGGCCCGGCGGAGCCCCGATGCGCCAAGCAGGGCGATGTAGGCCCAGGAGATTGGGAGAATGCTCGCTGAACCCCATGGCGCAGCTGAGACTTGACCGATCGTGGCGCGCCCCCCCGACGCGGGGTTAACGCCCTCCACCAGAACATGATCGGGAAGATAGGGGGCGAGATGAGACAGCACGCCAATTGGGCCCATGCCGGGACCCCCTCCGCCATGTGGAATGGCGAAGGTTTTATGCAGATTGATGTGGGCGACATCCGCACCGATCTCGGCCGGTCTGCAGATACCCACCAGCGCATTGAGATTGGCGCCATCCATGTAGACCTGACCGCCATGATGGTGAACGATCTGGCAGATATCGCGTACTCGCTCTTCAAATACACCGTGCGTGGAGGGATAAGTGATCATCAGCGCAGCGAGTTCTTCCTGGTGTGTTGCCGCTTTGTCACGGAGATCATTCAGGTCCACGTTCCCGTCTTCATCACAGGTGATGATGACTACCCGCATTCCTGCCATGACGGCACTGGCAGGGTTGGTGCCGTGCGCAGAAGACGGAATGAGACAAACGTCCCGGTGACCCTGACCGTTGGCTTCGTGAAAGGCGCGAATGCAGAGCAAACCGGCGTATTCTCCTTGCGAACCGGCGTTGGGCTGCAAGGAGATGGCATGGAACCCCGTGATTTCGCACAGCATGTCTTCGAGTTCCTCGAAGAGTTGCTGGTAACCCTGCGTTTGCTCAAGCGGTGCGAAGGGATGCAGGTTAGCGAAATCCCGGATAGAGATGGGTTGCAACTCGGACGTCGCATTGAGTTTCATCGTGCATGATCCCAGCGGGATCATCGAACGCCCAAGACTGACGTCTTTGCTGGCGGTGCGGCGCATGTAGCGCATCATTTCTGTCTCGGACCGGTACCGATGGAAAATCTCATGCTCAAGGTAAGGGGAACTGCGCACCAGGTCAGGCGGGATCGCGCTCTTGACCTCGGCATCCAGTCCCTCGATGTCAAGCCGATGATGTGCGTTCGTATCAAAGACTTTCCAGAGGGTCAGCACGTTTTCGCGCTTGGTGGTCTCATCAAAACTGATACCCAAGTGATCGGCATCAATGACTCGGAGATTAATTCGCGATTCGCGAGCACGCGCAGCGAGCCGGCCTGCAAGGCCGGGGACCCGCACTGCAATCGTGTCGAAGAAGCATGGGTCAACAATCTCGTAGCCGATGCGTGTTAAGCCCTCTGCGAGAATGCAGGTCAGTCGGTGTACGCGGCTGGCAATGGTCTTTAAGCCCTCGGGGCCGTGATACATCGCATACAGCGTCGAAATATTGGCGAGAAGGACCTGAGCCGTACAGATGTTACTGGTGGCTTTTTCGCGCCGGATATGTTGTTCACGGGTTTGCAGGGCCATGCGCAGCGCAGACCGGCCCTGGGCATCTTTTGATACCCCAATGATGCGACCGGGGATTGAACGTTTGTGGGCATCACGAGTGGCAAAAAACGCAGCATGGGGGCCGCCATAGCCCATGGGAACACCAAAGCGCTGGGAATTGCCGATAACGATGTCGGCACCCATCTCGCCTGGAGGTTTCACCAGGGTCAGGGAGAGAATGTCTGCTGCAACGACAGCCAGCGCTTGCTTCTCGTGAGCCAGAGAAATCGCACCGCTGAGGTCGTGCAGGCCCCCGGTCGAAGCCGGATACTGCAGCAGGATCCCGAAGCACTCCCGCCGTTTCAACTCTTTGTCCGGATCACCGACCAGAATTTCAAAACCCATAAACCCAGCCCGCGTTTTGATGACAGCGAGCGTCTGGGGATGTACCCGCTCATCGACAAAGAAGACATTTGATTTGGCCTTGGATAGGCGTCGACACATGCTCATCGCTTCTGCACCGGCCGTTGCCTCGTCCAGCAATGAGGCATTGGCCAGTTCCATACCGGTCAAGTCACAGATCATCTGCTGGAAGCTGAGCAGGACTTCAAGCCGGCCCTGGCTGACTTCTGCCTGGTAAGGCGTGTACGCCGTATACCAGTCAGGATTCTCAAAAACATTGCGCCGGATCACCGGTGGCATCACGGTTCCGTGATAACCGCAGCCGATCATGGACACGAACACCTGGTTGCGATGACGCATGTGACGCAGGTAGGTGCTTGCAGCCCGCTCACTGCGGGGGGCATCCAGCTCGAGCGCGCGCTCACTGACGATATTGGCGGGGACAACCTGGTTGATCAGATCATCAACACTGCTACATCCCAATTCTGCAAGCATCGCTTCGATATCATGATCCGAAGGCCCGATATGCCTGCGGATAAAGTCTCCGTGCATTTCAAGTTCGGTGAGTGTTGCGCGGTGCTCCGTCATCTTTTTTGCTCCTGGCTAAAGATTAGTCGAGATTGCTGATGAGATTCTGATAGGCTGATTCATCCATCAGGGAATCAAGATCCGCTGCAGAACTGACCCGGACACGGTAAATCCAGCCCTCGCCGGTCGGATCTTCGTTAACCCTCTCCGGCTCGTCACCGAGGGCTTCATTAACCTCAATGATGGTCCCGTTGACAGGGGATTTGATGTCTCCCGCAGCCTTGACTGATTCGATCACGACGACTTCCTGCCCCGCGCTGATATCAGCTCCAGCTTCTGGGAGCTCGATATAGACCAGTTCACCGAGTTGGTCCTGTGCGTAATCCGTTATACCAATGGTGACCACATCTCCCTCAAGGCGTGCCCACTCATGCTCAGCAGTGAATTTCAGATCGGTCATTGATCGATTTCTCCTTCGGTTTATTTATGGTAGCGATGGGGTACAAACGGTAGTTGGCATACGGTGACAGGTAGGTTTTTGTTTCGAACCTGTGCTCCAAGCTTTGTTCCCGGTGCGGCCAATACCCCTGGAAGATAGGCCATGGCAATAGGTGCGCCGACACTGGGTCCGAAACCTCCACTGGTCACTTCGCCGACAGGAGTACTGTCGGGCGAAAGCAGAGGTGCGTGGGCCCGGACGGGCGCTTTCCCGTTCGGTCGGATTCCAATCCGGGTTCTGGCGGGACCGTGTTCGATCTCCGACAGGATGCGTTCGGCACCTGGGAAACCGCCCGCACGGTCTCCGCCTGATCTCCTGCAGTTAGGTATGGCCCATTGCAGTCCGGCTTCGATTGGAGAGGTATCCGGTCCAATGTCGTTACCGTGCAGACAAAGGCCTGCCTCCAGGCGCAGGGTGTCACGCGCCCCGAGGCCTGCTGGTACTACGGGTTCGAGCGCGAGCAGTGTGCTCGCGAGTTCGGCAACTGAAGTCTGGTGCGTCGAAATCTCAAAGCCATCCTCACCTGTATAGCCGCTCCGGGTTACGCAGCAAGTCTTCCCGGCGATATCAAGCTCAGCAGCTCTCATGAAGCCTAAATCTTTCACACTTGGAGCAATTGACCCCAATGCTGTGACTGCCTCGGGGCCTTGTAACGCGAGCAAAGCGAGGTCTTCGCAAAGACGGAGCTCGACACCCGGAATTGCCTGGTCTTTCAGTAGTGAAAAATCGATATCCTTATTCGCGGCGTTGACCACCAGGCAGTATTCATCCTGGAGCCGGTAAACCATGAGATCATCGAGGATGCCGCCCGATTCTGTTGTCAGAAAACTGTAACGTTGGGCGCCTTCTTTGAGATCGACGATATCTGTGGGCAACAGGGTTTCGAGCCATTCCGGCGTGTTTTTTCCCGTAATCCTGATCTGACCCATATGGGAGACATCAAAAAGACCAGCCTGGGTTCGAACGTGAAGGTGTTCTGCGATGATGCCGGCGGGATAATGAACCGGCATTTCGTAACCCGCAAACGGTACCATCTTGGCGCCGAGTTCAAGGTGCAGGTCGTGAAGTGGAGTGCGTTTCACTTGATGTGAGCGGCGGACGTTGCTTGTCTGGTCGTTTTTGTCCGGGTCAAATGTAGTATATCGTCAGGTTAGGCGAATCGGTGCTTAAACCTCATTTTTAAATCAAGGTTCCTGCGATGAGCGCAAATCCCATTCTTGTTGAAGTGACACGCGGTGATATGGTGGAGAGTTTTCATTGCGGTGCGATATCAGTGGTGAAGAGTGATGGTCAGACCATGCTCACCGTCGGTGATACGCAGCGACTGATTTATCCCCGCTCTGCGATAAAACCGCTCCAGGCAATTTATCTCATTGAGAGCGGTGCCGCTGAGGCGTTCGATTTGACCGATACGGAGTTGGCGCTCGCCTGCGCTTCCCATAACGGAGAAATAGGGCATATCACCGCCGTTCGTGCCTGGCTGGCGCGCTTGGGGCTCGAAGAAGAGGTGCTCGAATGCGGTGCTCATGCTCCGCGTCGAAATGAAGACCGGGCGGCGCTCGTTAAGGACAATCTCTCACCAGGGCCGGCCCACAATAATTGTTCAGGCAAGCACTGCGGGTTTCTGAGTTCTGCCAGACATATCGGGCTGGCTACTGAGGGGTACATTCTGAAAGAGCACCCGATACAGCAGGCAGTTCTCGGTCTCATCGGTGAAATGGCCGATGTCAGTCTCGACGCGACCCCCGGCGGTATCGATGGATGCGGCATTCCCGTGGCCGGGATACCGCTTGAGTCGTTGGCTTTGGCTTTTGCGCGATTTGCGACCGGCACGGGCCTCGACTCCAAGCGCCAGGCAGCCGCCCGGCGAATCTATCAGGCCATGGTTGGTGAACCGTTTATGGTGGCGGGAACCGACCGTTGGTGTACTCGCGCGATCCAGGCCGGAGACGGTGCGTTTATTGTGAAAACTGGTGCAGAGGGCGTGTACTGCGGTGCGGTGCCGGGGGCCGGCGTCGGCATCGCGCTAAAGATCGATGACGGCGCATCGCGGGCGGCGGAATGCGCGATGGGCGCAGTCTTGTCGGGTCTTGGCTGCTTGACTAAGGATCAATGTTCGGGGCTTGTTGGATCCCGTGTCCTGAATGTGGCAGGAAAGCAAGTCGGCCGAGTGCTGCCAGCCCAAGAGGTGGCCGATCTCGTCCTGCCGTGATGCCGGCTCTTCCCGAGTGCTGATTTGGATTGCTAGTTTTTCGCGCCAGTTGCCGAGTTGCCTGTTTTCAGGGGGAGACGTTTGGGGGAATCGGAAAACGTTACGCTGCCACTGCCGTCTGCCTGTCCTTGCTGCGTGTAACCTTCCTGGTGGCGCGCTCGCGCCGTGTCAAGGCGATCATGCAGTCCGTTGCTGTAAGGTAGAGTGTAGGCACGGGGAGCCTCCCATTCTTGCGTCTGCACCCAAAGATAAATCCGACCAGCTTGATTTTGAGCAGGGTTGGGTTCCTCAATCTGCCACGCATGTAGCGTAAATTCTTCAGGGAGTGATGATTGGCTGGGCCATCCCTGCAGAGCGTTCAGTGAGAAAAAATGTACCAGGTAGAAGGCGGATCCTGCCAGGACGATCGACACCCGCGCTTTCAGTGAGAGTCTCGACCGAACCAACAGCAACAGCAGAACAAAGAGGGCAAAGGCATACGTAGCCGTCAGAGCAATAAGGCTGCCGGTCACGTCTCTGGCTCCAGCAGATAGGGCGTTAGCCGCACCTGCCGCTCGTTCACGTTGATGATACTGCCGTTGCGAGTAGGGGTGAACCGAACAATAGTGCGCTCCTCATCAGCTTTGGAGAGCATGACCCGCTTAACGAAGACCGTCTGGACAGACGGATTGATCCGCTCAATCTTGACGAGAGCCTCAATGGGTTCGAGATCACGCTTTTCGTAGTAATACAGATTGACGGTGTATTCACCGTCGATCAGGCCCCGCAGTGTGACGAGTTCCTGATTGATTGGATAGACAACTTCGCGACCCTCGATCACAACCGTATCGTTGACCGCACCCTGGTCATCGCGATCAAGGTGGAGCCAACCGGCGTCTTTTTTCAGGTACGAGACAATCTCCCCAAGTGGGTCCCGTACCCACAAGTCGATATCATCGGTGCGGCTCTCCGGCCAGGTCACCGAGATAATGTACTCGGCCTTTAGGTTGACTTTGCCCTGGCGAGCCTCGGGATTGAAATAGACCAATGAAACAAAAAATAACAGCGTGAAGCCGAGCAGTGCATTGAACAGCAGATCCACAAACGGATCCGTGGTGTAGCCCCCGGTTCTTCTAATCATGGATTGGCGTCAGGGCTTGTATCGGATCCCCGAAAGTCCTGGGTATCTACTGCCGTGACAATGAGACCGAAAAGTCGATCTGCGGCACGATCCAGCAATTGGTATTGCACCCCAAGAATCAGACCGCTGCTGAGGCCAGCCAAGGTAGTGAAAAGCGCGATCCGCATGCCGCCGCTCATCTGGGTGAGCATCAGTTTCGCCGCGTTAAGATCGGTGGTCTCCATCTGTGCCACCGAGTTCAGCATGAAGATAAATCCAATGACCGTTCCCAGTAGTCCCAACTTGATCATCAGGTCTGCGACAAACCAGCCGCTCGCGTGGCCGGCACGCACCTGCTGTTGAAGATCCGTCCCAAGGTTGACGAGGTCGGCCGGGTTTCGTCCATTTGCCAGAGCCTTGGTGACAGCGCGCTGATAATCATCCGCGATGGATGAAGTGTTACTGCCGGATCGCGCTGTGAGTGAAGAAGCGAGATCCCGAGCGCTTTCGTATTCCTTGTCCATCAGCCATGAGCGGTAACCAGCATGAGTCGATGCGATCACGAGACCCCCGAGAATCACAAGAGAAATGCGACTCGTGTCCTGTTCCCAAAACAGCGCAAAAAGACCGAATTGGATAAACAGGACTGCACCCAGTCCCAGCAGTCCGGCAATGGCAAGCCAGTAAAGGAACGTACGACCGGTGGAGTCGCGGTATAACTTCACGGGGCTGACTACAACTCTTCCTTGCTGTACGCCTGAATGCTGAGCGCGTGGATTTCTTTTTTCATGAGGTCGCCAACAGCGTCATAGACGAGGCGATGGCGGGCAAGGGTATTGAGTCCTTCAAAACAACTTGCCACGATCGTCACCTCGTAGTGACCTCCGCCGCCCGCAGCACCGGCATGGCCTGCGTGCAGATGGCTCTGATCCTCAATCTCAACGGACTCGGCTAAAAGATGTTCTCTGAGCCGACTAACAATCATTTCAGGGGTATCCATCTCAGGACTCCGGTGGCTTGGTGGTGATGTATCGCGCGACCATCATCATCTGGATGATACTGAACGCAAGGGTTAATCCGAGCAGACCAAAGACTTTGAAGTTGACCCAAAAGTCCGTTCGGATCTGTTCATCGAGATGAGGGCGAAAGTAAAAGGCCACGTATACGTTGAGCAGTCCACTAATGAAGAAAAATAATCCCCAGGAGACGTTGACCTTTTTCCAGATCGCGTCGGGCATTTGCATCTGTCCTCCGAGGAGACGCTCCAGCACGGTCTGTTTGCCGATGAACTGACTCCCCAGCACGATCACCGCAAAGATCCAGTTGACGATAGTCGGCTTCCATTTGATGAACATGTCATCCCGAAAGAGCAAAGTCATCCCCCCGAAAATCAGGATGACAAAGAGCGTCACCAGGTGGGTCGTTTCAAATTTTTCGTGCC
>CEVA01004399.1_pt1 | contig 20849 bp, 11 predicted proteins | sample 361521 | NCBI WGS metagenome assembly CEVA01 (sample SAMEA2622823, study PRJEB7988) | marine metagenome | isolation source: saline water (ENVO:00002010), including
GGCTGTGGCGACAAAGGATGCGGTGACTGCGGGCATGGCCATGGCGTTGGACATGGCGTTGGACATGGCGGCGAAGACTTCGATCGTTGGGACGAGCTTCCCCCCGATGGAAACCTTTACATCATGATGCACGTTGACGGCAGTGGTTCCATCTTGGACACGCGTAAGGCTCTTGAGGAAATGCAGAAAACGATCATGAAGAACGCTCTGCTTCCGTACTACTTGAACGACGAGAACCTGTACAACAGTCGTGTTAAGGTCGTGGATGGCAAAGGTGAGCGAACCTTGCAGTTTTTCGCCGACGCCACCCAAAAGGACAACGTACTCGCCTTCGTGTTCCAAGACGAAGCTCAGCCGGTCTACCATTTGCCTTTCTTCAACAAGGAACCCGAAGAGAAGTATTTGGAAGACTTGAACCGCTTGAAGAGTGGCCTTGGAGGTTATGGCGGTCTATATCGTGGAGTGATGCTCCAAGTGGATAGAGGACGTACCTTTACCAAGACCTTCAAGGAATTCGTTGAGTGCGCATGGCGCGGTGAAGGTTTCCTTGCTAGCAATGGCAGCAACCTCAAAAAGTACTACTGGCAAGAGAATCGCCATCACATCAAGAACCACGATGGGGTTGTGTTCAGCGACGTGTATCACGTTAAGGACAAGGAAACTCCCCAGTACTACATGAATTTAATCTTCGAGGCTTCTCGCAAGGTCGGCATCGATCTCCAGAAATACGGTGGAGGTCTCGAGGATGGGAATTATAACAGCAAGACCCAGCAGGACTGATGAAAGTCAGGGTCGGAAGAGCGAATTTCGTTCTTCCGATTCGCTGCTCGCGCCATGACCGGTAAGCTACTAGCTTCACTCATACTGGCAGGCGTCACGGTTTCCGCCTTTGTCGCCGGCATCGCACTCGATGCCGGCGGCGGCTTTTTGATAACCGCGGCGGTTCTTGCGCTATTATCAGGACACTTGGCTACAGGTCACCTCGCTGTGGCTGAACGAGTAGGGAGCAAAAGAAAGACCACTCAGGGCAAAGGGCTTAGTATCGCGAATCTCGCCCTAGGCTACGTTCTTTTGCTCTGCTGGTTGGTCACGACCTTCATGATTTCGGCTAAACCGCCTGAGGTTACCATCGAACGCTTGGGCAAGGAAATAAGAAGACCGTCTGGGCATGACTTGACGGTTCGGTTCAAGGCCACAGCAGAGAATGGAGTGAAGTCAGCCAAGTTGGTTGCGATGATAGATAACGAAGTGGTCGATGAGATTGAAGTGGATGTCCCGGAGGACGAATACAACGTGAACGAACTGGAGCTCGAAGGCTACCTTCCGCTCCATAAGTTCAAGGAAGGAGACATAGTCTCTTATTACGTACAGGTCGATGATGGTGAAAAAGAGGGGCAGTCCGACACTTTCCAGGTGACGATTGTCGATGAATCAGAATATGCCATGCTTGATAGGGATACCAATACTCGTAAGGACGCATCGGGAGGGGAACGAGCTAAGACCGGTGAAGTGGGAGGTGGCGAAACTGGTGACACCAAGGGAGGTCTTAATGAGGAAAACGAAAACGCCGGCTTGGAAGAGCGTCACAAACGTAAAGACGATTTGGTGGGAGCTCCTAACGGAGTTGCCGACAGGACGAACACTTCGGGAAATCCATTGGAGGGACAACTCGAAGATGGCAAGGCAGTGGATGGAGACAACCTAGACGAGGGAATTGAAAATTCCGAAACCTCGAGACAAGGAGAAGAAGATTTCGACAACATCGACTTGGCGGCGAACGGCAACGTGATTTCTCCGACCGTAACTAGGTTTAGTATTGATACGAGAACCTTCGAGACCACGGAAGAAGAGGACGTGGATCAACCTTTTGCGCGCGACACGACTACTCAGAGAGCCGTTTCGATGATCAACTCCTTGGGGGTATCGGTTCCGAAGTCAATGGCCGGTCGTTGCGACGTGAAAGGCCGATTGAACCGTGTAGCCGAAGCTGGCGGCACGCGTCAAGTTGAGGAAACTGTGCAAAGAGGGCTGCATTGGCTGAAAGTTACGCAGAATCCGGATGGATCGTGGGGAGATCGTAGATTGGGAGCCATGACAGGTTTCGCTTTACTGTGTTTTCTTGGACACTGCGATTTAACCGACTCCAAGGAATATGGCGTGACCGTCGACAAGGCCATCAAGTGGCTGGTCAAGAAAGGCACCGACCAAGGGGGCTGGCTGTTTCATCAAAAAGACAAAGCCGGAGCCTATTCTCACGGTATAGCGACCTATGCTTTGGCGGAAGCCTATGGCATGACCGAAGATGAATCGATAGCACCTGTCTTGGGTAATGCCTTGGCATGGATTGTGGATGGCCAGAAGGAAGATGGAGGATGGTTTTACTTGAAGAGAGGAGACAGTCCCAGCGGTTGGGTTTTCGATCGCAATAAAAACGAGGGTAGTGATACCTCCGTCAGTGGGTGGCAATTTCAAGCGCTGAAGGCGGCATATAATTGCGGCAAGGATTTTCCTGGAGTAAAGGAGTCACTGACCGAGTCAGTGAGGAACTTTTACCGTGTCTATTCTTCGGCCAATGGAGGTTTTGGTTATCGTAAGCGTTCTGACTCCAAAGGCCAAAGCCACAAGCTGACAGGTGTAGGCGCCATTGGTTTGCAGGGTTGGAAGTACGGTCACCTCGGCGATGACAAGCGATACCCAGGCGGTACTTTGAAGGAAGGTGACCGTGATGCCATCATTAGAAAGGCTTGCGATCATATCTCCAAGCGTTCGCGTTTTGTTTACAACGGTTCGGGTGCAAACCTTTACGCTTGGTATTACGAGACCCAGGCCATGTTTAATAAAGGCGGTCGATACTGGGAGAGTTGGCGTCCCAAGATGCAGAAGGAACTGTTTGCAGCTCAAAATAAGGATGGTAGCTGGAAGAAGGAGGGTCCGAATGGAAAGCCTTTGAGCAATCGAGCCGGTAGTGAGCTGGACTCCAGGATTTATAGGTCGGCTTTGTGCCTCCTCATGTTGGAGGTCTACTATCGCTACGTCTACTAAACGTATTCAAACGTAATTCCAAGGACTGACGCGAACATGCATTTTTCAAGCGTTCGAGCCGCAGCCGTCCTTGTCCTCTGCTGTGGATTCCTTGGCCAGTTTCCCGCCGATGGCGCGTTTCGGAAATCAGGCAAATTGCGTGGTATCCTAGCTGCCAAAAGCTTGACTTGGATCGAAGTGAAAGTGGACGGCGAATCCCATTTGCGCCGCTTTATCCCCACTTGGAGGGGTGGCTTGCCGAAAGATGGTGGCCATTTGGACGATTACGTATTGAACAAAATTGCTGCTTTACGCACGGGTAATCGTGTCGAATTGCATTGGGTTTTCGACGACCAACTTCGTTTGTTGAACATCCGTACCCTAAAGCCCACGCGATCCCGTGGCGAACAGCGAGGCACCGTCTATCAGAAGGGAGATCACTGGATAGACGTCAAGCCAGAGAATGGCCCTCTGCAACGCTTCATACCTCGATGGTTGGGACGGTTCGAGGAGCAGGGCGGAGGACTGGATGGAGATATCCTTCATGTGATCGATGAGACCAAGGTGGGGGATGAGGTTCTCATTGAATGGGCATACGATGATCGAAAGCGGATCATTTCCTTTCTGGATCCAAATCCACCTCCTCTGGAACCGGAAGAAAAGGAAACCGTTTTTCCACCAGGGTATCCTTACCTTTTGCCTCCCGAGCCAGGGGAACCTTGGTTCCCGGAGCGTGTAGACTCCACTAAATCTACAATCGGTTTGCCGTTGCCACCTGCATTCAGCAAGCCAAGCCCGGCAACCCCAATCATTCATAATACACCAGTGAACCCTCCTGGTCCCAAGCCCGTGCCTCCACCTTTGCCCACGGATCCTTTTGGGGCTGGTCCTCCTCCTGTGAATCCATCTCCTGTTGAGCCGAGTCCGATCCCTGATAATCCCTTTGATGTAGTGACTCCTCCGAAGCCCAAAGCACCTTTGCAGGAAAATCCTTTCGAATAGTTACAATCCCGTGTCGGGAATGAATTGGCTCTTACTGCTTTGCGTCCCCTTTTCCAATACTTCGAATTGGACGCGTTGACGGTTAAGATCAAACCAAGTCGCCTGAACCTCTTTGCCGTTATCCCATACTCGGCGACATTCCAGCATTTGCTCATTGAGTTCATCCCAAGTAGGTTTCGCGGGCGCCTTCAATCTTGTGGCAAGGGCTGCACCTGATCCTGTCCCCGACAAACTTACCACTTCAACTTTTGGTTCTCTTGCATATCCGCTGCCAGCGAATTCAAGCTCGACCTCGGTAATTTCGCCCATGCCGTCAAGTGCTCCGTTGTCCACTTCACTAACCCATCCAATGGCTGGAAGTTCAGTAATGGATAGGCCAACGAACTTGAGAGGATCTTGGACGGAATAACCGGAACCTCCACTTTGGAAGACGATATCTCCGATTGGCGCTTGAGGGACGTTCCACAAAACGCGAAGTAAAGTCTTGTTTGCATCGAAAGCCACTACGCTGATTGGTTTGCCTTCCGTATTGTGGCTCAGCGGGGTGGATTCCTGAATAGCCAAGGCTTGGGCACTTGCTTCCTCAAAACCTTCTTTTGTGGCCGGGAATTCGGTTGGTCGGATGCCCTTATGGTCTTTAATCGCCAAGAGATGTATGCTGGGAAAGTACAGTTTTTGGGTTCCGTGTGGCTTGCCTTGCTTGAATGAACCTGTTTCGAGCTTGCTTCCGTCTAGTTGGTAATACGCGTAATTCCCTTCCCGCAAGCCGTTCTCGTAATTGGCTTCGTATTTCCTTTTGGCTTCTTCTTCGGATTGGTTTACCGGTTCGGAATCATCGCTTTTTCCGCCAACCCAATGATCATGGTATTTTACGTATGATCCATGCAATTCGCCATTCTCGAAGTTTTTTTCGAATTCCAAGGTTCCGTTTTTTCGCCAAGCGATGAAAGTACCGACTTTTACGGATTCATCATCAATTACTTCGAATCTTCCTTTATTCATTTGGATACCGTTCGGGTGGTAACTTACGAAAGCGCCGTCTTTCAAGCCGTCCTTATAGTGAATTTCATATTTCTTGAATTCACCATCGTCACTTTCTCTTTCATCCTCGGAGTAATACTTTATGCGAATACCGGTAAATGGTTCGTCTTCGCCGATTTCATAGAGCAAGCCGTCTTCTCTTAGTTCCAATTTCTTTTCGCTCGTGCCCTGTTCGCATCCCGAGCTGAAGGCCACCCCAGCGACAATTAAGGCGGCCAGAAATAAATTTATCCAAGGAGCGCGTTGCTTTAGGGGGATAGGGCTCATGTCAGTGATTTTCGGCATATATACTTAATGCCTGCCAGTTTTAGTTGGCAACGCCAATCTACTTCTTGTTTTTCGCCCGCTGTTGAGCCTGAAGAGCGATATCCAATACGTCTTCTGACGGTAAGGTGATCATACTGGTGGGCATCCCACCTGCTATTTTATATACGGCGATCCCCAAAAGACGTCCGCGAGCATCGAAGACTGGAGCTCCCGGAATGGCTTGGGAGAGAACGTAATATTTGCGAGGTTTTTCAATTATGGAACTGATTCTTGCCACTTTCACGGTTGGCTGGCGATACAAGGTTCGGCCTAGCTTGCCCAGTATCAGCACTTCATCAAGGATTTCAGGATTAACTTTTGATCGCAGGTTCACTGGCCGTATAGCGGCAGTTGTCAATTCCTTGCCCTTCCGATCCAAGGGTTGTACGCAAGCAATGTCTAGGTCGGGATCTTTCAAGGAAAGACGGCATGGTATCTCGGAGCCATCATCCAATAATATTCTCACCTCTTGAAATTCCACGTTAACGTTTGCTCCGGGAGAACGTATTTGCTTCCGGATCGACGCCGAAGGATCGATCATGGAATTGGAGACAACGACAAGGCCGTCTTTATCCACTACGGTACCAAGTGTTTCGAGTTTTTGTTCTTGCGAGGGGTAACTGCGCCCGGCAACGCTCACGTCGACACGCACAACGGCGCTTACCCAGACCACAGTTGCATTGCCATCGGATACAAAACGTTTGGCTGTGGCTTGTAGCTGGCTGGTTTTCTTCGCCGCCAACAGGCAGGAACCAGCAATTGCGAAAATGCCTACTGCGAAGGCCAATTTTATTGAGGATCTCATCTAATTAGGGTTTTTCCCAATTGGGCTCGAATTCTATGAAAAGGGTGTGGATACGTCTTTTGACGAAAAAAGTGACTCTCGCCGAGCGATTCTTCGCAATGCTTTCCATTTTTACTCGGAAAGCTTCGACCCTGTCAATTGGTTCACCATCCACTTTTAGAATAACGTCTCCTTGCCGAAGACCAGCCAAGGCGGCCCATCCTGCTGAATCCACGTTTTCAACCATCAAGCCCCGAGCCTTTTTTTCCAAACGGAGGTTTACGCGATTTGCAAAGGACAACTCACGGACTTTGAATTCAAAGTCGCGGTCTTCGTATTCTTCCAACTCGCTGGCTGGGGTAGGCCGCCTTTCCAATTGGGCGGTTTTTTCCATTGGCTTTCCATCTCTTAGAATGGAGAAGACAACTTTGGAGCCAATTTTGTATTCCCGGATCATGTTGCCAAACACTTCCGCGTCTTCTTCGCGCTTCGCCTGTATGATTTGGCCATCCATTTTCAATAGAACGTCACCTGCTTCAAACGCTGCTTTTTCAGCTGGAGTATCAGGGTAAACTTGAATGATTCTTACGCCTTTCAGCCCTGTGACGTCGAGCACTGCGGATAATTCGCGGGTGAGGACTTGCGTTGCTACGCCCAACCAAGGTTTCCAAGCCTGAGGAGGTGTGTCCCTTTCTTTTTCAGGGCCTACTTCAACAACGGTCAACAACTTGGCTAGACCTCGATCGAATGCAACGAGTACGGGAACCGCTTCTTCTTGCCCTTCAATTATCTTTTTTGTCTTTGCAAAAAGTTCTCCCAAGTTCGCTACTTCCTCGCGATCTACGTTGGTTATTACGTCTCCGGGTCGAAGGCTAGGCTTGGCTCTATCCGCAGCGCTTCCCGGACGTACACTGTGTACTTGAATGCCGCTGGAATCGGGACGCCTTGCTTCCAATGCGGACAACTTGGAAAAGTTACGGGCAGTAATACCCCAATTCTTAAGCTCACGTTCAGGCATTCTCGCTGCCTCTCGAGCTTCGGTAGTTAATTCCCATGAGATTTTTTTCCCAGATCGCAACCCATGGATGTCGACGGTCTTTCCAACGGGTATGCTCAATGCTATGCGATTGAAGAGAGGGAGATCTTCGGGAATGATGGCATTTACTTTCTCTCCATCGAAGCGTTGAATAATATCGCCGGGTAAAAGGCCAGCTTCCTGAGCGGGAGATTCTTCGATCACTCCAGCCACTAACACGCCTTGCTTGTGGCGATCTTTTTCGAGTAAGGGTTGAGCTTCAATTCCAGACCAGCTGCGACTCACCTTTCCATGTTCGATGAGTTGATTGGCGACGCTACGAGCCAAGTTTCCCGGTATGGCTCCACCCAAGCTTCCAATGCCGACTTCGTTTATACCGATGATTTCGCCTTTTAGGTTAACCAAGGGGCCTCCGCTGTTGCCGGGGAAAATGACAGCGTCATGACCAATCCAGCGTACCAGCATGCCGACGTTCTCGCCATCCAGCCGAAAACTATCTCTTTGGGTCGAGATCATGGTTAGGTTAGACGCAATTCCCCGAGTGACTGATTGAGAAAGCCCTGCTGGGCTGCCCATGGCCAATACTACGTCGCCGACCTTCACTTCGTCCGAATCACCGAATTCAGCGGTGGGCAAGGGATTTTCACCGACTCGATTATCCAACTGCAGGCGGAGTACCGATAGGTCCGTCAACGCATCCGTGCCAACCAAGATGGCTTCGAGTTCTTCTCCGTCGTGAAGCCTGCAGGTAAGCCTGGTCGCTTTTCCAGCCACGTGGTGATTGGTCACCACATACCCTTTGGGGGAGATAATCACCCCACTTCCCGAACCTCTTGATTTCTTCATTCTGCCGCCGGAACCATTTTCCGCGACTACGTGAATGCGCACAATGGCGGGATAAACAGTTGCAACGGCGTCTTGGATGGCATCTTCCAAACCTTTGCCTTCTTTGGCGGCTTGGGAGAAGCTCATTGTTTGCATCAAGGCGACAGCGCAGAAAATTGCGGTCAATGGATAAGTGGTTTTCACAATGAATCTCGGTCGACAAGGGTGAATGAAAAGAGTAGGGTGTTTCGATTGACTTGCCAAGAAGACTGTTCCAATCGATGGTTATGATCCAGTCTTACTTGTTGATTGGCTTCAAAGGCAAGGCAACAGTTTGCGGCATATAAATGAACGATAAAGAATCATCCATGATCTTGACTCCTAGGGAACGTCGTTTCGTGGGGGTTGTCGTTTGCTTCGCGGCGGCCGTCGTATTCATCTTTTTATTAGGATTGGTCATTTGGGCTTTTTCCCAAGTTTTCTCCTTTTTTAGTGGAGTGATTTGGCCTTTGGCGGTGTCAGGCATCTTGACCATCATGTTGCTTCCCGTAGTCTCATTTTTGGAGAAACATCTGGGCTTGAGTAGAGTTTCTTCGGTTTTAGTGCTATACCTTTTGGTCATTTCCTCTGCGGCTATCGGGATCTGGATGGTTGCCCCCAAAGTGGTGGAGCAAGTCGAGCAATTGGCTGAAAGCGCTCCGGAATGGCCTCGTCAGATAAAGGAAACAGTCGATGAATGGTTGCCTGAAAAAGCCAGAGGCATGTTTGAAGCGTTGATGTTGGAATTCAACGAGTCCTTGGGCAGCGTCTTCAACTTGGATGGAGAACCGCCGGAAATCCATGAGGACGCAATGAGCGAGGAGGAGAAAGCGAGAGCGGAAGAGAAGCAGGAAGCGCAAAATGCCGAGAAAAAGGAAGATGCCGAGGTTTTGGCAAAAAAAGCGAGTGAAGCGTTACTCAAGGCAAAGACGTTCCTGATATCCTTCTTTGAAAAGCTTACCTATCTGGCGATCATTCCTATTTACATGTTTTATTTCTTGGGCATGCGGCGGAATTTGTTCGATCAAATAGAGGAAGAATTTGGTTTCTTGCGACCCTCCTTGCGAGCCGACGTCATGTTTTTGATGCGGGAGTTCGTGACCATCGTCGTCGCCTTTTTCCGAGGACAGTTGATCATAGCAATGGTCATGGGCTCTCTCTATGGCTTGGGCTTCTACTGGGCTGGTCTCGAGTTTGGATTGGCTTTGGGGCTCCTTTTCGGATTTCTTAATATCGTCCCTTACCTTGGTTCCATTGTAGGCTTGTCCGTAGTCGTTCCTCTGGCATATTTTCAACAAGACGGTGGTTTGGACACATTGGGCTTTTGCCTTGGAGCATTTGCAGTGGTGCAACTACTTGAAGGTTATTATCTCACGCCGAAAATAATGGGTCGTCAGACCGGGATGCATCCAGTCGTCGTCATCTTGTCCATCTTCTTCTGGGGCACGGCGCTCAATGGGCTCCTTGGCATGATTGCAGCTATTCCCCTGACGGCTTTCCTGATTATCGCTTGGCGGTTGCTTCGTCACAAGTATTTAGTCCAAGGGGCTCAAGAGTCCGAAGCTGCTCTTGCCGAAACCTAACGCAATCAGTTTTCCTTCTAGGCAACTGCGCCACGTTCTCATTATGGATGAATTTTTGGCAACGTGCGCAACTTCGCCTTGAAAGGATTGCCGGTATCGTTGAAGGGTATTGGCGATGGCCAATAAGGATCGAGACTTCGTGCACTTGCACGTCCATTCGGATTTTAGTCTTCTCGATGGGTGTTGTCGTGTGGACAGGTTATTGGAGAAAGCCAAGAGCATGGGCATGTCAGCCATGGCGTTAACCGACCATGGCAATTTGTTTGGAGCGGTTTCCTTCATGAAGCATGCGGAGAGGAACGGTATCAAGCCGATCATCGGCTGCGAGGCTTACTTGGTAACCGACCACAAAAACGTGGAGCGGCCAGGCCGGGACAAGCACGTTAATTATCACCTTGGTCTGCTGGCAAAGAATTTCCAGGGCTACAAAAACCTTTCAGACCTGGTTTCGGACGCTCACGTCAACGGGTTTTATTATCGTCCGAGGACTGATTTGGAAAAGCTATCTGAAAAAGCGGAAGGATTAATCGGGTTCACCGGTTGCTTGCAGGGGAGGGTTCCGCAATTGCTTCTCCACGACGATTTCGAGGGGGCTCGGAAAGCCATGGGTGAATTCGTGGATATCTTCGGCAAGGAGAATTATTTTGTCGAACTCCATAGCCACGGAATACCCGAACAGGAGAAAATCGTTCCCGGCTTGATTCAGTTGGCTAAGGAATTCGACTTGAAATTGATTGCCTCCAACGACGTTCATTACGTCAACAGCGAGGATTGGGAGCCCCATGACGCCCTTTTGTGCATCCAGACCGGTTCCAAGATCGCCGATGAGAAGCGCATGCGCTATCCGGGGCGTCAGTTTTACTTGAAGTCTCGGGAAGAAATGGACGCTCTCTTTTCGGAAGTTCCCGAATCGGTGACAAATGTCTTTGCGGTGGCTGAGATGTGTGAACTGAAACTTCCATTTGGGGAAAACAATTACCCGGTCTTTTCCTTGCCGGTGGAGATTTCATCTAACTTTTCAGACAATGCTTCCTATTTGCTCAGTCTTTGCCGGAAAGGCATGGAAAGTCGTTACGGCGCGGCTTACTTGGAACCCGACGACCGAGAAGAAGATGCTGAGGACAAAGCAAAGACGATCCAACTGAGCGAGCGAATCGATTACGAATTGGGTGTTATCGACGAGGCGGGATTCAACGACTACTTTCTTATCGTCGCCGATTTCATAGTCTGGGCTCGCGGGCAAGGCATTCCCGTAGGACCAGGGCGAGGATCGGGCGCTGGATGCCTAGTCGCCTATTTGCTTGGCATTACGGATATCGACCCTCTTCGATTCGGTTTGCTCTTCGAGAGGTTTCTTAACCCCGAACGTGTTTCCCCACCCGATTTCGACATCGATTTCTGTATGAGACGCAGAGGTGAAGTCATCGAGTACGTAAGAGAAAAATATGGTCGAGAGTGCGTAGCCAACATCGTCACCTTCGGCACCTTTGGAGCCAAAATGGTGGTGCGCGACGTGGCTCGAGTGAAGGACCTTCCTTTTGCTGAAGCGGATCGTTTGGCTAAAATGGTGCCCGACGACCTGAACGTCACACTCGAGGAGTCGATCAAGAAAAGCCCCGATTTCCGAAGAGAGTACGAGAACAATCCTATCGCCCGTGAAATCGTCGACGTCGGCAAGGTCATCGAAGGCATGGTGCGAAACGTCGGGACACATGCGGCAGGAGTGATCATAGCCGACCGGCCTCTCCGCGAGTTGGTTCCGCTTACCACCCAGGACGGCATCTTGACTACCCAGTTTCCCAAGGATCCGGTTGAGCAGCTTGGTTTGTTGAAGATGGATTTCCTTGGACTCAAGACCCTAACCGTAATTTCAGATGCCGAGAAAAATCTTCGACGAACTACCAATCATCCCGGTTTTAAAATCGAAGACATACCCCTTGAGGACGAACCTACTTTTCAGTTGTTGAACGAAGCCAAGACCATCGGTGTTTTTCAGTTGGAATCCGACGGCATGCGGAGGCTTTGCCGACAGATGACGATTTCAAACGTCGACGAAATCATCGCTCTCATCGCTCTGTATCGTCCTGGCCCGATGGAGTGGATTCCCGACTATTTGAAGGGCAAGGAAGATCCGTCCAAGATCAAGTACCCACATCCCTTGTTAGAGGAGCTTTGTAGAGAAACCTACGGGGTAATGGTCTATCAGGAGCAGGTGATGGAAGCGGCGCGCATCATTGCTGGCTATACACTTGGAGGAGCCGACATTCTCCGGCGAGCCATGGGCAAGAAAAAGCCCGAGGAAATGGCCAAGCAACGAAAAGCCTTTGTCGCTGGAGCCAAGGAACGACATGAAATTCCGGAAGGGAAAGCCAACAAGATCTTCGACGTCTTGGAGAAATTCGCTGGTTACGGTTTCAATAAATCCCATTCGGCCGCCTATGGGATCATCAGCTACCAAACCGCTTACCTCAAGGCGAACTATCCGGTGGAATTCATGGCCGCCGCCCTTTCCAGTGAATTGGGCAATTCCGACAAGGTCTCCCACTTCATCTCCGAGTGCTCCAACATGGACATTCAAGTACTGGGCCCGGACGTCAATGAATCCCACGAAGATTTCACTCCTCTTCCGCAAGGAGATGGAGTCGGGTCCATTCGATTCGGTCTGGCCGCAGTCAAAGGAGTTGGTGACGCGGCTTCTGGAGTCATCGTGTCCGAACGAGAAAACGCGGGACCTTACGCTAACTTCAATGACTTAGCCGAAAGGCTGGACCAAAAAGCCGTCAATAAGCGGGTACTCGAATGTTTGGTCAAGACAGGGGCTTTTGATTCGCTTGGTGAAAGCAGGGTGGCATTGTTGGCCGACATGGATCGAGCGCTCGGCGAAGTGGCTCTTCGTCAAAAAGATCGTGCAGCAGGACAGGAGAACTTTCTTGATGCCATCGGCGACGTCAGTGGAGAACCGACCAATCGAGCAGTCGAAAAGGTGCCAACTGACGCCACTTCCGGCACCGATGCGGAGTTCAACGCGCTCGAAAAACTGAGATACGAAAAGGAACTACTTGGATTCTACCTTTCCGGTCATCCCGTGGATGCTTTGCATGGTCTTGCCCAAGTTGCTTGCAACCTCCATCCCGAGGATCTTGAAATACTCGAAAAACGAAGAGCTTTTCGACTTTGCGGCGTGGTTTCGGATTGCACGAAACGATTTGCTCGTCGTGACAACCGTCCATGGGCTCGTTTTAAACTCGAGGCAAAGGAATTTGTCCTTTCCATCAATATGTTTCCCGAGGCATTTGAGAAATATGGGAAAAACCTTCGTGATGGCGATACCCTCGTGGTGCAGGGCGAGGCGAGCTCCTCCAATGGCGACGTTCGCATAAGCGCGCAGCAAGCCTGGGTGGCGGAGGTGGCTCTTACTCGATTGATTCGGCAGGTCGGTTGGGTAATCGACACGAAAAAGGACGTCGACGGGTTCTTGCAAACTTTGCGCAGTTGCATGGACGCTGAACCCGGGGACACGGCGGTTAAACTGGGACTGCGTTTCGCTCCCGAATCCATCATATCGGTCGAAATGCCGGAATCTCTCCGTCTCAAGCTTACTCCTAGTCTGTTTGGAAAACTGCGAGCTCATCCTGCAGTTGTCGGAGCCACCATTACCTTCGAGCCATTGCCCGAAATGAAGAAAAGATATTCCTGATCCTCTTTGATTCCTTTTTTGACTACATAATAGGTTTGACCAAACAGGGGCGTGAATGATCTAATTGTTGGCTTTTATCAATTCCTACCAATGCCAGTTGAAATCAAAATTCGCAAAGGAGAGACAATGGATCGAGCTCTCCGTCGTATGAAGAAACGCCTTGATCGTGAAGGTGTATTGCGTGATGCCCGCGCCAAGAGATACTTCGAGAAACCCTCGGATGAGAAGCGCCGCAAGTCCAAGTTGGCCGCATTCAACAACATGGTGCGGTTGAAATACGAGAACCGCTAGTTCTCAAGAGCTCGGTTGACCCCGAGCCCCATGTGCGTTTCAGTTGTCGCCTTGATTTACCGTGAACGCTGAATCTGAAACGACCAAAGTAGGAACGTCCTCAGGTCCCCTGCGTCGTACCTGCAACCTGCGTTCGGAATGGGACAGTTTCGATCATGAAAGGGCTCATCCAAGCTCATACCTCAATCTTTGCGAACAGGCCATAGACGTTGGTGAATCGTTGCTTGCCTATGATATCGCGAACAAGGGCTTGGATACTTTCCCGGCCAACAAGTTGCTTTCCCAAAAGGCGGGCTTGGCCTTGAAAAACGCAGGGTCCCCCTTGAGGGCTTCCATTCTTCTCGAGGACCTTCTGGAGAGCCACCATGACGTTGAAACCTATAGTTTGCTCGCCAGTTGCTACAAGGATCTTTGGGGATATGCAGCCGATGCCGAAAAAAAGAACGAATATGCCGCCCTAGCCATCGAATATTATAAAAAAGGCTTGGCGACCACCAGTTTGGGAACTCTCAAGGCCAGCCGCAGCGGAAACAAGCATTATTACCCATGCATAAACGTAGCCTTTCTGTATTTCGTTGCCTTGCGTAAATATGAGGAGGCTCGTGAATACGCCAAGCAGGCGTTGAAGATTTGCCAAGACCTCGTTCGATCCAAGGCATCCGATTACTGGGTATTGGCAACGGCCGCCGAAGCCCAATTAATCTATGGGCATCTGCAAGACGCCACCACCGCTTACCAGGCAGCAGTGTCCTTCAAGGGAGCCACGCCTGCTCAAATCGCCACAACTTGTTCCCAAGCGATTAAGATCGCGGATCTTTACGGGGCTCGTGATCAAATCGCCAACGTCTTCCCCATGGCGGGAGTGGTGGCATTCTCCGGGCATATGATCGACATGCCTGATGCGGCCATTCGCTTTCCTCCCGCAGCAGAGGCTCAGGTTCGTAAGGAAATGGAGGCTGAACTCGAAAGAATCGGAGCCAACTTTGGTTACAGTTCGGTTGCCTGTGGAGCCGACATCTTGTTCGTTGAATGCATGTTGGCTCGAGACGGGGAGGTTCACGTCTTTCTTCCTTTCAACAGTAGGGACTTCATTGAGGCGAGCGTCAGCCATGCAGGAGATGCATGGGTGACGCGCTTTGAAACGATCATGGCCCACCCAGCCGTAACCATTCACTACGTAACGGATGGTGGTTACCTTGGAGAGGACGAACTCTTCAGCCTTTGCAATGAAGTATTTGCCGGTTTCGCCTCGATGAGGAGTCGCAACTTGGCTGAAGATCCTCATTTGTTGACGGTTTGGGATGGTGACGAGGGAGGCGTTGGAGGTACCGGACATCTCATTAATCGTTGGAGAGCCCGTTTTGGAGAGCCTATTCGAATCGATCTCAAACGCATCCTTGCCGAGCTAGATCTTACTGGGACCAAATCACCTGTTCCCGAGAAACCTTCCCTTCCTTCCGAAGCTACCTTCGAGTCTCCACAATCACCTTCCGTCGCCAAGGCTCGCCGCGAGGTCAAGACCATGCTCTTTGCCGACGTAGAAGGTTACAGTAAATTGCCTGATGACACAAACCCTGCCTATGCGGAGTATTTTCTGGGGGGCATCGCCGAGATCATGGCGGGATTAGCCACTCCGCCTCGCTTCATAAATACTTGGGGTGACAGCATTTTTGCGGTATTCGACCAATTGGGAGACGGCTTGAACATGGCCTTGGACTTACGCGATTTCATCGTCAACACGAAATGGGAGGACAAAGGTCTTCCCGTAGGGTTCAACGCTCGTATCGCCTTGCATGCCGGACCCGCTTACGCGATTCGGGATCCTCTCCTCAAGAAAACGAATTTCTTTGGGCGTCACGTCAACAATGCCGCCCGCATTGAACCAATCGCTTTGCCCGGTTGCGTGTACGTGTCCGAGACGGTGGCCGCCTTGTTGACCTTTCGTGGGCACGATTTTGATTTCGAGTACGTCGGAAACGTCGAATTGGCCAAATCCTTTGGGAATTCTCCGATATACCTCTTGCAAAGACCGGGATACATTGATTACTGAGGCTCCATTCTTTTTTACGTGAGCGAATCTACGACAGAAGACACCAGCGACTTGTTCGCTGTCCGCAAGACCAAACTGGATGCCCTGCGCGAGCAGGGACAAAATCCCTTTGCCGACAACTGCGACCAATCTCATACCTCGGTGCAGGCAAAAGCGCTTTTGCCCGAGGAAGAGGAAGAGGGGCCCGAAGTTTGCGTGGCCGGCCGGATCGTGACCTTCCGGCTGATGGGCAAGGCGACTTTCCTCAAGTTGCTTGATCGCGACGGTCAGATACAGGCCTACGTTCGGAGGGACGCCATCGGCGAAGACGAGTACGCTGCCTTCAAGAAACTCGACCTCGGCGATTTTATCGGGGTGCGTGGGAAATTGTTTCGCACAAGGACCGGAGAAATTACCGTGCGAGCCGAGGAATACACCTTGGTTTCAAAATCCCTTCGTCCTCTTCCAGAGAAATGGCACGGTTTGACGGATAACGAGCAAATCTATCGTCAGCGTTATCTCGACCTCGTGGTCAACGAGGAATCCCGAGACCGCTTCAAAGCTCGCAGCGCAATCATTCGTGAAATTCGTGAATTTCTTTGGGAGCGTGAGTTTCTCGAAGTGGAAACTCCCATGCTCCAATCCGTTTCCGGTGGAGCCGCTGCGAGACCGTTTGAAACCCATTTCAACGCCTTGTCCTGCGATTTCAACTTGCGCATAGCTCTGGAACTCCATCTCAAGCGAATGCTTGTGGGAGGTTTCGATCGCGTATTTGAAATCGGTCGCGTCTTTCGCAATGAAGGCCTGTCGCGGCGTCACAATCCGGAGTTCACCATGCTCGAGGCGTACCAAGCTTATTCGGATTATCGTGGGATGATGGAGCTTACCCGTTCCCTGATTCAGCGCGTTGCTGAAAAAGCAATCGGTACGTTGACCATCGAACGGCCGGAAGGCGACGTTATCGAACTTGGCGGGGATTGGAGAGAGGCCAAATACAAGGACCTCATTGTCGAAGCCACAGGGCGCGACGATTGGTTCGACTTGCCTGTTGCCGCCAAACTCGAATGCTCCAAGGAGTTGAAAATCGAGGTAGATCCGGACTTGGAGGATTACGAGATTACCAACGACGTTTTCGAGAAAATCATTGAGCACACCCTCGTTCAGCCGACCTTCGTCACGCACATACCACGCGAGCTTTGTCCGCTGGCCAAGATCACCCAGGATGATCCCACTACCATCGATGTTTTCGAGCTTTGCATAAACGGTCAGGAAATCGCGCCCGCTTATTCCGAACAAAATGATCCTTTCATTCAGCGAGAAGCCTTCGAGCGTCAAGTGGGAGAGGAAACTCAAGCTCTCGACGAAGACTTTCTGCTGGCCCTCGAGCACGGGATGCCTCCGGCAGGAGGGATGGGACTCGGCATCGATCGACTGGTCATCTTCCTGACCAAGGCCGCCAACATTAGAGATACCATTCTTTTTCCGACTTTACGTCCCGCTTGAGATAATGCGGCGCTCAGGAGATTAGGTCGAATGTCTCCCCACCAGGAAAAGCGTGAAGACGAGGTGATCGTGATCAAACCCGCATGGTGGCGTCAGGCCGCCTTGACCTTGTTTCTCTTCTTTGTCGCCATCTTTTTCCAGGCTTTGCAGTTCAGCATCCCTTTCTTCAATATGCTGTTTTTGATGGCTACGATTTTCATGGCAGTTGTAGCCTCCCTCAATTTGCTCGATCAATTCTTCGCCTGGTCCCGTTTGAGAATCGATCACAAAGGCTATTCACTCAGGGCTTGGTTTCGAAGGATCGAACTCCGTCGAGACGAGGTTGAGGATTTTCTTCATAGCGAGTATATGCGACGTATGCTCATCGTGGTGAAGCTTACCGAGGACGCGGCTTCGAAGCGAGGTTTGCCGATGCTGGAAATGCCTTTTCCCTGCACGTTCGGTCGACCTGCTGACGAAGTTTTTCAGACGCTTCGCGAAAGCCTTGGGGATACGGGAACATCCGCGGGCGATTCCCCTGCGGAATAGTTTATTCAGCTTTCCTTTGGACGTTCGCCCAGTTCGCTGCGCCAGAAGCGCTTGGGTACGTAAATCAGGGCAATGAGGATGAGTTGAATGATCACGAAACGTATCAGCCATTTGAAGCCGGCGTCGTCAAAACCATAACTGTGGAGCCCGGCCTGCAGAAGGTTGGTGCCGAACCATGAGAAAGCCGTTACCACGTTGCCGAAGATAGCGAGCGCGGCGATGCCTCGGTCCTTGGCTATTCCTCCCCATCGGGCATGGAGTAGGATAGCGCTCCATATAACGATCAATATGGCGCCGTTTTCCTTAGGATCCCAACCCCAGAAACGGCCCCAGGACATATCGGCCCAGATACCTCCAAGCATCGTTCCGACGAAGCTGAAGAGCACCGCAAAGCAGGTCACGCCGTAAATCATGGAAGGAATGGTTCGGGCAGTGGCCTTGTCGAAATTCTTGTCAAGCAGACCTCGAAAAAGGTAGATGATTCCCAGAATTCCCGCTACGAACATCGCCACGTAGCCCAAGGTGATGCATACCACGTGAGTGGACAACCACAAGTTGGTGTCCAGCACGGCTTGCAGCATTTCCATGGTGTCGCCTTTGACGTTAAGCCCGTCGGTCATGCCAAAAAAGCCGTGCGCAATGACCAAGGAAACGAAACCCACGATGGCGGCGGACGCGGCCCCGATTCCATTGCGGTGCAATCTTTCGAACAACAAACCGCAACCGACTGCTCCCCAGCTTATGAAGATGGCGGAGGAATAGAGATTAGTTACGGGTGGGCGTCCCTGAATCCAAATTCGGATCAATAGCCCTCCAGTATGAAGAAGCAGGGCCACCAAGGCGATCCCCATCGCCGATTTCCTAAGAGGTTCCGGCCAGATTAGCCAAGAGATCAGTACGAGAATCAACGCGATGAGATAAAGAACCATGCAGGTCACGAAAGGTTGGGTCGCGTTGAATTGAAACTCGGGCCCTATGTTCTTGAAGTCGTGCTTTTGATAGGGAGCTACTTGACTGAAGTCTTCGGTGAGTTGCTCCACAACTTGGTTAAACCCGGAGTGATCGCCTTTTTGATAAGCGACCGCAAGTTTGGCATAGGCCATTGCGTAAGGATTGATTTGGATGCCCTTGGCAGGATAATGAAAGGCTTTTCCCTTATAAGTGTTTTTCTCTATGATAACGCTCTCTACGGTACCTTCGAAAACATCGACGTCCGGTAATGCATTCTCAGCTTTGAAATGATCGGTTTTGCCAGCCACGGCTTCTAGTTCAAAGGGATTTTCTTGGCCACGCACTTTGACTTTTATGATGTTTTGTTTGATGGACACGGGATTAACCGCGTGGCCGCCTAGAACGTAGATTTCCAGGTCGCCGCTTCGAAGATCATGAACGAGTTCCAAATTATACTTGTGATCGCCGCAGGGGATTAGCACACCGCCGTGCTTGGCCACGTGATGGTGACCGTCGTGATGAGATGCTGGACCATCCGCCGCGTTGTGTGACTCGAGCAAGGACTCCGGTACCGTGTTCCAATCGATGTGGTGCAGGGTTACGTTCTTGAAGGTTGCCGAGGGTACGCCAAACAAGAATAGCCAGCCACAGCTTGAACAAGCAAACGTTGCCAAGGCGCCACCGATGGCCCATTGCCGATCTCTTCGTTTGGCCAAAGTACGAAACATTCCGTAGGCGAGCGCTGCAAAGCATAGGTACATGGCGGCGTCCACGAGCCAAGATCGACCTTCGTGCTGGTTGGTGAGAGTCGCTCTGCTCTTGCCGTCGACGGACTTGATCATTTTTTCACGCAACTGGTTTTCGCGCCAAATCCCACCAAAGGTCGTGTGGGTGCCGATTTTGACTTGGTCTTGGGATTGCAGGAAAGCGCTTAGGTCGCCTTCCGTGGCAAGTAGTTTATCCGTATTGTTGTCGATGCTGACTAGTCCTTGAAAACTGTCGGGTGGAATGACTCCCAGCGGGGGAGGGGAGACCCTTGAGAGGTATCGTTCGACGATGCTGGAATTATCAACCAATCGAGCTTCCTCTTCCGTTAACAAGTTTATACCGAATTGTTTTTTTATGTCTTGGTGCTTTTTGACTGTATCTATTGCTTTTGAAAAGTCTTTCAGTTCTGGAATGATCGATTGCAATTTCCTGGCTAGGGACAAGATGGAGCGATCGTTTGCCAGGTAGTCTTCGTAGGCAGGACCGAAAAGATTCTCAGCGTCATGCGGATAGAAGGAACCTTTGAGGTTCTTGTACAAGGAAAGCGCGGTGGAGAGTTTGTTGAGGTTGCGCTGATAGGGTGTTAATTTCTTGTGATGAACCGCACCGTCCAGCTTGCCGTTTTGGTTGAGGTCTTCTTCGTCATCGAGTTTGCCATTGCCATTAAGATCTTCCCCAACCCGGATGAAATGTATGCTCTTCAAAACCTCCTTGTTTTTGGCAATCAACGCGTCTTCGGCTTCGCGACTTTGCTCCCGAATGGGATCGAGCAGCGTCCTGATGGCATCGCATTCCTCCCAAGTTGAATCCGACTTGAGAGACAGCACGGCTTCTTCCCCTTTCTCGAACGTATTCTCCAGATCATCGCGGTTCTTTTCCTTCTCCTCGAGCAACGTTTCCAACACTTCCAGCGCAGTGGCTGGCTCCGTCTGAGCGAATCCGGTTTCAAGGCCGTCGATTGCTTCTTCGGTTTTCGCAATACGATCGTCGAGTTGCTTTTGGGAGGTCTGCAGAACGGGCAAGGATTGTTCTATGGCCAATCTTTGATTGAGATTCTCCGAGTCATCGGGAGCTGGTGGACTCTCTTGGTAATACTGCTTCCACGCTTCCAGTCGTTCCAACTGCGCACTCATTTGCTCGCGTTGCGTCTTTTCCTTCTCCAAGAAAGGTTTCAAGAGATCCAAACCGGCTTTTCTCTGCTGCGAGGTGGAAGCATTCGACTCCACCGCCTCAATTACTTCTCGGGTCTCTTCGATTTCGGCCAGCAGCGGGTCCAAGAGTTCAGGCTTTTTTTCGAGCCGAGGCAGAATGAGTTCACGCGTAGTCTGTATTTCTGTCTCGGTGAGACCGGGTTGGATGGAGTTAATGGCTCGGGCGATCTCAAAAAAGGTCCTGATTTCGTTGGTGTGCAAGAGGTCGTTTTCGGAAAAGTATTTCTCCTTCCC
>CEVA01092282.1_pt1 | contig 20835 bp, 17 predicted proteins | sample 361521 | NCBI WGS metagenome assembly CEVA01 (sample SAMEA2622823, study PRJEB7988) | marine metagenome | isolation source: saline water (ENVO:00002010), including
ACTGAAAATCCTTGTGTCGCTGGTTCGATTCCGGCCCGAGCCACAATCAAATGATAAGGTTTCACGATGAGAGATAACAAAATACAAAATTTCGTCCTGAAGCCTTGTTTTGTTTTCAATATATCAGATATTATGAAATGAAACCAAAGAGAAACTTAGTTTAAATGGTATGGATACTTGTCATTTAAACTTTTTTACTAATTTAATTTCTCCATCCCTTGAGGCAAAATACAGCCACTGATCTTTTTAGCAATTGGGCCAAAGTGGGTAGAGATCAGGGGATGGCAGATTCTCATGACCCAGCGGTCAGTGAGATTTTGGATAACATCCTAAAATATCATAAAACTTCATTTACATTTATTGATGCAGGTTGTGGTAATGGCTGGGTTGTTCGCAAAGTTCGTTCAATACCTTACTGCAGTATGGCAATAGGAGTTGATGGTGCGAGGTCGATGATTGATAATGCAAAAAATGTGGATCCTGATGGGGAGTATTATCTTGATGATCTTCTATCCTGGACTCCAGATCAAAAAGCTGATATTGTACACAGTATGGAGGTGTTTTATTATTTTAAAGATCCTCAATACCTTACAGACCATATAGTAAATAATTGGCTAAAATTTAATGGAAAGCTAGTTATCGGACTTGATCACTACATTGGAAATCCAGATAGCTACAGTTGGTCAAAAGATCTTAATGTTCACATGAGCCTATTAAGTGAGCAGGACTGGCTTGATATTTTTTTGAAGTCAGGTCTTTCAAACTGTAAAAGCTGGAAGGCTAATGCATCAAAAGATTTCCCCGGTACTTTGGTTGTATCCGGTGATCTTTTAGATTAGAGTGCTTTTTCCATAAGTTTATTAAGTCTTTTTACAAAGCCAGCTGGATTGTCCAGTTTTACACCTCCTTGCAAGAGAGCCTGTTCGTAAAGCAGTAATACAATATCATCAAAAGATTTCCCCTTACGCATGGGAATAAGTTTTTTGACAATCTCATGATCTGGATTAATTTCAAGAATCGGCTTTACCTCTGGCATGCCAGTCTGGCCGGTCGCTTTTAGAATCTCCTGCATCTGAGCAGTTGGGTCGTTTTCATCTGCAACAATACAAGAAGGTGAGTTACTCAACCTATTAGATGCTCTGACATCTTTAATATTATCACCAAGGACAGATTTTATCTTTTTTATCAGAGGTTTTACCTCTTTTTCTTTATCTTTATCTGATTCCTTTTTTAGTTCGTCTGCTGCCCCACTACGGTTCACTGATTTGAGATCCTTTTCTTTATATGTTGGGATTGATGGCATAATTATTTCGTCAATCTCATCATCAAGGACCAGAACCTCTATGCCTTTATCTCTATACATTTCTAAAAGTGGAGACTCACGCAGTGCTGACTCATTTGTTCCTGTAATATAGTAGATTGATTTTTGATCACTGTCCATACGGTCTACATAATCTTGAAGGGAAACATAACCATCTTCTTTGGTTGATTTAAATCTTAAGAGATCAGTCAACGCTTCTTTGTGCTCAAAATCTTGGTATACTCCCTCCTTAATTAACCTTCCAAACTCATTGTAGAATCCTTCATATTTTTCTTTATTTTTGGATATGCTTTTAATTTTATCGAGAACCTTTTTTACAGAGTTTGACCTGATCTTTGCCATTATACGGTTCTGCTGAAGTATTTCCCTGCTCACATTTAGTGGTAAATCTGAGGAGTCAATAACTCCTCTCACAAAGCGAAGCCAGGTTGGCAGTAATTCTTTATCATCGTCAGTAATAAACACGCGGTTTACATATAACTTTACACCTGGCTGGTAGTCAGCACGATATATATCTGAAGGGGCTTTTTTCGGAATGTAAAAGAGAATTGTAAACTCTAGTATTCCCTCTGCTGTACTGTGAATCCAGTCCAGAGGGTCATCTCCATCATAAGATAGCGTTTTATAAAACTCATTGTAGTCTTTTTCCTTGAGCTCATTTTTTGGTCTTTTCCAAAATGCAGTTGCATCATTTACCTGATCGGTTTTAGACGTTTTTCCTTTTTCTTTTCCTTCATCATCATACTCTGTTTCTTCATAAGACAGAAAAATCGGAAAGTCTATATGATCAGAGTATTTTTTTACGGTACTCTGTATTTTCCATCTGCTTGCAAACTCTTTTCCTTCATCATTGAGGTGAAGGATGATCGTGGTCCCTACTTCTTCTGTTTTATCTGTAAAAATCTCATAACCAGATTTCCCATCACTTACCCATCTGTGGCCCTGTTTTTGTCCTGCTTTTTTACTAATGACTTCGACTTTGCTTGCGACCATGAAACATGAGTAAAATCCTACACCGAACTGTCCAATTAAATTGGAGTCTTTTTTTGCATCTCCGGACATTTTAGAAAGAAAGTTTTTTGTACCAGATCTCGCGATAGTACCCAGATTATCCTTTAGATCCTTTTTTCCCATTCCAATACCTGTGTCCTTGATGGTAAGGATTGGATTATCTCCCTCTTCAAAATATAGATTTATTTTTGGTTCAAACTTTAATGGCTTGAACTCATCTTGTGTCAGAGTTAGATACTTGAGTTTATCAAGTGCGTCTGAAGAGTTTGAAATAAGTTCTCGCAGAAAAATTTCTTTTTGTGAATAGAGAGAATGTATAATTAAATGTAATAACTGACTGACCTCAGTTTGGAAAGTTTGCTGTGACAATTGTGACTCCTATAATTTCTAAATTAAAATTTAATATATAAACCAGAAGGCAAAAATTAAGTATTTTACACTTGCAGATTAAAAAGGTTCCTGTTTTATGTTTTTGGGTGGTCTCATTTATTACATAGCCCCTTTTTACAAAGATGTAAAAAGAAAAAAACTGCTATCTGGCAAAACTTAAGCCATATTGATAATCATCTTCATCACCGTTTATAGAACAGCACCAATAAACAATTGGTATGATTCCAATACCTGTAAATATCAACAAAATTCACCATCCCGTTTTATTTAAATCATTTAATCTTCTAACTACAAATTCAAATGCAGGAAGCGCAGTTAATAAACGAGAAGTTTCAAATAAAGGTAACAATGGTATTCTATCGATCCAATCTATTGAAAATGGTATCCCGCATATTTTTGGTAATTCCCAATCCATCCACAAATCAATGGAAAGGAAGAAAACACGTACAAAAGTAACAAAAAAATATAGGGACATTCAATTCTGCTCGCTCTACCATTAAAAATGGCATATTTTTAAAGCATTTTGTAATCCATTTCATATCTGGATCTATACTTTATTCTACAAACAAAAATCTCTTCAATTTATCCTATCCCCATTTTTTTTAGAGATACTACTCTAAAAACACCATCTTCTTGGTCTGCACAAATTCACTAGCCTGTATCTGGTAGAGATATACGCTAGCACTTAAAGGATAGTTAATATTATCCCCCAGAACTTACCAAGGTAATCCCTCTATCAGCATTTGCTCTAATCCAAAATCCTTCCCCCGAATTAAGTGATTCTGGTTAATAGTATAATACATTATATCCACAGATTGTGACAGACTGTATTGTATTATTTGGGTCTTGTATGTTTGTAACATAAATTAGAAATAGTAGAACTGACATCATATCCCTGTCTTCTGTAAGAGAAATTTTTATTAATAAGATAATAAATTGGTTGTATAATGTAATTCAGAGATAAAAATATTAGTTTGCCTAGGATTATCTGCATTTCTGTTTGATGAATAAACTAGTTTTCGTCCATTTTTAGAAAAAACAGGAAATGAGTCAAATGTATTATTAGATGTTAATCTATGTAATTCTCCAGTTTCTATTTCCATGAGGTATAATTCAAAATTAGGTCCATAGGAATTATGCTCTTCTAACCAATTATCCATATTCGAAGAAAATACAATATATTTACCGCTAGGATGCCAAGATGGTGACCAATTGGTTGCACCATTATTGGTTAAACGTTTTCTATTACTGCCATCTCTATTAGCAATAAAAATATCTAGGGGAACTGATTCAATATAATTATTGTTCATATTTTTTATCCATTGCATTCTTTCTTCTTCAGTATCAGGATGCCAACCTCTCCATACAATTTTTTCTCCATTTGGTGAGTAAAATGCACCTCCATCATATCCAAATTCTTTTGTAATCCTTTTTAAGTCACCTCCATCATAATCCATTTCATACAAATCTATATCACCATTTCTTAAAGAAGTAAAAATAATTTTATTTTCAACAGGATGTACGGTTGCCTCTGCATCATATCCATTGGAGAGAGTCAAGTTTTTAATTTTGTTATCTTTCGATATTCTATAAATATCAAAATTTCTTAAAGGCCAGATATATTTCCTAGAATCTGGATCCTTATAAACCTCAGGACATTCCGGACCATCTTGCATGGTTGAAGAAAAGAAAATATATTGATCATTAATTGAAAAATATGAGCAGGTAAAAGCACCTTTTGTATAAGGGAGCATTTGGATATTTTCACCTTCAGCTGACATGGTATAGATCTTATCGCACTGATTACCATCTCTTCTTGATTGAAAAACTAATCTTTCATCATTAGTTGAAAAATAAGCTTCTCCATTATCTCCGGTGAATGTTAACTGTTTTGTGTGAGTTAAGCAAAATGATTTATTACTATAATTATTTTTTATTTTTATTTGATTACAACCAGAGATAACAACCCATATAAAAATGATCACGCTTTTAAAAAGTATATTTATCATTTTTTAAAATGTAACTTTATAAACTAATTCAACACCATCTCTGACTACAGTTACATCAATTGTGTCACCTGAATTAAATTCACTTAATCTATGCATATATTCATATATATCATTAACAGGTTTATTAGCCATTTTAACGACTATATCTCCATCAATTATTCCTGCATTATATGCTGGTTTATCAGGAATCACGGCATCAATTCTTAAACCCTTAATATCCTTAAAAACATAATCAGGCATTATACCCAATGTAACTTTAAAACGAGTTGGTCTGTTCTGCTCTTTTGGACCTGATTCTTGAAAAATAATTTTACCCGATTTATCAAAAGTATTTATCAGAGAAAAAAGTGAATTTTGAATAATCTTCATCCCGTTATAATTTAATTTTTCATAATCATCTGCTGGTGTATGATAATCTGAATGAGCACCAGTAAAAAAGAATAAAACCGGTACATCATTAACATAGAAACTAGCGTGATCAGAAGGTCCATACCCTTGGGAATTAAAGGTTGTTTTAATACCGAATGAATTGAATGTTTGATTTAGTTGTTTTTCTAAACCAATTCCTGTTCTTGTTCCACTAACATTCAATATTTTTTCTTCATTTAATTTTCCTACCATATCCATATTGATCATTATTTGAATAGTTTCATTTGGAATTAATTTACTGTTTACAAAATACTTAGAGCCAATCAAGCCCATTTCTTCTGCTCCAAAAGCAATAAATAAAATTGATCTTTTATTCGTTTTTGAATTTTTTAATAACTTGGCTAATTCAATTAATAAAGAAACCCCAGAAGCATTATCATCTGCACCATTGTGAATAGCATTAAGATAGGGTCTTCTCGAACCAGATTTATCTCCACCGTATCCAAGATGATCATAATGAGCCCCTATTACAATATATTCATCTTTAAAATTCAAGTCATTACCTTTTAATAATCCCACTACATTTTGGGTTTTAGCTTTCTTGTAAATAATATCTGTATTAACTGATATAGAATCTTCAATAAAAAAGTTGATAGAATTTTCTAAAGTTCCATTGATACTGTTTTCAAGCAATTCTATAGAAGTATTATTCCCTTTTAATATTTCATTAGCAAGTGATCTTTTTATATGTATAATTGGAATTCCAATATCTTGCTGACTTTGATCATAGGATAATTTAATTAAATCATCCTCTTTATTAAATTTTTCCCCTGAAACAAAAATGACACCGGCCGCAAAATTATCTTTTGCAATTAAAGCCTTTTTGCGAAGTGAACTAAATTCTGAATATTGACCGTGAGGGTTCTCACCATCAGGCGAACCTCTTAAAATCATGACCCATTTATGAGAAATATCATAGTTTTTATAATCGTCCCAATCTAAACTATCATTGGCTATTGAAAATCCATAACCCGAAAAAAATAATTGAGTTGATAATGACATGTTTTTACCAAAAGATAATGGAATAAAATCTATACCCGGTAAATAATTTTTGTTATTAAAAACTAATTTGTTTGACTCACCAATTTCTGCTTTAGAAACAATATCAAAATATTGAAAACCATCCTCACCTAAAAGGGTAAGATTAGTTCTTCTAAATTCATTTCTAATATAATCTGCTGCCAAATATCCACCATTAGTACCAGGGTATCTACCTTTTAAATCATCTGAGGCAAGATATTTAACATGATTATATAATGGATCAAATTTCTGTAATGATAAAAAGCTAGTACAACCACCGAAAAGAAATAATCCAAGAATATTTACTATATAGAGGTAATTGTTTTGCATTAGTATAAATTGAAACTTATTCTTATTTACATAAGCTCATTTAAAATATTGAGTGGAAAATGATTAAATCGTCCGGAGGGTAATAATATATACTGTACCTGTGATAGCTGCTAGTGAAGCTAAAACCTTAGCCCATAAAAAATTATCTGGGATACCAAATAGTACTGAAATTAAAACAAAAATCCACATCCATGTTATTATCATTAGCTTAACTTTTTTTGGTATTCCTTTATAATCACGGAAATTCTTAACATGCTGTCCAAAATATTTATTCTTAATGACCCATGTGTATAATTTTTTTGAACTACGAAAAAAACATGCCGCTGCAAGAATCATTACTGGTGTGGTAGGTAAACCAGGTAATATTATTCCAATTAGACCAATAATAGATAGTAGAATACCTATTATGATCCAGAAATATCTGACTACTAAATTTTTACTGATAACCATATTTTAATTGAAGTTTGCATCAATATCTATAGTAAGGTTTGGATTGCCTTGCGTTAAGTCTATGCTATTTATATAGCTACCTATTAAACTATAATTAGTACCAGCAGTTTCATACCCTAACGGCCAGTAAGTAACGGTGATGGCCTCGTAGTTCCTAAAAGAAAGATTACTAAAATTATAACCATAAGTGTCATTTTGTACATTATCACTTGTAATGTAGGCGAATGCTGCTGGAGGACCTTGTGGCGGATGAACTGTATCTAAAGTAACCAAAACTTCACCACTATCAGGCCATGTCCCAGAGAAATCAATATTTCCAGAGATTGAACCAAATTCGGGCAAGGTTTCTTCATTATTATTTTTATCTTCACAAGAAACTAACATTAGTAAAAGTAATGATAATACTAGACTTATAAATATTTTCATTAATGTTTCCTTTATTTTATTGCTTTATTAATTGATATTTCAAAGTTTCTACCAGGCATTGGGTAATGCTGTATAAGTACATATTGCCTATCAAAAAGATTCTTGACCTTAATTGTCAAATCATATTCCAATATAGTCTTAGATAAACTCACATCAGTAATTATCGTTGCAGGAAGGGTCTCTAGTGGGAAAATAACTTTGTTATTTTCAATTGGATGGTCATCACTTAAAAAGTCTTCATATAATTGTGTACTGGTATATCTAGTTGAAAATGAAAAATCAAGACTAGGTATCTTCTGTGAAAAGGTGAATCTTATTTTGTGATTCGGACGATACAGTAATGGAAAATCTTTATTTATATTTTCCATTTTCAAATAGCTGTAGTTAAAATTAATTATTGAACCGGTTCGAATTAAATTTATGTTAGAACCAAATTCAAAACCGCTGCCATGAACTGTTCCACGATTGATAGATCTGACAGGTATGGTGTAAACAAAATCAATCATATCTCTATAACGATTGAAGAAAAGATTACCAAAGAATGATAAATTTGACTCTGTTTGATGCTTAAATCCTGTTTCAATATTTGTTAATGATTCTGCTTTTAAAGTAGGATTGCCTAGTAGCAGAAGACCATAACTACTTTCATATTCTAAAAATAATTCTGAAATAGAAGGTGCTCTGAATCCTTGATTAATTGATATATAAACTGTTGATTTTGAATTCAGGCTATAAAATAGATTTAGTTTTGGAGAGATTGCTTCAAATAATTTAGGCTTATATCCATCTCCACCCTTTACCTCTCTAAAATCATATCTTAAACCAAAATCGAATATAGTTTTAATAAAAATCTGTTTTCTAAATTGTGCAAAACCTGCAGCTGTGAATTGTTCTGGTTGAACATATATATTTCGCAGAACATTGGATCTGGACCGTTCTAAGGATATTTCTGTGCCTATTATCAGGTTGGTTTCTTCATCAAAAAACCTCTGTAGCTGGCCTCTAATAATATAGCTTTTGTCCCGATAATGCGTCCTACCTAGGATTTTATTTTCCGGCGCATCATTACGATCGTTATAGTCAGTATCAAACTGATTTGAAGCTATTGAAACAGAAGCTATACTCTGACCTAATAGTGCTTTGTAATAAAACTGCAGATAACTGCTCAATCGGTTAGACTCTCTGTAAGATTTTAAACCTGGATTATCTGGATAAACAAAACCAGGCTGACCATTGAAACTATTTGCATTGATGAATGAAAATTGAGCCTGTTGATTATTTGATATTGATTTATTTAGCTTGATGGAAAATCGTTTTTGTTCATAGCCTGAATTAAATCTGTGACCATTTGAACTACCATAACCAACTGAGCTAACAATCTTTGTATTTTTAATAATTCCAGTATATGATAAGGAGAGGGCGTTTGAACTATAACTACCATAACGTAACCTTGGGTACCATTTATTTGAATGATTACCTGTTTCCGTTACTAAATTAACAATCCCCCCCATAGAATTATGACCATAGACTGATGAAGCAGGGCCCCTAATAACTTCAATATGTTTTATAGTTTCAAATGGTATTGCATTCCAATCTGATGAACCAGAGTTCGGTATTGAAACAGGGAAACCGTCAAGCAGCAGCAAAACTCTATTGTTGTAGCCACCTGGCTTGAAGTCAGATGAACCTCTAATTGAAATATTCACATTTCGCCCATATTCATGAGCACTCTGAACTTCAATACCATGTAGATTGGTCAGGAGAGCAGAAAGAGTCTCTTGATCAGTATTTGTTAGTTTATTTCTTTCTACTATCTCCGTTGTCTCTGGTGAATGTTTGGAAGGAATAAATCCCATTACATTAATTGCTTTCCATTGAATTGGACTCTTTTCAAGTTTTATATCTAAACGTGTTTGATTTGTATCATTTATATGTAATAATTGAGTGAATGGTTTATAACCAATTAAAGAATAAAGTAATTTGTGATGGCCTGTAGGAAGATTCTCTAATCGAAAATAGCCATTGCTATCAGATGCCGTACCAATCTGTAATTCATCAATAATGATATTTACACTTTCTAATGGATTTTTAGATTTTGCATCAGAAACTGTACCTGAAATAGATAAGCCGCTCACAAAGGATGTGAATATTAGAAATGAGCTCAAATAATACATTGTTTAAGTTAATTATTTAGTTTGGGATCCCTGATTAATTCATTAAGTAGACTCTCAATATCTTTGTCAGTCACTGGATCTTTTTTATCTCCCATAAATACAAGTCCCATAAAAAGCCCGCCCAGAGCTTTAAACATAAGCTTCGGATTTATCTGGGGAAATTCGTTTTGTTTGATTCCATCATCTAGTAGACCTTGTATAATTGCATAGAGTCGATTCTGGTATTCTTTCCATGGTTGATTATCTAACTTAATTGCTTTAGGAACATCAAAAAGAAATTCAAATAGCCCGGGTCTGTTTTGTGCATTTTCAGCTATTTTTATTAATACACTAACAAAGGTTGTTCTTGGAGAGCTATCTTCAGATATAACCGGCTCTAATGATTCCCATATATTCTTCCAGCCATCAACTAAAATGGCTGAAAAAACATCTTCTTTTGATTTAAAATAATAATAAATTGTAGCTTTACCAAATCCAGATGTATTTGCAATTTCATCCATAGTTGCCCCATCCAAACCTTTAGATTTGAAAACTGATAGAGCACCAGCCAAAATACGTTCTTGACGCATTTTCCTTTCTTCTAATTGACGTGGGGAAATTGACATACTAATTATAAAATACTTAAATACTTAAATATATTTTCGAATGATGAGTCGAAAAGTAAAACGATAGTTTTATAATTCCAAATGAATCGTATCTAATTTTTAAATTATTTTCCATTAACTTCAAATATAAGAATGAGGTACATTGCAATTATTAGACAATAGTCTTCAGAAAAATATTTAGTTTATAAAATGAAAAATGATTATTTAGATATTAATAATAAAATAGGAATCTTGATTTCCAATTTGGGTACTCCTAATTCTACATCAATAAAAGATCTAAAGAAATATATTAATGAATTTCTGATGGATAAAAGAGTAATCAATTTACCAAGGATATTATGGATTCCAATCCTTAAATTAATTATTCTCAATTTAAGACCAAGAAAATCAGCGAAACTATATAGAGTCATTTGGACAAATGAAGGTTCTCCCCTGCTATCCTTTTCGAAAAAAATTGTAGAAAAACTATCAACAATATTGGATAAACGAATTACATTGGCTCTTGGCATGCGTTATGGCTCGCCTTCTATATCTGAGGCAATGAATATATTTAGGCAAGAAAAAATTTCTAAAATATTAGTTTTGCCATTATACCCACAAACAGGATCACCAACTACATCTAGTACATTTGATGCCGTAGCTAACTATTTAAAAGATATACCTTGGATGCCAGAACTAAGATTTGTATCAGGATACCATGACCAAGATGATTACATAAATGCCTTAGTTAAATCCATCAACGCCTGCTTTAAAAATAATGGTAAGCCCGATAAATTGATTTTTAGCTTTCATGGAATGCCATATCGTTATTTAGAAAAAGGTGACCCTTACTATTGTTTTTGCCAAAAGACCGCCCGTTTGACTTCTGAAAAGTTAAATCTTAATGAGAATTCTTATGATGTTGCTTTTCAATCAAGGTTCGGCCCAGATAAATGGTTAGAACCTTACATTGACAAACTGTTAATCGATGAAGCAACAAGTGGTACAAAATATATTCAGGTTATTTCACCGGGCTTTGCAGTAGATTGCCTAGAAACATTGGAAGAAATAAATATACAGTATCGTAAACTATTTATTACTAATGGTGGTGAAAAGTTTGAATATATACCCTGTCTGAATGATGGCGATAATCAAATAAAATTGCTATATTCAATAATTAATAATAGTATTAAAGGTTGGTGATTATAATATTTTTTTTATAAGCAAATCAGCCTGCTTAAAAATATCGTGTGTATGCGTATACACAAATTTAGCACTACGACCAATAGTATATAAATTTTCAAAATTACTTAAAAATGAAAAAACATGTTCTAATTTTTTTTCGCTATCAATATTAAGAGTTGGATAGGCATACTTTATATTCATTACCTTATATCCTATAATTTGCTCATTCTTAATTAAGTCATTACTCAAAAGTATCTCACAAATCATTGAATATATTTGTTCTTTTTTTAATGTAAATGTTAACAACTCATGGTCATAAGGAATTTCAATAACAATACATGTTTTATCATTTGGGGCCATTTTAATACTTCTATTTTTTGGCTCATATATACGTGTAAATGGGTATATGGATTCTGGGAAATAAATTGATGCATTATTTGTGAAATAAGGTGTGTCTAAATAAATCACACATAGATATAAATTTCTATAGTGTATATTATCTACTATATCTTTGATCTCTTTTGGCGGACCTGGTTCTAAAGCATTTACCAAAATATCAACTGGTAAGGTACTTATCACTTTTTCAATATTTTGAATTGTATTATTACGATCAGATATCTTTATTATATTATTACCATTATGATATAATTTGGTTATCGGAGCATTATAGCATATTGAAGCATGATCCATACTATTTTTAATTTTTTCAAATATTGTGCCAAAACCATATACAGGATAATAAAATGAACCATCCAGATGTTTAACACTTTCAGAACTAAAAATTAATTGTTTAAATAATGAACTAATATCTAGATTTTTTAATCTATTACCTGAGACTTTAATATCTAATTTATCAGCAGGACTACCCCATAACTTTTCGGTATAATTTATGAGAAATAATTCAGATAAAGTTTTTCCGTATGTGTGATAAGCATGCTCCTTAAAATTACTATAATGATAATTTCGTGTAAACATATTGCAAATATTCTCGATAATAATTTTACTTATTGTACAATTATCGAGGTTAGTAAATATGCTGAATAAATTTAATGGGAAATCTATCAACTTCCCTTGATGATAGATTTTGCTGGGAGAATTAACTTTTTTTAATTCATCACCCATTAAATTTTTTATATCAGAAGTTATATCATCATATTTATCATGGAATCTGTGTGCACCAGTGTCAAACCTGAAGTGACCATCACATATAGTTTTACAATTTCCACCAACCTGATTTGACCTTTCGTATATTTTAAAAGAGATATTATTCTTTTTTGCATAATAACCCGTAGCAAGACCGGCAGGGCCAGCTCCAAGAATATGTAATTTTGAATTATCTACCATATCATTTTTTTTCTAGTTTAAAAGTTTCAATTGCAGACCACATTCTATTTACATATGGATTATGAAAATATGTACTATCATAATTAACTCTATAGTTATTATTAAATAGATTTTCAAAACTCCCTATCAGTAAAGCTAAATCTTTACCGGATGAATTGAATGTTATTATTTGTTCATTATCTTCAACACTAATAAAATCACCTTTTACACCATGTCTTTTTAGATAATAATTAATTAAAGGTGTACTAATTATCGTTATCCCATAATGCTCATAAAGTAGACTGTCTTTTAATTTAGAAATAGCAGTAGGATTTTTATGTTGTATTACTAAGTTTGATGTGATTGTAATTAAGGCAACAAAGAATAACAACGATGAAATATTAAAAAAAATCTGTTTTGAATCAGAAAAATATTTTTGACCTATGGTTACTAAAATAAATATCAATATAAGAATAGGCATAATGTGTCTAGACTTATAAACTATATTTTGGAAAAAAAATACCCAGAGCATATACAATACAACACAGTATATAATTATCACCAGGTTTTCATCATTTTTAAGATGATTTTTAATACCTCTTATCCCAAAATAAATAAAATAAATATATGAAATTGATAGAATCATAGTCTGCCACGCTCTTCCCGGCCAATATCCACCTAAACCATCAGCCCATATCGATTTTAAAAAACTGACAAATCTAATATATAAATTATTCTCAGTAATAAAAGTGCCACCAAAATCTGTGAAATGACCTATAAATTGTTTATTTGCGAGAATATATAAATCCTCATATCCAGTTATTAATATTAGTGGTAAAAACCATATCAATAATCCAATAATAAATGATATAAATAGATATACTCTTTGTTTATGAAAAATTAAATGGTTAATAAATGGAATTATAATTAAAGGTATATATGATAGCCGAACACCAGACAATAGACCTATTATAATGAAACCACAGATTAAATTTTTAGTTCTATTTCTTCTTTCTGTTAAATAATAGAGACATACAATAGCAAGCGCAAATCCCATTAGGTCTGGCATATAACGATTACTCATTAGCCAGATCAATGGATTAAAGAAAATTAGGAAAGAGCAGAATATACCAACTCGATTATTTATTTTTATTTTACTAATCTTTAGTATATAATAGATAATCACAAAAACAGATACAGCTCCAATCAAGGAAAACGTTGCTCCTTTACTATCAATTATCAAAAATAATAAGGTGGCAATAAAACAGAATACAGGATATCCAGGAAAGTGGGGTTGTAACCTGGAGAGATTATAATCATCAAGGCTAAGATAAAATCTGAGACTATCTATATCTTCAATATAATAAATACTCGTAGCAATACGCGAAATAACACATGCCACAAATAATATTGAATAAGACTGATTTTCAGTGATCTTTTTGAACATTGATGGAATTAAAAGTAAAAATAAGGGGTCTTAAAATAAGACCCCCTTACTAATTTTGGATAGAAAATAGAATTTCTATCTTTTTATATACTCAAGATCTAATTAAGACTTAACTCACTAATTAATAGATTTCTTGCAGTTTCTAAATCAGATTTATATGTATCAAAGCCTGTTTGTCCAGGATATAATGGCGCAGCCCTGACATGTTCCACTATGGTATTAAGTGAAGCATCACTTAGGTTATGAGGAATGTATTGTAGTGATATAACAAAACCTCGCATTTCTGACCAATACTTATTATAATTTGTAGCTGCCGAAGATAATGCAGTTATACTCGTCTCAGTTGTGGCTGGTAAATAACCATCAGTTCCTACCAGCTTATTGATATAGTATACTACATTTGCAGCAGTTAGCTGCTCCCATCTTGTTTTTATCATATCAATGTGTGTCGCTAATTCATCTTGACCACCACCATTGTGAACAATGGTTCTACCAGCAACAAATGCTGTAAAAATATCTGTCCTAAAGCTGAAACTATATCCAGGGTTTTCATCTCTTTTTCTAGCATATTCTGCCCAACCAAAATTATGCTCTGAAGTAATATCTATACATGTAGTACCTTGAGTTTGGGAACCCAGAAAATCACGATGCGCCCCAAAATAACCAAAGGCTTCATCCCAGTAATGTTCTGCGTCCGTATAGCCCTTGCCCTCTCTCGGTGTATTGTTTTCAGGAAATGTTGATTCCTGAAACTTAGCAAGATAGTTACCAATTGCCTGTGAAGCGCCAACTGCGCCATAGAGTGTTTTGTTAATCATCTGAGATAAGTTATGACCTTCAGCAGATGTATAGGCTAGATAAGATGCTTCCGTATCACCACTGTTTATATAGTAATTACCAATATTATCAATCCAAGATTCAACAGCGGTGACGGCTGTAAGATTTCCAAAGCCTTTAATTACAGCTGTATTGGTCTTACCTTTTAGGTTCTTACCAGTAGAAATATTTTCATATGTTGCTTCACAAACTGTTGGTGTTTGACCATATAGGATGTATGTTGAACCACCAGTATCATTGTAATCATAAAGACCATCTAAGACCGCTTCACTAATATACATTTGTTCAGCTGCACGGTCAGTAGCTGTTTTAAGATCACTATGAAGCATATTTCTTACAACCTGACCGGTATAACTTACACTGCTTTCACCATCAACAAATCTACTTGGAAATGTATAAGATGTAGGCTGTTCAAGAGTTGTATCCTCATTATCATCTTTCGTATCCTCACAACCTATGGTTAACATAAGTAGGAACGAAATAAAATAGAAGAGTTTTGTGCTGTTTATCATTCGAGTTTATCCTTTTTTAATTAAGTTGTTATTTGTTATTGTTTTTTTAAATTGCTATTTCAGTCCTAGAAAGAATAACCAATACCTACATTAATTTGTCTTCTCGGACCAGGTAAAATTCCAGAACTAATTTCTGGTTGTTTTTGTCTTGGATTAGAATGCAGCCTAGAACCAATATAGATTTCATCAGTGACATTCTTACCAGATAAAAATATGTTTAATCTTGAGCTTATTGAAATATTAGCTGAAAGGTTTAAGATAGTATAACTATCAATTGTACCTCTAATTCCTTTATTCATAGGAAATTCAATATTTTCAAAATCTGTAAAAACCTTATCCACATATTTAACATCACAACGAATGTGAGCTTTATCAGATAATCTGGTTTCGAGCCCAAGTGTAAGTGTGTGTCTAGGAGAATAAGGAAGTACATTCCCATTAAGGTCTGCATTCACCGTGTATATAGCAGATGGTATTTCACCTTCATCAATCCTTGTATTTAATAGACAATAAATAATATTTAGATCAGGAATGATAGCTGAAATGTTTGAAAGAAAAAAATGTGTTCTAGTTTCCAGTCCCATTGTTGTAACTGTACCAAGATTTAAAAATGCAGTTCCTCTACCAGCTGCAATCAAATTTTCAATATTTATATGAAACGCTGCTACCTCGTATTCCATTAAACGAGATACTCCTCTAAAACCAATTTCTTTATTCCAGCTCATCTCGGGCTCTACATCTAATCCCCCATCTTTATAGTTTTCACCGAAATTAACAATATTTAATGCCCCACTTGATGGGGGAGTGTAACCCCTATGGATACCGCCAAATAGATTTATCCCGAACAGAGAGCTTGTAAAAGCTAAACCAGGCAAAATAACATACTCTGTTTTATCAAGATAGATAGAGCCCTGTAAGCGATCAATACGTTCTTGCTCAAAAATCTCAAATCGCAGACCTGGCCTAATCATTATTTTTTCGAACTCAATTGATTCTGAGATAAACCCTGAAAAGGCCATTGTCTCATAATGTTGACTCTTACCAACGATAGTTGCTGAATCTATATCACCAATGTAATATACACCGTCTCTTGATTCTGGCTCTTCACCTTCTTTTCTGTCATCAATGAAGCGTTCCCAATATACTCTCCAACCTACATCCATATTTGATGAATAATTGAAGAGGTCATGCTTAATATTGTAGGACCTTTCAAGCCCAGCAACATAAAATGTTCTTAATATTCCAAAGTTTTTAAATCCATATTCACTAGTACCGCCCCCAACACGAACCAAATCAATATAATCATTGATGTAATCGTTTGATGGGACTTCATCATTTTCATCATATTCATTTTTATTATTTAAAGAGCCTGGTCTTATAAACATATCATACTCTCTCCACCAACGACGGTCAAAAAAACTAATGAAAATGGTAGTGTTTTTAATTATGTCAGTGTTCACTTGCTCTGTTTGGATTAAATCAAGTGCAGTTCTGTATACACGGAAATTGTCATCCTCTTTAGGATTAAATTTTGGATCATTATAAAAAGAGTACTCCGTCAATCCTGTATATGTAGCATTAGAGTTTTCAAAATTAAAATTTGCTTTGAAGTATAGATTTTTTGTTGGGGATTGATTATAGTTTATTTTTAGAGTTGTATTAATTTGTTCAAATTCATTATTCTGTCTGAAACCATCTCCTCTTTTCAAAAGAAACTGAATTTCAGGATTAATTTTATCACTTCCCCAACCTCCAATTTCAGTAAACAGACTAGTATATCCATTTTGGCCACCTGTAAACTTGAATGAGCCACCAAACAAATCACGAGGTCTCCTTGTAAAATAATTGATTACCCCTCCCATCGTATGCGGTCCATATAATATCGAACTGCTACCTTTTATAACCTCAATTTGATCAATCCGATCTGATGGAGGATTATAGTACATATTAGGGTATACATAAAGTGCAGGCTGAATTGGTACACCATCTTCTAAAATAAGAGTTCTTGAGCTTCTTCTAGGGTTAAGCCCGCGGATGCCAATACTTATCCTTGAATTTCCAACACCATCATCTGCAAAGCCATTAATACCTGGAATATATTCTAACATTTCTTGGGTCCCGATAGGATTTACAAGCCTTAATGTTTGCATATCTAAAACAGTTGCTGCGCCAGGTAGATCATCATAGCTCTTATCTAATTTACTAATAATCTCAAGTTTTGCCATTAATATTGGTTGTATGGTTAGTGCTGCATCAATTTTATATTTCTTACCTTCTTCGATTATGATACTCTCTTTGTAATCTTCAAAGCCAATAAAACTTATTTTTATTGTATAATCACCAGCTGAGACTCCACTTACACTATAGAATCCATTATCATCAGTTGATGCACCGTAATTATTTCCAGTTTCACTTTCAAATAATACATTTGCTCCTCGCAAAGGTAAGTTGCTATCATTTTTAACAATAGTTCCGTTTATAACTGATTTTGAACTAACTCCATATACATAATAGGAAAGTATTAATATTAATATTATAACGGTCTTTAATAATTGCATAAGGTAGGAATCAATTAAAATGTCTCAGGATTATTAACATCATTATTATCGCTGCCAGGAAAAGATAGGTTCCCATAGCTGCCTCCATCATCTGCATCTCCAGTTTGAGGAGAAATTATAGGGTCATCTTCACATCCTGTAATCAGAAGTGAAAAAAGAATAATAGTTATTAACCATGTATGTGAAAATATTCTGTTCATTTTATTTGAAGTGATTGTTTATATGTATTAAATATTTTAGTGACCTCTTTAATTAATATTTGGTAAAGAGTGTAATTAACTTTTATATATAAACTAGTTGGGGGTATATTAATTAAAATGGATTTTGATTTATCGGTAGAGGATTTAAAAAAATAATCAATTTCTTCTAATCTTTTTTTGAAATACCAAAACTCGTTTTGTTTTAATGCTATTGAAGAACCATCAATTTTAATTGTTATATTTTTATCCATCTCAACTTAGCTTTTTTACATCTCGAAATAGATTATATAAATAGAAAAAACAAATTAAAGAAATCATCCATGTTAAAAATTCAATTAAGCTAGGATTACCATTATATCCAAAAATTCCCTTAAAAAATCCACCTATATAACCCTTATCATGAAACAAGGGATACGACCCATCTGAATTCAATTCTGGATTTATATCCCATATTCTACCATAATCCTTAATTATCCCCGCGGATTCTAATTCATGAACACCATAGGCAAGCATACCTGATGCCACAAATATTAACAAAATTGAACTTACATTAAAGAATGTTTTTACTGGAACTGATTTACCTTTTATAAAAATTAGGTATCCAATGCTTAGACCTAATAATCCACCTAGTAAGGACAAAATAATTGAAACATTCCCGTCTTTAATAAATATGCCATATAAGAATAATATCGTTTCAATTCCCTCTCTAAAAACAGAGATAAACGCTAAGCTAAAGATTCCAACCCCCAATTTATTCTCAGATATTGATTTTTCTGCTTTTTGTTTAATTTCATTCGCTATATTTTGATTTTTTGCCATCCAAATTATCATAGATGCTAAGGTAATTGATGCAATTATCATTACAAACCCTTCAAACAATTTTTCGGCCTTTCCTTGAAAACCTCCTGCAAATATCTGAAATAAAAAAGAGCCAACCATACTAGCTATAAGTGCATAACTAACACCTTTCCAAAGCTGTTTAATTGCGTTCCCGTTATCTATTTTTTTTAAGTAAGTATAAAGAATGCCTATTATTAACGAAGCTTCTAAAACTTCTCTAAAAACTATAATCAATTCAGTCAATATAAATTCCTTTATTTTTTGGGACTCTTCGGATATTTTCTTTTAATCTTAAGTATAAGATTGATGAGTCCCTGAATTACTTATTATTATTGCTATTGAGAATCATTATCATTAAAAAATTATTTTAATAATATTATATATGTCAATAATTAAATTCATTTTTTTAATTTATTTATGGTTATCTTGAAAACTCTGAACTATTTAAAAATATCGTAATTACTTTATCAACTATCCTATAAACAAAAAAACTAATCCCCCTTTTTTAATATTAACTCCCAACTATCTCAACCACCTATAATTTAACGGATATTTCTCCTTATTTATTATCGAGGCTACTTTGATTCGCAGGTTACTCTATCCCCACTAATTTGTAAAGATATAATTAAACCACTCTTGACCACTTAGAATACTAAAGAAAAATAATCTTTTTTACTGAACAAAGGATTAGCAAACATTGTGGTGAGTGGCTACTAGCAAAGGATAATGTTATTGATATAGATGGTAATATTTATAAAACTTAAAGATCAGCAATCAAATAAATAAATATTATTTACCCAGTATCATTTTTCCAGTTTTAGTAGTTCCATTATTCGAAAACTAATAATTATAAATATCTTAGCTTATTTTATATTCCATATTTATAACTTTCCTTCTATCACCTGCGTTTAGTGGATAAAAACTAGAATGGTTCAGATGGAGGCCCCAAAGCCAACGAATATCCGGTTCGTATTCAATAATTATAATGTTTTCATTTGAGTTTTATTTAAATTGTAATTGACACCTATCAACTCAACGTAATACCAATTGTTTTGATCTAAACTCGTTAAATAAGTGAAGTGTTTAAAAGGTGCGCTTTCTCCATAAGCAAGATAAAAATACCATTCAATCAAATTTAACTGATTCCAGTATGAAATCCTCCTCCATTAATTAATATAACTAATGGTAAAGGATTATTTTATGGAGTGGGCGATAAATCAATATCTGATTCTAATAAAATAGTATCAAGTAATTAATCTTGTTCTTGATTTAAACCTGAAGAGTATTGGAGTCTATTTAAACTTAATCTTTCAATATATAAAATATTATAAATTAGTGTAAGCTCACTTTCTTGATATTGCTGACTTACAAATAATACTCAATCAGATGAGGTATTACTTATAATGTAAATATTACCAACATTATTTGCCCGAACCCAGTATCCCTTTCCTGGTTCCAGTATCTCTGCGTTTGAATAACCACCTAAAGCAAACCCATAAACCGTACCAGTGATTATAATTCCATCCGGATCTTGTATATCTGATATATCAAAAGCAGTGCTTATTGCTGATATAAGATTCCAATCTTCATTTAAGGTTAGCTCCAATTCAACAATAGGGTTACCATTAAAACTATTGGTGGTTGAGTTTTCAAACCTTAACCAATACCCGGCTCCATTGTTCAGAGTCTCTTCTTGTACGTAGATGCCATTAAAACTGAATAATGTCCCAGAAACAGAATTAGGAAATATTGATTGATAGAAATTGTCATCAACCAGAACTGGTAATCC
>CEVA01030265.1_pt1 | contig 20820 bp, 23 predicted proteins | sample 361521 | NCBI WGS metagenome assembly CEVA01 (sample SAMEA2622823, study PRJEB7988) | marine metagenome | isolation source: saline water (ENVO:00002010), including
GGCGTCATAGAGTGGTGCCTTCATAGAAACATTGATCGATGAAGGGTCTCTACCGTTTTCCTCTGCGTAATTGCGAAGCAGCACCAGGTTCTGGATCAACTCATCTGGCTCAAGAGGCGTGGCTGGTATCGCGCCTACCGGATGCCAAGCATCACCCAGGCTGGCCGCGCGCCTGATGGCCGGTTTGCTCTGGCCGCCGATCCAAATAGGTGGATAAGGTTTTTGTACTGGCTTGGGCAGAAATGTGATGTCAGAAAAATTAACGTACTGGCCTTCGAATTTTGGGTCATCTTTGGTCCAAAGTTCTATGAATGCCTGAAGATATTCATTGGTTACGGCGCCACGTTCGGCAAAAGGTTCAGCGTTCAGGAGTTCGAACTCCTCTTCCATCCAACCAACGCCTGCACCCAGTATCAACCGGCCTTTGGAAAGCAGGTCCAAGGTTGAGAGCATCTTGGCTGTTAGGATAGGGTGTCGGTAAGGGATAATCATGACGCTAGTGACAAGTCGTATGCGTTCTGTCAGCCCAGCTAGATAGGCTAGTGTTGTGATCTGTTCCGGCCATTCACCATCTCCAGATTGCCCTGCCTCTAATATGTCGCCAGTGACGCTGTATGGGTAAGAAGAACTGACTTTGTTCGGCTGTAGTACGTGGTCGGGCATGACCATGCAGAAGAAACCGAGCCGATCTCCCAGTTTTGCGATACTGGCAATGGCATTAGGTTCGATTGAGGCGCCGCTGTTGGGGAGGTAAAAACCGTATTCCATAGGCCTTGTTCCCTCGTCTTGCAATTTCTGAATGAAGTAACTGAAAAACGACTCAAGATAGAGGCTGACTTCAGCCTGAAAATTTATTATCGAAACTATATATCGGCATTACTGCCCTGTCCAATCAACCAGGCATGTAATAGAAGGTTGTTGAGGGTACAACTATTTGACACTCATAAGGGTGACTTGTAGACTTGCTGGGCACCGATTCAGGAGGTATTTCGTGACTACTCCCGCGTCTTTTTTAACCGAAGAAATGCGCAACCAAGCCATCGGTCAAAAGAGTGAACCGCGTTCCATTGACATCGAGAAAGGCGCGATTATCAAGTTCGCTCAAGCCATTGAAGACGATAATCCGCTTTATAATGATGAGATGGTGGCTCGGGATAGTCGTTACGGCGGTCTCATAGCACCGCCAACGTTCCTTCGATCAGTTGGGGTTGATCGCCCGCCCTATCCCTTCGACATGCCTTTCAACCGAATGTTAGACGGGGGAAGTGATTGGGAATATTTTCACCCTGTACGTGCTGGTGATCGTATCACCGCCATATCGGAGATAGCTGATATTAATGAGCGCATCGGACGCATGGGGTTGATGATTATTACTTCGATTGTGGTGACCTATCGGAACCAGTTCGGCCAGGTAGCCGCAACCCAAACTAGCACTTCGATTAGATACTAGAAACCCTGAAGGGTGACGGGAGCCAATGATGGCCTATCAAGTTTATTGGGATGATGTAATAGAGGGCATGCAACTGCCGGAGGTGGTCAAAAACCCGACTACCCAGCAACTGGTTAAATATGCTGGAGCGTCTGGTGATTACTACCAGATTCATTATGATCAAGCTTTCGCCAAAAATAATGACCTAGAAGATGTGATCCTTCATGGAGCCCTTAAGAACGCTTTCTTAGGTCATTTGGTTACCAAATGGATGGGTCCGAATGGAGATTTGAAGCGATTGGTTGCTCAGTACCGTGGCATGGACATACCAGGAACTCCTGTAACTGCCAAAGGTGTGGTCATCAAGAAATATCAGGACAAGGGTGCCAATTTAGTGGATTGTGATATTTGGCTCGAAAATGATAAAGGAGACAGGACGACGCCTGGTTCTGCAACCGTGGCTCTGCCCTGTCGTCAAGCTTTACCGGATTAGCCAGTATTAATGGGCAGGTGACTGCCTAAAATTGATTTAAACCAAAGGCCCAGGGAGGCAATAATGGCGGAAATGTTGAATGGCAAAGTGGCGATCGTCACCGGCTCAGGCCGTGGTATTGGCCGTGGCATTGCCAAGTTTATGGCTTCAGAAGGAGCCAGTGTCGTGGTGGTCGATCCAGGCGTAAACGTGGATGGCAGTGGCGAAGATCAATCCATCGCAGAACAAGTGGTGGCTGAGATCAAGGCTGATGGCGGGAACGCCATAGCCTGCAAGGAATCGGTCACAGAGATGGAAGGCGGAGAGAAGATTATTCAGTCTGCCGTCGATAACTTTGGGAAACTCGACATAGTTGTCACCTGTGCTGGCATCCTTCGTGACAGGATGATTTTTAACATGTCAGAACAGGAGTGGGACGATGTAATTGCCGTTCACCTGAAGGGCACATTCACTGTAGTTAAAAACGCTAGCATACTGATGCGCCAGCAGCGTTCCGGACGCATCATCACCTTTACATCTGAGTCCGGTCTAATGGGCAATTCAGGTCAGGCAAACTACGGGGCAGCCAAATCTGGAATAGCGGGGTTCACCAAGGTTGTGGCTAAGGATTTGGGACGTTATGGTGTCACGGTCAACGCTATCGCCCCTCGGGCTAGCACGCGGATGATTGCAGATATACCGGGTAGCGCTTCCGAAATCAGGGCCCGCAGCGGTGTTGCCCCCATTGCTGGCGAAGAAGACCTGGCTAGCATGGACCCTGATCACATCGCGCCATTCGTCGCTTATTTGGCTAGTGATTTTGCTGAAAATGTAAACGGCCAGACTTTCCTAGTTTATGGCGATACAATATCTCTGGTCTCTCAACCTAGGCCTATGCGGGCGATTTACGAACCGTCTGGAACCTGGGACATGGAGAAGCTCTCAGAAATGGCTCGCGATGTTTTGACGAAAGACATAGATAATCCGGCCCCCGCACGGGAGTAGGGATAATCTTGGTTCAAGACAAGTTTGCCAATACCACGTGGCGGTTGCTGGACTGCTACGGGAAATGGACCGATGGTCGTATTACTTATCCCTATGGGGAGCATGCAGAAGGCCAGCTGATGTATAACGATCACGGCTCTTTTTCTGGCCAGATTGCGGGTAGTGGTAGGCCAGTATTTGAGTCGGGAAACCTTTTGAAAGGGACACCGGAAGAGATAAAAAAAGCATTCGAAGGATATATCGCATACTATGGAACCTACGAAGTCGACGAGAATAATAGCCAGATAACCCATCATGTGGAGAACGGGTTGTTCCCTAATTGGGTCGGCAATAACCAGACCAGAACCTATGAGTTTGAAGGCAAGAATCTACGTTTGAACACTCAGCCAATCAAGGGGGCAAAGGCGGATCTTACCGTAACCCTATTGTGGGAGCAGGTTTAATTAATGATAATTACGCAGATGGAGAAAATCTGATGGTGGAAATGCTAAAAGACAAAGTGGCAATCGTAACAGGATCAGGTCGTGGCATCGGCCGTGGCGTTGCCAAACTTATGGCTGCACAAGGAGCCAAGGTCGTGGTCGTTGACCCAGGCGTCAACGTGGATGGCACTGGCTCCGATTCATCATTTGCTCAAGATGTGGTGAATGAGATTATAGCCGAGGGCGGCGAGGGAGTTGCCTGCCTGGAATCTGTCGCGACTATGTCTGGCGGGGAAAAAATTATCCAGACCGCCTTGGACAACTACGGGAAACTCGATATCGTGGTCACTGTGGCCGGCATCCTTCGAGACCGTATGATTTTCAACATGTCGGAACAAGAGTGGGACGATGTCATTGCGGTCCACCTCAAGGGTACTTTTTCAATAGTGAAGAATGCCAGTGTGCTCTTCCGGCAGCAGAAATCCGGTCGAATCATCACCTTTAGCTCCACTACTGGTTTGTACGGAAACTCTGGCCAGGCGAACTATGGGGCTGCCAAGGACGGCATAGCTGGGTTTACCCGAGTTGTTGCCCGAGACCTGGGCCGCTACGGTGTTACCGCTAACGCCATATCCCCGAGCGCGGCCACCCGTATGATCGGTAGCATTCCCGACGACGCCAGAGCATTGCGCGCTGCTAGAGGTATCAGCACTGGTGCTGCACTGACACTTCGAGGCGGAGCCGACGATATAGCACCCATGGTTGCTTGGTTGGCCTCAGAAGAAGCCGCGCATGTCAATGGCCACGTATTCCACGTTACAGAGGGCCTGGTGACATTGCTGAATGAGCCAGAGCCGGTGAAGACGATTCAGAAAGACGGTAAATGGACCGTGGAAGAGCTGGTCCGCGTTTTCCCTGTAACTATTGGTATCGAGCTGGGCAATCCAGCTCCGAGTCAAGTCCCACAGGAATAATAAGATAAATTGGCAACTAGAGCTAAACAATAAATTTACTGAGGCTTCAAACCTGGGGTCTCGGGTCATTAATATGCTGAGGTTCAATCAATGATTCATAATTTTTCCGCTTCCTACGCCGGCCACCTTGTCGACGAGAATATCGGACTACAAGGCACTCCCGCCAATGATCGTTGGTATACCAACGATCAGCTGGTTGAGACGTTTGACTGGGCTTTAGACATTTCTAAGCATGCTGAAAAACTTGGATTCAAAGAGTTCTGGATGGCTGAACACCACTTTCAGCCAGAAGGGTATGAAGCAATTCCAAATCTGTTGATGCTGGGACTTTATCTGTCGACCCAGACCAAAACACTGAAATTTGGCTGTGGGTTTAACATAGTGCCTATGTGGCATCCGCTTAGACTTGCAGAAGACTTCGCTATGGCCGATGTTTTGAGCAAGGGTCGCATAATATTCGGCGTTGGCCGCGGGTACCACACCCGAGAGGTTGAGACCTTCGGCGCCCCTATGCTGGATTCTGAAGCTAACCGGGAGTTATTTGAAGAACAAATTGAGGTTATTACCAAAGCATTTCGCCAGGAAAAATTTTCTCATCAAGGCAAGCATTACACCCTGCCACCAGAGGTTCCATACCGCGGCTATGATCTTAAGGAACTGACCCTAGTGCCGCGGCCTATTACCCAGCCGGTGGAAATTTGGCAGCCGTTGGTGAGTGCCAACCCTAGGGGAATCGATTTTTTGGCGAAGATGGGTATCAAGCCGTTGATTTCTAATAATCCGAAGACAGCCTTGGAAGAAAAATTAAAGATGCTGCAGTCAGCCAGGGCGAAATATGGTCAGGAGACCGAATTGGGTGAGGACATGGCTTTAGGCTTCCGGCTATTTATTGCCGAGTCCAAGGAGAAGGCGATTGAGAAGGCTCGCCCTTATTTCGAAGAGGCCATGAAGTTCGCTGGACCGCTAGGAGTTATGCCTTTAACCCCTGAACAGAATGCTTCAGTGGTCAACAAAGGCCGTACTCCTGGAGTGGCTCTTCCTACATTGGACGAGGCCGTTGAAGCTGGATCTTGGCTGTGTGGAACGTCATCAGATATAGTTGAGCACTTCAAAGGAATCGAAGAGACCTATCCTGGGGTTGAGCGGGTTAATATAGCAGCTGTAATGGGAATGCCTCTGGAAGTTTACAAAGACCAACTGAGTATAATCTCAGAAGAGGTCATGCCGGCGTTCCAAAGATAGGACTAATCTATGTTAATGGGCTTGTACGGAATTCAATATCAGGTATAAATATCGGTTTTTATGGCTGGAATGTTCAACCGATACTCTTCGTTTAAAACCTAAAATTTTATTGTAATAAAAAATTCAGATTTGACTCTAGACTGGAACCATTGGGTAGATGTAGGGTATTTCAGAATCACTTTTGAAATGAATGAGTCTGGCGCGAAAAATGTGATGGGAATCTATCTTTCCAACGGGACGTTGTGGAAAACATCCTTGGTGATTCCGGATTGGAGCCGCTCCGCTTGGCGGATGGCGTAGTGGTCTGTCATGCCAGCCACGTAATCCACTGAGGCACGCTCAGGGTTGGTTCCTGGGCGAAAGTAAGGTGGCGGAATTTCCTCGGTGTTATCGACGAAGTAGTTGAACAGGAGTTTCACTATGTCTCGACCAACTTCTGATTGTCTGGTGGTTCCTAGCGGGAGGTAGATATTTTGAAACATGTAATCTCGCAGTTCCATCATGGCATCGCGGGCTTCCGCGTCCATGGAAATCAGGGGATTACCGTCAACTTCGTTGTTGGACAAACCTGAGACTGACCAAGATCCTTGAATGATGCCGCTGATAAGCGCATCGAGCCTTTGAGAATGGGTTGTTCCTAGAACTCGGTTTGCCCGTTCCGGTAGGTCCTCCACTTGGAGCATCCCAGCTCTGATAGCGTCGGCGATGTCATGGTTCAGATATGCAACGGAATCGGCCAGCCGGAGTATCTGTGCTTCCAAGGTCAGGGATTCGTCCAGTTTTATATCCAAGAAATCGCCTCTGGGTTTGGAGTGAGATATGATGCCCTGGCGGACCTCATGTGTTAGATTTAGTCCCTCTCCATCCTTCGCTAGATGCTCGACTATGCGCAGGCTTTGCGCACTGTGGGTAAATCCTTCAGAGTAGATCTGATCCAGTGTTTCCTCTCCGAGGTGCCCAAACGGTGTGTGGCCAAGATCGTGCCCGTAGGACATGGCTTCAACTAAATCTTCGTTCAGGTTCAGAGCCCGGGCAATAGTTCGCCCGACTTGGGCCACTTCCAGAGTATGCGTCAGCCGGGTCACATAATGGTCGCCCGATGGCGCCATGAAGACTTGAGTCTTGTGTTTTAAGCGGCGAAAGGCGTTCGTGTGTATGATTCGGTCGCGGTCTCGCTGGTATTCCGTACGCAGTGGCGATGCAACCTCTTTACGAACCCGACCCAAAGACTGGCTCGAACGGCTGGCGTACGGAGAAAGGTTCTCTTCTCCAGCTTCCAGCCTTTGCCGTACCTGCAGTTTTTCCAAGGGACCTGTTCCCATTTAGGCTTCCCTCTACGACTGAGTGATCAAGAAAATTTAGTCTTTGAGAGGAATGGTGCCCCAGGTGATGGAGCCCGAATCTTTGGAAAGGCCTTTTTCCTGGACCATCTCTCGGATGTTCAAAAGAGTAGCGTTGACTTCGTTAGTTATGAGAACCCAGTCTGGTTCTTCGGGTATCCAGTAGGGGGAATTAATACGCACGACCTGATTGTCATTTGCGTTAAAATAAATGCCGAATTTTGATGCTTGCTGCATGAGTCTCTCCCCAATATCTTTTTAGCCAAGGCCATCCCAGGCTTGGCAGGATTGTTAAATCAGATTGTCTGTTTAGTCATTTTGTTTGTTCTGTTGTCGCCGTAGGCTCCACCGAGGTCAGGTGGCAGTTGATCCGCGATACGCCTCATAACTATATCCAATAGGCTATTCATTACCGCTCTGCTCGGATTGCCTTCTATTACGGGCAGAGTGAATGGTTGGCCGATACTTGCTTTCATTCGTTTGAACGGAAATGGAATTCGCCATAACGGAAAAGTATTGGTTCCTGTGACGCCAACGGGCAAGATGGGGGCCTGGGACTTCAAGGCCAGGTATACGACTCCCAGCATACCCCTTTGCAGAGTGCCGTCGGGACTTCTGGTGCCTTCAGGGAAGATTACTACGGACCTATCGCGCTCCAGATTTTGCATCAGGACACGCACGGCGTCAATCCCAGCTGACGACCTGTTGAGAGGGGATACGTTGAATGTATGAAACAGGAACCGGGAAATAGGGTTGTTAAAAAGTTCTTTTTTGCCGACAAAAAACAAGGGTCTGGGAATGGCGGCCACCAGTAATGGCGGGTCGTTTAGTGACAAATGGTTTGAAACAACAATTAAAGGCCCGAATCTGGGCACACATTCAGATCCAACAATGTCCAGGTGACCAAATGTTCGAAAGCAGAATCGGGCCAGAAAGTGCCCGAACCGGTAAAGTAATTTTGCTTCCCGAAAGGAGCTCACAGGGTTTTTGTCCGGTCAACAATCTGTTTGACTAATTGTTGGATACTGAGGCCGTCGGTATTTATATGCCAAGCGCCGTCAGCCGGCTTGAGCGGTGAGTTGGCTCGACCGCTATCAATCTCGTCTCTCTTTATGGTTTGGGTCAATACTGTCATTAGTTCTGTGGTTTCGCCACGATCTTGCATCTCTTGCCATCGTCTTTTGGCCCGGGTTTCAGGTGAGGCAGTGAGATAGATTTTCAGGTCTGCGTCTGGGAGGACTACAGTGCCTATATCTCTGCCAATCATGACAATCTTGCTCTTGGCAGCAATCTTTCTTTGTTGGGCCACTAACTCGGTCCTGACTGGTCCGGCCTTGGAAATAATGGAAACGTTTTGATCCACATTTGCTTCCCTCAATTCTAACCCTAGGATGTTCCCGGCGACCGATACCTGTTCGCTGTTGTCTTCGACTAACTCAATGGGATTGTCATGGGCTAGACTACCCAGTAAGGTTTCATCCCCTATTGCAATACCCTTGTTCAGGGCCAACCAGGTCACGGCGCGGTACATGATCCCGGTGTCGAGGTAGGTAAAACCCAGAGTCTGGGCCAGTTCCCTGCCTACGACCGTCTTACCGGCGGCTACAGGGCCATCTATCGTGATTACATTGACTTTTGAGGCCAAGATTTCTCTCTTCTGGATTACTGTCTGATATTTAAGCCATAGGTGAAAAATAATGGATTTGAGCGTAGAAAACGCCCTACAGTATTATACACATTAGGCTTGGAACTAGTGGTTTATGTCGTAATCGCTAAGATCTTATGGAATGGACCTGTATATTTGTTTTTTGCGATTGGAGCTCTGATGTTTAGTATCTTTAATTCGCGCATTTTAAATGGGGTTGACCTTGCGATTATCTTGCAATGAGGGTTAGATTAGGGTCTCGGCAAACATCGCAGGACATGCAAATAAGTACGATTATTTTATGATAGAGGCCATTGGTACGGTCGCTCTTTTTCGCAATGTGACAGGAAGAACCTACCTGTTAGCCGTTGCGATATTGGGCACATGTGCATTGTTTATCCTGGCGTGGGTTTACCCTACCTTCCCTGGCGATGAAAGTGTTTTGATACGCTTTCAGTCTATACGCACTGATTGGTTGGATGTAATCGCTATAATATTAGCGGATTTTGTCGTGATATGGGTGTTTTTGCCAGTCATCGGCGTTTTAATGTTATTTATGCTTATGACTCGGCGATTGGCTGATGCGGTGATGGTTGTTTCTGGTCTGTTTGTGATTGGCGTCGGCTATGGGCTAAAAGTGGTGATAGACCGACCGAGACCCGATTACCAGATATTTGATCCCATCCAATCTAGCCTTAGTTTTCCAAGCGGGCATTCTTTGATGGCGGTGATTTTTGGAGGGCTGCTGATCTACCTGGTTGAGTCTTGGGTAAAGTGGCTAATGGTTCGGCGGGCTATTCAAGTTGCTCTGGTCTTGATGGTGATTGCAATGGGTGCCTCTCGTGTGTATATGGGCGTGCATTGGCCAAGTGATGTAATAGGTTCATACGTGTTCGGAATATTGGCTTTGGTTAGCCTGGTAGGTCTTCGAAACTCTGTATCTCCTGCCTCTTAATTACCTTGGCTTCCTAGAATAACCTCATGCTAAACTCGGGCTAGTGATTCGTTTTATCCATACTTTATGTCCATTGATGAGAGATTATGAACTGGGTTGATATCGCAATCTTGGTTGTTTGGGGAATCACCGTCTTCTGGGGGTACTCCACTGGTCTCATGGGCGTTCTGGTGCCCTTCATTTGTTTGGTGCTTGGTTTGGTGCTCTCCAGCCGGATCGGTGACACCGTTGGTGGGATGTTCTCAAGCATCACAGATAACGAGAACGCGCAAGCTGTGGCTGGGTTTGTGCTGGTCTTTGGAGTCCTGTTTGTTGCAGGTGGAATATTGAGCTTAATGGCTAGGAAGCTACTGAGCATAATTCCGCTTTTCGGAACTGTAAACAATCTGGCCGGTATGGTGGTTGGGTTGTTAATCGGATTCTTGTTGCTTTCCGGTATTTTAACGGCCGTACAGAAGTACCCTGTTAAAGGTATGGAAAAAGATATAGGCAAATCAACGTTGGGGGCTTTCCTGGCTGATAACTTTGATGTGGTGATCCGCGGTCTTGGATTTATCCCAGGAGACTGGGATCAAGAATTGGAGAAACTCGCTAAATAATTGCCTGTTAGTCTGGCCGGCGTTAAGTTGACGTAACTAATCAAAGCCCATGTGCTACTATGTTTGCCAATGGGTCTATGGGCCCTGAGCGCGCCCAGGACAGGGCCCTTTAAGCGGAGTTAGAGTCTATACGCGCCTTGGGCGCATGTGTGGTGGCAACTTCCCCCTAGTGCTCTTTTGGAACTGTTCGAAAGAGTTACCGAACTGGATTTGGGAGGACCGGTGGCCGACCGACATGGTTAAACAGGCGGAAATAAAACGTCCGGCAAAAAACGGGGTTGCCCGCGGGACTTCAATGATGGAAGTTGCGGATGCGACAGCTGTTAACGTTTTGATTCGCGCGCCGGTATTGGTGCTGAACTTGAACTATGTGCCGGTGAATATTTGCACTGTCCGTCGGGCCATTGTTTTGCTGGCTAAAGGGAAAGCGGAGCGACTAGAAAGCCACCTGGGTTATCTTCATACTGTTGATCAGGAGATAGATGCCCCTTCGATTATCAGGTTGGACTATATGGTCAAGCGCCCATTTGTCCCTAGGAAGCTGTCCAAGAAGGAAGTTTTCTTGCGGGATAAGTACACTTGCCAATATTGCGGCAAAAAACCCCGGGATCTGACTTTAGATCACGTTATACCTCGGAGACAGCATGGACCTCACACTTGGGAGAACGTTGTAGCAGCTTGTAACGGATGCAACCTGCATAAAGCCGGTCGCACTCCGGAGGAGGCAAAGATGCGGCTAGGCACCAAGCCAAAGGCTCCAGACCCGAACCCTTATTTGATCCTTCAGAATAGAGTTATTTTAGATGAATGGAAGGTTTACATTCCTTGGTCTATCCGGGATGAAAATGGTAGTTAGCAGGTTTGTTGTACGGTGGTGGGTTTCTTGACGACAATTGGCAGGGCTAATTCTGATACGGGGTTCTCTCAGCGTTCGTAGGCCGTAATGATTGTATGACGTACTTATTTCAGTGGCAAAGTAAAGTCTCAAGGATTGCGTAATTCACCGTCTCGGGTTATCTATAGTAGGTAACCATAATCCTGCTCATACGGTGCCGGCTTCGATTGGCAGATTGATCATTAAAACTTCCATCGTCAGTCTAGGATTCGCATTATTGTCCAGATTTGATAACGTTTGTATCAAGCGATTGATAAACTGCATAATATTTGATGTACTCAACCCTGAAGCTTGGGTCCGTAAGGAATCCGCATGGTCTGTATTGTGAAGAAAATCTTCCGCACCTTCTTTGATTAGGAGAAGGTCTCGCCACCAGCTAAGCCAAAGTGACAAAAGGTTGTTTGCCGCTTCTCGGTCTCTGCTGAATAGGGAAGCAACCTCATTGGCGTAGGTGAAGCGGGTTTCCAACCCTGCGGCTAGGGTTTCCTCGATTTTTTCCAGGTCTGCCTGTCGTTGTTCTAGTACCTGCGCATCGTTTAATGCGTTAATGGCCCAACCCATACAGCCACGAGAAAGTCGAAATAGCTGTTCTGCCTTTTCCCGTGATGCTTGGTGACCGTTGACCAGACGTTCGACCATCTTATCTTTGGATATCGGGACCAAATTTAGGGTTTGGCAGCGTGATTGGACTGTCGGTAATACGGCGCTTTCGTTGGCTGTAAGTAGCAGAAACATCACCTGAGGCGGTGGTTCTTCCAGGGTTTTTAATAGCGCATTAGCGCATTCATCACTCATGAATTCCGCGCCATTAATAATCACCACGCTAGTGGAACCCTCATATGGGTTCAAGTGTACCCGGCGCAATGATTCTTTTAGTTCGTTTATGCCTATCATGGTCCTTGCCGCACGGCCTTCTGTACCTTGGCCGGGAGATAATATCCTGATGTCTGAGTGATTTCCCTCTGCGATTCTGGTGCATTGGTCGCACCATCCACAAGGTTTACCAGATCCTTCTAGACAATTTATGGCTTGGCATAGATTTATGGCGAGAGCCATTTTCCCCACGTGTGGGGGGCCGCATAACAGGTAGGCATGGGATTGTCTTTTCTGCCGGAAACTGGACTCAAGCCCGTTGAGCAAGTGATCTTGGCCAATGATGTTCCACATAAAATCTGAGTTCCAGACGGCTGTTAATAAAGTCGATAAATTCTTACTTGTGTCATTTTATCAATTTATATTACGTAGCACTTCTTGAACAGCCAGTATAATTTGTTTAAACCAAATCGAGGCTGAGAAGATCTTGGTAACTTTCTCTGCGGCGAATCAATTGGCTCTTGCCGTCCTTGACTAGGATCATGGGAGGGCGTGGGTTCATGTTGTAGGTGCTGGCCATTGAAGGGCAGTAGGCTCCCGCTGCTGGAATAGCCAGAATATCGCCCGATTCCAAATGGGGAAGCATAACGTCCGTGGCCAGTAAATCTCCAGACTCGCAATATTTCCCGGCGATTGTCACCTGTTCCACGGGTTCCTGATCTGCTTTATTGGCGGCAACCACCTCGTATTCGGCCTGGTAGAGGGCTGGGCGTATGTTATCTCCCATGCCTCCGTCGACACTAACAAATTTTCGTACTCCAGGTACGTCTTTAATCGCTCCAATGCGGTACAGGGCCACTCCAGCGGGGCCGATGATGGCTCGACCCGGCTCAATCACCAGCGAAGGTAATTCCATTCCCAAGTCCTCGCAGGTTTCTTTTATAGTTGAGACTATGGTTTCTGCGTAGTCAGATACGGGAGGCGGTTCGTCCTCGCGTGTGTAGCTGATTGCGAACCCACCGCCAGGGCTGAATTTTTGCAACGCAAGTCCTTCTTCCCTGAACTGGGCTGCAAATCTAAGTACGAGATCCACTGCAACACGGTATGGCTCCAGTTCAAAGATCGGAGAACCCAGATGGAAGTGTAGACCACGTAAATTTAGGTTTTTGGCGCTTAGACCCATTCTGATCGCTTCTGCCGCGTGCCCGGTCTGGATCGAAAAGCCAAATTTTGAGTCTAAAACTCCAGTCGTAGTATAAACATGCGTGTGTGGGTCCACTCCAGGGGAGACCCTGATAAGTATGTCCTGCGTCTTTCCTGATTCACCGGCTAACTGGTCAAGTAGTTGCATCTCATGGAAGCTGTCCACAACCACCCAGCCAATGGAACTGTCGAGAGCTTCTTTCAATTCCTGGGGAGTTTTATTGTTGCCGTGAAAATAAACTTCATCCATTGGGATGCTGGCACTGATGGTGGTGGCCAATTCCCCGCCTGAGACCACGTCAAACCCCATCCCTTCCTCTAAAAACAGCTTGGCTAATATAGGATTTATATAAGCCTTGCAGGCGTACGATACATTGGTATTTGGGTAGATTTTTCTGAATTCGTCTATGAAGCTGCGGCAGCGAGTCCGCAGAGTTTTCTCGTCAAGTACATAAATAGGTGTACCGTACTCTTCGGCCAGATCACTGGCCTTGCAGCCTCCAAGGATCAGCTGGCCTTGGGAGTCGACTTCGGCGCTGTCTGGAAATACACTCTGAGGGAACATGTCAATCCTTTCTTTTATACGGGCTGATTGAGTTTGGGTGAATGTCAAATCACGAGTAAACCAGGCTCGATGATCAAGACGCAGACAAAATGATAGTGCCAGCAAAAAAAATGCGCAACCACAAGGCTAAAACCCGAGCGGTCGTTACTTCCGTTGACGCGGAATCTGGCTAAGTATAAACTCTGGTCACTTCGACGTCCTGAGCTTAAATCACTCCTAACAAGGTTATTTGTCCACGGCTTATTCGTCACGCAAGGGAGCTATTTTGAACATTCAGCTGACTGTAAATGGAAAAGCCCAAGAAAAGGAAGTGGATGCGCGCTTGCTACTGGTCCATTTTCTCAGAGATGACCTGGGACTAACCGGAACTAAAATTGGATGTGACACCAGCCAATGTGGAGCTTGTGTGGTTAGCATGGATGGCAAGACGATAAAATCATGTACTTGTCTGGCTGTTCAAGCCAATGGTAGTGACATCACCACCATTGAAGGTGTGGCGCCGGACGGTGTATTGGATCCGGTACAAGAAGCGTTCTGGGATAACCACGGCCTCCAATGCGGGTATTGCACCGCCGGGATGATTATAACCACGGTGGAACTTCTTAAGAAAAATCCCAACCCGTCTGATGATGAGGTACGGGAAGGACTCAAGGGTAATATCTGCCGCTGCACCGGCTACCAAAATATTGTGAAGTCGGTCCAAGCCGCCGCTAAAGTCAACAGGAGTTAATCATGACGACACGAATATTTGGTTCAGGTATCCGTCGGCGTGAGGACCCCCGGTTGATTACCGGTGCCGCTACGTATACAGATGACGTCCAACTTCCTGGGATGCTTTATGCGGCCATGCTGCGCAGCCCACATGCTCATGCAAAGATAAATAGCATCGACATTACTTCGGCGGTAGGAGCCCGGGGAGTAGTTGCCGTTTATACCGGCGCTGACATCGAAGGGGTTCTGAACGGGATTCCTTGTGCTTGGGTTCCGCCTGGAGCAGACTTGGTTGCCGTGACACATCCAGCCATAGCTAAAGACGTAGTCCGTTACCAGGGTGATGCCGTGGCTGTGGTGGTAGCGGAAGACCGGTACCAGGCCGAAGACGCCCTCGAATTAATAAATGTGGATTACGAAATATTGCCTTCGGTCACCAATCCTGAGGCAGCTATGAAACCGGGAGCACCTCAACTTCATGAGGACGCGCCCAATAATCAGGCATTCCATTGGGTGTCAGAGGGAGGTGATACGGAAGCCGCTTTCTCTGCCGCTGATGTTATTGTCAAAGATACCATCATCCAACAGCGATTGATTCCCAATGCTATGGAACCTCGTTCTGCGGTAGCTACCTGGACGAAAGCAACCGGTGAGTTGACCTTGTGGAGTACCAGTCAGAACCCTCACATCTGCCGGTTTTTGGCGTCTTTGGTGACTGGCCTCGGAGAGCACAAGATTCGGGTCATCGCCACAGAAGTCGGGGGCGGGTTTGGCAGCAAGATACCTGTCTATGCTGACGAGATGATCACATCCTTCTGCTCCATGCAGCTGGGTCGTCCAGTTAAGTGGACTGCCACCCGTTCAGAGGGTTTCCAATCGACCATTCATGGGCGTGACCACGTCGAGTACGTGGAAATGGCGGCAACACAAGAAGGCAAAATTACGGGTGTCCGATCCAAGATATACGCTGGGATGGGGGCCTATCTATCCACCGCTGGCCCTGGTGTTCCAACTATCCTACACGGTCTGATTTATTGCGGTCCCTATGACATTGGAGCGACAAAGGCAGACGTCTACGGGGTATTCAGCAATGCCACCCCCACAGACGCCTACCGTGGTGCCGGTCGTCCGGAAGCGACATTTCTGATTGAACGTTTGGTCGATTTGCTAGCGGTTGAATTAGGCACAGACCCAGCAGAATTACGACGGAAGAATCTGATTCCTAAGTTCGAAGAAGGTCATGATGTTATTAGCGGCTTGACCTATGACAGCGGAGATTATGAGCCGCTGATGGACATGGTGCTTGGTCATGCTGATTACTCGGCTCTGCGCCAGGAACAAGCCCAGATGCGAGAAAATGGGCATTACATGGGCATCGGCGTGACCTGCTACAACGAAATCTGTGGTCTTGGTCCCTCGCAAGTTGCTGGAGCGGTTGGTTTCGGAGGTGGTCTTTGGGAGAGCGCGATCGTTCGATTCCATCCCACCGGTAAAGTTCACGTTTACTCAGGAATCTCACCGCATGGACAAGGAGAGGAAACCACTTTTGCTCAAATCGTCTCCGATGAATTAGGAGTCGATGTGGACGATGTGACCATAACCCATGGCGACACTAGCAATACCCCAATGGGTTGGGGAACGTACGGCAGCCGGACTACTTCAGTAGGTGCTGGTGCCATGGTGATAGCTGCTCGCAAGATCAAAGAGAAGGCCCGTCTCCTGGCCGCTCATCTTTTGGAAGCTGCTGAGTCAGATGTTGAATACAGAGACGGCCAGTTCTCGGTGAAAGGTTCACCAGACCAGTCTAAAAGTATTCAGGAGATGGCGACAATGGCCAACGTAGCCTGGAACTTACCGGAAGGCATGGAACCTGGACTTGAAGCGTCAGCGTTCTATGACCCGCCGAACTTTGTTTACCCATTTGGGACGCATCTGGCCGTGGTGGACGTTGACAAAGATAATGGCCATATTGTCGTTAGGCGATATATCGCCGGTGATGACTGCGGTCCCCAAATTAATCCTATGATCGTAGAGGGTCAAGTCCACGGCGGTGTTGTTCAGGGCATCGGTCAGGCCTTGTGGGAGCATGCGATTTATGATGATAATGGCCAGTTGGTAACGGGGTCGATGACCGACTATGCTTTGCCTCGAGCTCACTTGTTGCCAAATATTGAATCACTTAGCACGGTGACTCCCTCGCCTCATAACCCGTTGGGCGTGAAAGGTGTTGGCGAAACGGGATCAATCGCCTCCACTGTTACCGTTTATAACGCAGTGATTGACGCCCTACGGCCTTTAGGCGTCACACGAATCGACATGCCACTAACCCCGGAAAAAGTCTGGCAGGCCATTCGCCAGGGACATGGGAGTTAAGAATGTTTGCAACAGAATTCGAGTATCAGAGAGCTACATCCGTTTCAGAGGCTATCCAGCTTCTAAGTAATAACCCAGGTGCCAAGATTCTCGCCGGTGGCCACAGCCTGCTGCCTATGATGAAATTACGCCTTACCAGCATACCAATGCTCATTGATATCGGTGGCATTAACGAGTTGCGTGGGATTTCAGTTGAGAACAACATTCTGCGCATCGGTGCTTTGACAACCCACGCAGAGATTGCTGAATCCTATGACGTTAAAGACAATGCCGGTATCCTTTGGGAGACGGCTTACGGGATTGGTGATCCCCAGGTAAGAAACAGAGGAACCATCGGTGGGAACATCTCCCATGCCGACCCCGCTTCAGACTTGCCTACGGTGTTAAAAGTAATGGACGCCAAGTTTACCATTCAGGGCACTGGTGGGCTTATGAGAGGCGGGTCTAGGGTGGTTTCAGCTGATGATTTCTTCATCGGGCCGTTTGAGACGGACTTGGGAGAGAATGAAATTTTAACAGCCATTGAGATGCCGGTGTTGATGGCTAACCAACATGCTGAGTACGCCAAGATGGCCCACCCTGCTACGTCTTTTGCCGTGGTAGGGGCTGGGGTGGTTCTCACAGTGGAAGATGACGTTTGTACTGCCGCCAGAGTAGCCGTCGGTGGATTTACTCCCGTTCCCACCAGAGGCCTGACTGTGGAACAGGCCTTGATAGGTAAAGTTTTGAACGAAGAGAATATCGCTTCGGCAACTATCCTGATTCACGGAGATTTGGGTTCGGACGTATTTGGGGACGTATTTGCATCAGCCGAATACCGCCAAGCGATGGCAGCTATTGAGCTTAAGCATGCGATATTCCACGCAACTGGCCTAGCCCACCATAACTGAGTAAATAAATTTCTAAAGCTTAAAAGGCCGCGTGAAGTAAATGAAAATTTTGGTGATCAACGATGACGGAATCAACTCGCCAGGAATCTGGGCGGCGGCTCGGGCCTTACGGCAGGTTGGTGAGGTTGTTGTTGTTGCGCCTGATCGACAACAAAGTGGCGTTGGAGCCTGTTTAACCCTTCATGCCCCGGTCAAAGCTGGTGAATGGAGGGTTGACCAAGAGTTTCAAGGTGAATCAGATGGGTTATTCCCGGTGAGCGCTTTCTCCGTGGAAGGAACCCCCGGAGATAGCTGCATACTGGCTTTAGAAAGCCTGGTTCAGAACGTGGATTTGGTGGTGTCTGGAGTGAATGCCGGCTCGAATGTCGGTTACGACGTTATGGTCTCTGGAACCGTGGGCGGCGCAGTGCAGAGTTATGTACGGGGCATTAATACCATTGCGATATCCGTGGCCGCAGTGACGAACACCAAATACGATATTGCGGAGAAGGTTCTGAAACCCTTGGCCGAAAAGTTCGTAGAGTACTCAGGCGACACCTTGTTTTTGAACGTGAATATCCCGAAGATAGATATGAACCAGGTAGCAGGCGTGAAAGTGACTCGACTGGGAGGCCGATCCTGGGGCGAAAACGTCAAGGCGGAAAATGTAGGTCCAGAGAAACGATATTGGATATCCAGGAACAAACCCAGCACAGTGACTCCTGCTGAAGACAGTGACATAGCCGCGATCAAGAAGAATTGGATTTCCATCACACCATTGCATTTGGCGTTGGGCAATGACGAGGCTATGACGGGAGTTGAAACGCTAATCGGTGATATACCACAGCAGATTCTGGATCGCCCTGACTAAAAAACTTAGAGTGGAAGTGTTTTTCTATATGGATTTGGTTGGTTCCGGTGAAACGGCCAGTCCAACACCTATCATGCTCTCTTGAGTGATGAGTTTGGCAAGTTCTTCTTCGCTCATTTCTTCGGTGCCGGCTGGTCGCTTAGGCAGTATTAGATATCGGAAGTCTGCGCTGCTGTCTATTACCCGAACCTCAACACTTTCGTCTAACTCGGTTCCGAATTCCTTTAGTACTCCCCTCGGGTCAACAACTACTCGAGAGCGGTAGGCCAGCCCTTTGTACCAAGCCGGTGGGCGCCCAATGATTGCTCTGGGATAGCAAGAACACAATGTGCAGACGGCCATGTTGTGGACGTCGTCCGTGTTTTCTAGGACCGTTAGTTTTGGGGCAGTCTCGGGTAGGTCGTATCCTAGCTCCATAAGAGCTGTTTCAGCATCAGCTAAGAGTCGCGCTTTGTACTCAGAGTCGACCCAGGCGTGAGCCAACACTTTGGCTCCGTCTTCGGGTGAGCGGGAGTCAATTTGGTCTGCCATGGTGAGGATATCATCCATGGAGCAGATACCTTTTTCGATTAATAATTCTTGGATAGCCTCTGCTCTCAAGGAATAATATTTCGCGTTGTCGCCGTGGGAATGTCCTTTCTCAACCATGGAGTGTTCTCCTGGATTAAATTGTTTCCAGCCAATTTTCGTAGATGTCTAAAAGAAGGGTATCTTGTGCTGCACCTTTGTATTCTTTCCATAAGTCAGTCTGGGCAAACTTGACTAGGTACAGAGGCTGAGCTGGCAGCCCGTCGCCTCCGTAGGCCAGTCCTTCTGGATTAGGAAACGGTCCCCAGGATGTTTCTATTTGGCCATGCTTGCCTTGGACATACTCTGGCGTTCGGAAGTGTGTCGGTGGTACACCTACTCGAATGCGAACTTGGTCGCCAGGTTGGAACTTGGCCATTATTATTTTTTTCCCTGTTCGAGCGTTTTCATCTTAGCGTCGATCTCGTCGGTGGTCATTATGCCTTGTTCCACCAGTAGCATCTCCATGGCAGCGGTCCATTTTTCGTAATAGGCAAGGGATTCATATGTTTCCAGATCCATACTTTCGATGGCTCGGCGTAGCTGGTCGGAGGTTTTAAGTCCCCTTTCTCCGAGGACTCCGTTCAGAGCGTCAACCTTTCTTTCCCATTCCTCCATTTCGTGTTCGGAATGATCGATGGGGTCTTCGTTTGGCCAGCCACCACGGTCATGTACTTTAGGCATATTGTGCTCCAGTAGGTACAGTATGATCTCTTGATATGTTAATTCTGATGAATTTAGTTGGCAAGGAATGCAGAGGACTGCTGGCTACTAACTGGTTATTGCCACATTTTGGCCACGTCTATGGCTCGCATGAATTTTATGTTGGGAAAAGTCTTTATGTGTTCAATCAGTCGTTCGAGCATGAGCAACCGTCCGGGGCGTCCGATGTACTGGGGGTGCATGGTCAGGGTGAAAGCGCGCCCGTAGCGGTAGAGCCCTTCGAACTCAGAGGCCCATGTCTCGTATACCTCGTCTGGGTTCCGCATGGGTCCTAGACGGTTGGCTACAGGCGCATACACAAAGTTGGGAGCATCATCCAGTAACCAATGTACTGGTAACTCAACGAGGGTTTTGCCATTGGTAGGGGAATCGACGATGTACGGTGCATCATCACCCATCAGGCTGCTGTCGTAAATGAATCCGTAGTCGGTCAACAATTCTAGGGAGTGCTCTGACAATTCCCAGCTGGGCGAGCGGTAGCCCTGGGGTTGTTCTCCAGTGATATTGCGTAAAATTCGAATGCCGGACTCGATGACCTCAATCTCCTGGTCTCTTGTAAGGCTAGACGGCGGCTCGTGCATGTAGCCGTGGTGGGCAATCTCATGGCCGCGGTTTGCAATCTCTTTCACCATTTCTACGTGGGTTTCAGCCACATAGCCTGGTACATAAAAGCTGGCTTGTATGGAATGGGCGTCTAACAGTTCTAGGATACGAGGAGTGGCGATTGAAGGGCCATATTCAGCCATGGACATGAGGCTGGGGTGGTCTTCGAATGATGGGTCTCGGTTCAACCAGGATGAAACACCGTCAACGTCGAACCCCAGTAGCACAACACATTGGGTTTCACCGGGCCATATTCCTGACATTCTTATCTCTCCATCCCAAACTAATTCGGATGCCTATACGTTGGATGCAGGCATTCTAGCCCAAGCTGGGTCTGCTGTCGAAGAGTAAAGCCGATCGCGATATCCCGGGTCGTAAAGGCGCGTTGTTAGATGCTCGTCGATCTTCTTGGTGTGGTAGCTTGAGGAAAGCTTCCGTAGGCGTTTGTTCGAGCTCCGGGCCCTAGTATTCGGACAGAATATCTTAAAAAAATGGAGGATCCAAAATATCATTTCTATCGCATGGAGATCGATAATATGGTGTT
>CEVA01162011.1_pt1 | contig 20770 bp, 18 predicted proteins | sample 361521 | NCBI WGS metagenome assembly CEVA01 (sample SAMEA2622823, study PRJEB7988) | marine metagenome | isolation source: saline water (ENVO:00002010), including
GGCACGAGATCGAAAATGATCTGGAGAGAGCGATGTCTGGCCAGGGGGTCGAGAAGCGCCGTCGGTTCGTCGAGGAGCAGAAACCGTGGACGTGTAACCCACACTCCGGCGAGGGCGAGTCGTTGCCGTTCTCCACCAGAGAGGTCGTGGGATGGGCGGCCACGCAGATTTGTGAGATTGAAACGCTCGAGCGCTTCCCCGACTCGCGCGGTCATTTCGGCGTGGGGAACGCCGAGGTTCTCGAGGCCGAACGCGATGTCGTCTTCGACAATCGCCGAGACGATCTGATGATCGGGGTTTTGGAAGAGCAGACCGACGCGCCGCCGGATGTCGATCGTGTGAGACGGGTCCGCAGTCGACAGACCGTCGACCCGGACCTCGCCGCGGTCGGGTTGGAGCCCTCCGCTCAGACACCGCAGGAACGTCGACTTCCCCGATCCGTTCGGGCCCAGAATGGCGACGGACTGACCGAACGCCAGGTCGAGGGTGATGTCCGAAAGGACGGAAAGACGATCGTAGCCGAAAGTGAGGTTCTGGACTTGGATCAAAGCCGGGCTCATCCCCGAGCTCGCCCGGACACACCTGGAGACACACCCTCGGGTGAGAAGGCTGTCAGGGCCTGTCCGGGACGAAACCTGTTCCGAGGCGGGGTCAGTCGGCCGCGACCCCTTCGGCAGCGGGCGTCTGCGCGAACGCCTCGAAGGCCGGCAGATTACCGTCGGCCTCCGTCTCCAACCTGCGTGGGCCTACGAGCACTTCGAGGTCTTGGCGGCCTTCGAGATGCGCCAGGTATGCAGCCGAGGCTTCAACTTCGCCGAGATCGAGCGTATTCTTGATCCAGAGCACACGAGCGTCCGGAATCTCGATCAGACCGATAGATTCGAGAGCGACGTCAAGCACTTCCCGGTCCGTCTCGAAATGGAGGGGGACGGCCCCGGCCGAAACGTGCTGTCCGGTGATGACGTTCGTGTAGGTGGCGTGGTAATCGATTTTGTCAACGAGACGCTTCGTCGTCAATTCGGCCATCCCGATGCCGGTTGCGTTCCCGTGCGTGATCTCTGTCAGATCGCGGACGAAGATACGAAGCACCCTCGGGGTATCGCCGTCGATGGCCTTGCGGTCGTTGCGCTTGCGGCCGATGACGTTCGTGTCCATGCCCGCGCCGCTGATGTCCTTGCCCATTTCGTCGATGATGAGCAGATCGACGTCCTCGAACGGGAGCTTCGGGCAATACGCTTTAGATTTGGCCTGGAGTACTTTTTCGACTTCTTCGAAATCGGGAGCATCGATGGCGTGGATTTCGGCCGTTTCGTCGTAGCCGTTCTCGAGAGTGGCCACGCCAAACGCGATGGGAATCTCCTCGCGGACGACGCGCCCGACGAGTCTGACGATGGTGTCGAACGAGTGATGAATGATCGCCCGGTGATAGATCGATGCGCCCTTATGCTTCCCGAGTCCGATGAGCATCATTTTCATGAGGCCTGACTCGATTTCTCCGGCGAAGCCCGTATGGGGCTTCACGCGATTCACGACGATGACGTGATCGGCCTCGGAGGCGTTCCGATCGAAGTAGATGGGCATGCCGAAATCCGATGTGCCGACCTGTACGACGTCCATGGAAGACCGGATCGGACAGCCCATGGTCTGCTCGTTGATGCCGTATCCGTCCAGGATGGCGGCCTGGCCTTCGGCGGTGCCTCCGCCGTGGCTGCCCATGGCGGGCACGATGTAAGGCTCGGCTCCAAGGTCTTTGACGGCATCGACGGTGGCCTTGACGATAGTGTCGATATTGGCGACCCCACGGCTTCCCGCGGCGACCGCCACGGTATGGCCGGACTTGATCTTGCTGCCGGGATCGAGCTTGTCGATTTCGGCGCGAACGGCACCATAGACTTCGTCACAGCGAGGGGCATCGAAGATCTGTCGCAGTCGGAACATTTCTGGATAGTTCATGCGGCCTCCGGTCTGGTCTCTCGAGTGCTTAGAATGACTGTTCGTAGAGGGAGACGACGTCCTGCAGGATGGTCTTCCTCGGGTTGAGTGAAATATTGACACTTTTCATGGCATCCTCCGACAGAACGGGAATGCCTTGCGGATCGGCCCCGGCGGTCGTCAGATCAGGGGGGATTCCGACCTCATTGCTCAGGGCCTCGACAGCCTCCACAGCAAGGGTGGCAGCTTCCATTTCGCTCAGGTCCGTGACGTCTTCGCCCAGAGCGGCTGCGATCTCCGCGAATCGATCGGGGCAGGCGATGACGTTGAAATCCATGACACGCGTGAGCAGGATGGCGTTGGCCACGCCGTGCGGCACTCCGTAGTGCCCGCTCACAGGGTGCGACATGGCGTGTACGTTCCCAAGGAGCGTCTGGGAGAAAGCCACGCCGGCAAGCGCGCTGGCCAGAAGCATGTTTTCGGTAGCTTCATGATTTCCATCGGAGGAAGCGGCCTGTCGAAGGTTGTCCGCGACGAGGCGTATGGCGTGGAGGGCCGAGGCGTCGGCAAGCGGGTTCGACGTTGTGGCCACGTAGGACTCGATCGCGTGGGTGAGGGCGTCCATACCGGTAGCTGCGGCAACGGGCATGGGCAGTCCTACCGCGAAGTCAGAATCAAGGATCCCGACGTCGGGGATGATTTCGGGGCCTCTCACCGCGGCCTTGAAGTGGTTGTTGTCGGTGATCACGGCGAACGGAGTTACTTCGCTTCCCGTTCCGTAGGTGGTCGGTACGGCGATGGTGTAAGGAATCCGGTTGGGGACATTCGCCGGGGCGAAGTGCGCTTCGATGTTGCCCCCGTTGGTGGCGAGGACGCCGATCGCTTTTGCCGTGTCGATTGAACTGCCGCCACCGACGATGACGATCGGCCCACACCCTTCACTCTGGTATTGCTGGAAGCCTTCTTCCACCACCCGGATCGGAGGATTGGGTTCAACGGCGTCGAAGAGGGTATAGGCACATCCCGCTGCATCGAGGACGTCCGTGAGCAACTGAACGATTCCGGCTTGGACCAATCCCCGATCGGTGACGACCAGGGTCTTCTCCTCTGCGTGTGGCTTGAGAAGTTCGGGAACTTGTGCAACGCTGCCCCGACCGGCGATGAGTCGTGTGGGTGCGTAAAACTGAAACGATTCGGTCAACGACAGCCTCTTCGGTTAGTGTTCCGGAACGCGCATAATAATAAGCACTTGTGTTCGCGGGCACAACGAATACACCGGAATCCAGGGGCCAGCCGTGGGTCAGGATAGAAACCGAAGGAATTCCGATAACGTAGAGATGGAGGGCTCGTGGTCGAGGGTGGGTGCGCCGTGGGTCAGGTAGACGCACTCTACGCCGGCCGCCTGGCAGGCCGCGATGTCGTATCGTCCGTCGCCGAGGGCAAGGGTGTTTGAAGGGGTGGAGCCCAGCGCTTCCAGGGTCATGAGGATTAGATCGGGGGCGGGCTTGAGCGGCCCGTCGTCACGACTGAAGGCGGCGTCGAGTCTGAGCTGGTGACGATCGATAACCGCCTGCATGGCGGCCCGGTGATTGTTGGTGACGATCGCCCGCGGAATCGCTTTTCGGTCGAGCGTGTCGAACAACTCCTCCACGCCCTCGTTGAGCGGTGCGTGGTCAGTTCCTTCTTTCTCCGTCTGTAGAAGAATGTCTTCGGCTCGGCGGGCCTCCGCGGCGGGCAGGCTGGCGATGTGATCCATAATCGTCGATTCGGGGGGGGCCCCGATGCGGGATCGGAGGCGCTTCCAGTCGATGACAGGCTGCGTCAGGGTGCCGTCCATGTCGAGGATGACCGCGTGGACCATTGATTCAGCCGAACAGACGAGCGATCTCGTCCCGATCGAATGAGGGCAGGTCGTGCCAGTCGGTACCGCTCCCGTAGCGAAGTCCGAATCCAGCTGACTCTACGCGCGCGATGACACCGGAGGTTACGTCAATACGGTCGAGCGTGTCCTTGGCGGTATCCACGTCTTCGGGTGCGACGCCGATGAGCAGGGCGCCCGATGAGATCAAGCCCAGCGGGTCGATCTTCATGGTTTCGCAGATCGCGTCTGTTTCGGGAGCGAGGAAGAGGGCGTCAGCGTAGACGGCCAGTCCGACTTTCGACGCGGCGGCCAGCTCACGCAATGCAGTAGCCACGCCGCCCTCGGTGGGGTCGTGCATTGCGTGAGGCCTGACAGCGTCGCAGACGGCACGGGCCTCGGCCAACACGCTGATCCCCGGGTCGTGGAGAAAACCGGCGGCCCGTTCGATCAGGTCAGCCGAGAGCCCCCGCGCGTCGAGCTCTTCGCCCAGCTCGCGCGCGATCAGGGCGGTTCCCTCGACGCCGAGCCCTTTGGTCATGAGTAGGCGATCGCCTTCACGTAGCCCGTCCGACCGGATGAGCCTGTCGGACGGCACCTCACCCAGCATCTGTCCGACGACGATCGGTCTATCGAGACCTACGGTGATTTCCGTATGCCCACCGCAGATGGCGATACCGGCTTCGGACGCTGCGGACTGAATGGACGAGAAGATGTCACGCACGGACGCTGCGTTTGTGTGGCCGTCGGGCAGGAGTAGCGCGGGGAGGAACCACCGGGGCTCGGCGCCCATGGTTGCGATGTCGTTGGCGCTTACGTGGATGGCGTAGTAGCCGATCTCGTCTGTTGCGAACGTGATCGGGTCGGTCTTGGCGACGAGACAGGTGTCGCCGAATTCGATGACGGCGGCGTCCTCACCCAAACGAGGGCCGACGAGGACGCGGGCGTCCTCGTCGGGGATATCGCCCAGAAGTTCGTCGAGCAACCCGAGGGGTAGCTTGCCGGGGGGTAGCGAGTTCACAATGGGTCGTGAAGGATCAATGAGTGACGACCGGTTACTCCTCGAGGAAGACCGTCTGCCGGTCTCCCGAGCTGAAGCTGATGATGCACCGGACGGGTTCCCAGCCCTTGTTGATCGCGTTGTGCACGATGCCCTGCGGGACACGAATCGAATCCCCGGCCTGGAGGTCGTACGCGTCGTCGCCGTAGGTGTGTGTACAGGTTCCGGAGACGACGTAGAGCACCTCTTCACAGTTCGGATGGTAATGGGGGGGATTGTTTTCGCCCGGGTTGATGAATACAAACCCGAAAGTCTGTTGGCTGTCCGGGTCGATTTTATCGCTGTGGTGCCACGTAATCGACCCCCACGGGAATGTGTCGGCTTTGGGCTCTCCTGCGCGTGTGACGGGATTGGCCATCTTATCATCCTTTCTGTAGTGGCGTGATGGCGGGAACGATAGGGGAATCCAATGCGACTGTCAATTTACGTGAGGGTTTCGAGACTGTGAGGGACGCACGAAGGAGGGATGTTGACCTGCCCCCCCCCTTCTGTGTCCCACATCCTAACATTAGGACTGGGAACAATCCTGGGGGGCAGGTCAATAGAAAAGGGGGTTTCCGACCCATCTCCTTGTTCTGGGGTGGTTTAACGAAAACCCCCGAATTAGTACCCGACTGCCGGTCCCTTCGCTTTGTACGGCCCTGGACGAAACGAAAAATTGTCACGCTCCAAATCTCAGCGGGTATCCTTCGAATCTCCTTGGCAGTCTGGCTGGGAAGCTGCAAAGAGTATAGATTGATGCGCACCGCGTTTCGGTCGGTAGGGTCCAGGCTCGTTCAAAAAACGATGGATGGAATTTGTTATGGGTGAAAACCAGACAATCAGGCTTATGACCTACAACTTGAAGTACGCAAGTCCCAGCTTCGAGCCGGCGTGGGAGGTCCGCCGCGAAATGCAGGTGAGCATGTTTCAGCGGCGATTCCCGGACATCATCGGAACGCAGGAAGGTCTGAAGGAACAGATCGACTACCTTGCGGATCATCTGCCGGATTACGTGGTGGTTGGGGAGGGTCGTAAGGGGGGCGATGATGACGAGCACATGGCCATCTTCTTCAGGCAAGATGCCTTTCGTCTTCGGGAGATGGGCAGCTTCCAGCTTTCAGAAACGCCGGAAGTCGCTGGAAGCGGTCCAGAGAAGAATCCCCGTATGGTGACCTGGGTCCGCCTGGCCACGATCCATCGCCCGACGGATAGAGGTCCTGGTCCCTACCCCGTGGACTACCGTGGGCACTGGGAAAACACACAGGAATTCTACGTCTTCAACACCCACCTGTTCGTGGGTGAGGGTCGGAGGCTTGCAAGGCTCAACGCCGCGCGGCTCATCGCGGAGAGAATCCGTGTGCTCGATCGGTTTGGAGAATGGACCTCGGCGCGTCCGGTGTTTCTGCTTGGGGACTTCAACTCGAAACCGGGTGGCGAAGTGCACAGGGCGCTCGTCGGAGATCCTGAGTCCAAAGAATCGGGTTTGTTGAAGGATAGCGCTGCCGGAGGAGACGAAATCGACTGGATTCTGTCGAGGGGGGACGTCGAGGTTCTTTCTTACGAGATCGTGAACGATAATGACGACGGGGTCTGCGCGTCGGACCACAAGCCGATTCTGGTCGAGTACCGGATTCGGCCAAGCTGACTTCGGCAATGGCGTCCTGCACGATCGACGGTTCGACCGTTATTATTGATACCGACCTCCTGAGCGCGGAAGTCCACACCGAGGGCTACGTCAGTGGAATCAAAGCCCAGACTCTGCTCGACAAAACGACCGGGGTCAGAGATCTCGGGCACGGGCTTCACATTGTCGACTTTCTGCTCGAACCTCTCCAGGACGAGCCCGGATGCTCCCTCCCTTATCACCACGGAGACGTCACGCACGGGGATATCGTCAAGCGGTACGTAGAGCTTCCTCAGATTTGCACGAAGGCTCGAAAGCTGGCGTTCGAAGTCAGCGAGGGCGACGGCTGGGTGGCTGTCCGTCAGTGGTTTCGATACACAGAAGCGACCTACGGGCGCCGGCCCGGGTCGCTTTGGGAACAGACGATGGTGTTTCAGGACGGCCTTCGATATTTCCTGTCCTCGGACCGGATCACGAGCGTCAACACGGTTCCGCAGTTGACGCTCCGCATCGATATGCCCGGCCACCTGAAGCACGATGCAGGAGACAGCTTCGAGCGCATCTACCTGAGCTACGGTGGCACGTCACCGGCTGCCGCATTCGTAGAAGACTTCCCGCCTGACGCCCGCAATCTTTACAGACGGAACGACTCCACGATTCCCGACTACATGATCCGGGCCTATCAGGTTCGTCAGGAGGGAGCCGAGGGCCCGTGGCTGGCGGGAATCACGCTCGATCCGGGCATCGTGTCCGAGGCCTGGTGTCATCAACGCGGATATGTGTGCTTCATCGAAGAGATTGGCGGTAGGCCGGTCGCGGCGGGAGAGAGCTTCGGGGCTGCTTACGCCGTCGGCTGGTTCGATCGGATTCAGGACGCGCGAGCGACCGCCGACGAGTACAGGGGTGTTGCCGGGATCGAATTGAGCGGGACGGAGGAAACCGGCGATCGTCGATGGAGCTTATATCGTTGACCGCCTCTGCCCCTTGAATTCATCCCTTCCCAGCCAGCCGCCTGAGTTCACCCACTCGCTCATCCTCTGACAGCTTCGTCAGGAGCAACGCACGAGACTGCGGCAATCCTCTTGCTGCGGCGATTGCGTGAAGCAGGAAGTGGTGCCCATCCAGGGTCGTCGTTGCCCCACCGTGTCTTCGCCATCGTTCAACCGCAATTGGATCAAGGAGGGACTTCACGCGGGCGCCGGGACGGTTTGCGCCAAGGCTGGTCGCGTACTGAACGAGACGGCGCTCGGGCCAGTCATAGCCGACCTTCCCGAGGTCGATGAAGCACGGCGTGTCGTCATTCGTGATGAGGATGTTCCGGGCGTTGTAGTCAGTGGGGCCGAGCTGCAGGGGGCGGGTGGCCAGTTCGCGGGCAAGGTCTACCGCGTTCGTCCCGACGGGGAAGCCCATTCCTTCGACTGCATCGACGAAGTTTGACCGCACCGTTTCGGGGTCCGTGCCGGGTGCAACTCTATGTTCGAGCGTGTCCTCGGCGTTGACGAAGGTCTCCTGCATCGCGACGAAAGCGTCCACGACCCGGTCGGCAAGGCGGGCTCTTGTGACCGGATCTGATGTCTGCATCGCGTCGTCGAGGGTCGGTCCAGAGACATACTCGAAATAGATGATGCCTTGTGCGGGGTCGGTGGCCAGGACGGCCGGGGTGCGGCACCCTGCTTCTGAGAGCTGCCGCGTTACCTCTGTTTCCGTTTCCAGCAGGTCGTGGGGGTGACCGGCCGTCATGGGGTAGAAGAGATATCGTTTGGCGATGACGTGGGTGCCATCGGCGAAGAGGAGACGTTGGACGGAGGGATGAGGACCGCCGGGTGCGTGGATCGGGCCGACTCTGAGAAGAGGACCGTAGATTTCCGCGAGTTCAGATGGAAGCATCGTGTGAGGCGAGGCCCGTTTGGTCGACGGGATCGTGGATCAGTCCTCGGAAGACGGGCTGGGCCTGGACAGAGCCTGATTGCCCGATAGTTTCTTCTTCACGAACTCGGGAGCCTCGGTCAGACAGGTGGCCAGGATGCCGAGCGAACGGACGAACGCACCCACGCCGGATCGATGAACGTCCGCCCCCACGTCGCCGACATCTGGGAAACCGGTGGCGTCAGGCCGGGCGTGGCCCCAATTTCGAAAGAGCCTTCCCCAGTCGCTTGTCAGAACCTCGGCCATCTTCGCCCGGGCCTTGAGAGGATACCAGAAGGTGTCGTGGTAGAGGACGCTCGCCACGTAGGCCCACGGTGCGAGGATGGTCTTGAGCGACCACTCGATCGGGCGCTTGAGCGGCCCCCAGTAAATCTTATGCTGCATCTTCGATGCGAAGGTCATCTTCTTGAAGGGACCGACGAATCCCCACTTCTCTTCGGCCGCCTCCGTGTCTCCCACCAGTTCGATCTCCCCAGTATCGCCACACCCCAGACCGCGCTCGTGAGCGAGGCGGATAAAACGAATTTTCTCGAGCGGGTCTAACCCCATGAGCTTCGCGGCGACTGCATCGATGGCGACCTGGTCGGCACTGGCGAGGATCACGTCTTTCGCATAGGGGATCATGCATCGGGGGCCCGGTCCGTCGCCGGCGAAGGTTCCGTCCATGACCGCGAAAACGCCTCGATGGATCTTCTGTTGGATCATCAGGAGGTCGACGAGCGTTTCGTGAATGACCGGATGAGTCCAGTGCCGACGCTCGTTGAGCAGCCCTCCGAACGCGTTCTTCATGGCGCCGGTGGTGGTCGTGAAGACGTGTGTTTTGACGGTGGGGAGATGGATGATGTTCTCGCCGATGAACCTTTTGGGGATGGAGAAACCGTCTTTGTAGACCTCATTCAAGCATAAGAACTCGTCGCACAGATCTCCCACGGCGTCCCTGATGTGAATCCACTCCTCACCTTCGTAGAGGTGGACGTTCCGGATTCCGTGGTTCTCGACGACGTCGATCTGCTTGTTCTCCCGCTCGCCGAGATGGGCGTCGATGACGACTGTGCGGTTATGACAGGCGTGGATGAGATCGGGATTGTAGCCGTCCCTGGTCATGGCGCGGATGACTCCGTCGAGTTGCCAGGGGGTGGTGGACGATCCCGGGAAGAAGAAGTGCCAGGAAATGTTCACCTTGAGGGCCGTATCGACCTCCCTGTCCACGACCGCTTGGTAGTCGGCAAGGTTCAGTAGCCTGTGGTAGTCCTCGAGGATGGTTTGTGGCGACGTCTTGAGGATGGCGACTTTGGACACGATAAGGTCTCGATTTACCGGAAGTAGAGAATGCCAACGAACGTGGCTGCCCAAAGTGCGCCGTTCAAAAGCATCGGAAAGTCGTTCAAAATTGTCACGGCGGGATTGCCTCCACCATCCCTGGTGTAGACGAGGAAGAGATACCTGAACAGCCCGTAAATCACGAACGGAATCGTGAGATACAGATGGGGCGTGCCTGATTTCTGTATGACGTCGGGGGACATCGCATACAGGGCGTAGCTCACCAGGGTTCCGGCGGTTGCGACGGAGATGAGCTGGTCGAGCAACCTGGGCTCATACTCGACAAGGATGCTTCGGTGCTGGCCTGCGTGGTCGGCGAGAAGGACGACCTCTTGACGACGTTTGACGAACCCCAGAAAGAGGGAGATCAGCATCGTGCAGAGAATGAACCAGGAGGATATGGTGACGTCGATGGCAAACGCGCCCGCGACGGCCCGCAGGAGGAATCCTGTGGCCACGATCATGACGTCAAGGATGACCACGTTCTTGAGAGCGAAGGAATAAGCCAGATTCTGGATGACGTAGATACAGGCGGTCCACCCAAGTCTCGCGTCGAGCCGAAAACCGAGCCAGATCGCGATGGTTGCAAAGAGGATCGCGGCGACGATCGCCACGGGGATCGGGAGGTTTCCCGAGGCGATGGGCCGATGACGTTTCTGGGGATGCTCCCGATCGCGATCCCGATCGCAGATGTCGTTGAGGAGATAGATCGCCGCGGATAACAGGATGAAGGCGACAAGGGCAAGTCCAGCACGGGAGGCGTAATCCAGGTCGAACAGATGCCCGGAGAAGACCAACGCCGCGAGCACGAAGAGATTCTTAATCCATTCGTGTGGACGCGTCGCCTTGAGAAGATGCAAAATCACGTGGAACCTTTCGAAATGCATCCGTCGGACCGTACCTCGGTGTGAGGCGACATCCACGGATTCGCGAGTCACTCCAGGGGGCGTTCGACACCGATGAGCACACCGTCCCTGAAGACGACCGCCTTTTCAAGGCCGTCACAGATGGCTTTGAAGGCAATGACGTCTCCCGGCAGGAGTGTCCGGAGACGTCGGGTCTGGCTTTTATGAAAGGTGCAGCGCAGATCGGTGGGTAACAAGGTATCGAAGCCGGTCATTTCAACGACCACGCGGCCCCCACTTGTTCTCACGGCAGCAACCTGGGCCCCCGTAACGAGGATCACCTTGCCCTTGAGCGTCCAATCCCCCTGCCGCTCGTTCCGATAGAGTTGGACGATCCCGTCCGCGTCACGTGTCCGCTCGTGCTTGATGTCTCGGAGGTCGGCTTCCCCACAGCACACACAAGCCGCGATGAGGAAAGCGACAAGAGTCTGTCTGGGCATGCGGATAATATCCGCCGGATCGGCGCGGGAGTCCAGTTGAGCGAGGGGCTCCTCCTTACAAGCCGAAAGCGGCGACCCATCGGATCGCCGCTTAGGGAAGAAAACGCGTTGGTGAGGTCAAATAGACAGACCGAAGTAAATCCGGAAGCTGTCGATGTCGTTCGTGATGGTGGGGTCGATCCGATCGGGGACGGTCGTGTCGAGGGGCCAGGCGATCTGGAGAAACCCGAACATCGGAATGACATAGTTGGCGATGATCTCGAAGCGCAACTCCACGCCCACATCGCTCAGGAAGGGCTTTGTGCTGAAATCGATATCGGAGAGACGTGGAGCGTTGCCCGTGGCACCCGTTTCGAAGAAGAGGCTGCCGTAGAGTTTGCTGATCGTGAAGGGCGCCAGCTCCTTGCTCTTTTTGGTGAAGAAAGGAAAAGTGAAATTCGCGCGCCCGAAGACGACCTTGCCTCCGGAGAGGGTGAAGTAAGGGTAGCCTCGGAGCGTCCCGAGCCCGCCAAGGTAGTATCGCAGAGGGTAGTAGAAGACGCCTTCGAACGTGCCTCCTCCCTGTTGCACCTCTTTGATGGGCTGATCCTTGTATCCCACGAACCCCTGGAAGGACAGGGTCGACCGACCGGGGAAATCGATGAACTCATTCCACGATGCGATGTATTCGCTGAGGGCGAGGCTGGCGTTGTCCTCCCGGAACAGGGTGGGAGACACCTCACCCGCAGTCGGGTCGGGGATGTTGTCCTGATTGAGGTCGATGGAAAGCGCGAGCGAATCGGTAACGTTCGCGTTGACACGACGGTAGACGAACGACACGGAACGTCCTCCCGTCGGGTTGAGCCGTCGGTCGTAGGTCGGTTTGAACCGAGTGTAGTTCCAGCTCAGACTGAAGTCGTGCGATTTGAAGAACCTGAGATCCTGGTAGATGAAGTCATCGAGGACGACAGATTCGGTGTTCGTTCCACCGATCTGATCGGTGATGTCGATGATGTTGCCGCTCCCATCGGCGGCGGTGATTCGGGAGCTGTCGCGAACGGTCTGCAGGGAGCGCAGGTTTTCCTTGAAGCTCCGGTAGGTATAGAACAGTCGGACGGATTGGCTGCGTCCCAGTCCGAAAGCTGTCCCGACGACGAAATCATTGAACACGTCTTTGAATCGGTCGGTCTGGTCGAGAGTCAGATTGAGGAACTGGGTGGCGTTCGGAATGAGGACGGTCTGGGAATCGATCACGGCTTGCAGCGTACCGGTCATCGTGTCCCGTTGGGAGGCCACGGTGCCGAAGTCGACGAGGGAATTGATGGTCTGCCTGGTAGCCCCGATGACAATGGAAGGTGAGATGGCGCCCCTCTCGTTGTGGACGCTCGTCAACCCTCTCTGGTAGAAGGCAGCGATCTCGTTATTCAGGTCGATGCCACGACGGAAGTTTTTACCCACCGAGCCCCAGACCGTCAACTGGTCGTTCCCGAGAAGCTGGCCCCAGGCGGCCTGGACGCCGCCGCTGACTTCGTCCAACCCGAATCGGTTCCCGATGAAGGTCGGACCCACGTTCACGAAGGGAATGAATCCCCGGGATTGCAGCCGGCTGAGGCCCCTCCCTTCCGTCCAGACGTCCTCGATCTCGGGCCCGGTGTAGAGACCGCGGTAGTCTCGGTCGACGTTCTCCGTCCCGGCGACTGCGACCGCGCTCTGGATTGGCAGCCGATAGATGCTGTAGTTGGATGCGTGGTAGCCCGCGTAAACGACGTGGTTGCCGTCGGGGGTCGGCCAGGGTACGAAGGCGCCGCCGAGCACGTTCGTGACCTGCTTCTCTTCACCCGTTTCGAGGTTCTTGAGATAGATGTTGAAGACACCGCTCCGGTCGGAACTGTAGAGGATGCTGCTCCCATCGGGCATCCAGACCGGATCCCTCTCATCTGCCTCGGAAGCCACCACCGCGGTGAACTCGGTGTCGAGTGCGTAGGCCATCGTGTCTGGAACGGCCTCCACCCATTCTTCCTCCTCCTGGTCGTCGTCTCCGTCAGAGGGTTCGGCGGCGGCGGTTCCGGCCAGGTCTTCGTCCTCGTCGGCCTCTATTCGCTTCTCTTCCTCATCCTCTGCCTTCTGCTCGTCCCGGGCCTTTTCCCAGGCCTCTCGCTCCTTGTCGAGGTAGAAGCGGTCAATCTTGTCCGGCACCCGAGTGGCTTCCGCATTGATCACGGCAATGTCTCGATCCTCACCGTGAAACAGGGAGAAGAGAATCCTCTTGCCATCAGGCGACCACCTCGGGCCGTAAATCTGAGTTCCATCATTGTAACTGATGAGGTGGTCAAGGACGACGCCCCCGCTGGTCACCAGACCGAGACTGTTGCTCCCGTCTTCGTTGTGAACGTAGGCGATGAGCTTGCCGTCGGGTGATACGGCCGGATCCCTTCCTCTAAGGCTGGCGCTCACACGCCGCTCCTTGCGGGTCAGAAGGTCGAAATTGAAGAGATCCCAGCGACCGCCCTTGGTATAGTAGAGGGATTCACTGTCCGGCGACCAGGTGATCCGGCTGAACACGTATTTCCCAAACCGGCCATCGTCGGCGATCTTGCGGACTTTCCCGGTCGTCAGATCCATGACCTTGAGATAAGTTGCACGAGCGAAGTCGGAGCCTTCGTTGCTCAACAACGCCATCTTTTTCCCATCGGGAGAGATGACGGGGTGGTAGTCCATGGAGCCATCATCGTAGACCAGCTCCCCTTCACGTGTGCCTTCCCGACGCACTCGATCGGCCAGATCGCCATACTCGCCCTGAAGATGGTTCACCCACTCTCGATACAAGCTGTTGGCCCCCACGCCCGTGGCCTGTCTGACGGCTGAATCGAAGCTGACAATCGGCTTCTTGTCGTTCATGGCCCGAACCTTGTCGGGGCCGTACTGATCGGCGATGTAGTTGAGGAATCCAAACCCCTGGTTATAAACCATCGGGGCGTCGTGACCGAAGAAGTTCATTCCGTCCATAGAGAGCATGTCGTCTTCTATCACGGCCATTCGGAGAAGCATGTCGCGATGTGTGTCCCACGTCTCATCACCGTAGGCGGTCGCCTCGAACTGGGCTATGCCCTCCGAGTACCAACTCGGCAAGACCTTGTTGTAGAGCGGGATGTTGAAAACGAAATCAGGATTCTGGTTGGATCGAGCTGTTCCAAGGATGCCGATGCGGAACGGCCACTCCTTCGTTGCTGCGCGGTGGGTGATGGAGTGGGTGAGTTCGTGCACAAACACATTTTCCACCCAACGGCTGGATCCACGTTCAGTGATGTCGTAGGGCGTCGCCCAGAAGACGATCAGGTTGTCCGTGGTGGCAGCGAAGGCGTTCCCGAGCACGTCCAAGTCGTCGAGGACCAGGACGGTCAGGCGGTGGTAGTTGTCCATGAACCCGGGATAGAACCGCGCCAGTGTTTCGAGTTTTTCGTCGGCGATTTCGGCGATCCGGGCGGCCGTGCGGGGTGCATTGATGTAGTAGATGTCGAAGTGGCGAGTGCGAATGGCTTTGGAAGCGAACTGCCCGAGCCCGAGTAGCGCCGGGAAGAATTTTTCCTGATCGGCTGCGAGTCGTTGATCGAGGGTCGGGCGATTCAGGTGAACGGTCGCCAGGTCTGTGATCCCGATGGGCGACGGTGGGGAGATGCCCAAGGTCTGGGCGAGCACACTACCCGTCAGGACCGTCGCCAAAATGAGGGCGTTGAAGAGACGATGGGTCGAATCAAGGAACTTCACACGTCTTCCTTTCTGAGGATCGTCACCACCGCGACATGACGATCGATGGCGCCCCGTGTGCCGGGGTCAACCAGACGATTTCTCCTGCCCGGTTCGAAGAAGACAGGAGACACTGTGGCCGGTTTCGATCTCGAGAAGATCGGGAACGATCTTCGTACACGATTCCTCTCGTTCAGGACATCGTGGATGGAACGGACAACCCGCCGGCACATTGGCCGGGCTCGGTACGTCCCCGACCAGTATTGTTCTGGGTTTGCGACGGGTGGGGTCGGGGACCGGCACGGCCGAGAGGAGCGCCTGTGTGTAGGGATGCTGGGCGCGCTCGTAGATGGTCTTGCTGTCGGCAATCTCCACGATGCGGCCGAGATACATGACGGCGACTCGATCGGAGATATGTCGAACGACGCTCAGGTCGTGCGCCACGAAGAGATAGGCTAACCCGAGCGTTTCCTGCAGGTCCTGCAGAAGGTTAATGATTTGCGCCTGAATCGATACGTCGAGCGCGGATACGGGTTCGTCGGCGACGATGAAACTGGGTTCCACCGCGAGGGCGCGCGCGATTCCGATCCGCTGGCGCTGTCCGCCGCTGAACTCGTGCGGGTATCGACCCGCGTACTCGGGACGCAGGCCGACCCGGTCGAGGAGTTCGTCGACCCGTTCGCTGCGCGCAGCGCCTTCGGCCAGGCGGTGGATCTTGAGTGCCTCCGTCAGCATGCCGCCGACGGTCATCCGCGGATTGAGTGAACTGTAAGGGTCCTGGAAGATGATCTGCATCTTCCGACGGATGGTGCGCAACTCCGCTCTGGACAGTTCCAACACACTCAGACCGTCAAAGGTCACCTGACCCGCCGTCGGTTCGATTAACCGAAGGAGCGATCGGCCTGCGGTCGTCTTCCCGCATCCCGATTCGCCAACCAGGCCGAGGGTTTCGCCCTTTCCGATCGAAAAACTGACCCCGTCGACTGCGCGCACGTAACCCGAAGTTCGGGAAAACAGGCCCTTCGTGATGGGGAAGTGCTTCTTCAGTCCCGTGACGGTCAACAGGGGTTCTGGCAATACAAGTCCTTATTTAACAGATGCATAAACATAGGTCAGTGTGTCGGATAGGACAATGGATCGACGCGGGATCAGGCCCTCAGGAGATCTGTTCCGATCGGAGCGGATACCCGTCCGCGAGCCAGCAGGCGACGTGGTGGTCTTCGTATCCCTCAATCTGCGAAAGTTCCGGGGTCGCATCGGAACAACTTGGTTCCGCCCTGGGGCATCTTGGTGCGAACCGACACCCTTCGCTGAAGCGTGTTGCATCGGGGACGGTACCCTCGATGACTTCAAGCCGATCACGGGCTTCGTCTACACTCGGAATCGACCTGAGGAGTCCGATCGTGTACGGGTGCTTCGGATCGCTGAAGATCCGCTCGACCGGTCCGCTCTCGACGATCTTGCCCGCGTACATTACGGCAACTCGATCCGCGACTTCGGCGATGACTCCGAGATCGTGGGTGATCATCAGGATGGCCATGCCGAGTTCTTCCTGAAGCTGTTCGAGGAGGTCGAGGATCTGAGCCTGAATTGTGACGTCGAGGGCGGTCGTGGGCTCGTCGGCGATCAGGAGACCGGGGTTGCAGGACAGGGCCATGGCGATCATCACACGCTGCCGCATGCCGCCCGATAGCTGGTGCGGGTACTCGTTTGCCCGCTGCTCGGGATCGGGGATCCCCACGCGGTGCAGCATATCGATCGTCTTCTCCCGAGCTGCGTCGGGGCCCAACCCTTGATGGAGGGCGACCGCCTCGTCGATCTGGTAGCCGCACGTGAACACGGGATTGAGGCTGGTCATGGGCTCCTGGAAAATCATGGCGATGTCGTTGCCGCGCACTTTACGCATCTCTTCTTCAGAGAGTTCCAGCAGACTCTTTCCGTTGAAGTCGATCCGGCCTTCCTCGATGCGTCCCGGCGGGGACGGGATCAGGCGCATGACGGAGAGGGAGGTCACGCTCTTCCCACATCCAGATTCTCCGACAAGCCCGAGGGTCTCACCACGGTCCACAGAGAAAGAGACGCCATCCACCGCACGTGCAAGGCCGCCTTCGGTCTGGAAGTAAGTTCGCAGATTCCGGACGCTCAGAATAGGTTCGGACATGGAGGTTCCCTGAAACGGGCGATACTGACCTTATACGCGTCGATGGTTAGAGGGTTTCTGGGCTTACCAGAGCGGCAAGTTCAGCGTCAGCCACTTTTCCAGGAGGAATGTCAGCTGGCCGATGAGCAGGGAGAGTCGAGCCATTACGGTATAGCCGAAGGAGGCCCCGAAAGAGACCATCAGGAACCAGATACCGACTCGAGAGACCGCGCCCACCGCGCCCGTGTGCTCGAAGGAGAAGGAGAAATATATGAGCACCGAAACCACGCCGAGCAGAATCAGGAAGGGGCTGAAAGCGAATCCTGCCTCGGTCCATAAGGGCTGGATGGTCGGCCCGAGCTGATCGAGGACGTAGGCGGAGATCCGGCGCGGGATGACGAGCCCTGCACCGAGGCCGACGATGAAGGCGAAAGAAATCCTGCTCAACCAGACGGAGCGTCCGGTCAAGCGGGTCATCAGAAAGAGCCCGAGGATGACGGGTACGACCTGGGTTCCGATGGTGACGATCTGTCTCGGATCGCCCAGCAGGGCCCATCCGACGTCGATGGGGTGACGCACGGCCTCGTAGATAGCTGCTCCACGCGGAAGGACATCGGGCAGCATGTTCTGAAACCAGACCTGTCCGAGTTCGTAGGCGGCTACGACGCCGACGTAGAGGTGCTCGGCGAGTTTGAAGAGTGGGTTGTCCTTGTAGAGAAAGCTGTAGAGTGCGAGCGAGACACCCGCGGCCAGGAGGATTCCCACACCCTCGGCGTTTGCAGGAAGGCGTCCGGAAAGGAAGAGCCCGAGGTTCACCGCGGCGAAAAGGCCGACGAAAACGAGGAAAACGAGTCGATCTCTGTTCACGATCCGCCCCCGCGCCGGCTTACGAAGTATGCGACATTTCCGAAGAGGATGAACAGGATAATGACGACGTGTCCAACTGATTGGGGGCGCATTCCGCTGACTGCGGCGTCGGGTTGCCCGATGAGCGTTTCATATTCTGCGGCGCCTGCGAGACCGCCCAGCAGGCCGTCGAGCTGCCCGGATTGGAGGAACGGGAAGAAGTCCGGAGCCATCACGGCGGTGCATCCCGCACCGAGCTTGAAGCGGTAGCGTTCCTGGCCGTACTGAATCCATTCCTCGACACCCGGATAGCCGGCGGAAATGTCGAGGACGTATGCCATATCACCGAGCGAGCGAAGGGGGCGGGTGACCGTGAGATCGTCGAGGGGGGTCCCTCTGACGTCGGTCGAGAACGCGGCACGAAGCTCCTCGCCCATGTTGAGGATCAGTACTTCGTTGCCCGCCTTGTATCCGAGAAAGATATAGTTCTCACCGTAGGTTGCCCCGAACTCGGCCGCGACATTGCTCAGGATCGTTTCGGCGATCCCCACGCCCTCGGGCAACAGGGTTACGCCGACCACTTTGAGCTTTTTTCGGAAGCAGTGCCGCAAGACGGCCTTCGCCATCGGTTGAAGCTCGGTGAGGGTGCTCGGCCCAAAATCGAAGGACATGAGGACCGTGTCCCCGGCTTTCGCGTCGAGGGCGTCGATGCTGGTGTAAATGGCCCGAACGTTCGGAGATGCCTTCACTGGGAGGCGGAAGCCTACGAGCAAAGGAACCAGGACACTGATGAAGACCGCGAGGAAAATCCAACGGCGGTCGATGTTGGCGAGGTTGGCCATAGATTAGCGCTCGGTTTCCAAGCGTCTACACATCCTCGGGCTCCTCACCCAGGTAAGCCCGTTCGATGCCGAAGATGATTCGAAGAGAGGTGGCGATGGCTCCGAGAGTCACCCCGATCAGGATACCCCTCCGGGCAGCCATGTTCGGCGTGGCCATCAGCCACTGTGAGAGGGTGGGGACGTGTTCTGACAGGTAGACGCCGATTGGAACACGCCCGAGCATGACGACCACCGCGGCCACGAGTAGGATGGCGGCCTCTGGAGTTCGCGCCCGGAACGTCCGGTAAGCGGCGGAGGCGATGAAGAAAGCCAGAAGTGAGAACATCGTCGCGCCGGCAGGGACCTGGATGTGATCGTAGAGCCAGACCATGCCGCCGCCCTGGAGGTCAATGGGGGCGCCCGGACCGTGACTGTTGTTCCAGACACCGAATATGAACATCGCGAGAAAGCCGAACCACGTGACCGCACTGTAGCCCCATCCGGCCTGCCGACGACGGATGCGACGCCAGTGCATGCTCAGCAGGCTGTGGATACCCAGGATCATCGAGAAGGCGAAGATGATCCGATACCAGGTCGCGCCCTCGGTCTCTATGCCCGAGGCGGCGGGGATGTAGAAGGTGAGGATCCCAACGATTCCCGCGACGAAGGCAAGGATGAGCGGGAGCGTGCGCTGCAGAAAAGGCATAGGTCAGGAGGCCCCGAGGAACGGAAGGGAGATACCGAACGTGGCGAGGAAGGTCCCTACGATGAGGAGCGCGGTGATCGCGGCTTTCCCGATGTCCTGAGCCTTCAGGCTGCCGAGCAGCTTCGGGTCGCGCGAAAGATACGCGCTGGCCGCGTACAATTCCTCGCCCATCAGCGTGTAGTCGCAGGTGGTGATGAAGAACGGCAGCTGGGTGTAGGCGTCGGTCCCCGCGATCTGGATGGCTCCGGTCGACGCCCCGGTCTCTGCGAGGAGCAACGACTCCGCGTAGAAGTATCCCATCATGATGTTGGCGGCCGGTTCTTCACGAACGATCAGACCGTCGAGGGTGGCCGCATAGCTGAACTGATCGGCAGCGGCGAAGAAGATGTCCTGTTCGTTGTAGGCGTCGGGTCGGCCAGCGTCCGCGAAGGCTTCCTTGACGACCTCCTGGCTGACGGACATCACGATAGGGTATCGATTTGCGACCATCAGGTGGGTGCCGAATTCTGCCGCTCTCCGCGCGAGTTGGCTGAGGACGTTGACGGCCGCGATCGTCGACACGGAATTCATGTCGTGCAATCCGTGAATGAACAGGACGGGCTTGCCCATTTCGGTCGCACGGCCAAGGGCTTCGTCGAGCGCTTCGAGACCGCCGAGTCGTCGAATGGTGAGGTCTCGTCGTCGGGCGAGACTGATGTAGACGATTACGAGAATCGAAAACGCGATGGCGGTCAGGAAATTGTCGAGTGCTTCCGTGTCGAACCACTCGTCTGAGCCAAACGCGGGGGTGGTGAGGATTAGGAGCAGCGTGGCGATCGCAGCGATGAGATGGGAAAGGTGATGCAAATGGCCTCTCAGGACTCGATGAGTTCGATGTTGGCTCTGGGAACGAGCGCGCGCGTGCCATCGTCGAATTCGACTTCGAGGACGCGCACCCTGGCACCGGATTCGACCTGGTGAAGCTCCGACGGAAGGGCGACGACCCGTCCGATCTTCCCGAAATAAGGCGCCCGAATCCCTCGCAGCGGGGCTCCTTCAGTCAGGCCGACAGATGCTGAATCCGACCCTGCCGCGTGGGGTGTGGTTGTGGGGAAGATGACTTCGGGGCGTTGCACGCCCGCCCGGATCTGGGTGGCTCCAGAGACCGAACACACACGCCCGTCGTTTTCACTCAGGATATCGAACGTGCGCGTTGCCATCGAGATCGTCCCGAATCCTTCTGTAACGATCACGGTTAATCCGATGGCTTCGGTCCCGGTAATGGCGACGCCTATATCGTAGCCGAGCACGGCACGAAGGACCTCATCTTCGATGCAACCTCCGATGATGGCCACAGCTCCGGCCTTACGAGCGCGCTCGATGGCGGCAAGGTCGATCCGCCGGCCGCATAGGAGAACACAGCCTTCGGCCTGTTCGATCTGATCCGCGGACAGGTCCTCGTCAGGCCCGCTACTCACCCGTTTCAGAATACCTCGCGTCTCCCCCCC
>CEVA01032355.1_pt1 | contig 20769 bp, 27 predicted proteins | sample 361521 | NCBI WGS metagenome assembly CEVA01 (sample SAMEA2622823, study PRJEB7988) | marine metagenome | isolation source: saline water (ENVO:00002010), including
ATCTCTAAAAACGTCGATATAAGCGTCATGGAAGTTTCGATCAAGAACAATATCCATTACAGATTTTTTTTTCATAGTTTCGTTTACAATTTCATCAGAATAGTCTTTGTAAACTTCTGCCATAATGGAATAAAGGTTTTGTTCGTCATCGTTTTTGATTCTAAAAGAATAATATGTGCCGTCAACAAGTTCTTCGATGTCATAAGCTTGTTCAAAATTACTTAAAAATTCTGAAATATTAATACCTTTATCATTTCCTTTGATTAAGTATTTGTGATCTTCTGGTTCTTTATTTTCTTGTTGTTTTGCAAGTTCAGCAAGACGTTTTTCTTCTTCTTGTCGTTCTAATGCAATTCTGATTGAATCTTTAATGTCCATAATAGTTCCTAACGTAATTTGATATATATATTATAGCATAAACGAATCATAAAAAAAGAAAAAGCTGTTCGAAAACAGCTTTTAAATGATTATTTTTTTAGAGAAAGAAGGACGAGTTTATCGAAAAATAACAAGAATGTCTCGTCATTCAGGTCGGGAGGAATTGAGCTGTTGTTGCCAATTAATTCTTCGAAATCCCTTTAATACATTCTTAAACCTTAAAAAAATTGTTGTTGATTTTCCATTGAAGCTTTGATTTCTTCAATATGTTTTTTCACATTAAACTCTTTATCCACCAAGTATGTATTTTTTACACCTTTTTTCTGAAAACCGTCATTTAAAGGCTGACGATCATCATAAGTGGCAAAAACATTTGTTGCCAAATCATACTTTGGAATCCAAGCAGGTTTTAAGCGATAGTCAGGAATACGAACACCAATTTTTCTCATTCTTAAATCATGATATTTAACACCTAATTCTTTTAAATGTTCGACAGTTCGATCATAGTATAATGCAGAAGCTCCTGTTCTTATTCGAACTTCAAAACCCATGTCATAATACATATTACATAAATCAATCATGTCTTGTTTAGGCTTGTCTTTAAAACCTTCAATAAAGAAAACTTGCCATTTTTCGTCTATTTCTTCACGTATAGACTGTTGGACACCATAATCTTCTTCTTGATTCATTTTTTGTTTTAACACTTCAATTTCTTCTCTTACCCAATAACGATGAGAAGCATCTCTTAATGTGTCGTCTACGTCGAAAATAACAATCGGTTTAATTTCATTTACCCAATCACGTTTTTCAATTAATACAGCAGGATTGCCAAATTCTACAAACTTGGCAATGACTTTTTCGATATAATCATTAAAGACTGACAAAAACTCAAAATCAGTTTCTGTTTTTGAAGTTCTATCTTTTAGTGAATGAATCATTCTGCTTGATTTTCTTTTTAGAACTAATTCATCTTTGTCATTAGATTTTTCTAATGTTTTTAACAGAGAGTAAACAAAATCTACTACTTCCTGCGCACGTTCTTTTTTATATGCTAATGCGGATTTTAAACCAGACACTCACATCCTCCTTATATTTTTTTATCAAGCAATAATAACAAAATAAAAAGAAAATGTAAATCAAAATAATTAAACACTTTTAAAAAGATTTAAAAAGAATTATACAAAGACAAAAAAAGCCACTTGAAGTGGCTTTTTTCTTGTTAATGATTAATCGCTGATAAGGTCGGAAGCGGCATCAAGAAGCCCACCACCAGAGCCAGAGGAAGATCCACCCATGCCTGACGCATAAACGATATTGGCAGCAAGTCGAGAAATAGGAAGACTTTGAATCCAAACTGTGCCTGTTCCTTCAAGACTAGCAAGGAACAGTCCTTCGCCACCAACAAGCATACTTTTCAAATTACCAGCTTTTTCAATATTCATATTAATGTCGCCTCGATAACCGACAACACAACCAGTATCGACAAGAACTTTTTGATTATCTAATTGACGTTCAACAATATGACCACCAGCGTGTAAGAAAGCTTTGCCATCACCAGATAGCTTTTGCATAATAAAGCCTTCACCACCAAAGAAACCAGAACCTAATTTTTTATTTAGATGCATATCGACATTTGTTCCAAGCGCAGCACACAAAAATGAATCTTTTTGACAAACAATATCGCCTTTTGAAAGGTCTAGTGGGATGATTTTGCCAGGGTAAGAACCAGCAAATGCAATTCGTTTTTTCCCTTCACCTTCATTTGTAAAATGAGTAAGGAATAGAGATTCGCCAGTAAGCATACGTTTACCTGCTTTGAAGATTTTTCCAAAAAAGCCTTCATTTAAATCAGAGCCATCCCCCATTTTTGCTTCGAATTTAATATCTGCGTCCATATAGTTCATGACACCAGCTTCGGCAATAACTGTTTCTTGTGGATCAAGTTCGACCTCAACAAGCTGCATATCTGAACCTTTAATTTCGTAATCAATTTCGTGCGATTTCTGAGACATAGTTTTCCTTTGTTTTGTTTGTTTAAGTGCGAGTATTATAATAAAAAAAATTGCAAAAAGAAAGCATTTTTAATAAAAATATTGCATGAAAGGACAGTTGCACAAAACAACAATTTTCGTTATAATATAACCATTAAAATCAATAGAGAAAAATTATGACTACAAGAAAAATGTTATTAGACAAGTTTTCAATTAAACTTGTAACCAAAGAACAACAATCCGCATTCGAGAAATGTTTGGTGCTGTTAGATAAACATTTGGCTTATAGCGAAAGAAAACGTTATGGAAAAAAAGATTCAAAAGTAATCTTTATTTCAGATATTGACAATGACAATTTTGAAGAAAAATACGGCTACTGGCTTTGTGATAATTGGTCAGGCTTATTTTTTACTAATGTTCATGCAAAACATGAAGATCTTCGACGCTGTTTATTTATAATGAAACAGATTGTTGAAGGAAAAACAGTAAACTCAGACATTATTGATAATTATAAGATTGACCTAGAAGGTTATTACACAGCATTAAATCAAGGTTTTTATAAGTCAGGTGGTGTATTGCTTGGGTCACGAGGTTCTAAACGTCCAAAAGTTGTTTGTGCATTAGATTGGGATTTTGATTATATTCGCTTTCCATTCCTAAAAGACTACGATCCTAATCCAATATTTTTTGATAAAGACTCTGCGTTGAAAGAAATAGAAGAAAATATAAAATGATTAAAGACTATTCCACCAAAAGAGCTTTAATGTTAGATTTATCCTTCGCCTTTGAAGAAGACGACGAATCTTATTTTGATTTTTATACTTAAAAAAAATAATATATAAAAAACCCGCAAAAAGAAATTTGCGGTTTTTTTTGTTGGTAATTGAAGTTTTACTTGTTTTTTTCAGATACAATATCTAATTTTAAATTAATTAAGTCAATTCCTTTACTAAGTGCCAAATCTGCAAACCAATTGGCTTTATCAAGATCTTTTTCTAATCCATATCCACCTTTAAAATACATAGTGGCTTTGTTTTTATAAATTTGACCAATTTGACTGTCTTTTAACAAAGAGTCTTGTAGTGAGATGTCATAATATTCAATTGATTTTTTATAGCTTTTTTCAACATTATCACCAATAAAATATTTATAACCGACATAAAAACCTGATGATTTATATCCGTTCTTGGCTGCTTTTTCTAGATATTCTAAACTTAATTTTTTGTTTAAAGGAAGTATCTTTCCTTGTTCATAAATAATTCCAATTGAAAATAATGCAACACCATAATTTTGTTCAGCAGATTGTTGTAAATATTTCAGTCCTTTTGCGTGATCGACTCTGACACCTCGACCTTGAAGATACATAATGCCTGAAATATATTGAGAGTCAGCATTTCCAGAGTTAGCAGATTTTTCAAAGTAATCTAGGGCTTTGCTAGTATTAACTTCATATCCATTATTACCTTTATAATAGTTATAACCCATTTCATTATCAGTAAAGCTTTTTGCATAAGAACCAGCAACAAGTGCAAATGTTGATAAAAAAACAAGGCCAAGTTTTTTAACTTTATTCATTTTATTTAGAATCCTCTTTTAATTTATTTAATTATTATATCAATTTAAGTTTTGTTATTCAATTAAGGAAAAAAATTATTTATTAGATTTTTTTAAACCTAACGGCATTTCTGAACTAACTTTGTAAGGCGTATTATCTTTATTTATTCTTCTAATTTCCCAATTATTTTTAATATCTAGAACATTGTCTTTAAAATAATAAATCTTATAGGTCTTACGCTGATTAAATTCGGCATTTAAATCAGCAATAGCATAATGCAAAGGATTATCACTTTTAGAAACAAATTTATGCTTAAAAGAAGCTGAAAATGATTGCAGTTTAAAAAGCTCACTTTTTGTTTCTGGTTTTATATACATAGGATCATAAGGTTTATAATATTCAGAATAATTAATAGCATAATTATTACAGTTAAAGTATGGAATGGTAGACTTAAAGAAATTTATAAAATTATAGTATTGTGATTTGTCATCGGCAAACTCGTTATGAAATTGTATAAGAGCATGCTCTTTCGGTTTTTTGTTGGATTTAGCAATCCAACCTAATATCTCTTTAACCTTATTTGTATAATTTTCTGTTATGTGATTAATGGCTTCTCTATTTTTATATAGAAAACCATAAGTGCTTATAACAAAGAAAACATTGGAATTGTTTTCAATAAACTCATCTATCATTTCACGTGTAACAAAATGAAGGTTTGATTCAGTAAAAAAATAGGTTTCTTTTCGACGACAAGCGTTTTTAATAAAAGAATAATTTTCGATAGTTGCACAAACAGTATAAGAAAAAAAGAAAGAAAAATTACCATAACCTTGTTTAAAATTATTAAAAGCATTATAGATTAATAAGTCTAGTGAATGCTCTCCTGAAGCATAAAAATTATCTTTTAGATCAATAGAAAGTTTCTTTTTTCTCGACAACAGATTTCTATTAACCAATAAGGTTGTATCTTTTTCTTTAAAATACTTTTCAATCTTTTGCTCATTATAGATTTCAATAATAGGAGGAACAGAACTATAATTTTCAATCTTTGGAGTGTCAAAATAAGAATTATAAAACTCAATTTCTAAATCCATACGTTCTTTAATTTTTTGCTCGAATTCTTCTTTTGATATTTGATTTGTTTTTATTTTAAAACATAGTGGAACAATGAAATCTTCAAAAGCGTTTCCTTTAACTTCTTTTTTATAATATTTATTTAATTCATGGTAGTTGTTTAAAAGAGACGAGGTTTTATTTTCTAATTCTGTTCTTTTTAATATGTTTTCAAATTCTTTAACAGATATATCTATCTTTTGAAATCGTTTAAAGTAATAATCAATATAAAGAGTCAAATCTTTTAGATTCATTTTATTATCAATAAAATAGAATATTTTATCTGATTCTTTGATTCCGAGATTTTGAAATAAAGGAAGCACTAACAGATCTAAATAAAGACCATAAGAAAGACAAGTATTTATATAGGATTCTTTTTGTCTTTCAAGTAGCTTGCTGACGACACGAATTGCCTTATTTTTACCATAATTATCTTGATTTCGACGTTTAATATTCTGAAGGTCAAAATATGTAGCATAGCTTAAAGCGTTCTTTTTATTAAAATAAACACTTTTATCTTTAACGTCTTCATGGAAATTTAAGAAAAGCTTATAGAACACTCTTTCAACTTTATCCTTTGTTTTATTACTGTTTTGACAAATATCATTGATATCATTTTCAATATCTTTTCTTGTTATTGAAAGTCGTTTATCCATAAGTTTCCTTGTTAAATAACACGAACAGCAAAAATCGCCGCCATAACCAAGAAGAATACACCACTAATCTTGTGAAGTAAACTAGGTTTTATTTTTGTTAAAAATCGTGCTCCTAAAAATACACCAAGTGCGCTTGTTGCTGTTAATGCGAGGGTAGAGGCAATCCAGACAGAAACTGCAGATTGAGTGCTACTCATAGTTGCGACTGTCAATTGTGTTTTATCACCTAATTCAGCAATGAAAATCAAAGAAAAACTTGTAAAAATAATATGTTTTGTGGACTTAACTTCCGAACAATCTTCTTCGTCTTCTTCTTTTGAAAATAAGGAATTTAATCCAAATCCAGCGAATAAAACAGAAACAATAATATTTAGATAATATTCAGGAATAAAACCAGAAAGAAGAGAACCTGCTTGAACAGCCATAAAATTAAGAATAGCAAAAGCAAGAATTGACCCAAATAAAACTTTCTTTGCTTTGTGTTTTGCAGAAAGAGTCATGCACACAAGTTGACTCTTATCTCCAATCTCAGCCAAGAAAATAATTAAAAACACCCAAAAGCTTTTTAAAAGCATTAAATCTCCGAATAATCTTGTTTAATATCAAGTTCAAACAATACTTCGTCAGACACTACAATGTCATATTCATTGTTAAAATCACCACGAAATGTACCTGTTTCTAAATTCACACAAACACAACCTTCTCGCTGAAAAGTTTCAACAATGCCTTTTGCTTTCAATTGTGATATATCCAAGATTGATTGGAAAGGTGAGATCTCATTAACTTTCATATTAACAACAGTTGCATAGAATTCTGCCATGACAGTGCCTTCTGCACGAATATGATCCCAACGACGAACAGGTTCTTCTGAGTTAATAAGTGCTTTTAAAAAGCGAGAAAATTCATTGTTAGATTTTTCTAAATAAGCATAAACTTCACTCATGCTTTCTAGTTTAACATATGGATAAACTTTCTCGTCTTTTCTAAATTCTTTTGTGCCAATGATTCTCATGTTTTAATCTCTATTTTAATTATTAAGTTAAACGATGATAACTTAATAAGGACTATAAATCAAACATTAAGAGCAAATATCAATATAAAAACCAGGTTTTTTATTTTGAAGTTCACTATATTCTTCCATGAAATCACGAATCTCATTTACAATTTTATCGATGTTGAAATAGCGAATATTTTGTTTTTTTTCATTTTCATCTAATGCTTTTAAATTAGATTGAATTAGTTTTATAACATTTAAACTGATTTGAGATTCTGAACGCAAGACAATTTTTAATATTTTATTATCATTTTTGTCTAGCCATATACATTTTGTTGAGGGTTGAATTGAAAATTGATAGTCTGATTCAGGCATAATTAAAACACCTCCAATTCAATTGCCATATTTTTAACAATAGGACAAGTAAATTCGTCATAACTTTTAATGTCATATCTTTCAATTATAGAAAGGACAAGTTCTCTTGATAGTTCAATCATTTTTTCCGAATTAACGGTTTTATTTTCCATACTAATACCTTATTTAGTTATCACCATATTCATTGATGATTTTTACAATATCGTCTGGAGTATAAAAATTGCTTTTTTGAAATTTTTCGCAAGAATAATTAACAGTGCAAATATACTTACCTTGTTTGTAAACACGAACATGACCTTCGTCTAAATCAAGGTGAATAGCTTCATTTACGTGATAACCAATCTCAACTAGCTTTTCAGAAAATTGTTTTTTAAATTTCTTCATTTTATACTCCCATATTATTTATTTTAACAAAAAACCTGATTTTGATCAACAAAAGCAGTATTGAAATACTTTGACATAAAGCACAATAATATATGAAACATTTTCTATATAACAAAAAGGCACAAGAGGAACTTGTGCCTTTTAATCCAATTACATATCAACTTATCGTTCTACGGTAAAGATCGGTTTGTCTGTAAATTTAACCATTTCATCAAAATCCATGTCTGAAACTTCGACATTAAACAGAATGTCTTTATCAGAAAGGATTTTTTTAACCTTTTCAATATCTTTTTGAATGTCTTTTTCTTCCCATTTATACATATCATACTTAACAAAGAAAATACGTGGATGTTCTTCAATAATAGATTTCATTTCTGTTAAAGGCATATGAAGAATACTTGATAACGTTTTTAATGTTGGTATTCGTTTTTCATAATCATTAATTTCAATACGAAACGAATTTTTAGCTGTATTTTGATTTTTACTTTTCCAAATAATCCAATCAGTCTTAGTGTAAAGATAAGCACTAAGTTGACCAGAACAATTGGCAGCACCCATACAAGCACAAGCAAAATTATCACACCAACGCATACTTGATTCATGAAACGGTGAAATCAAAGAAGAAATACTTGGACGATTACATATAAATTCAGAGATAGCTTCTTCTGCTACTTCTTGTTGTTCTTCTTCAAAGCCAACAATATTGTTACAAGTGTTGCAAAGACAAGCTTGAATGTTCTCAATTTTACACTTCATTGATAAATACATTGTTGTTTCATCATGTCGATACGTTTCAACATTTTCACAATGTGGACAGGCAGACGTTTTTTCAAGTTCGTCAATAATGGCATAACGATTAACATCGTTGATGTTGAAAAAAATAATGTTTTGTGCTTCGTTGTGATCTTCAATCTTTTTGATGACATAAGTAGACATTAATCATCTTCCTCACCATAGATTGCTTCAATGAAACGAACATCATTTTCAACTTGTTCGACTTGTTCTTTGCTCAAACCATAAGCAGGATTGCCAATGGCACTACGGTCTGTTTTTTTCTTTGCAAAGATGTAACGACGAAGAACTTCTTCTGTATCACTTAGGTCAATTGTCTTTTCCCAAGCTTCTCGTTCTTTACGTTCTTTTTCGTCGTCCATATCTTTGATCATTTGTTTTTGTTCTTCTGTTATGATTTCGCTATCATCTCGGAAAAAACCAACGTAATCATAGTAATGTTCATCGGTTTTGTACAGTTCATTGAAATAACTTTGAATCATATTTTCTTTATCTGGTGTAAAGATATTATCATAAAAAACTTTTACTTTTTCACCTTCGGAATTATAGACTTTCAATGAAGGTTCATCGTCAAAACAGCCACCAAAGGTGCTAGAATTTAATCTCATGATTGGTGGAGCGTTTTCTTTAAGATTATCAGAAAGAAGTTTAACAAGCTCTTTGTAATCTTCCTTAAACTCCCATTCGCTGTAATAATTTAGTTGTCGTTGTCGGAGATCGTGGAAGAGACCAACAAGAATAAAGCCTTTGCTTGTTTCTTTTGCAAGATAGTTCATTTCTCGAAGTTTTTCGACAGTAAGGTTTGAATCTTCTTTTTTGAAAAATAGAGAATCAGTGCTAGAAGCCATAGTTTTTTCCTTTAAGTTTTAATTTTGTAATGTATTTCATAGGGCTTATTATAGCAAAGTGAAATAACAAATACAACCAAGAAAACAAAAAAACCCTTGAAGGAAAATGCGAAAATAGATATAATAAGAACAAATAAATCAAGAGAGATTTCTAGCATGTATACTGTATTAAAGACACAAGAACAAATTCAAAATAGACTTCTTACATTCGGTGAAGCGTCTAAGGAGTATGGAGTTGAAGTAACTTATTTGATTAAATCAATGAGCCACCTTGCCTCTATTCTTAAAAAAGACGGATTAAAAGCGACAATGAATCTTTTAGACTATGCTTTTGTTCAAAAAACAAGAAATCCTAAAGAAATCAGATTCATTCCAAAAGAAGAAACAGATTATGAGTTGGCGATCAATGAACTATCAAGAGAATTAGAAAGTGCAGCCTTGTTGAATATTCGCAGCAACAAAAGTTTGTCTTCTCTAAAAGATTACCTTTTCAACAAAGAAATGAAAACGCAGCATAAAAAAGATAAAGAAACACACGCTTTCATAGAACGTCATAAATCAAGTGGCGATGCATTTGAAACAATGCTGAAAGAAGAAAATCAACAAATTATTTTCAAAAACGAAGACGTTGTAATGAATTTCCCTGATCTTGATATTATGTCTTTAAATCTTTATTCTATTGCACCTAATCTTCGTGGGTTGTTAGGGAAAGAATATGCAAAACTAAACCATTACAAACCTAAATACATTAACTTTAACAAAGTAAATGAGTTAAACTCAGAAATTACAGTAACTTTCATTGAAAAAAAGACGAAAAAAGAAGCAATTGTTAAATTTAAAAAAGAAATAAATAGATCAAGTTGGGAAATGAAAGTAAAAAATCCAGGCAATGAATTGTTTTCATTAGATAAAAAAGAATTAAAGAACTCTTTTGAATCAATGAAAGAAAAAATTGACGCACTGTAAGGGCTGAATTATGTTTAAATCAAAAATAGTAGGTTTAGAAGAAGCAACTGAAATTTATGGAGTAGCTAGATATTATATTCTTCCAAGATCTAGTTATATTCTATATTTGGTAGAGAAATCAGGATTAAAAGCGTTTGACTCAATCGAAATAGAAACAACAATAAAAGAATATAATAAACATGTTGGTTATGGTGATGGTTATGAGAACGATTATGAACGTTTTATTGAAGAACTGGCTTATATTTTTGCAGAAGCAATAGATAAGTTGGAATACCTTATGGCTACAACAACAAGATTTGAACGAAAGATGGATAAAACTATTAAAGACAAAGTCTCGAATCTAAAAAGTTTTTGTGATCATATACAATCTATTTCAGAAGAAGATTTTTTCAATTTTTTAAAAGAGAAATTCCCAAAAAATCTTCTTGACGGAAATGAAGAAATAGAGCTTAAAGTTCCTGACGTTGACTTTACTGAGTTAAAAGTTTATTCAACAACAACAAATGGTCTGGAAGCTGTATTGAAAGGTGATCCTTTATTAAAGACTGCTGAATATGAATATGAATACATTAGAAGCGAACCAAAAGAAGGAAATATAGAACTCTCTGTAATTCTTCATAAAGGAGAAAAAGGTATTCCAGAAAATAGAGTAGTAATTAATTTTGAATATAATAAAGAACAAGATTCATGGGATTTTAAGCCTTCAAACAACAAAACAAGAGTATTGTTTTTAACCAGAGAGGAAAATGAAAATTATATAAGACAATTAAAAAACAATTTAATTGATAAAAAAGAGTTGTTCATGGTTTAAAAAACACTTTAAAATAAATACCGTAGCTAGGTAGCTGCGGTTTTTTTATTATTGACTTTTATTTTTATTTTTAATATATTCGAGAAGTTAATAAAAGGAATAGAAATGAATAGCATTAACAAATTGATGAATAAGAAAGAATTGATTAAAGAAATAGATAAAAATTTATCTCGTGTTTGTGAAATAAAACTTAAACAAATATATGAAATCCATAAAAAACAAATGTTTAAAGATAATACAGCTCACTTAATATTATCTTTTTTGGTTACAATATTTTTTTGTTTTATGACTTCATCTCTTTATCCCTTATTAGGTAATATAAACGCATTTTTCTTTATTATGGCTTTTAGGGAAGATTTTTTTGTAAGTGAAATAATTCAATCTAAACGAAGAAGACAAACAAGTTCAAAAAAACATTATGATTTTTTTATGGAAGATTTGATAAAAGAAAAAAAAGAAATTAAAAAAGAAGAAATCAAAAATGAAAGTGAATCAATAGACTTTTTCCTCTTTTCTTTATTTTTTGGAACAATGTTTTTAAATATAATATTTTTTTCATTACCTACAATTTTATTTGAACTTATATTAAAAAGAGCGGGTCTTGAAGGAGAGACCATAAGCATAATCTTAACTTCAAGTGCGGTTGAAACATTAACTCTAATAAGCTTTTTATTTTTGTCTTTTATTTTTTCTTTATTCTCATTATATAAAAACAAAAAGTTCAAACAAAAATATGTATTAAAAGAAAATGAAGCAACAGAAGCAATAAGAAAAAAATTAAGATCAGAAGAGTTGCTATTTAAAATGAAAGAAACCTATAAAGGTGATGAAGTAAGAAAATTATTAATGTTAAAAGAAGAAATTAGACCTTTGAAATATGTTTATTTAGATTCATTGATAGATTCAAAAATTGAAGACGAATTAAAAAAAGAAAACATTGATAGTATAGATAGCTATATTGTTAAAAATCTACAAGAAGAAACCCAAATAGAGAATTTTTAAATGGAAAATAAAAAAAACTTAGAAGAAAAAGTCAAAGATTTAAACAAAAAGATAGACAATTTGTGTAAATGCAAAAGAGAATCACGATTGCTCAAATTTAAAAAAGCAGAACGTATTTATGATTTTTTAAATATAGGGTTTTATACTTTATTAATAATTTCTTTTTTAATGTTTACTGGTTTTACCCCTGTCGTGTTCTTTCTTCCTGTAATAATAATGATTCATAAATTTATAAAAAAAGATTGTTATGCTAGAACTCTAAAAAATATAGGAATGGAAAAAAAAGACTCAAAAGGAAAAAATATTATTTATTATGTTGATTATTATAATGACGAATACAATGAAATTACAAAAGTAGATTATTTAAATATAGTTTCTTCAAGCTTCTTTACTAATTTCATAATTACTTCAATAGCTATTCCTGTGCATTTTATAACTTCAATCCTTCTTTTATTGCCTCTTGAATTTATAATAGGAGAAGCCCCTGAATTACTTTTTTCTTCTTTTTATTATATGACTTCCTATATTGTTACAACACTATTATTCGTATTGTTTATATATGTTACAGATAATTACGTTTTTAAGCTTAATGTAGAAAATAAGCACCTTAAAAGTAAAAAAGAATTGAAACTAATGAAAGAGAAAGTAATATCTGAGCTAGAAAAAGTTAAAGATGATATAAAAGGAAATTCAACTGAATTAGAGTGTTTGATATTTTTAAAAGACAAAGTAAAGAATTTAAATCTAGAGTCGAATGAATTATCAGAAGTAATACAATTGGATATAGAAAAAGAATTAAAAAAGAATGGTGTGCATAGTGTAAATTCATTCTTTTTAAAAAAGACTTCCGTTAAAGAAGGCGATTTGATAAATGAATAGAAAAAGCCGCATTAAGTAGCGGCTTTTTTTATTTATAAAATTAACGTTTAGTTTCTTTTAAATGCTCCACTAAATGACCAAAATAAGAAAGAACTTCATCATTGTAACCACTCATAGTAGGCATATATAAAGAATTATTTTGAACCATTGAAGAAGTGACTGCTCCCCGCCCTAGGTACGGGCGAGGGTTTCTTGTGGTTTATTCGCTAAAAACATTTAAAAGAAAAAGGAGCCTAAGCTCCTTTTTTGTTTTTCATTCTTTAGGTTTTTTTTGACTTTCTTTGTATTTTTTAGAAATCCATTGTGGAAAATGAAGACCAGTTTTCTTTTTAAGATAAAGATCTCCACAAGCCAATATTAACAATCCAATAATTGTACCCATAATTGCCTCCTGTATAAAAAATTACACTTAATTTTAATTCTAATACACTTTTTGATTTTTTACAAGGTCGGAAATGATATATCTTTTAAAATTATAAACTTAGGTATATATTATAAAAATCCACTATGATTTATATTTTAATTCAAGGTAATTTAAAAAATCTTCACCGTAATCAAGAGTGTTTATCTTAACAAAAGCGTCTTTAAGATTTACTGATTGATGATCAGAAGAAAAAATCGGATTATTAAAAAAATCACTACTATAATTAAGTATATAGTTTTTCTTTTTGTTTAAGAGCTGCATATTGAAGCTTTCCATAAAACTTCTGCATGAATGGTTATCTAACAATAAAGAAAACTCTAAGTTTTGATTTAATGCTAGTTTAAATCGTTTTCCAACAACTTCATTATCTCCATTAGTAATTAAAAAAGAATTGTGGTCGCCAATTTTTTCTTGCTTAATGGCTAACACTTCACGTGTGGAATCAAGTATATCAGGGTAATAATGTTCAAAACCCAAACCAAACAAAGAATCTTTATTAAAATCTCGAATAAAAATGGAAGCTGATTTTTCAAAGTAATTGCTGAAAAATTGGTAATTGAACTTGTTGTTGAAACCACTTGAAATATTAATAATATTTTTATCATTGGTAAACAGAGAAAGTGACAAAGAACCTTCTCTTGCACTTCGACGGTTTATATTATACAAAACCTTGCCGTATTCACAATCAAAGATATAACCCCAAAAAGCATATCTTCTAATGTTTTTTTTATCGACCTCATAAAAAAGGTAATCAATGCCGTTGATATTAAAAGATCGGATGCTGTTAGGGATAGACTTACTTTGAAAAGTCATAAATTGATTAAATTGAGAATTATTTTTTTCTTCACTAAATAATAATTTGAACACACTACTTTTTGAGAAAAACTCAGTAATCTTATAGTTGAAAAGATTTTCAGAAAGGTATTCTAAATTAAACTCCATTAGTTTAGAGAATTTGTTGCCTAATTTAGAAAAACCAAGTGTATGATCAACATTTGTTTCATTGACTGGAAACTCTTTCAAATCTTCAAGATTTTTAAAGTTTGAGATATAGTCTTTTAAACTTTTAACAAATTTTTCATTTCGAACAATGATTTCTTCTTTATACAATTGTTTATGTATAGATTGAATATCATTGAAAACTTTATTTTCACAGATTTGCTCCCTGAACTCTGTGATGTCAAGAGATTTTAGACTTTCAATTTCATTAGAGACTTCTTCTTTTAAAAGAGTCTTGAGTTTTTCACTTATAACCATAAAAATTCCTTAATATAATAGATAGATTATACAAAAAAAAGAATAGGATTTCAATTATTCATTTGCAATTTTTATTTTAAAAATAAGAAAAAATAAATTGTCAAAAAAAACAAATAATAGTATAATAGAAAAAAATAGAATAAGGAAAAACGAATGTCTGGTCAACGATTTATTTGTGCAGTATCTCAATCTCCAATACTGGAAGGTCAAAAGATAAGGGTTATTTTAGGAGAAACACTTTATCATAAAAGTCAAAGTTTTATGATTGGTAATCCAGAATTGAAAATGCAAACAAACTTAGCTGTTGCCATTCCTGCAATATCACCAAGTATTGAATCACCAATTAAATTAAATAAAGAACTAATGTCCACTCCTGATTTTAAAACTTTTTTGTCAATTTATTTAAATGAAGAATATGAAGTAGAAGAACTCGAATCATTTTTAGATATTTATATTAATAATTTTGGATCATTGGCAACAAATAGCTTTACTGTGATTTTGGAGGAAGTTTATCAATTGTTGATAAAAGATATTAAAACAAGAGATTGCAATAACTTAAAAACAAAAGAATGCTTGAATGTAATTGATATCCTATTCACAACAGAAAGCCACAAAGATAAATGCAAAGAAATAAAAGAAAAGATTAAACAAGAAAGAGAAGCCTACTATAAAGACTACTCAAAAGAAGAAATGGAATATGATAAAGATTATAACGAATTCGAATACATTTTAAGAAATAAAAAATTATGTACACCACATGTTTATTTGGATTCAAAGATAGAAGAGACAATGTCAAAGATTCTACATACAGAAGAAATTGAATGTTTCCAGAGCTTATTACTTTTAAGACAAGAAGGTCAACCAAACCTTTTAAAATTAGCATTAGAAAATTATGCTTTTGGCTATGGATTAAATAAAATGAATCTTATTCTTACTCCTGCTGTAACAACAAGAACAATCGCTAATCAAGCACAAATTGATTTTAAAGAAAAAATGCTAGAGATAAATAAGGTACAATTAAAGGCGTCTCAAAAAATTCATGGAAAAGAAAATTAATTAAATAATATTGGATTATATGACTAGGCTATGTTAATATATAAATCACACTGAAGAGGTAAAAACTATGTCTTTTAACGATGATTACTACAAAGCAAAAACACCTGACACACATAAGGAAGAAATGGAACGCCTTTGTGAAGAGTTGGAAAAGTCTGACTTAATCGAACACGCATTAATCAATGACTTTGGTCGATACTCGAACTTTGATATTCATATTTATCCAGTTCTAAAAACGACACATATTACTCAACGTTTGAAAGGCTTGGTAAGCAAAACAATTAAAGAACTTTCTTTGAATGTAAAAATGAGTGATGTATTCCCTGCAATTCGTAAGAAAACAGAGTTTAGAATCGAATATGATCGTAGCTTCTGGGCTTTTGACTTAGATTACAATTCATTTGACAGATCAACAAATACTTTTTCAGAAGGTATTTAATAATTAAGGTTTAAATAAAAAAGGAAACTGACGTTTCCTTTTTTTTATTAAAAAAAATGATTAATCTTTTTCAAGTTCAAATCTAATTTTATCTGCAGCAATTTCTTTCATTCCAACAACATTGTATTTATGGCTATCAACAGTCATAGTACAACCTTTGCAATACTCTGGATTGCTTGCTTTCGCTTTTAACTCCATTAAAAACAAAGCTATGGTTGGAAATTGATAAACAATTTTTAAAGAGTCTTTCGAAAAATCAAAATCTTCAATAGGACGCCCTTCTAACTGAACTCTTATCTTGCCTGTGTCAAATATAGTTTTAATACTCAAATTATACTCCTTATGTTTAACTTTATTTTAACACAAAAAAAGCCACTTACAAAGTGGCTAAATTTTAAATAATTAATACAAAAATAAAAATCATTAAATTGTAGAAACAATCATAACCTATTTTTATCATACGTTAAAAAATATTAAATAAATTAACCTATTTCCGTTATAGGTTATCAAAATTAACCTATTTTTATTACACGTTAAAAAATGTTAAATAAATTAACCTATCATGTTTTTGTGTTGTTTTGAAGTTTATGAAAGAATTTTTGTAAACTATTGCTATCGACGCATTCTATCACGATCTCGATTTGCTTGTTCTTCAATAATAGCACTTGTTTTTACTTGCTTCAAGTGAAGCAAGTCTTGATAAAACAACATAGCTTTCATTTGACTGCTTTTCTTTTTATAGATAATGTCATCTAATGAATAGTTTTCAAATGAAATATGACCATTAAGCATATCAGCGACTAATACAGTAACATACAAACCCTTTGATAAACGAACATTTCTTTCATTGTTGTATCCAACAGAATAAATCATACCATAACAATTTGATCTTTTATGAAAATTAGAACATTCAATAGAAACAATAGAACCTAAGAAATTTTCTGGTTCATAATCTTCAATAAAATTTTTAAAGTCATAAATTGCTTTTGCATCAAAACTGGCAATTTTACAGTTTGAAAAACGATTATTTAGTTCTCTTGCATAAGAACTGTCATCATATCCAATATGAATAAATTGTTTACCATTTTTAAGATAATCAAAGTCACTTTCAGTAAAGCCTTTTGCAATAGTTAATTCAGAGCAAGAAGATAAGTTTTTCTCTGCGAAATAAACGACTTTATTTTCAGCAAAGCGTGTGCTTGAAAGAATAGAGACAGCAATGCCATTGTATTTTGAGTTAGAAAATGCACGAAGAATGGTAGACTCTTTAATGTCAGAAAATCCTACGACCTTACAAATCTTTTCTGAATTATGAATTACAATTTTACCAACAATGTCTTTTGCAAGGTTATCATATTTTTCTTGGTCAACTTCTTCTGCGTCTACTAAACCTAGAAAACGTTTGATTGCCAAGAAGTTTGTGCTTGTTGCAGCAGCACTAATTGCATTGCTTAAATTGGTATTAGCCCAAGGCTCACGTTCTTCTTTATATCGATTACAAAGCGCATTTAAAATAACAGCATTAATGTCAGAAGAAAAAGGTGTAGGAAAATGTGTATAAACAGAACCTGATCTTACTTCTAAGAAAACTTTAATAACGTCTTCAATTTTCTTACGCTGAGAACTGGTTTTGTTTTTGAAATATTTAGAAAACTTAATCTTACTCTTTTTTTCAAAAGTTTTAAAATCAATTGTTTTATTAACAAAATCAAAAGTTTCTTTTGAAAGCTTTTCAAAAATAGCAACTAACCCAACAATAACAATCGCTTTTAAATTGTTGTCTTTTGCAAGAGAAGAAAGAATATCAATACATTCGTCTCGTTCTTCTGTGCATAAAGTTTTAAATGTTTTGTCGATATCATTGTGAGTAACAGAAGGAAATGGAACATTATTGCTCGTGAAAATATTTTGGACGTTAGAAACCGTAATTTTTGTTTCGTTGTGAGTACGGAACAAATCAAGTATTTCACCAAAAGCCTTCTTTTCTTCTTCTGTTGTCTTAGTGGCGTATTTTTTAATTAGATTCATCTTAATATCTCAATTTCAAATTATTTAAATTGGAACTCAAAAACGTCTTCGTTTTCTTGATCCAACATTAAGTAGAAAGTGTAGTTATTATAATACTTTGCCAATGATTCTTCAAGTTCTTTAATCATAATATCACGCCCAATTTCAGGGTGAACAAGGTAAGTATTGTAATTATTGATAATATCCAAAATATTATCTTTATCTTTTTCTTCTAAGTCTGATAAGTCAAGTGTAAATGGTTGTTGATTGTACGAATAACCAAAACCAAAACTGGCACATTTTTCATTTTTAAAAGATTCACGAACAATTTCAGAATCCATAATGTCTTTGACAATGATTTTACTCATTTCAGGAGAACGAATAGAAACGTCAAGGCATTCTAACCAATGAAGGGCTTCTTTACCGAATTTACAAGTAAAGCTATCAAGATTGCGAACAATATAATTTTGAATATTCATATGGCAGAATGGTTTTGCTTCGAAACTAATTGCTTTAACATTTTTAATATGTTTAGGTATTTGTAATCCACGAGTTGTCTCTTTGCCGTCAAAAAGACTGCGAACAACCATAGGGTTTTGGTATTCCAGTTGTTTTTTCTTTTCAAGTTCTTTATTTAAAGTTGAAAGAAAAGAGTTTGAAACTTCTGTTTTTTTAATATCTTTGATTGATTTTTCAATGCTTTTAAGTTTTTGTAATTGAACAGTCATTTTACTGAACTCCTAGTGCAATTTTAGTTTCTTCCGAAATACCTTCGCCCCATTGTGATAGGACAATCGCTTCATCTGATTCTGAATTAAGTATATCACCTTTTACTGCTAACATCATATAATTATTACCTAATTCTGATTGAATCATTTTCTTAACGTTAGCCACAGTATATTCTGCTTTAAACTTTTTAATTTCAGATTCTTTGTTTAAATTAGCAACAGAAAATTCTTTTGCATAAAAACGTTCATATTGTTTTGCTTCTGTTGGGACAGGAACGAATTGATCAATATACTCAACTCGCTTAACAATACGATAATCATTATAATCAATATCACGATCTAAGAACGGGTCAAAGAAATTATAATCCCCTTCGTGCTTGCCAGTGGCTTTATGGTAAACGTCTAGGTGCTCTACTTCTTTATAACGGTTGTTTTTATATCTCTTGTTGTTTGATTCTGCTTGTTGTTTTCGATTTTGGAAGTCAGTCATAAGCTTTTCGTTTTCTTTATCAATATAAGAGTTTAACGAACTTTCAATAATACGAAGATTGCTGTTTACGTGTTTTGTATATTGTTTAAATTGTTGGTGGAAAGCGTCAACTCTTTCACGATCACTTTCAATTGCTTTACGGATAGATTCATTTTCTTTCTTCAACGTATCTACAATAGAATACAAATCACGGAAAACATTAAGAGACAATGCAAGGGTATTAAAAGTTTGTAAGTGATTACCCCAATAAGAAGGAATCTCATAGATACCATTACCACAGTTAATAAATGCAGCATAGTCAAATCCACTTAAGGGAGACAAGTAGTAAATTTTATAACCATGTTCTTTAAGCATAGTAGCAGTATGTTTAGCAACTTCTGCATTTTGAGATTTATTATCTTCACCAAATACATTTTCGTCAAAGATACAAAATCCAAACTTATCAGCAACGTCTTTAACATTTGAAACAGAAACACGAGGACACATACCAGCGACTGAATAAACGTCAAAAACTTTCTTTTTCTCACCTTCAATATAAAGATCGTAAGCGGCATTACCTTTTGAAATTAACATTCTGTCATTGCAAACTCGTTCTCTGATTGTAGAAATCATTTCATTTTGACTTTTGATTTCTTTACTTAAATCAGAATTAAGACGATTTAGCTCATTTTCAGAAAAAATGGAAGAGTCTTTTAAAATCTTCTGAGTTGTTGCTAGAACAGCATCAAACTCTTGTATGACCTGTTTAATGTTTTCATCTGCTTTATTTTCTTTACGTGAAGGAAACGTAAAAGTTAGTGCATTTAATAAAGACATAGTTAATCTCTCTGTTTAATCTGTTTGGTTTGGTTGTTTAAACATCACTTTCGTGAACAAGCTTTTGAACAAAAACGAACTTATCCTCTACACCGTTTTCATAAGTAACGTTATAACCGTTATCTATAACAGAGAAAACTGCTGTATTTAGCATTTCGAGAACTTCGCTAGTTGAGTATTCAACCATTAAACTTTCAATGATCATATCTAAATGGTCTTTGTTTACTTCTGTATGCTTCATAACTGTTCTCTCTGTTTTAATACACTGCTATTTTATCAAACCCAAAGCATAAAAGCAATCAAAAAGTTTAAAAATTAACACCATGAAGACACGTTTGAATTAAACATAAGAAGGCAAATGGTTAGAACCAAAAAGAATTAAACTTTTACTATTCTCTGTTGAAAATATAAGTAAATCAAACCTCAAAAGCACTTTAAATTCAACATAAGAGAGAATCAAAATAATTGTTGCTTTAATATTGATTCAATTTAAAATTTGTTATATAATAATGAAAATTACAAAAGGTTTAAAAATGAAAAGAAACTATTCTAACAAAACAATGTTTACCGTATACCTCGGATATTTAAACAACGAGAGGTATACATTATGTCAAACAGAGACGGTCGCAGAGCAAGACGCAGAAAAGTAGAAAAGTTATCAATGGCAAAAGCAGGTGATCCTTGCCCAAACTGTGCAAAGTTCATCAACAAGAAGAAGAAAAGCAACCGAAAGCTAAAATTAGACGCTGACGGTCACGCAATCCCAATCTTTGCAAAGATAACAAGACTTGATAAAGCGGAGTGTGCA
>CEVA01112753.1_pt1 | contig 20721 bp, 24 predicted proteins | sample 361521 | NCBI WGS metagenome assembly CEVA01 (sample SAMEA2622823, study PRJEB7988) | marine metagenome | isolation source: saline water (ENVO:00002010), including
TAGCGAGTGCTCGGCGTCGACGGCGAGCCAGTCGAAGCCGCAACTCGCCATCATCTCTGCCGCCATCGGAGAACCAAGATTGAGCCAGCCCCCGAGGGAGACTTCTCCTCTTTCCAATATCGATTTCACCGGATTTACCATTGGGTGCTCCTGTCGGGTGTGGATCTTTACCCCTGCTGTGTTTCACCTTCCCGTCGCTCCCAGCCATCCCGGAAGAGGGGCAGGTAGTTGCTACGTGCGTATGGATGTTTCTGAATCTCTTCAATGTTGAGGTCGATTCCTAGGCCGGGCTCGTGCGATACGTCGATATACCCGTCTTTCACCTCGTAATGATGGCCGGTGAGAAGGTCTTTCTCCCACTCCACGTTGAACTCGTCGAAGATTTCCTGAATAAAGTGGTTGGGCGTACACGCAGCGATCTGCATACACAACGCGGTGCAGACGGGTCCTTGGGCGTTGTGGGGTGCAACCACCCCGTAGTGGGCGTCGATCATATCGCAGATCGTGCGGCAGGACCACAGCCCCCCGCAGGCAAGAGGTTCGGGCTGAAGGATCTGGACGACATCGTGCTTGAGCAGTTCGGCGAATTCATATTTGGTATGCAGGCTTTCTCCCGTCGCGATCGGTACGGGAGAAGCACGAGCGACCTCGACCAACGCGTCGATCTTGTGGTGGGGGGTGGGTTCCTCGAACCAGGTGGGATTGTAGCGCTCCATCTTTCGAGCGAATTTGAGGGCAGTCGACGTGCTGAACCGACAGTGCCCCTCGATCAGAATGTCCACGCTGGGTCCAACGGCATCGCGAACGGCGGCGATGATGTCGATGGCGAGCGCTTCATCATCGTTGTCCGTGATCTGATAGGCGGCCCCGAAGGGATCGAATTTCAGTGCCTTGTAGCCTCGATCGATGACTCCCTTTGCGAGTTCGTGGAAGTTATCGGGCGTTCGATCGCCACGATACCATCCGTTCGCATACGCTTTAACTTCCGATCGGACCTGTCCCCCGAGAAGCTTCCAGCAGGGGACTCCCAGACTCTTCCCGATGATGTCCCAGCACGCGACTTCGACAGCCGCTACGGCGTGCTTGTGGACCTGTCCGCCGTCACTGTAGACGTCGCGATACATCCGTTGGGTGATCCGCTCGATTTGGAAAGGGTCCATTCCGACGAACATCGACTCGAGTTCGTGTACGGCGGCCTCGACTGTTTTTGCGAAGGCATTGATCGTGCCCTCCCCGATGCCGGTTACGCCTTCGTCGGTGTGGACTTTCGTGAAGAGCCAGTTCTTCCAGGGGTTTCCGGCGATAAAAGTTTCGACCTTCGTGATCTTCATACGTCCTCCAGTGCGTGTTCGATTGAGCGGCCGGTAAGGTAAGATGGAATCGCCGGGCGACCAAGACTCGGGTTGCGACCGGGGCCGGTTTAGGGACTTGCCGCATCAGATCCTGACCGGTAGGTTGGCAGCGTGAGCCAACCCGAATCAGCAGAAGACGTTGTCGTTGGAGTGGATCTTTCAGGAGCTCCCAAACGACCCACTGGCGTGTGTGTCCTTCAGGGAAACCGGGCTAAAGTTTCGACCGTCTACGAGGACGAGGAGCTCCTGGCCCTTGTGGATGCCCACGCGCCCGTCCTTGTGCCGATGGACGCTCCCCTTTCTTTGCCTCCGGGACGGAAAACCCTGGAAGATCGCAACGGTGAGCACCTGAGGCCCTGCGATCGGGTGTTGCAGAAGATGGGGATTCGTTTTTTTCCGATCACCTTGGGGCCGATGCGGATGCTTACTGAAAGAGGAATTCGTCTCAAGGGCATCCTCGCGGAGATGGGGTACGAAGCCGTGGAGTGCTATCCGGGAGGTGCACAGGATGTCTGGGGCATTTCGCGAAAGCAGCACGATATGGAAGGACTGCTGAAGGGACTGCGGAAACTGGGACTTCGAGGACTCAGAAAAACGGCCAATGACCACGAGCTGGATGCGGCCAGCGGGGCGCTGGCGGGACGTTGGTTTCTGGAAGGACGGGGTGAAATGCTGGGTGACGCCACTGGGATCCTGATGCCGGTTGTGGAGTAGGGAATGCGAGACGAACCAGCTGTCATCACGGACGAGACGGTGGAACGGGTTCTGTCGGCCAAGGATTTCCTGGCGGCCTGTGACCGGGCCTTCAGGCTCTATGGCTCGGGAGAGCTGGTAAACCCGCCTCGAGATCAATCAGTGGGGCGAGAGGGGGAACTGGAGTACTTCCGTCTCGAAATGCCGGCGGAGTGGTTGGGACACTATCGCGGCAAGAAGCGAATCGAAGAGCGGTCAAAAGCGGGCTCGGGTCATCTCGGGGAACGGACGGCGGTGATCGAGATCGAAGAAATCCGGACAGGACGCCGCGCGACGGTTGCCGCGGAGGCGATTACCAACTGGCGAACCGGGGCTGCGGCCGCCCTGGGATGTCGGTATCTCGGTCGGGATCATCCGTCCAGGGTGGGCGTCGTGGGTACAGGGCGGATTGCGGAGGCGATCGTGCGCTGTGTCGATGCGGCCTTCGACTGCGAAGAGATCAGAGTCACGAGCCGGAAGGAAACCCGGCGCCAGGCTTTTGCCGACCGACTGGATGAAGGGGCTGCGGCGGCCGTCGTGGCCGTGGGGTCAGTCGATGAGGCCGCCGAGGGTGTGGACGGGCTGTTCACGGCCGTTCCCACCCGAACTCCTGTTGTCCTGAGCCATCATCTGGGTGGCGATACCCACCTGTCGGTGGTCGGTGGAGATCCGCGGGCGATCCAGGTGGAGCCAGGGCTGATTGCGGCACGCAGAATCGTGCCCGATCACGTGGATCAGGCTCGGGTCTCCGGAGACTTGCTGGAATTGCCCGATGCGCTGGAAGACGATGCGCCAACGATGGGGGATGCCGCACTGGGGGCGTTGTCGAGCTCGAAGGGGACCGGAAGTATTTGCTATCTCACCGGTCTGGCGGCTCAGGATGTGGTTGCAGCGCTCGCCGTCCTGGAGCGGACCCTCTGGTCGGGTTGATCAGCCCCAGTCTGTCAGAGATCTTCAGCTTTCCTCATTCAGGGCTGACTTGGATTGCTCCCAGAGCGAGTCCATCTCCTCCAGAGTGGATGACTCGGGTGTCTTACCACGCTCGGCCAGCTTTTCTTCGATGAATTTGAAGCGACGAATGAACTTGGCGTTGGTGCTGGTGAGTGCCTCTTCGGGGGAGAGCCCGACAAAGCGCGCCAGGTTGACGATCGAAAACAACACGTCCCCGAGTTCGTCGATTATTCTGTCCCGGTCGTCCGAGCCGAGGACCTCGATGAATTCCTCGACCTCCTCCCTAGCTTTGACCGCGATCTCATCGGTGTGCTCCCAGTCGAACCCGACCCCTGCCACCTTTTTCTGGATTCTCTCGGCTCGATGCAGGGCAGGGAGGTGGCGCGGGATGCCATCCAGGATCGAGGGGTCCTCGCCTTTTCCTTCCCGCTCCTCAGACTTGATTTGCTCCCATTTGGCGAGCACCTCATCGGCGTTCTTCGCATTCCCATCGGCGAAGACGTGGGGATGGCGTCGAACGAGTTTTTCAGAGATGGCTCGAGCGACGTCCTCCACCTCGAACTCGCCCGCCTCGCTGGCAACCTGAGCGTGAAAAACGACCTGCAGCAGGACATCCCCCAGTTCCTCGACCAGGTCCCGAGTGTCGCCCGCGTCGATCGCGTCGAGTACCTCGTAGGCCTCCTCGATCAGGTAGGGCTTGAGGGTTTCGTGCGTCTGCTCGCGGTCCCAGGGGCAGCCATCGGGTGCCCGCAGTTTGGCCATAATGTCGACCAGGCGGTTGAATTCTGACATCTGGTGCTCCACGATTGCGGGTAAAAGATGGAATTTTCGTATATTTTGGCTGCCAGGCAATGTAGCCGACGTCCGGTGGAGCGTCAACGATAGGGGGCCTCTTGGCCTGCACGACAGAGACTGGAGAGACCGAATGCAGCCGATGCGGGGCCTGTTGTGTGGCACCCGATATTGCCGCACTCGGCAAGGGAATCGGGGAACGGTGTCCCCATCTTACGGACGACCTCCTGTGCGCCATCTACGAGGACAGGCCAGACGTCTGTCGAGCCTATCGAGCCGATGACCTCTGCTTCAGCATCGAGGCGCCCGATCTTTCCCGTCGTGTGCGTAAATACCTCGAAATCTTCGGCCTTGAACGGGAATTTACAGATTGACAAAGATCGTCCCCTCGCTTATTCTCGAATCATTAGCGACACTTAACATGATCCGTGCTTTGAATCACATCGAGATGACGCCCTGCAGGGTCCAACCACACGGATCTCGTGGGGTTTTTTGGTTTCCCAATGTGGAGGAATGAGTGAGCGATCCGCTGAAAGACATTATGAGGAAAGCTGGTGACGACCAGCTCAAGGAGAACGAGCGGGAGCGCTGGAACAAGAATATGGACGAGGCCGATTCCCTCGCCGAAGATGATGAAGACCTGACACCGAGCGAACTTCGTCACGATCGCTATCGAAGGAAGCAGGAATTCGCGAGTCGGCTCGGGCCTACCTCAGAGCGCCTTCCGATTATGTCCGCTGAGGAGATCGCTCAGAAGCAGAAAGACCGGCCGAAGCGGCGCGAGATTAAATTTGAGGGACCGATCGAAAAACTGATCGAGAAATACAAGGATCCGAAGGAAGTCTTCAACCATCTCTCGATCGGGCAGTTGATGAAGTACCACCTCGATGAAGAAACGGGGTGCATCTACGAGGGGGAGAAGCTCGTTTTCGACGGCCAGCATCTGGTGTAGACAGCCACGTGGGAGCGAGAAGACGAAATGGCATTAACCGATGAAGAAGTCGTCCACCTGATCAATTAGGCAACGGACTTTCCGAAGCTCAGTTCGACGGCGGCGGAGATCGCGCAGCTGACGTCGGATCTGAGCGTGCCGGTCAAGGATGTCGCAGACCGCATCGGGTCGGACGCCGAACTCTCCAAGAAGATGTTGGAGGTCGTCAACTCCGGCTTCTACAAGCTGGCAGCTCCCGCCAGCTCCATCGAAGAGGCGATCCAGCTTCTCGGTTATAAAAAGATGTGCAATCTTGGCGTCGGCCTTGACCTCATTTCTCACTTCCTCACGGAAGCTGGCGGCCCGTTCGATCACGCCAGATTCTGGGAGCGCTCCATCTGTCACGGGGTGGCTGCCGCAGCGATCACTTCGAAACTTCCTTCGGATTTGCCTGCCGACGTTTTTACGGTCGGTCTGCTCCAGGACATCGGTGTTCTGTTCTTTGTGCAGTATAAGCCACTGGAATACGGTTCCGCGCTCGGGGTTTCCAAAGGCCAGAGTACCCATATGGTTCTGGCCGAGCAGGATTCAATCGGGGTCGACCACGCGAAAATCGGCGCTTTGCTTTTCCGGAAGTGGAAACTGCCAAAGCTTCTGGGCGACGCCGTACTGAGCCACCACTATTACGAAGCTGACAAGACTCCTGCCCGCGGAATTAAAACGATTCTTTAGGTCATCAACCTATCGAGCTTGCTCGTATCCGTGCTTCTCGAGGACGAAGGCACAGACCTTCGGGAGCAATTGGATCAACGTGCGAGGGAGTTCTTCGGATTCGGCGATGACACGATCAATGAGCTTCTGGGGATGATCCTCGAGCCAGCCCGCCACGTGGGGGAAGCCTTCTCGATCGAAATCACTCCGGGGGCTAAGGTGGAGGCGGCTCCTAAGGCCGAGGAAGTATCGGCGGAGCCGATCGCGCGTCCTAAATGCGACGCCAAGAACCCTCCGCCGGGCAAAGTTCTGCAGCAACTGTGGGAATGCCCTGAAGGAGAAAGCAGCGGCGCCGATCGATTCGAATCGCATCCTGGTGGCCGAAGATTCGATCGCCAGCCGGCGCGCGCTCTGTTTCGTCATCAAGAAACTTGGCTACGTCCCTGTCGAGGCGACGAACGGCTACGAAGCATACGACCTCGCGAGGAAAGAGCCGCCCGGGATGATTATGCTCGACATTATGATGCCGGCAATGAACGGGATCGAGGCGCTCAAGAAGATTCGCGAGAACCCGATGCTTACGAACATCCCGGGCGTGATGTTAACTTCCTTGACGGATAACGAAACCCTCATTGAGGCTGTGCAGGAGGGGGCGAACGACTACATCGTGAAGCCCTATACCGCCGATACGATCACAGAGCGTGTCGAGAAGTTTACGCCAAAGCCCAAGAAGCGCGAACGACGACGTCGCAGGAAGAAGTAGACGGCGTTCAAGAGAAAATAAAGAGGGCTCCCGAACGTTTGTTCGGGAGCCCTCTTTATTTGTGTGTGTGGATGTCAGGCAATGGTGACGTCTTCACATAGGTAGACGTTCTGGATCTGGTTCAGGAGATCGATGCCCTCGTCCATTGGACGCTGGAAAGCTTTTCGCCCCGAGATGAGCCCGGTCCCGCCAGCCCGCTTGTTGACGACTGCGGTGGCGACGGCTTCTGCGTAGTCACTGGCCCCTGACGAGGCGCCACCCGAGTTGATCAATCCCGCACGACCCATATAGCAGTTCACCACCTGGTAGCGGCAGAGATCGATCGGGTGGCCGCTGCTCAGTTCGCTGTAGACCTTGTCGTGAGTGCGACCGAAATCGACCGCAGGATATCCTCCGTTGTTCGTCGGCAGCTTCTGCTTGATGATGTCCGCCCCGATGGTCACGCCCAGATGGTTGGCCTGCCCCGTGAGGTCGGCGGCCTCGTGATAGTCGATGTCCGCCGGTTTGAAGGCACTGTTCCGGAGGTAGCACCACAGGACGGTGAACATTCCCAATTCGTGCGCTCTCTTAAACGCCTCGCTCACTTCCGTGATCTGGCGATTCGCTTCGGGCGAGCCGAAGTAGATCGTCGCCCCAACGCCTGCGGCGCCCATATTCCAGGCCTGGTCGATCTGTGCGAAGAAGACCTGGTCGTATTGGCTGGGGTAGGTGAGCAGTTGATTGTGGTTGAACTTCAGGATGAACGGAATACGGTGCGCGTGTCGACGGGCGACGATGCCGAGGACGCCGAGGGTCGAGGCCACGGCGTTGCATCCACCTTCGATCGCGAGTTTCACGATGTTCGCCGGGTCGAAATAAATCGGGTTGGGCGCGAACGAGGCGCCGCCGGAGTGCTCGATCCCCTGATCGATGGGCAGGACGGATACATACCCGCTATCGGCGAGGCGTCCCGTGCCGTAAAGTCGTTGCAGATTGTTGAGGACCTGCACGGGGCGGTCGGAGTCGACGAAGACCCGTTCAACAAAATCCGGGCCGGGCAGGGTGAGCCCGTCGGATGGTACGATGGCGTTGTGGTTGAGCAAGTTGTCCGCCTCACTGCCGAGATGGTCCCGGATCGAGGCGATGTTTGCTTCTGGCATTCCTGTTCCTCTCGTGTTGCGCGTTGATGTGGATTCTGAATCAGGTGACGACGAACGAAGCGTCGTCATCCAGGGGGAAAAGCGGTCGACCGGCTCGTTTCCAGGGAAACGACTTCAGATTCGGGCTGCAAACGCCCGGGCAGTCGATGTTGAGTATCTGTGCGGCGAAGGGTTCGTACCCCGCACGGAACGCTGCGGGAGATTTAGCGACGACGATCTTGGCATCCGCTGGGTCGAGCCCCACGCAGCGGTACAGCTCAGGGTCCCACTGCAGAATCGGCTGCTCCATCACAACTAGGTGAAGCCCGCGGGAGACCAAGACAGCGGTTCGGCCCATATGGAACTCGACCCCCTTGAAAGCGGGGCCCTTGAAGCGGAAACTGCCGTCGAACAGCGTGCGGACCCTGGCATCGAACGTGACCGGTCCGTAAAAGGTATTAGAAAGTGAGGCTCCAAGGGTAAAAACTGCTCGGTTTCCAACACCTACAGCTGTCGCGGAACTCACCGCATCAGGGTCGAGGATGTTCAAGAGGACGGTCTCCTGCAGGCCCCGACGGAGGAAGGCATCGATCAGAACGGTGCTGTCACCGGGCGCGCCTGAGCTCGGAGCATCTGCAGCATCGGAGAACACGTAGGGCCCCGCCGTATCAGCCAGCGCACGGTCGATGCCATCGTCCGCAGATACCAGATGAGGCGTGAAGTCTCTCCTGCGCGACCACAGCATTTCAGCCAGACGATCGGCCTCCCGCTGTGCACGCTCGGGGTCGTTTTGTGTGACGACCACGGTAGAGCAGCCCATCTCTGGAAGGTCCAGCCAGGGTTGGACACAGAAAACCGATGCCGAGACGATCCCCTCCTCATCTTCAAGCTCGATCGCCTGGTCCATCACGCCAGCGTAGGGTCCTTCGGTCGTGCGGCCGTTCTCTCCCGGCACGACCATCGGAATCTGCCGAAGGGCCGTGCTCAGCCTGGTGCCCTCCATCGCCTGGATGAGGGCGCGCATTGCCCGGGCGCCCGAATCGCCCTGATCGATGTGGGGGGCAGTGTGGTAACCGACCAGTGCGTCGGAGGCGTCGACCATCTCCTTGGTGACGTTGGCGTGGAGGTCGAGGGAGGCCACGATAGGAACGTCTGGCCCGACAAGTTCGCGTAGACGGGAGAAGAGATGGCCGGTGGGGTCATCGAGGTGCTCGCCGGCGGTTGCGCCGTGCATTGCGAGGTAGACCCCGTCGACCGGCAGTGAGGCGCTGAGTCGTTGGAGAAAGTCCCCGACAAATTCCTCAAGGACGGATTGGCGGACGGGCATTCCGGACGCGCCGGTTGCCGCGTAAAGGAGGGGGATGGCCTCGTGGTCGACGGCTGCGGACAGTGCGCCGCCGATTTCGTGATTCAGACCTGCCAGTTCCTCGATCAGATCCCTTCCATACAGCAGGCTACCCCCCTCGAAGGCACCACGATCGGCGGGGGCCGGGGAGAAGGAATGGGACTCCTGATACAAACCACCGATGGCGATTCTCATGACTACAGGATCCCGGCACCTTCTACGCTGCTGCAAACGAGCATATCGCTCTCGAGTTCTCGTGCATCGTAGAAGCGATTCTTCAGGACATCGATCAATTCGTCTACCGAGTTCTCCTTCACGAGAACGAGGACACACCCGCCGAGCCCGCCCCCGGTCAGCCCGGCTCCCACGACCCCTGCCACACTCTGGGCGAGGTCGACGAGATGGTCCAGCTCCTCGCAGCTGCAGTCGTAACCCCCCGGCTGGGCGTAGATCTCGGCCTCGGTCGAGATGAGGCGGTCGATCGTTTCCTGGGTGACGCGGTTGTCGACGGGAGATGGAGTCCCATCGGGAGAGATCCGCACACGCCGGTCTCCGTCGTGGGACAGCCTCTTCAGGTCGCCGAAGGCTTCCACTTTTCCAGCGGAGAGCAGATTGGCACCTCTCGCGCTCCGTGCGCATTCCGCGACACCGTAGAGCATAACCTGTCGGATGCGGTAGCCCCTCTCGGGCTCCGAGTGTGGCGCGAAGAGCGTGCTCAATCGATCCTCTTCTCCGGGCAGAGTACCGAGGATCTCGTCTCGGGTGGCCCGCTCGGGCAGACCCTTCAGCATCTCGTAAAACTCGAGGGTGGCGGCGCGACCGTCCGGAACGAGGTCACGAAGGTGTTCGACCTCGGCGAGCGAGGTGGGGTGGGTCTTACGCAGCATCATCAGGCCGATTTCATAGGTGGCCACCCGTTCGTTGAAGATCCCGGGCGGCGCGTGTTCCACGAGTGAATTGCACGCGACAACCCGATAGCCCTCTGGGAAAGGGACCTCAGTCGTGGTGAGGGGAAAAAACCTCACTTGCAGGATGGTCTGGCGCCTAGAATAGAGCATCGCGGCGTGGTCGCCGGAGCCCCCGCGGGTGCCTGCGTACCATTCAGCTGCTCCACAGAATTCGGCTTGGGCATCCCGTGTGATGTCGATCTGGTTGAAGACACAGCACGCCTGGAAGGCAGAGACGACGAGCGTGGAGGAGGAGGACAGTCCGGCAGCGATGGGAACATCTCCGTGCACGCAGACGTCCATCCCGGTGAGTTCCCGGTCTGTCTGGTCCTGGAGATAGAGGATGGGGGCTTGGACGTAGTTTTGCCAGATGCGGGGGGGGATGTTGATTTCTTCGATATACGAGTGCCACTGACCTCGCTTTTCGACGGGAAGGAGTTCGCCGATCCTGAATTCGAAGGGTTCGAACCGGGATTCGAGGGAGTTGCAGGCTCGTACCGTGTCGTCGCTGTTCGGGGACGCGACCATCAGGGTGTCCCTGTCGATGGCCATAAAGTTCAGATAACCACCTCGATGATCGATGTGGTTTCCCAGGAGGTTGATCCGGCCAGGGGCCCGAGATATGAGAACCTGTCGATTCCCGCCATACCGGTCGATGAAGGTCGCGACGGCGGTCTCCAGGAGTGCGCGCCTGCCTTCGGCTACGGAAGGATCGGGGCCGTAAATGGCCTTGAGCCGGCTTTCCAAAGTGGCGTCGGGATTCTCAAGAATTCGCTTCCATTCCGTGGCTTCGAGTAGACCGATCGAGGTCATTCGTCGCCTCCTGCACAGACCGTCGACAGGTAGCTTCGCACCTCGTCGCCGCAGTCAGGATCGGCAAGTGCATAGTCGATGAAGGCCTTGAAATAGCCGATGTGGTTCCCGATGTCGTAGCGGGTTTCGCCCTGTGCGAGCGGTACGCACTGAACCTTCCCTCCCGCTTCGATGAGGGTACGGATCGCATTCGTAATACCGACCTCAGCGTCGTTCACGGGTCCCAGGCGATGAATGTGTGGGAAGATGGATGGGCCGAAGATATAGCGAGCGTTAACAGCGAGGTTGCTGGGCGCTTCCTCGATGGTGGGCTTTTCGACGATATCCGAAATCCAGAAGGCATCGGATTGCGGGTCCTGACCGGTGGCGGGTTCTACGATGCCGTAGGCGGGAATCTGATTTTCGGAGACCGCTCGAACAGCGATCGTGGCGTCGGCATCCTCCCGGCTGTGGGCATCCAGCATCCGATGCAGAAAAGAGGGCTCGTGCGTGGAGCGGATGATGGTATCGCCGTACGCCACGACGAAGGGGTCGCCGTCGACGAACGCCTCCGCCATCGCAATGGCTACACCGGTTCCACCGGGCTTTTTCCAGCCAGGCGGCGTTTGTTGCTCGGCAAATGAATAAGTGAGAGCAGGACCGGCTCCGGTGCCCGCGTCGAGATTGTCAATGAACTGACGCTCGATGATTTTCTTCGATGGGGCGGTGATGAACAGGAGATCAATCAGGCCGGCCCCGACGAGCTCGTCGACGACAACCTGAATTGTCGGGTGTCGTCCGACCGGAAGCATCTCTTTGGGCAGGGCGCGTGTCGTCGGAAACAGACGGGTACCCATTCCAGCGACCGGAACTACGACTTTCGAGATGCGCAAAGGATCCTCGTGACGGATCTGTGGAAGTGGGGTCGTGCAGGGGAACTGCGGGTGATCGCGCAGATGACGAATGAAGATAGGACTTGCCCAAATTCTTGTCAAATAAGCCACTTGCGCCGCTTTTGTGGGGACAAGGCGATTGCGCGGCAGGGTCGCTCGGGATAAATTAGGTAATCGTGTTCGGAGGACGACCCAGACCCCCTGAAAAGGTAGAAAAACTGTCTATCTTCATGGTTCTTAAAGGATTAGCACACAATATTCCGCCCCGGGGCGAAGGTGTGGCTCAATCGAAGAAGCGAGGCGGTTTTCATCGTGAGTAAAGCCGAATCCAAGCAGTCCCTGTTGTCGCAGATTCCGGGGGTCGACCGACTGCTGGAACTACCGGCGGTCACCTCCCTGACTTCCAGAATCGACCGACGGGTTCTGGTCAACCTTGCCCGGGAGGCGACATTCGATCTGAGGCAGAAGCTTCTGTCGGATGGATTCGATCCCGAAGAGGGTCTGGAAGTCTGGCTCACGCAGGATCTGAAACGTCGGGTCGACGATCTTCTGTCGCCGAACCTGAAGCGTGTCATCAACGCCTCGGGAGTGATTCTGCACACCAACCTTGGCCGGGCGCCTCTCGAGCAGGCGGCCGTGGGGCGGGTGGCTGAGATCGCATCGGGCTACACGAACCTCGAATTCGACCTTGAATCGGGCGAACGCGGGTCTCGCGTCGATCACGTGGACGCATTGCTCTGTCGACTCACTGGTGCGGAAGCGGCGGCAGTCGTGAACAACAATGCGGCGGCGGTGCTGATTGCACTAAATACCCTCGCCGCAGGAAGTGAGGCGATCGTTTCTCGTGGCCAGCTGGTGGAGATTGGAGGGTCATTCAGGATCCCCGACATTATGGACGGGAGCGGAGCGGTGATGGTCGAAGTGGGGACGACCAATCGCACGCACGCACGAGACTATGAGGCGGCGATTACGGAAAAGACGGCTCTTCTGCTGTCCGTACATCCCAGTAACTTTCGGGTAGAGGGTTTCACGGCTGAGGTGGCCTTGCCAGAGATCGTTGAAATCGCACGGCGGCACGAGGTTGGGGTCCTTCACGACCTGGGTGGTGGGGTCCTCCAGGACGTGCGGGAATACGGGTTGCCCCACGAGCCAATCGTATCGGAGAGCGCGGGTGCGGGGGTGGATGTGGTGACTTTCAGCGGCGACAAGATGCTGGGGGGGCCACAGTGCGGAATCCTCGTGGGAAAAAAGGACGCCCTCGATCGCATCCGAAAAAACCCTCTAATGAGAGCACTTCGGTGCGACAAGATCACGTATCTCCTTCTCGAAGAGACCCTGAAGCTGTTTCTGAATGAACCTCACCTTCGGACTCGACATCCTGTGATGCGAATGATGACAGAGGCGGTCGACCGGGTGAAGGAAAGGGCCAACCTGCTTGCGAGAGAGATCGGGGAGGTGGACGGAACGGTAGAGATCGTTGAGTCTGCGGCGCAGGCCGGGAGCGGCGCGTTGCCAGTCGAGACGATCCCGAGTGTTGCGGTGACGATCCAGTCCGGTTTGTCGGCCAGTGAGTTCGCCCGCCGACTGCGATCGAGCGATCCGCCGGTTGTGGGCTACGTCCGTGACGATGTCCTGCACCTTGACCTGAGGACGGTGGCTGATGGAGAGGTGGCTGAAATTGCCGATGCGGTTCTCAAGGCATTGGGTGTGAAACGGGAGACTCCGTGCGACACGTGATTGTGGGGACTGCCGGACATATCGACCACGGGAAGACGGCGCTCGTGCGAGCGCTCACCGGAATCGATACCGATACGCTGCCTGAGGAAAAAGCGCGAGGCGTGACGATCGACATCGGTTTTGCCTACTGGAAAGACCACGTCACGTTCATAGATGTCCCGGGTCACGAACGCTTCGTCAAGAATATGGTGACAGGAGTCTGCAGCGTCGATCTGGCGATCCTGGTCGTGGCGGCGGATGACGGTCCGATGCCCCAGACACGCGAACACCTGGGTATCCTGAATCTGCTTCGTGTAGAGAGGGGCATCATCGCGATCACCAAGACGGACCTGGTCGAAGAAGATTGGGTGGAACTCGTGGCCGAGGAGCTTCGGGAACTGGTTTCGGAAACCTTTCTGGCCGAAGCGCCGATCGTCCAGGTGTCGAACGAGACCGGGGAAGGGATTGACACGCTCCGAACACTTGTCGAGGAGGAAGTCGCGAAAGTCGGGGAGCGAGCCGACAGCGGTATCTTCAGACTTCCTGTGGATCGTGCCTTTTCGGTACGTGGTTTCGGTACCGTTGTGACGGGTACTGTCGTCTCCGGCTCAGTCAAGTACGGATCTACCGTCGACCTCTTGCCGAACGGCCAATCGGTTCGGGTCCGCGGCCTCCAGACCCACGGCCGGGACGTAGGAGAGGCCGTCGCCGGAGCTCGCGTGGCGATGAACATCGCGGGTGTCGACGTGGGGGATGTGACGCGGGGCGATCTACTGGTGCAGCCGGGACACTTCGAGACAACCTATATGATCGACGCCCGTCTGCAGGTGCTGAATGATGCATCCGCCGTCAAGAATCGGGCTCGCGTTCACCTGCATCTGGGTCCTCGGGGTGTGCTCGCCCGGGTGATCGTGCTCGAGGGGGACGAGATCGCACCCGGTGAATCGGCCCTCGTGCAGTTTCGGTTGGAAACTCCCGGTGTGGCCGCACGCGGTGACCGGTTCGTAATTCGCCGGTTCAGTCCCGTTGTGACGCTTGGAGGTGGGGTTGTGCTTGATGCAAAGCCCCCTAAGCACCGAAGGCTACGACCTGACGTCATTGCCGCTGTGGAACAGCTGGAGGCGGATGACCCGGAGCAGGTACTTCTGCACTACCTCACACGGGATCCGTACAAAATATCGTGGACGTCCGACCTGGCCGCGGAGCTGGGTGTCTCTGTCGACATCGTTTCCGACCTCCTTAACGCGCTCGTCGCCGCGGGAGCCGCCCTCTGCGTTCCCGGTACGGACGGAGGCTATGTCAGCAAGGATCGTTGGGGGGTGCTGTGCGATGAGGTGGTCGGTTTGGTCGAGCGCCATCACGCATCCTATCCCCTTCAGTCGGGGATGTCCCGGGAGGCCTTGCGCCAGGTCCTCGACTTGTACGATTCAGACTACTTGCAGCGGGTGATCGGTGCTGTGGTTGCGGACGGTGGCCTGGTGAAGGAAGGGCCGGCACTGCGTACGGCCACCCACACCGTCACGTTCGGTCCTGAAGAGGAAACGGCTCGGGAGTCGATCCTGGAGGCGTTAAGAGAGGCGGGTGCGTCGCCCCCCGATTTCGATGCGCTCGAAGCGGCAGCCGGCCTGAGCGAGGTTGGGCCGATTCTGGATGCGATGGCCACACGTGGAGACCTTGTGCGGCTGGAGGACACGATGTGGTTCGCCGCCGAGGTGATCGCCGACATCCGAGAGAAACTCATTCGTTTCGCGAAGGACAGTGGGGAAATCGGTGTTTCGGACTTTCGCGATCTAGTCGGCACTTCTCGGAAGTTCGCGGTACCGTTGCTCAATTTCTTTGACGCACAGGGCGTAACGGAACGGAAGGGAGATGTGCGTGTCCTGCTGTAGGTGGATGTTCGTGATAGCCGGATTGTTTCTGTGGCCGGGAAGAGGATCGACGATGGACTACGATGTGACGATCGACGGGCGGTCGATCGCAGTGCGAGCGATCGATCAAGATGGAGTGGTCTACGTGGAACTGTACCCGTTCTGTGCGGAGACCGGAGCAGAGGTAAAGCCGATTCCGGGGGAAGATCAGCTTTCTGTCTGCCGGGGTGACCTGTGCATTCCACTCGCTGCGGGTGACTTGCTCGAGATGGCGGCGGCCTTCGTTCGGTTGGATCACATTGCTTCGCCGCTCGACTTTGCGTGGAGGATCGACGGAGCACGCGTCATCGTGGAAACTGAGGCGGGGGGCCGTTGGACTCGGGGTGGGGGATTGCCCTCCCGGGTTCGAACTTCCAGACCTCTTTACAGGAGAAAAGGTTCGGCTTACGGACTATGTGGGGAGGCGGACCGTCTTCTATATGTGGGCTTCCCGGTGAGGGTGTCGTGGTCAGCTACCCGGGTGGAAGCGATTCTACGAGACCCAGGGCGATCGGGATGAAGTGGTGGTCATCGCTCAAGATGCCCAGGGCGCAGAAGTTGCGAAGCCCTGGGCGGAAGAGGCGGGCGGGATGTATCGGGCCCTGCTGGACCAACACAATCAGATCGGGAAGGCCTACAGCCTGAAATTTTTGCCTGTTGCGATCATCCTGGACGAAGCGGGGCGACTCGTAAGGCCGGTCGGTTCGGTGAACATCGTCGACGAGGAATTCCTGGCAGACCTGACTTTGTGGGCCGAAACCAATACCCTCCCGGAGAGGTGGCTCGGGACGAAGGAAACCGAGATCAGGCCGATGACGGAGGATGAGCGGGAGGCCGCCGTCACCGAGTTAAAGGAGGCCTTCAAGTTGGATCCTCAGAACTGGCTGATCCGGAAGCAGCTGTGGGCAATTGAAACGCCCGAAGTTTCCTACGAGGGTGATGTGTACTACGGATGGCAGAAGGAGCAGATCTCACGCGAGGATGCCGTGCTGCAGGCCGACTGAGATCCATTGACCGGGAAGCGGAAGGGGAACTGGTGTCCCCCGCGGCCTTCAAAGCCGTTGTTGTGTGCTATAACCACACAGGATCGGTTCGATTCCGATGCGCTTCCGCCATTCAAGAAGGGCCATCCGTCACGTGGCGGGTGGCCCTTTGATTTCGCTCCGTTGACAGAAAAGACGCAGAAGGGTAGATTCAGCGCTCTTCAGTTGGCTCCTGCCAAGCCCTCATCCTAGGGCGGAAAAATCAAAGCAGCCGCAGGCATTTGCCCGGGGTGCTGAAAGAGGGATCGGCCAGCGGACGAAATCGAGCTACACTCCCCAGAGAGCTCGAAACGAATCGCAGGCCGAAGACAGGGAGAGAGTGTAAACGCATACCCGTTCCGGGTCAAGGGAAAAGGAGCTGCGTGTGATTCGGATGGTCATCGCCGTATTCTTCCTGACGGTTTCACCCGCGTTCGGTTGGTGGGGTGGGGGGCACGATATCCTCTCGATGGCCGCTATTGACGCGCTCCCGCAGGACGTTCCCAAATTCTTCAGGGATGGAGGACGTGCGGTCGCCCACGCCTCCTACGATCCCGACGTTGCTAAGAATCGAGGCACTCCCGTCGTACGAAATGCGGAACGGGTCGAGCACTACCTGGATCTGGAGCTGCTCGAGGGCAGACCTCTCCCGATGGAGCGCTTTCACTACATCGCCCTGTGTCACGAGATGGGCTTGCGTCCAGAAAAGGTTGGTTTCCTTCCCTACGCAGTTGGCGAGTGGACCGAGCGCCTGGCTGTGGCTTTCGCCGAACACCGGAAGTGGCCGAACAATGCCCATATCCAGAACAAGTGCCTCGTTTATGCGGGCTACGTAACTCACTATGCCCAGGACCTCTGTCAGCCACTACACCTCACGGCGCACGCCGATGGCCGACCGGGAGAGGATGGAACGATGCAGCATCGAGGCATTCATATGAAGGTTGATGCTTTACCTGAAACGCTCGGTCTCTCAAGGTCATTACTTTCGGCCGGGATTGCTCCGACATCGGTGGATTCGCTGATGCCGACGATTATGGCTCAGTTTTCTGCGGGCTTCCGGTTGGTCGACGAGGTCTATGCCTTGGGTGATGTGTTGCCTGGGACCGACCCGCAGGACCCAGCACCGAACGAACACGTCTCGGCATTCGCGATGGAGCGCTCTCGGGAGGCTGTGAGGTTCTCTGCGTCTTTGCTGCTGACAGCGTGGCGAAAATCCGCCGAGCTTGATCTCCCTGGCTGGCTGGATCGATCGGTGGACTCGAAGTGAACTACGAGGCGGAGGTGGATGTCGCCCTTCAGGTGATCGGTGAAGCGGCCGTCCTGTGCGAGCAGGTACGTGGCGAACTCGATGCGAGTTACGCGATCGAAAAATCCGATAGCAGTCCGGTCACGGTTGCCGACTTTGGTTCACAAGCCCTGATCTGTCGGTGGCTGGTCGAGACGTTCCCAGACGATGCGATCGTAGCGGAAGAAGATGCGAGCGATCTGGTTCAACCCGAACATTGCGGGTTGATGGGGGCGATCGAATAACACCTGGAAAGGTGTAGGTACGACGCCAAAGAGCCGGAGATTCGGGCCTGGATCGACCCGGGAAATTGAACCGTGGGGGACCGGTTCTGGACCATCGATCCGATCGACGGGACCAAGGGATTCCTGAGAAACGACCAGTACGCAATTGCCCTCGCCTTGATCGTCGAGGGCCGCGTGGATGTCGCCGCCCTCGCGTGTCCCGTGCTGGACAAAGGGAAAAGCAGCACGTTTCTGGCCGTTCGGGGAGAGGGGCCTGGTCCGTGTTGCCGACCGGACGACGAGATTCGATCGCGGTGAGCGATGCCTCCTCTCCGGACTCGTGGCGTTTCGTCGAAAGTGTAGAGTCCTCGCACGGGAATCCCGCACTTCAGTCAGCGGCTGCGCGCGTCGTCGATATTCAGACGTCCTCCCTGAGAATGGACAGCCAGGCCAAATACGCCGCCGTGGCCCGGGGAGACGCCGTTCTGTATTTGCGCTTGCCTTCAGCCGACGGCAAACTTTATGCGGAGAAGATCTGGGACCATGCAACGGGTTCCTTGATTGTGGAGGAGGCCGGAGGGCGGGTTACGGATATGCGTGGGAGGGACCTGGATTTTCGATCGGATCCTCTAATGAAGCGGAATCGGGGTTTCGTGGTGAGCAACGGTGCCATCCATGGCCGCGTGATCGAAGCCCTGAGCGAAATCGAAGCGATGGCTTGAGATCTGACAAGAAGGGCGCTTCGTGAGCGAGAGGGATTACTCATCGATCGTTGACGGGGTGCGAGCTCTCCAGCGTGAACGATGCCGCGTTCTCGACGACATTGCGGGGCATCCCGTTCTGACCGTAGAACTGGGGAACGAAGACCATCCCAACATCTACATCAATGCGGGCACGCACGGCAATGAGCCCGCGGGCGTCGAGGCGGCTTTGCGGTTTCTCGAGAATGGGGCCGAACGATGGAGTCGTTTGTTTCGTTTGACGGTGGTGCCCTGTCTCTGTCCACACGCCTGAGTTCGCGATCAGCGGCACAATGCCCAGGACATCGACGTGAACTGGGCATACTTGCGCGATGATGTGCCGGAGATTTCGTGTGTGAAGAGTTTGGTTGCGGGTCGCGACATTCGGTGCGTTCTGGATCTTCATGAGGATTGGGAGAGCCCGGGCTACTATCTCTACGAACAGTTCAACAAGGTTTCGATCGGTCAAATGCTGATCGAGCGTGTGAGGTCCGTCTGTCCGATCGACGGCCGAACCCGGATCGATGGTGAGGACGCCGCCGACGGAGTGATCTTTCCGAATATGAACGCACCGAAGCTTAGAGACGGCAGCGGCATCCCGATTTCCCTCTTCAGGGAAGGGCATACGGAAAGGATGATCACGGCTGAGTCTCCGAGCAGTCTAGATTTCGACGTCCGGGTCTTGGGACATCTCGCGGCGATCGATGGTGCGCTCGACCATCTTGCGTCGAATTCTGGATAAACCGGAGGCGAGTGTGAAACGAGACTTCGAGAGTGCGCGCGAGCGTCCGGCATATTCGCTGGCTCCGGAAGAGGTCGTCGAACCTCCACTGAATCAGGAGGATTGGATCGATCTTCACCGTGGTGCGGAGCTCTTCAACTCGTCCGAGTATTGGGAAAGTCACGAGGCGTGGGAGGAGGTCTGGCGACGTTGCGATGTCCCGAGTCGGGTATTCTTCCAGGCCCTTATTCAGCTTGCGGCTGCCTATTACCAGCTGGGACGCGGAGTCTATCACGGGGTGGTCAAGCACTTCAACAACGCAGGCGCCAAACTCGAACAGTTCCCGGATGACTTTCTCGGAGTCGACATCGGCTTGGTCAAGAAGAGGATCGACGAGGGTCGTGAGCGAGCCAGGCAAGCCGGCCCCGATGGGCTAGAAGGGGTCGAATGGCCTCCCGTGCCGACGATCTCATTCAGGAAACCATAAAGGCCCCTTCGCTTGGACGGGGGGGCCTTTGTAGAAAGAGTCGAGTGGTCCTAGAGCGAACCGATTTCGTCGACCTCGACGACGCGTCCTTCTGTGGCAGATACCTCCGCTGCGAGCGAGATCCTGTCAGCCTCGAGGTCGGTACGGACGTCGGCCTGCCAGTCTGTTCCTCCTCGAATGTCGTCCAGGAAGAGCGTCTCCAGGGTGGTATCGTTGTCAACGAACTCCAGGGGCGTGGTCCCGGTCGGTGTGGCGATATCCCAGGCTTCCTTCGCCTCGATGAAGGTGGCGCCGTGAGAAACGATTCTGGCTTCTTGGATCGCTGCATCGATGGAGATACCGCCTGCCCACGTCCACTGACTGCGGGCACCGTTCTGGAAGCGAACGGTTAGGCAGGTGGTAAACCGGTCGTAGGAGGCGTCGTCGTGAAGGCCCTCGTAGTGCGCCTCGCAGTGGACGGTTTCGGCTTTCCCGAAGAGTTTCACGTAGGGATGAATCTCATAAACGAAGAAAAGCGCCGGGGGACTGGACAGATAGAGATTGAACAGGACCTCGGGGCGTTTTCCGCGTCCGGGTGTCAACCTGAGGAATTTAGAAAGCAGGGGGGCGCTGCTTTGGACGGAATCTGACAGCGCAAGGTGTTCTTCGGAGACGTGCGCATTGTGGGTAAGCCGAAGAACATCAGAGCCTTCGATGAGGCTGGCGATTCTGGACCATTCTGCCGGGCGCCGTGAGGTGGGGTACTCACAGAAGATGTGGCGGCCCTGTTCGAGTCCGGCAGCGACGATCTCCCCGTGGAGGGCGTTATGGGTCGCGACGACGAGCGCGTCCAGGTTGTCCCTCGCTACGAGGCTGCGCCTAATCCGTCGTCAGATCCGATCCGTGTGCTTCGGCCAGCGCGGGGCCGGTCTCGGGGTTTCGTGCCGCGATCGCGGCGATGCGGCACTCCGGAAGAGCGGCAAAGCTGTGCGCCCTGCGTGTGGCTATCCCACCGGACCCAATGATACCGATTCGAAGTGCGCTCAATGGGGATCCCTCGAACAAAGAAAAATGCCCACCGTGTGGAAGCGGTGGGCATTTTCAGTTGGTGAATGCTGATCTACTTGAGTAGGTCGCCTAGGAAACCTAGGATCGATTTGAACGAGGCGAGCGCGACGGGCTTGCCATCTCCGTTCACGATGGGGATGTGTCGGAATCCGTGACCCGCCATCATATGGAGCACGTGGCCGATCGGGGCGGAACGACTGAGGGTCGTCGGATCGGACGTCATCAGGGACCCGACGGTGGTGGTG
>CEVA01039553.1_pt1 | contig 20705 bp, 18 predicted proteins | sample 361521 | NCBI WGS metagenome assembly CEVA01 (sample SAMEA2622823, study PRJEB7988) | marine metagenome | isolation source: saline water (ENVO:00002010), including
CGACTGCCAAGTCCTTTTCCTCGCGGACGACGTGAATTTTTCCGCTGAATCTTACCAAGGGCAGCTGATTGATCTCGTCCTTGCTAATGCGAGCAGGCAGCTGGGGAAGCTCTGCAGTGGAAGAGGGTTGGACGCTCATCTTCGATCGATCCAAGGGGAAATCACACCTCGAGAATTAGGCCATCGTAAGAGAGGGAAATCTGCTCGGGATAGCTTTCATCGAGTGCCGCTCTTTCCTTTTCCGGACGAGCGCCACTGAAAGGTCGATAGGTGTTCTTTCTCCGTCGAAGAAAATTCTTCGTTGCACGGTGAAACTCGTACAACGCCTTGTCGCAAGCGGAGGGGTCGTGATGGAAAATCACCAAGTGCTTCACACGAGCCCGAGTAGCGAAATCCACACCCGTTATATTGCTCGAGTGTCCCCAGTCCTCCTTGGCTCCTCCTGCCTCGTTGAAGGAGTAAGGCGCATCGAAAATCAAGATGTCTGCATCCTCTATGAAATCAAGAAACGGATTGCTCTTGCGGTGGTCATGAGCTCGGTGTTCGGCGTCGGTCGAGTAGACGGCGGATTTACCGTCGAGATCAAAGCGGTATCCATAGGAAGTGCCAGGATGATCCTGCTCCACGGTGTTCACCTTGAACCCCGCTACCTCGAAGGTGTCTCCCGGTTGGTGTATCTCAAATGAAATCTTGCTCTGCATCTCCTCGATGGTAACCGGGAAATACGGCGTGCTCATTTGCTCCCTAATGCCTTGCTCCATGTTGTCGTGGCACCCATGGAACACGATCTGGTTGACCGGGACGTAGCCAGGTCCGAAAAAGGGTATGCCTTGCACGTGGTCATAATGCAGGTGCGACATGAAAACGTGAAAGACGTGAGGTTCCTTTGCCTGTGGGCGAGAGAAAAAATCCACTCCGAATGCCCGCAGGCCCGACCCGCCGTCACAGAGAACGGTTTCGTTTTGGCTGGGCCCTTCAATTTCCACGCAAGGCGTGTTGCCTCCATAGGTTCCAGTCCGGTGAAAGGGTAGTTTTTGTTCCACGAATTGCCGAATTTGCACTTCTGAACGCAGTTCCTTTCCCCGTGCTTCCATCAGTGCATGCACGAGCTTTTCCCTCACGACTTCGGCCGTGAGGGAAGTGGGTATGGAACCTCGAGTTCCCCAAAAGGTTAACTTCATCGCAAAAACGGGTTGGCGGTACTCAATAAAAAATACGACCAATTGGAAAAAGACGACATGTTTTTTCACTTCGCGCACGAGCGAAAAGTCTTGCCCCTTATCCGTTGGCTGTGATTCTCCGGTTGATCCCCTATTGATCTCGGTTCCTATTTCAACACTCTCGCAAGAAGATGACTGAAGACCCTTTGCACGCCAAAGTTTACCAACAGGGACAATTGATGATGAGCATGAACGACCTGCTCGGGTGGTTCGTGCATCCTGATTACAAGTCGGGAAGCCTTTCTCGTATATCCGACCTCCACGTCAAGGTGGGACGCCCAGTCAGTTTTCGCATAGACGACGATCTTCAGCCTTTGCCGGAAGGCTCCAACGTGGAACCGGCGGCCATGGAAACCTTTCTGCGGGCCATCCTCTCGGAAAAACACCAGGCGATCGTTTTCGGGGACGAGTCCGAGGACGTCGACACCGGTTTCGAGTGGCGCGAACACAGCGTGAACTTCCGCTTGAACGTCTTCCACGATCGAGACGGGTTGGCTTTCGTCATGCGTATGCTCTCATCGGACATTCCCAACATCGAAGGCTTGGGTCTGCCCAACGAGGCCATTTGGCGGGAGATCGTCGGTCTCAAGAGAGGGCTCGTCTTGGTGACCGGCGTGACGGGAAGCGGAAAGTCCACCACCATCGCCGCCTTGATCAATTACATCAACCGTTCACGCAAAACTCGCATTATCACCCTGGAGGACCCGGTGGAGTTCATCTACCAAAGCCAAGAGTCCATGGTTTCGCAACGGCAGGTAGGCCAAAACGTAATGACTTTTTCGGGCGGACTACGCAGCGCCTTGCGTGAAAATCCCGACATTATCTTCGTGGGGGAAATCCGCGACGTGGAAACGGCTTCGCTAGCCCTTAGCGCTGCCGAGACCGGGCACCTCGTGTTTTCCACCTTGCATACTCGCGATGCCAAGGGAGCGCTTAGCCGGATCGTCGACATGTTCCCCGCCGAGCAGACGAAGAACCTTTGCCTTCAGCTCTCGTTCAGCCTGTCATGGGTTCTCAGCCAGAAGCTCGTGCCTCGAGCCGATGGACAAGGGCGCATTCTCGCCATGGAGGTACTGAAGAACATCCCTGCATTGGGCAACCTCATCCGCACGGGCAACTGGCAGCAGGTCTATTCCACCATGGAAACCCAGGTCAAGGAAGGCATGATGACCATGGAGCAGCACCTGCTTCATCTATTCCAACACCACGTGATCACCCGTGAGTCAGTGGAAACTTTTGCAAACGAGGCGAGTGTCATCGATCGGCTCAACCAACTGCAGCAACCAACTGCGAAATAAACGGAAGCAGGTGATTGCCTTTTCCCCTCGGGCGCGCTTATTATTTATAGAGTAGATATGAAAGGGATAGGGAGGTTGTGACTTATGCGCGTTAAGATTTCCAAGGATTGGGAATTGCCGGAATCATCGGTGACCCCGGAGAGTGATTACCTGTCGCGCCGCCAGGTCGTAAAGGCACTCGGCTTGGCCGCAGCCTCACCCCTCTTGCTACCCTCCTTGGCCGATGCCGCCACTCAAGGCTTTCCCACCAAGTTGAACAAGAAATACCTCGCGCCCGAGGGCCGGAAACTCACCAACCCACGCCTGGTGATTTCCTACAATAATTTCTATGAGTTTTCGACTCAGAAGGATGAGCCTAGGATTCTTGCCAACCGCGGTTGGAAGACCGAACCTTGGACCTTGGAGGTCGGCGGGTTGGTGGAAAACCCGCTCAAGCTGGACGTCAATGCGTTGTGCAAGGAAATGGGGCTGGAGATGCGCATCTATCGTTTTCGTTGCGTGGAAGCTTGGTCCATGGTGATCCCTTGGGACGGGTTCCCGTTGCATAAACTGATCAAGAAGGCCAAGCCTACGTCGAAGGCTAAGTTCGTGAAGTTCACCACTTTCATGGACAAGAAGGCCGGGCCCGGATTCGAGAACTATCCTTATTACAACTGGCCGTATACCGAAGGCCTTCGGATGGACGAGGCGATGCATGAGCTCAGTTTCCTCGCCGTGGGTATTTACGGCAGGCCCATGCCCAATCAAAACGGGGCCCCCATTCGTTTGGTCGTTCCTTGGAAGTACGGCTTCAAGAGCATTAAATCGATCGTCAAGATTGAGTTCACCGACAAGCAGCCCAATACCTTGTGGAACGCAGCCGCCCCCAAGGAATACGGCTTTTATTCCAACGTGAACCCGGAAGTGCCCCATCCCCGCTGGTCGCAGGCTCGCGAGCGAGTCATTGGAGCCGGCGTGCTGGCGGATCGTATTCCCACGCTTCCTTTCAACGGTTACGAGAAGGAGGTGGCTCCTCTCTACGAGGGTATGGACCTCAAGAAGCACTTCTAAGTGCAAAGCGGGCTATGATCCGCAAGTTGGCTCGAATCGTCGCTGCGAAGTGGTTCGCCGTGCCCTTGTGCGCGCTGCCTGCCCTTTTTCTGGCAATGGACTTTTACCAGTCCCTGAAAGCAGGAGCGGACGATACCGGAGGCAACGTAGTTTTCGTAGAGGATCCGCAGGACACCGACTCCGGATTCGTAGAGATTACCTTTGATTTTCCGGAGGAAGACTTTGAAGGTTTGCCGGAAGCCGTCCCTGACGAACAGTCCAACGAGATTCCCGAAGAGGACACAGCGAAGGAGGAAGAGGAAGAGGTAGAAGAGGAAGAGGTCGCCGCCTTGCCCCCCGATCCTTTCGAGGCCCTGACTGACAGCACCGGCGACGCCGCCATCGGATGTTTCATCATCGTGCTGTGCCTGACGCCTTTACGTCGCTTGTTTCCAGGCGTCATCTTGGTGTCCGCTCTCAATCGGCACAGGAGGCTGGTCGGTTTGTCATGCTTCTTCTATGCCTGCCTGCACTTCTCGCTCTATTTCGTAGACGGCTTGCAGACTTTGCTCCTCGAATGGAGCAAGTTGTATATTATGGCGGGTCTCGTGGCCTTCTCCATTCTCCTGACGATGGCGGTGACCAGCAACGACGCGATGGTGAGGAAAATGGGCGGTCGGCGCTGGAAAAAGCTCCATCGCCTCGTCTACCTGCTCATCCCGATACTCTTTTACCACAAAGGATGGGCGGGCAAGAGCGGCCCCGATCAAGTGATCGAGACCTTGATTTGGTTCTCTCCGCTGTTCGTCTTGCAAGCAGTCAGGATATTGCTTTACTTGATCCGGAAACGAGGCATCCGGTCCCGCCGCGTGTTCGAAGTTTGAGCAATGAATTTTTCAGGTATCTTTAAAATCCTTTTTGCCGTTCTTTCGTTGGGCTGCGGGTCCGCCATGGCTCAACTCGATAAAGTCGGGGCTATCCGGAACTTTTCAATTCCGCGGTTCAACGAAGAAGGAGGTCGATTGTGGCTCCTGCAGGGCAAGGAGTTGAGGCGCCAATCCAAGGAGGTCGCCTTCATCACGGAAATGGACCTCCAGACTTACGATTCCGAAAGAGGTGCTTCCGAGACCCGGTTGCGCAGCCCATTCGCCCGGTTCCACATGAAAAACAACTTGGCCGGCAGCGACAAGGCAATCCTCATCAACGGTCCCGATTACGAGATTTCCGGCCAAGGTTGGCAGTGGAATGGTAGCCTGCGGCGCGTGTTGATCGCCAGCAAGGTGCAGGTTATTTTCGAAGCTGTATTAACTGATTTCCTAGCTAGCGAGTGCGCTCCCGACGAACAGGAAGATCCACCTGCCCCGCCGCTCGCCGTCAGGCCGGTGCCCGACGATGCGGGCCAAACGCGTATTTACAGCGACAAGCTCGAGATGCTTAGCACGGACGAAGGCCACCGCTTCTTTTTCTTGGGAAACGTACGGGTGTTCGGGCGTAACCTCAACGTGACCTGTGATCGACTGGAAGTGACTTCCACGCAATCGGACGACGAGGACACGGGCCCCGGGGCTTTTGGTTCCATCTCCAGTATCCTCGCCTTGGGTCACGTTCGCATCGAGCAATCCGCTCGTTCCGCGGTTGCGGGCAAGGCAACCATCGACGTGAAGGCAGGCACCATTGCCTTGGAGGAAGCCCCGGTGGTCTTCGACGACAAGGGCAAGGCGGAAGGTCACAAGATCATCCTCTATCGCGGCCAGCGACGAGCGGAGGTCCATGGCAAGCCCGGCGAGACACGGGCCAAGGTTACCTTGCCGCCGATCGGCGATCTTGGGGTGTTCGGCAAGGAAGTCGAGGAGCGAAAGAAAGACACTTCCGGCAGCAATTCCAAAACCGACGAACCTTCTTCTCGACCGTGAGCGATTCATCCACCATCCGAACCCTTGACTTGGTCAAGCGATTCGGGAACCGAGAAGTGGTTCGCAAGGTGAGTCTCGAGGTATCGACAGGCGAGGTTGTCGGCATCCTAGGCCCGAACGGAGCCGGCAAGACCACCACCTTCCACGCTATCGTTGGCTTACTCAAGCCAACTGACGGTCGCATTCAACTGGATGACGAGGACCTCACGCCTTTGCCCATGTTCATGCGGGCTCGCCGTGGTATCGGTTACTTGCCTCAGGAACCCTCTGCATTTCGCAAGCTTTCGGTGGAGGACAACTTGCGGGCGGTCGCCCAAACGCTGTCACTCTCTTCTAGTGACGTGGAAGAACGGGTAAGTTTCCATCTCCACGAACTCGGCTTGGAAAAAATGGCTGGGGCCAAGGCTTTCTCTCTCAGTGGAGGCGAGCGAAGGCGGCTTGAAATAAGTCGCGCATTGGTCATGCGCCCCAAGTTCCTGCTCATGGATGAACCTTTTGGAGGAATCGATCCCATCAGCGTGAGCGAAGTGCAAAAGATCATTCGTTCTCTTCGTGAAAAGGGAATCGGCGTTCTCATTACCGATCACAACGTCCGAGAAACCCTTCAGATCGTCGATCGGGCCTACCTGCTGCACGATGGCAAAGTACTTATTTCAGGTGATGCCGACACCCTGCTCAACGATGAAAGGAGCCGCGAACTATACTTGGGGAAGAACTTCTCCGTTTGACTGGCTCTCGAGTAATTATCAAATTGACTGGATCGATGCCTAACCGAGAAAAACGCAAACTTATCGAAAGCATCGCCGTGAGCGACTTTTTCGAATCCTACCAAGAGCAACTCAAGTTGCGGCTAGTGACGCGCGCCGACACCTTGCGTCGCTCCAAGGTGAGGGAAAAGAGCATCAATCGTCCGGCTCTCACCTTGACTGGCCATTTCAAGTATTTCGCCCACAAGAGAATCCAGTTGTTCGGGGCTGGGGAAATGTCCTTTCTTCGGGGAATGACCGATGAAAAACAGCGCATCACCTTGACCAAGATAGCCGAACAAAAGATTCCTTGCATCGTGATCAGCAGGAACTTCGCGCCTACCAAGGTGATGTTGCAGGTAATGGAGGAGTATTCGATACCCCTCTTCCGTACCCCACTCACCTCCAAGGAATTTTCGACTGATGCCACCGTTTTGCTGGAAGAGCGGTTCGCTCCACGCACCACCTTGCACGGCACGCTAATGGACGTGAGAGGGATCGGCGTGTTGATCCGTGGTGAAAGCGGTTCCGGCAAAAGTGAAACTGCAATCGCTCTACTCCATCGCGGACACAGCTTGGTTGCCGATGACGTCGTGCGGATCAAGTTGTTGAGCGATCATACCACGCCCGTGGGGACAAGTCCCAGTCTCAACCGTGGCTACATGGAATGTCGAGGTATTGGCATCGTCAACGTAGTCGAGCTTTTTGGAGTACAGGCCGTTCGTATCGACAAACGCATTGAGCTCGTGGTCACCTTCATCGACTGGAAGCCGGGAATGGAAGTGGAACGCACCGGGCTGGAAGAAAAATATTTCGACATACTGGGCGCCAACGTGCCACACATGGAAATTCCCGTTCGTCCTGGTCGTGACATGGCTCGTTTGGTCGAGGTCGCAGTCATGGTTCAGGCCTTGAAATTGATCGGACATGACCCAGCAAAGGAATTCAGCGCCAAATTGATCGCTGAAATGAACCCGAAATAAGAAATTTTTTCGTCCGAAAGAGGGGGCTCTTTCGTTTTGTAAAAATTTCGTAAATCATTTGTCTTCGGGAGGAAAAAAACCTCTTTTCAGTTATCGACTGCCCACTGTGAACAAGTTGTGAGAAACTTAGCCTTGTAAGGTTTCTTTTTTTTCTTGGTTACTAGGTCAGCTTCTGTCAAAAATAGATAACCCTGTCACCCAAGACCTGAATTTACCTTCTAACCCCCTTCTAACCCGAAACTTTTCGCTAGACTCTGGATATTAGTTACTTGTGGAAATAAATACCATCAGTTCCAGTACATTGGCCACCGTTTGCGATGAACAGCTTCAAATTCCTTCCTTTCTTGCTCGATCCCTTTCGCAAGGGGCTTTTGAAGGCATGAATCGAGGCTGTGAATAAAAAAAGAGATTTGAGACTATGACCCCTACTGATGCGGCAAACGAACTTTGGGAGACCGTCCGTTCCACTTTGCGTGATTCCTTGCCTGGAGAGACTTATGAAATGTGGTTTTCCAAGATTGAGCCTACCAAGGTGGAGGAAGATTTCGTTGAGTTGCTTGCCCCCAACGAATTTTCCGCAATCTGGATTCAAGACAATTTCATCGATTTGGTACGCAAGGAGCTTTCGGATGCAGCTGGGCGAGAATTGGAAGTAAGCTTGGTTTCGCCCGTGAGTGTGGAGGAGAACCGTTCCCCCTCTCGCTCCACTCGAGGCGCCAAGGCAGGAAGTTCACGCATTTCCAAGGGCGCCTTTGACGATGATCGCAAGGTCGATGTTTCGGGTGTGGGAGTTCGGCAAGCGATTAACCCCCGCAACACCTTCGAGAATTTCGTCGTTGGACCAGGGAGTCAACTGGCCCAAGCCGCTTGCGTGGCGGTGGCAAACGCGCCTGCCCAAGCGTATAACCCACTCTTCCTTTACGGCGACACGGGTCTTGGGAAAACCCATCTCATGCACGCCGTTGCGCATCATAGCTTGGATCGTTTTTCCCGGCTTAAGATTCGGTACGTCTCGTGTGAGAAATTCACAAATGAATTCATTCGAGCCATTCAGGAAAACACGGTTACGGCGTTTCGCCACAATTACCGGGAAGTCGACTTGCTGCTGATTGACGACGTACAATTCCTCGCCGGCAAGGAACGTATACAGGAAGAATTTTTTCATACCTTCAACGAGTTGTTCGAATCCCAAAGACAAATCGTTCTCACAAGTGATCGGCCCGCCGGTGAGATCAACAAGCTCGAAAGTCGTTTGTTGTCTCGGTTCCAATGGGGCATGGTATCTGACATTCAGCCTCCCGACTTGGAGACGCGGGTGGCCATCCTGTCCAAGAAGGTGGCTGCCATGAAGGTGAATATCTCCGTTGAGATCCTGGAATTCCTCGCCAAGAGCGTGGCCCGCAACGTGCGTCGCATGGAGGGTGCGCTCACTCGTGTTGCCAGTTACGCCAGTTTGGTCAAAAAGCCTGTGGACGTTGAAACGGTGGGACGTCTCCTGCACGATATTCTGCAAGAAGAGGCCCTTAGCCGTATATCGATCGAGAAAATCCAGAAAAAGGTTACCGAGTATTACCATTTGCGCATGGCCGACATGGTAAGTCGGCGTCGGCCCAACAACATTGCGTTTCCTCGTCAAGTCGCGATGTACCTGAGTCGAGTGCTCACCGATCATTCCTTGCAGGAGATAGGTGATTCCTTTGGCGGTCGCGATCATGGCACGGTTATTCACGCCTGCAAAACCGTCGAGAACATGATGGATCAAGACGAGTCGGTGAAACGTAGTGTGGATTTTCTTACCGAACAACTTTCGCACGGCGTCGAGTGACTGTGTGAAGAAACCTCTCCTTTTGCCGAAGGAATGCGGCAATGACCATGAACGACTCTGAATCTTCCAACGCGTCCGACCAAGCTTCCGAATCTAGTTCGGGCGAACCCGTTCCGTCTCCTGTCAAAGAAACAAACCTCGTATCCGAGGGTTCATTGACAGCGGAAGGAAAGAAAGCGGTTGCTGGTTGGATCAACGAAGGCTTAGGGCTTTCCGAGGTTCAAAAAAAGCTCTCGGAGGAGCATGGACTGACACTGACCTACATGGAGACTCGTTTCCTTGTAGATGATCTCGAGTTGGCCTTGCAAGACCCGGTGGAACCTGTGCCTGAAGTTCCCGAAGACGGGAGCGGTGAAGAGGTGGCTTCCGGACAGGACAACGAAAACGCCGAAGCCGCTTTGGCGTCCGATTCACCCAGTGAGGATGGCGGTGAGGTGACCGTGGAAGTGGACAAGGTGGTTCGACCCGGAGCCGTGGTGAGTGGTACGGCGACCATGCCCGATGGCGTTTCCATGCAATGGCACTTGGATCAAATGGGGCGCTTGGGAGTCAATCCTCCGGAAGGCTATCAGCCCAGCGAGGAAAACGTGGCGGCTTTTCAGAAGCAGTTGCAAGTGGCCTTGCGTGAGGCCGGCTTTTAAATTTGCTTCCGCGCTCCCGGCTGCCAGCTCGCGATTTCAGGCACCTGGTTCATTGGAGCTCAAGGAGCCATTTTCCAAGGCTCGCAATTTCTTGTAGCGAGCGGAAATTTCCGCACCCGCGGCAACTTCCAAATTCTTTTCCAGCACGACGTTTTCCATCACACGCAGGAAGCGCATGCACTTGACTTTCCGCTTATCAAGCTCGAATCGTTTTTTCTCAAAGGCGGCGGAAGCCGATTTCGCCTTGAGGTACTTGTTCCACGCACCCTCCTTCTTCAACAAAGCCATGACTTGCTCGGATTGAGTAGGCTCGAGAAGCATCCTGGCATTGGGATGGAAAGGGTTGCTGACTTCCGGCCACCGCTTGCGGATTTCCCCGGCCAGTTTGGCCTTTATCTTGTTGCGCTCGGTATCCGACTTTTTCTTCTGATCAGCCAACGCTTTCCTTTGTTTCTCGAGTTCGGCCATCAAGTCGCGAGCTTCCTTCGACCTTTTGTCCGCCTGCTTTTCCTTGAGCCCCAATTTTCGCGACAAGGCCTCGAGCACAGCGTGATCTTCCGGGCTGGCTTGCTTCAGGATTCCCGCGTAGTCAGCGTCGGGCTTCATCCATGCGTCGGCAGGAGTTTTCGCATCCTTGGGTCGCGAGGTTTTGGAGTAATGTCTGAGGAACGCATCGGAGGTCTTGATGGGGATATCGATCGTTTCCGAGGAAATGATCACGTGGGCATGCGCCTCCGCGTAGGATATTTTCCCATCCCCGTTGAAGTCTGGTTTCTCGACCTTCGCTCCCAATCGGTTTTTTCCGCAGAGAGCTTCCCAGAAATTGGTGCTGTATTCCTGGTAGTTTTCTTCCCTGATATCTGGGGTGCATCCTGCCGCCACGCGGTCATGTACAGTGGCGAAGAAGCCAGCCCGGGAATGATCGGCCATTCCTTTCTTGGGGTCCCCTTCCTTGAAAATGAAGTTGGCGAAACCTCCGCTGTAGCACTGCACCATGACCATGACGACGGGTACCTCGGCAGGTATCTTGTCCAACCGCTTGCTGAAGTCGTTCATCTTGAACTTTTGGTTGTTCCACATGTATAGGTTGGTGTTTTGCGGGGTTTTCTTGTCTCCCTTTCCTCCATGGCCGGTGAAGTAAATCATGAGCCGGTCCTCCTTGGTCAGCTTGGAAGCGGTGGCGTTGAGCCACTTGTCGATCTCGGCAAGGGAAGAAGGACCGTTGGGAGCCAACCCATTGGATCGGTATTGGTTGGCAATGCCCTTGGTGGAACCCAGGAGTTCGGCGAATGCGCGATTGATTTCGGGGATGTCGAAGGCGGGGTCCATGAACTGGAGATCGCGACCTTTGTCGCGGCCATCGGCAAAGAGCAGGTGGCGGGGAGACTTGAGCAGATTCAGCTCGCCCAGTACCCTCCGGAAGTAAAGAACGTTTTTTTCCAGGGAAACTTGGTTGCCGGAGGCCGAGTATCCACCGCCCCAGACTAGGAAATGGGGAAGGGGAGCGCCGGAACCCTTGGTCGCCTGTTTTTTCTCGACCAGCTTTTCCTTTGCTTCAGCAGGTGGCTCGGACCGTGCAGGTGGCTTCGGTTTTGGCTTGAGTTCTTGGACTGATTTACGGTCTTCTTCTGCATCTCTCTTCAGGTTTTCCGCTATCCATTTTGCCAGCGTTGAACTTCCGCGGCCCCATTTACCGGGAAGCTTTACCATGTCGCGAGTTTGAATCTTTGGCGGTTGTCCCCAGTGTTGCGGAAATCGTCGGGAATCTTCAGGCTTCTTAACTGGCAGTATCTCTCCGGCAGCTGGCTTGGGAGCCTCCTTTGGCTCGATTGATTCCTCGGTAGGGGGACAAGCGTATCCCTTTACGAAGGTCAGCAAGAATATGGATAAGAGGGTAATTGGGAGATGCTTCATGGTTTCATTCAAGTGCAACTGGCCGCTGATGCAAGAAAATGGATGCCCACCGATGAATGAAGCTGGATCAGGTTGCTGGCAACATCCCGCCGCGCACGGCACCGGGGCCGACGTTTCCGAAGTTGGGCAAAAAGCAAGGGTCCAGCGGGCGGCTGTTGGGCACGGACAACCAAATGCGGAGCAAGTGCCTACGTTTTTCCGGTTCCGGCCAATCCGTGAATGCGGAGCGCCGATGGAAGTTGACCCAGTTGTTCAGGAACAGAGCGTCGCCTGTTTGTTGGCGAAAGCGGACGTGCATCTCGGGGCGCTCGGCGGTGTCCTCGAGGAAGTCGAGCGCCTCACGCTGGGTTTCGCTTAGGTTTGGTAAGTCGGGGTCTTCATCCGCCCGGTCTATCAGCACACGTAGAAACGATGCTGCGAAATGACCTTGGCAAAAGGAGAAAATCGGTTGTTCGCAATAAGGAGCCTGGTTGCCTCCGTCCACCACGTGGCGCTTGTACACGAAGGTTTGCATCAGAGCCTCCAGCAAGTCGGGACGAAGCGTGGCAATCTCATTGTACAGCGCAGGGCTGCTGACCAATTCGTTTTCACCGCCGGTCATCGCTTGCTGCAGGCAAAGAAAGCCGATGACGTCGCAGCGGTCGGTATGGAAGCTCAGGCGTCGGTTGGTGATGGGGCCGCGAACCTTGGGGTCGTCCTTGGGCAATCCTTGGTCGCGGACACTGAACACAAGGTCGCCGGCGGAGCTTTGCGAGACGGGAATTCCCAGCCAGCAGGTCAAGCCGATGAAGGTTCGCCGTGCCTCCTCTTCCGACATGTCCTCGACGGGCAATCCCTGGATGAGCGTGGCGCCTGATCCGTGTTCGAGGTCGTGCCTGATGGCGTGCAGCCGTTTTCCAAGGTGAGGCAAAGGAAAGCGTTCGGGGGAGGTGAACTTGGGTGTCGAGGGAACGGGCAGACGGCTCGCCGCCAGAACTTCCTCCCGTTCCTGATCCGTCAACTGATGCGTCCAATCCCTGCGGGCAAGCAATTCGTTGCCTTTCCAGACCGCTGGATGATCAAGTTTTCTAGGGTGCGTCTCGTTCACCGTTTTTCTTTGCCGTTTTCCTACCTGCGTTCACCTGAATCATTTGATCTTTCTGCCTGATGCAAAAAACCCGCCTTCACGAGGAAGGCGGGCTTTTGAAAAGGAGATTTCCTTGTTGGGCAGGCGAGCCTGCGTTATTTTAAAACTAGGAATTTCGCCTTGCGGTCCCGGCGCATATCATCGGCGGTCCCGACCCTGTTGGCTTCCTCGCAGCCTTTTGAAGCGATTTCTATCCGACTTGGATCGATGTTGTGATCGATGAGGAAATTTCTCACGCTGGTCGCTCGCCTGTCTCCCAGTGATTTATTGTAAGCAGGCGTTCCCTTCCAGTCGCAATGGCCCTCAATGAGGATACGCACTTCGGATTTTGACTTCAGGAAATCGGCGACTGCCGAAATCTTGGACCGTTCGTTCGCTCCGATTGCGAATTGATCGAAATCGAAGTAAACGGGCTGAAACAAATCAGCTACGCTTCCGTCGTCGATGGTTCCGTCGAAACCGTCTGGTCGCAGCGGAGGTTGGCCGAAAGGATCTCCTAGGATCTCACCGCCATTTCCGTCTATCGCGAAGTCATCGGATGCAACGAAGCCCCCGTTGGTCTTGTTTGTAATTAAAGCGGTTTCTTCCGGCGATGGGTCCGGCTTGCTAGAGCAACCAATCCCCATTACCAACGTCAACACGCACCCTGTACCCAACATCATGAACTTTTTCATCATAATTAAAACCCTCCTCTTAATCATTGACTAGCTTCAGCTAGTTATCGTTCAAGTAAACTTCTTATAATTAGTTCGCAAGTTCTTTTTTTCTTTTAGTTCAATGAATTCGGAAACACTTCGCATCGAGCAAGGCTCTTTTCGGGTCTTCCTTTGCGACAATGGATCCGTCTCGCCGGACGCCATTCGCGCTCTCCGCGACTTGGCGAATTCTCTTGCCGGGAAGTTGAACCTTTCCGTTCGAGCAGTGGGTCTCTTGCATTCGGATCGGGTGGGCGCCGGCCTCTTGGATGGAGAGGCCGGAAACGTTTTGCTTTCGGAATTGCGGCAGCTCTTGGAAGTAGGGGAGAGACGCTTTGCCTTGCTTCCTTTTTTCCTGGGGCCCAGTTTCGGGATCACGGATTGGTTGCCCCGGGAATTGAGGAAACTGGTCACTGCGTGGCCAGGCATGCAAGTCAAGTTGGGAGCTTGCTTGCATCGCGAGGGCGACGATCGCTTGGCCTTGGTTCTTGCCGAGCGCGTACGTTCGATGATTGCCGAAGAGAACCTGCATCGTCCGATTGTCGCGATGGTCGATCATGGCACGCCGTCCCGAGAAGTGAACCTGGTGCGGGAGAGAGTGGGAGCGCGGGTTCGAGAATTATTGGGAGATGAGGTGGCGTATCTCGCGACCTGTTCGATGGAGCGCCGTCCCCAACCCGAATATGATTTCAACGAACCGCTTCTCGAGAACCTTTTGCGTGACCCAAAGGCTTGCCCTTCGAGCCAGGTGGTGGTTGCCCAGTTCTTTCTTTCCCCGGGAAGGCACGCCGGGCCCGTCGGCGACGTCGCGAAAATTTGTCGTGAGTCGGAGCATGCGCGCGTAGGCTTGCGCACTTACCTTACACCCCCCATGGGTGATCATCCTCTTGTCCTCGATATCTTGGCGGAACGTTTTCAGGAATGCCTTGAGTCGGATTGACCTGGCCTTGGTTGCCCTTCAACTTGGGCTCATGAAACAAAGAAAATATTGCAAGACCTTGGCGGTTTCCATGCTAACGCTTGCCATGTCCGCAAGCGGGCTTTTCGCTGAGCTTCGTCTCTACTTGGCGAATCGCCACGACGACACACTTGCGCGTTACGATCTTGACGAAGCCTCGGGGGATTTGACTTTGCGGCAGACCCTCAAGCTGGAGGGTCAACCCGCCCCGATGTGCGTCAGTCCCGACGAACGCGTACTCTACGTCGCCCAAAGGAAAGCCGAGAAAGTCACGGCCTTGGCGATCTCCCCGAAAGACGGATCCTTGAAGGTAATCGCAGAAACGGATTTGCCCGGAAAAGGCGGGGCTTGCTACGTTTCGACCGACCGGTCGGGAAGGTTTCTGCTTTCCGCCTATTATGCCGCGGGCAAGGTGACGGTTCACCGCCTGAACAAAAACGGGGCCGTGGGCAAAGGCGCTCTGCAGACAGTCGTCACCGAGCAGAAGGCCCACTGCATACTGACGGATTACCAAAATCGTCTCGCCTTGGTGCCGCATACCGGCCCCAACGCCGTCTACCAGTTTCGCTTCGATGCCAAGACCGGCAAGCTCTCTCCGGCCCAGCCGGCCAAGCACGTTCCCAAGGAAACGCTTTCGCCAAGGCACGTCGCCTTTCATCCAAACGAGAAGTTCGTCTACGTCGTGAACGAAGGGTCCTCCTCCGTCACTGCCTGTCGGCTCAAGGCAGATGCCATCCATCCGATTCACACCCTGTCGACCCTCCCCAAGGGTTTCGCGGAGCGCAACTCTTGCGCCGACGTCGAGGTCCACCCCTCGGGCAAGTTCCTCTATTGCTCCAACCGCGGCCACGACAGTATCGCCATGTTTACCATCGATCAAAAAACGGCTCGCCTCACTGCCATTGGGCAATCTGCCACGGAGGAGATGCCGCGTTCCTTCAACGTCGATCCCACGGGCAAGTTCTTGGTCGCCGCGGGTCTGCGGGCGAACAAGGTGACCGTCTACCGGATCGACCAAGGCACTGGGAAGTTGAAACTTCTCAAGACCTACGAGACAGGTAAGGGGCCGACTTGGGTGCAGATCCTGAAGCAAAAGCAGGATGGATAATCTCGAGTTCGCCGACGTAGAGGCCTTGGAGGAGAATCTCTCCGAGCCGTCGCAGGCGCTGGTCGACGACCTCAAGGAGATGGAGGGCGACTGGATCTTCGTTGGGGCCGGCGGCAAGATGGGACCCACGATGGTCCGCATGGCGAGCAAGGCGCTGGAGCGGGCCGGCACTTCCGCCAAAGTGTTTGCAGTTTCGCGATTCTCCGATGCCCAAGCACGCAAGTCCCTGGACGCCCACGGCATTGAAACCATTGCGGCCGACGTTCTCGACCGCGAGGCCGTGGGCCAGCTGCCCGCCGCATCCAACGTCGTGTTCATGTTGGGCATGAAGTTCGGTCTCACCGAGAACCCCTCCTTGGCTTGGGCCATGAACACCCAGGCTCCCGCGTACGTGGCGGAACGTTTCGCTCAATCACGTATCGTCGCCTTCTCCTCCGGCAACGTTTACCCCTACCTTCCCGCGGATTCCGCCGGAGCCACCGAGGAGACCATCGCCGCCCCAGTGGGCGAGTACGGTTGGTCGCTTCTCGGGAGGGAGCGCGCCTTCGAGCATTTCTCACGGACCCATGGAACCAAGGTGGCCATCGTTCGTCTCAATTATGCCGTCGAGACACGCTACGGCATCCTCGTGGACTTGGCCCAGCGCATCCTCGCGAAGGAGCCCGTCGACTTGACCGCCGGGCACGTCAACCTCATCTGGCAACGCGACGCCAACGAGCATGCTTTGCGCTGCATCCGCCTCGCCGCCTCGCCGCCGACCATCCTGAACGTCACGGGCCACGAAACCTTGGCTGTGATGAACTTGGCCCTTCGCTTGGGTGAAGCCCTCGGGGTCGAGCCCCAGTTCATGGGGCGCGAAGCCGCCACCGCCTTGCTCAACGATGCCTCCAAATCGCACGCGCTTTTCGGCCTGCCGACCACCTCGACCGACGTTGCCGTCGGGGCGGTGGCCGCTTGGCTGAAGGCCGGCCTCCCCACCTTGGACAAACCGACCAAGTTCGAGGTTCGCGACGGCAAGTTTTGAAAGAAAGCATCTCATGAGCGCCAACCCGATGCCGGACGACGAAGTGATCGCCCTCTTGCGGGAAGGCATCGTCATACCGGCCCACCCGTTGGCTCTCGATGCCGAGAGAAAACTGGATGAGCGCCGCCAGCGTGCCTTGACCCGTTACTACCTGGATGCCGGGGCAGGGGGCGTGGCGGTGGCCGTCCACACCACCCAGTTCGCCATTCGTGAACCGCAGCACGACCTGCTTCGACCGGTCTTGGAACTGGCGGCCGACACGGTGGCTCAACGACAGGAGGAATTGAGCAGACGCATCGTCAAGGTGGCGGGTGTCTGCGGCCAAACCGAGCAAGCCTTGGGGGAGGCGGAGTTGGCCCGCGAACTGGGCTACGATCTCGGTCTGCTCAACCTCTCCGCCTATCCCAATGCCGACGACGATACCTTGCTTGCGCACGCCAAGCGAGTGGCCGAGGTCATTCCCGTATTCGGGTTTTATCTACAGCCCGACATAGGTGGGCGTTTGCTTTCCCAAAGCTTTTTCCGCGAGTTCGCCGCCATCCCGAACCTCATTGCCGTGAAGATGGCCGCCTTCGATCGCGACCTCACCCAAGAGGCGATCCATGGAATCGAGGAATCGGGCAGGGGAGACGACGTTCTGCTCTACACCGGAAACGACAACTTCATCGTCGAGGACCTCACCGAGGGCTACCTCGTCCCAACCAACCAAGGCGAAGCGTTGCGTCGCATGGCGGGCGGTTTGCTCGGGCACTGGGCGGTCTGGACGAAGGCCGCCGTCGACATGCTGGAGGAGATCAAGGCGGCTCGCTCCTTCGATTCCTTCAAGCCGACCCGTTTCTCGCGCCTCGCCGCCGAGGTTACCGAGATGAATCACTACCTCTTCGATTTCGACCACGGCTTTCGCGGGTGCGTTCCCGGTGTCCATGAAATCCTTCGCCGGCAGGGACTGCTGGAAGGAACTTGGTGCCTGGATCCTGAGGAGGTTTTGTCGGAAGGTCAGGCCGATGCCTTGACCCGGGTAGCGCACGCCCATCCCCACCTCACCGACGACGCCTTCGTGGCCGAGCACCTCGACCGCTGGCTGGACGACTGAGGTCTACTTCTCGATCAGCCAGATGTTCTGGAAGCGGACCGGGTTGCCGTGTCCTTGGAGGTGGATTTGGCCTTTTTCCTTTTCGGGGCGGCCGCCGCCGGCCCCGGTGCCCTTGTCCAGTTCGAAGTCGTCGTGGATGAGGATCCCGTTGTGGCGCGTCGTGATGCGGGCGTTCTTGATTTTTTTGCCGTCCTTGAAGCGCGGGGCGGTGAACTCGATGTCGTAGGTTTGCCAGGAGAGGGGAGGCAGGCACATGTTCACCATGGGCGGTTTCTTCCGGTAGAGGGCGCCGCAGAAATTGTTTTCCCCCTTGATCCCGAAGGAGTCGAGGATCTGGGTTTCGTAGTTGTTGAATATATAGACCCCGCTGTTGCCGCGGTCCTGACTGCCGGGCTTGGTCTTCGGTTTGTAAGGAGTACGGAACTCAAGGTGCAGGGTGAATCCGCCGAAGGAGTCAAGTGAAACGACGCCTTCCTCGAGGAGGTTTCCGTCCAGCTTGATGCCGCCCGAGAAACGGTCCATCTCCACGCCTCCGAACAGAACCTTGGCACCCTTGGGGGGCTTCTTGCCGAGGGTCGGGCTCTTGCGTTCCACCCGGTCGTAGACGAACAATTTCTTGTCGCCCTTGGTTCCGGTCGCGGTGTCGCCTGTGATGACCACGGTTTCGCCGCTGGCAGCTTTCAAGGTGGTCTTGCCATCCTTGGTTTCGCCCTTGAGCAGGACGAACTCGTTGTTCTCCGCTCCGCTGCCGGGGAGGCCGCCCTGGTAGAGAGCCGCCTGAAATTTTCCGTCGCCGAGGGCCACCACCTGGAGTCCATGACTACCGCTGCCCTTGCCGATGGCGTCGGTGGCGGCGTACTCGCCCTGGATGGCGAAGTCTGGATCCTTGGCGGCTGCGGCTGGATCGGTTACGGCGTTGCCCTTCTTGGCGGCGTGGAGAGAGACCAGTCCGGTGAGGACGAAGGCGAGTATGGCGAAGGATGGTTTCTTCATGTCTTTGTGAGGGTGTTAGGTCGTTTAACCGTCGATGCAGAAAAGGTGTTTCACGCCGCGCAGGTAGAGGCGGCCGTCGCTGAATGCGGGGGTGGCGAAGGTATCCTCGCCGACCACGTTCTCGGCTACAACCTTGAACTCGGGGCCGGGCTTGACCACCGTCATGACGCCGTGGTCGGAAAGGAAATAGACGAGGCCGTTGCCGGTCAGGAGGGAGGCGCTGTGACCGCCCTTGAGACGCTCCATCCAGAGGCGCTCGCCGGTCTTGGCCACGAGGCAACTGGCCACTCCGTTGTCGGCCACCACGATGAAGTAGGGACCAATCGCGACGGGGCTGGGCACGTAGGAACAGCCCTTGGTGATTTCCCATGCGACGTGGGTCTTCGTGACGTTGCCGGTGCCATCGGGGCGGATACCTTGCATGAAGCGCTTGGGGAAACCGCAGGTCATGAAGAGGAGGTCCCCGTTGTAGACCAGCGATGCGACGTATTGCTCGGTGGGCCCGTCGCTGATCCAGTGCTGCTTGCCGGTGTCGGGATCATAGCTGGCTACGCACTTGCTGCCCGCCAAGATCATTTGGTTGCGTCCGCCGATGGTTCGGATGAGCGGCGTGCAGTAGCTGCGTGTGTTGTTGGGGCGGTCTTTTTTCCAGAGTGTTTTGCCGGTCTTTTTGTCAAGGGCCACCAAATAGCCCGGGCCGTCGTGGTCGCCGTTCACGATGACTTTGTCTTTCCAGAGTACGGGGGAAGAGCAGTAGCCGTGTATGCTGGAGAACACCCCCGGTCGTACTTCCCACAATTTCTTGCCGTCCAAGTCGTAGGCGGCCACGAACATCTTCTTTTTGTCCAGAAAGCTGAGGTAGATGCGTTCGCCGTCCGAGGTGGGCGTACTGGATGCCCGGCTGTTGAGTCGGTGCACACGCTCCAAGGGTGATTTCAACACCACCTTGCGCCATAGTTCCTTGCCGGTCGCCCGATCGATGCAGAGCAGCAACCGCTCCGCCTTTTCCTCGATCGCGGTGATTTGGTAGATCCGGTTGCCGACTATGATGGGGGATGCATGGCCCTTGCCTGGGATCGGAGTTTTCCAGACCAAGTTGTCCGGCAGTTTCCATGCTACGGGAGCCTTTTTGTCATGGATCGTGCCGTCGCCCAGTTTTCCGCGCCAAGCCGGCCAATCCGAGGCCCAGGCAAGTTGGACCCATCCTGCGAGGATCAAGGCGAAGCATGCAAAGGACAGCGATTTCTTCATCCCTGAGAAATTGTGAGTCCTCGATTTTTTGGCCAGCCTATTCTCAGCCATGATGCAGGTTTGACTCGAGAAGGAGAATCCAGCGTTGACCCTTGTTTCTAATTTTCGCTTAAGGTGTGCGCTTTCTTCTTTCACGATTCCCCGAGCAAGCATCCTAATGAGCGCCAAGGTAGCCATCGCGATCGCAGCCCATCCGGACGACGTCGAGTTCCTCATGGGCGGGACGCTGCTGCTTTTGAAGCGGGCGGGCTGGGAGACGCACTATTTGAACGTTTCGTCGGGGAATTGCGGGAGCCAGAAGATGGACTCCGAGGAAACGGCCCGGGTCCGGGGCGAAGAGGCGAAGAAAGCGGCCCAGTTGTTGGGGGCGACCTGGCATGAGGGTTTTTCCAACGACTTGGAGATTCTGTACGACCTGAGCCATTTGCGCAAATTGGCCGCCATCGTGCGCGGCGTGGCCCCCGACGTCGTGCTTACCCATGCGACGCAGGACTACATGGAGGACCACGTCAACGTGTGCCGCCTCGCGGTGACCGCAGCCTTCACCCACTCCATGCCCAATTTCGAGACCGAGCCGCCGACGGAACCTCCCTTCAAGGAGGTGACCGTTTACCATGCCATGCCCTACGGTTTGCGCGACCCTTTGCGCAAGCGCGTCACGGCGGGCCTCTACGTGGACGTAGCCGACGTGGCCGATGAAAAACTGGCCGCCCTGTCCGCCCACGAAAGTCAGCGTTCCTGGCTGGATGCCAGCCAAGGTTTGGATTCCTATCTCGCCAGAATGGAGGAGCTGGATCGTGAGGTGGGGCGCTTGTCGGGTCGCTATGAAAAAGCCGAGGGTTGGCGCCGGCACCACCATCCCGGGTTCAGCTCGGAGGACGTCGATCC
>CEVA01198654.1_pt1 | contig 20652 bp, 14 predicted proteins | sample 361521 | NCBI WGS metagenome assembly CEVA01 (sample SAMEA2622823, study PRJEB7988) | marine metagenome | isolation source: saline water (ENVO:00002010), including
GTCGACGACCAGATACCGCAAGCATCGTGGGATACCCAGCCAGGTCGCGGGAAAATCTGAGGGAATTCCTGGTAGGCGGAAGAAACGAAACGTCCTTCCAAATCGACGACGACGGCTCGCGTGCCGGTGGTGCCCTGGTCGATAGCAAGAATCACGACGGGGTCCCGGGGTCGAATTCGACTCCGTGTCCGTTCTGCCATCGCATCGTGCGAAAGTGGCCATCGTGGAGCACGAGGTAGGTGTCCTTGTCGATCCAGTCACCCAGCACGATCATACGTCCTCCATTCAGATGCTCGATGACGGGTACGTGGTAGTGGCCGAAGATGACGGTATCGGTCTCTCCCTGCAGAAGATGATTGGCGGCCTGGGTGTAGACGGTCCGGTTTTGATCGTGTGTTCTACCAGCTCTGGCTTCGGATTGATGCGAAGTCCACTGTCCGAGCTTCACACCCAGATCGGGATGCAACCACCGGAAGAGCCGAACACACAGCGAGTTTTTCAGGATTCCGCGACTGAGCCGAAAGGGAAGGTCCTGACGAAACTCATCTCCGTGGGCGACGAAAATGGTATGACCCTGGGCCTGGATGGTGATGGGTCCACCAGGCAGATCGAGGCCGACCTCGTCGGACAGATACCGTCCGATCCAGATGTCGTGGTTGCCGGGCAGGTACACGATGCGAAGCCCGCCTTGTACGGCTGCATACAGTTCGAAGATGACGCGGGCACCGGTGGTGGGAACCGAGCGTTCGTATTCGAACCAGAAATCGAAGAGATCACCGACGATGTAGAGCGTATCTGACTGGGACCTTACGTGTCGCAAGAACGCGATGAAGGCGTCTTCCTTCTCACGAGGGTCCCGCCGGGGAACCGGTTCACCCAGATGGATGTCGGATACGAAGTAGATGGGTTTGGACAAACGGGACCGCCGGGAAAATGGCTGCCGCGAGGGCGGTGATCAGAACGACAGGCTCGAACGAATCGGCAATAGTATACGGTCGACAATGCCTGAGCGACCAACTTAATCCAGAATTCCGAGCTCAGGCTGAATGTCGGGGAAGGTCGTCCAGAAAACGGGACGGTTGGAGCGCGGTACGACCGGGTCTCTGACCGACGTGGGTGAGCGTCAGCCGGTCCATCGCTCGGGTCATTCCGACGTAGAGCAGGCGACGCTGCTCTTCCATTTCATCGATCCGCCCCGTGTTGACGGACCGGGCGTTGGGGAGCGTTTTCTCCTCCAGCCCGCAGATGTAGACGTGACGGAATTCGAGTCCCTTCGCAGCGTGGAGGGTGAGGAGATGGACGGCGTCGGATCGTCGACGATCGCTTTCGAGTCGGTAGAGGCCGGCGAAATCGAGGAGCTTCTCGATGGCTTCGCGAGTCGAAGAAGTTCGACGTTCGAACGATCGGGCAAGGTTTCGCAGGCGCTGCATCTGTTCGGCGGACTGCGATGCGAGCTTCGCTGCCGTGGGTTCTTCACGCAGCGCCGCGCGAATACGATTTCGAAGGATCTCCGGTGAGAGACGAGCGAACATCCTGCAGAGGGAAACGCATTCTGTGTTGGACGGACTGAGGAGGCGCATGCCCCCGAGGTTGAAGAGCGTTTCTTCCTCGGCCGACCATCGTGATGACGAACGTGGAGGCTGAAACATCAGGGCGAGGGCGACCGTGTCGAGCGCACTCTCGAGAGCACCCTTGCGGGCCCGCGAAGCCCTCTCACGCAGCAGACCCTGGACGATTTCGTGAAGAAACCGGGCATCGTCGAGCGCCCGGTGTCGGCCCTGTTCGATGTCGATGCCGAATCTCTCGGCTAGGGCATCGACCGAGTTCGATCCTTCGGGGTAGTAGCTACGAGCCAAGGGCAAGGTGTCGAACCGGGCATTGGGCATTCGGGTCAAGCCGTGGCGATCGAATTCTCGGTTGAGAACGCGAAAGTCGAAGCCATAGCCGTTGTGGGCCATGAGCACGTCGTTTCCGACGAAGTTGAGGAAACGATCGCCAGCGACCGTGAACGTGGGGGCATCGGAAAGGGACGCGTTCGTGATACCGTGCGTTTCGATTGCGCCTGCTGACACAGCCCCCTTCGGTCGAACCATCGTGTGGAAGCGGCCAACAATCTCACCCTGTCGAACCCGTACGGCGCCCAATTCGATAATTTCTGCTCGGTCCAGGTCCAGGTCCGTGGTCTCCACATCGAAAGCGACGTAGTCCCGGAGGTCGCGATCGGGTCGGGTCAACAGATGCTGGACCATCTTGTAGGCGGTCAGTACAGGGCCGGTTTCGTTCTGGGCGAGAGACGATACAGGTTCAGAGGTACCTGGATCGACGGAAAACGCGAGCGTCCCCTCCGGAAGATCGAAACGATCGCTTCCGGTGGCGACGAGGACTTCGACGCTCGACCTGAACCCGCGTCGGAAAATGCGTGCGACGAGGTGTGCGAGAATTTCGTCGCCGGTGATGTAAATGCGTCCTCGAGCTTCGAGGACGGGGCGCACTCGATCGGCCAGAGATACCACCGTGTCGAGGGTAGCGGGATCAGCGACGCGATCGAGCTCGGCTCTGATCGAGGGTTCGGTGTCGACGTTCAGCTGATCCAGAAGGTCGTCTACGAGTCTGGACAGGGGGAGCCGGCTCCCGTGCTGAAGGGCGCTGGCCGAGGATCCGGCTAGACCGACGACCCGCTGGACGAGTCGGCGGGTTTCCCGAGGTGCATCGTCGATATAGTCGAAAACAGCCTGCTTGAAACTCTCGGTGTCTGACTGTCGCTGGTGTGCCCGGATGGCCGGGTAGATCGCGTGATCGAAAGCATCGAGTTCTTTTCTGAGGAAATCCTCGAGGCTTGTTTCGCTCCCGCTGTCGAGTGCATATCGGAGTACGGAAAGGCAACGACGCACGACGGGTTGTTCGAACGTACCTCGCTGATGGGCCAGCGAGCAGGGCATCGCTCCCTCCATGAAGACACGCTCGATTTCGTCGCCGATGGCGTGCTGGGGATACAGGATGGCGATGTCGGATGCCTCTATCTCGCCTGTCTGAAGCTGCGTCCTGATGTCTCGCAGGAGGAAACGCGCTTCATCCAGGTGCGATCGGAAATCGACGACGTGGACGGGGTCGCCATCCTTCTCCGACTGGACGGGCGGCAGGTCTTCGTGTGAACGATCGAGAATGGATCCGGCAGCTTCGAGAATCGGGCGTGACGATCGGAAGTTCTCCTCGAGGGAATAGGGAGAGGCCAGCTCGGGGAAGTCGTGGAGAAGCCGCTCCAGATTTCGTGGGTCCGCAGATCGCCACGCGTAGATCGTCTGGCGGCTGTCGGTCACGACGAAGAGGCTGCGTTGCACAGCCAGCAGCTTCAGGAGCTCGTATTGAGTTCGATCGGTGTCCTGGAATTCGTCGATGAGGATGTGGGAAATCGTGTCGTGAACCTTGGTCAATACGTCAGGGCACTCGAGGAACAGGTCCACCGTACGTGTGATGAGATCGTCGAAGTCGAGAAGACGATCACGGTCCATTTCGAGTCGGTAGGCGTCGTAGAGTTCGAGATCCCCCCGGGTCAGCGTGGAAGGCTCCTCTCGACGCCGGCGCTTGACGGACTCCAGATGTCGGAGCGTGTTGAGAAGGTTGCTTTCTTCGATGTTTAGGTTGGGGATGGACCGGTAAAGGATGGTTCGCTGGAGGTCGGGATCGGCGAGGGTGAAATGTGGGTGAAGACCGGCAGGTTCTGCGTATTTCCTGAGAAGGTTCAGGCAGAATTTGTGGAAGGTCGCGGTGTAGGGGCGCCGTGTTTCGAGGTGGATGTCGCGCAGCCGATTATCCAGTTCCTCTGCAGCCCGGTTCGTGAACGTCAGCGCGAGGACGGATTCGGGCGCGGTGTGACGATCGGTGATGAGATGACGGACCCGTTCGGTCAGGACCCGGGTTTTCCCGGTCCCTGGCCCGGCGACGACTAGGATCGGACCTGGTGGTGCAGTCACGGCCTGTTGTTGACGCGAGTTGAGATTCACGTCTGGAAAGAACAGGCTGGAAGAGACGAAGGCACGAAGAAAGGTCGGTGGTCGTCCTCAGAACAGACGGGCGATGCCCATCCCGAGGACGAAATCGGATCGATCGAGGTGTTGCGTGAAATCCGCCCTGAACAGGCCCAGGATTCCGTTGACGGCAATGCCGACTTCGTGATGAAATCGATCCTGGAACTGTGGTGCGTCCCCGGGTCGTGCGAGGCGCGCGTCGGAGATCCAGGTTCGACCGTGACCTCCATAGATCGTAAGCCCAATCGAGCGCCGCACGAGTGCATTCAGGCCGAGCCTTTCGAAGGGGACGGTACAAAAGTGATGTTCCCAGGTGAATCCGAGGGCGTGTTCGCCTTCGTAGGGGTACGTGACGAGCGAACGGAGTGCGCCGGGGTTGTTCCATCCGTCGAGACTGATGTCGAGGATGGAAAATCGCTGCCTGGGGAGGTGCCCGCGAGAGTTTGATCCGGTCAGCCGCAGATCCAGGGTGTTGGGTACTATCCTGCGGCTGTAAAAGGTGGGGAGACTCCAGGCGGCGAGTAATCGAAGCTGCGTGAAATCGAAGTCACTCGAGAATGTGTCTCCTAGGGCGTGCTCGATCTGGGCCCAGACCTTCCGCTGACCGAAGAGCGCAGGAGGCCCGCGACTGGCATCGTAGGCCAATCGAATGCCGATGGATCTGAGCCGACCACGATCGATGCGCGGGTTGGGTCGCTGGATCTTGTCTCGGAAGAAAGAGAAGTCGGTCGACTTCACGATCGATCGGTGGCGTTCGTAACTGAACTGCAATCGGAGCGAGAGGTCGGGAGCGCTGGTTCGGAATTCGAGTCCCGCTCGCATCCGTCGGGTGTCCAGGTAGTCGAAATAATCATCCTTTCCAACGAGCGGGAGCGTGCTGGCCGAAAACTGGCTGTAAAGATCGGACGCATAACGGACGTCGATGTCATCGTAGTACTCCGCTGACAGGGCAATCCGGTCCCAGCCTTTTCGGAAACGGCTCCCGAAGTTCCACACGCCTGGTTCTGTCGCGTAACTGAAGCCGATCTCGGTGTGGATCCCGCTGGGCTCCCAGGAGGCACCTAACGAGGCCCCGAGCCGAGTTCCCTCCACACGGTTGTAGTGAAGGATTGGCCGTGGCGAATCCGTCGGCTCTCTGTTCTGAGGGTCTCTCTTTCGACGATTACCTCCTTTGCGAATAAGGAGACGGGCGAGAAAACCCTCGGGCTTGAAGACCTCGTCGAGGGTCTGAGTGCTGTCGATGGTGGCATGCGCCTCAACCTCATCGGGCTAAAGACTGACCGAGAGGCCGCCCGCAGTGAGCAACGTATCGATCTTCACAGAGGTCGAATCGACGATGGTAGTTTCGTTGGTGACATAAAGTCGGGAAGGTCGACGTTGACGCGATAACCGGACAGGCGAGAGACTTGCTTGCCATGGATCGACGGGGTATGAAACCCGAAGATACCAATGTCGAGTTCGATCGTCGCCTGATTGCCGATGGGGAGCCAGTACTTGCCCCCGAAATCACTGAACTGCTGTAGATAAGCCACCTTGAACCGGCGAAGGGGAAGGGGAAAGAGAAATGAGGCATTGGGTCGCAGGTCGGCCTCGAGCATGGCGTAGACTTCATCAAGCACGGCAATGCGGCCCGTGAATGCGGAGGCACGAGGGCTTCTGGCCGTCACATCGATGTCGAAGACGGTGCGATTGTCGATTCGACGACGACCCGCGAGGGTGAAATCGTAGGTTTCCAGAGCATCGGGATGTGTGACCGCCAGCAGTCGGTGTCCGGCGACAAGGACGTCGTCGTCGTAGAGGTTCTCCACGAACACAGCCGCAGGAAACGAATCGTCAAGATCGATGTTATCAGTCTGGCGTCTGGACTTGACGACCTCGCGCCACCCACGCTCGCGGTCCGAACAAGCTTCAGACAAGTTCTCGATGACGGAGACCATGAGCGAGTCTTTTCGATGGGTGAAGCGATTGTAGGCGTCTACGCGGAAGGTCTTGAGATCTTTCCGCCACTCACGCTTTCGCTCGATGACCTTGCGCATGACGCCGACGGCGGGGTCTTCGGTAGTGACGACGAGTTCCTCGAGTTCGAGGGTGACTGGAACAAGAAGGAATACCTGTTCCGGATCGTGTTTCACAATACGCTTGATCGACTCGTAGCCGATATGGCTGACGTGAACGGTGACCGGCAATGCGCGAAGACGCAGTTCGAATTCTCCCTGCTGGTTCGTGATCGTTCCAAGGTAGGTGCCGTCGACGCGGACGGTTGCGGGGCTCAGGGGCAGACCCGTTACGGCTTCTTTGACTGTTCCACGGAGAATTGGGGCCTCATCACCGGGGGAAGGGAGCGAGAAGATGAGGAGTGTGAGCAGGGCCAGACCCATCGGATTCTGTGAACCTCGAAATTAAGGCCGCGAAGGAACTGCAGGTTTGACGTCCGGAACATCGTCCGGTTTCGGGAGGAGGACCACAATAACCCGGTTGCTCCGACCGGGGTTCGAGCGTTATTTTCCGGCTTTCAGAACCGTATCCCGGTGCGAGTGCTAAATGACTGATAAACGTAACTTTACATCCATTGTCGAAGACTTGCCGACCGCGATTCCGTTCGTGGGACCGGAGGCCATCGAGCGGCGTGTCGGCCGAACGTTCGACGCTCGGCTGGGCGCGAACGAGAGTGCATTCGGTGTCTCCCTGAAAGCGCTGGAGGCGATGCGGGACGAAGCTTCACGCGTGGCGTGGTACAACGATCCTGAGAACCACGATCTCCGCGGCGCAATCGCCTCCCATCACGGAGTCGGCGCCGCACAGATCGTCGTGGGGGCGGGCATTGACGATCTGCTGGGTCTGGCAGTGCGATTGTTCGCGGAACCCGGACAACCGATCGTCGCCTCTCAAGGTGCGTATGCGACGTTTGTCTATCACGTTCACGGTTACGGATGCGAGCCTGTGACCCACCCCTATCGTGATGACCGGAACGACCTGGAGGCGCTGGCTGCTGCTGCGACCGCGTCTGACGCACCCCTGCTTTACGTCTCGAATCCTGATAACCCTGCGGGCACCTGGGTTGAAGCGTCCGATCTCGAAGCATTGATCGACCGGCTACCGGAGACGTGCACACTGCTGCTCGACGAAGCCTATGCAGAGTTCGCGCCTGCATCCGCGATTCCGACTATGTCCGTCAATCCGCGAGTGATTCGGTTCAGGACGTTCTCAAAAGCTCACGGGATGGCGGGTCTGAGGGTGGGGTATGCCATCTGTGACGAACAGGTTGCACTCGGGTTCGATAAAATTCGCCTGCACTTCGGTGTGAACCGGATCGCTCAGGCGGGTGCCCTGGCGTCGCTCGAGGATGAGACGTTCATTCGAACAGTGGTCCGCCGTGTAGAGAAGGGACGCGCTCACTATGCCCGGATCGGAACGTCGCTTGATCTTTCGACGCTGCCATCGGCCACGAATTTCGTGACGTTCGACGCCGGCTCCCGTACGCGGGCGGAATCGATTCTGTCTTCGCTTCAGGACCGTGGTGTTTTCGTGAGAAAACCGAGCGAACCCCCACTCGACCGGTGTTTCCGCGTTACGGTGGGGACAGATCCCGAGCGCGATGTGTTCGAGAAGACGCTTACGGAACTCGTTCGGAGTGGGGCGTGAGGAGAACGAGGGAAATCGTGGACATCGAGAACTGGCCTCCGCCTACGTCGGTTCGATCCGAAATGCCGGGTTCGATCCCACCTCTCTGGAAGAACGGCCCCCGTCTGTTCTGGCTCGCGGGAACGCTCGGGGCGAGGAGGTCGCTTGGCTGAACGAGCCGATCGTATTCTTTTCCTGACGCGCAGGTTTCCGCCCAGCGTTGGGGGGATCCAGCGGTTTGCCTTCCATCTGCACCGCCATCTGGTGAGCGCCGGGCGAGAGGTTCATCTGATCGCGCTCCGACCCGACCCGCTGGTTCACCTCGCCTGGTTTATTCCGCTGACGTATCTCCGCTCTCTCTGGCGATGTGCTGTCTGGCGTCCCGATGTCATTTACTTCGCGGATGGCGTGACAGCGTGCCTGGCACCGTATTTGAGACCGTTTACCTCCGCTCGCCTGATCGTGACGATTCACGGCGCAGAGATAGCGCTGGGAGAGTCGTTTTTCAGCCAATTGATCCGCCGGGGCAGCCGGACGTGCGATCGTGTCTGCGTCGTCAGCAAGAACACGGGCGAACTTGCCGTTGCAGCAGGAGTCAGCGAGACACAAATCAGGATCACCTACAACGGGATCGAACCGGATGCGCTGGAGGACGACCGATACGAGCTACTGCGTGGGACGTTCGAAGCGGATCACGGTATCCGGTTCGGAGAAGATCGCTTGCTGCTGAGCATCGGGCGACAGATTCTAAGGAAAGGCATCGTGCCCTTCGTCGAACAGGTCGTTCCGCGACTGAAGGACGTGTATGTGGTGATCTGTGGAGAAGGCCCGGAACACGACGCAGTCCGGGACGTGGTTTCACGCCTCGGGTTGATGAACAGGGTCTGGATCCTCGGCAGGGTGGACAACGATACGACGACGATGTTGAGACGAGCGTGTGATCTGTTCGTGATGCCTAACATAGCCATCCCGAACGATGCGGAAGGCTACGGGCTCGCGCCGCTCGAGGCGATGTACGAGGGACTTCCCGTCGTCGCCTTCGCGGTCGACGCATTGACGGAGAGTGTTCGGGAAGGGGGACACCTGATCCCGCCTGAGGACTACGCCGCATTTACGGACTGCATCCGAACGTGCCTGAACCAGTCCGATGAAGAAAAGACATCGTCTCGCAAGGCGGCGCGTGACTACGTGCTAAGGGAATATTCCTGGTCGCGTACGGGCGAGGTGTATGTGAACATCTTGGACGGGGCGTGATCGGTGTCACTCACACCTGTCTATCCGAACCTTTCGGATTCGGTCTGGCTTCTCGTGGTCGTTGTGCTCGTGATGACCCTGGTTTCTTTCCCGATCGGGATCACGGCGATGGGAATGGACGCGGATTGGGTGCCGGGTCATCCCCTGTTCCTGAGTTTCGTAAACCTCGCGGCCCTGGGATACGGCATACGCATGGGGGTCAGACGCAGCGGGATGTCGTGGCGCTTTATCCTGCCGATCCGACCGATGCCGGCGTCTCTGCTCCCCGGCATGACGATGACGCTCCTTGGATGCGTGCTCCTGGTTTCCGAACTGGACAATCTGATCCAGTCGGTGATGCCTGTGCCGGAGGCAGTCAGAGATTCTTTCGTCCGGCTGATCGCGGGCGAATCGCACATTCTCTTTACGATCTTCGTCGGGATGATCGTTGCCCCTGTGACCGAAGAGCTTCTCTTCAGGGGAGTGATCCTTCGGGGCTACCTCGCCCACTACTCCACGCGACGTGCGATCCTTCTGTCGGCTGTCCTGTTCGGCGTGTTTCATCTCAACCCGTGGCAGCTTCCCGGCGCGACAGCCGTAGGGGCGATTTTCGGGTGGTGGTTCGTTCGCACACGCTCCCTGACCCCGTGTCTGTTCGGTCACGCGTTCTTCAACGGAATCCCGATTCTGCTCTACGGTGTTCTGGGATTCGAAATTCCGGGATTGACGGACGATCCTGAAGGATCGGTTTACTTCCAACCTCTCTGGATGGATGCGCTCGGCGCGCTCCTTCTTCTGCTGGGATTGTCCTCGACGGATCGTGTCTTGCGGGGAGGGCGGCCGATTCCGATCGGGTCCTGGCTTTCGTCCATCCGCAGCTACGCGGACCTGCTTCTCGAGAAGGCCCGCGACAGCTACGGCGAAGCGCACTCACCCCTCTTCGTGAGTCAGCTGGACATCGCAACGAGTCGCCCGCCTTTAGAGACGACTTCTTTGTACGCGTCGGATCGCCGTGGTGGCGCGGGTCCGCGCACGAACAATCTGCAGTTTGACGGGGGCCTGCTCAGGCTGCTCTACGGGCTGACGGACTTCGTCGACGATCGCCGGTATGCTTCTGCGGCGGATGACTATCTGAGCTACTACCTCGAACATCTTCCGCTACCCTCAGGCTACTTTCCGTGGGGCGACCATCGCGGCTACGATGTGTTCGAAGAGGACGCGATTGAAGGCCACGGAGAGTTCAAGATCGCCCTGCCTCTGTGGGAACGGATGTACGAGATCGATCCGGTGGCTGTCGGCCGACAAATTGTGGCCCTCCGCAAGCATATCATCGATGAGGATCGTTCACTCGCCTTCGATCGCCATTTCCCGCCAGACAGGATCCCCCACTGTGTGAATTCTTCCGCGGGCGCCTGGATCGTCGCATGGACCTTTCTCTACAAGCAGACGCTCGACACGACCTACCTGACTTGGGCTCGCACGATGGCGGACTACCTGTGGTCGTTGAGGAGCGTGGAAACAGGTCTCCTCGCTGCCTGCCCTGCGGATCCCGCTTTCGTGGATGTCCAATCCGATCCGATGCTTCAAAAACGCGCGAACCGGACCGAATCCCTTGGACCGATGTACTGGCTTGCCTGCAACCTGTTGCACGCGCAACGTCTGATGGGTGACACAAGCGATACGGCGTTCCGAGACCACGCGCTCTCCTACATCCGCTCCTTCACGAACCGGTTCGATGTGACGGACCAGGGGCACTTCTTCGCCACCTTCAACGTTCTGACCGGGTCCCCGTTGTTCGATCCGGTGACAGAGGGCTGGCAGGTGACGCCCCAGAGCGAAGAGACGGAACGTTCGAGTGGGGTGGTGGGGCTCCGAGCACCGATCGGACTGGCCTACGCCTACAAGGTGACAATGGAGCCCGACCTTCTCGAGGCATTCAATCGATTCGAGCCTCTGTTCGCGCTTGAACGATTCGAGCAAGACGAACCCCGGGAGATTTCGGCTGGGTTGCTGGGGCAGGCCATCGGCGCCTGGACGAACGTGTATGTGGCGACACGACACGACCGATACCTGGAGGGTGCCCGGACGATGGCCGAGCACGCTTTTCGACACTACTACCGGGATGGATGGTTCGTCTGCGGGCCGCCTACCGTCCCGCACTACCGGGATTCGGTGAGGACGGGCTGGGAGACCTACAGCAATCGAGGTGGCTCGTCCGACCTCGCCGTTTCACTGCTACGTCTGTGTGCGATCGAGGATGGCCGTGACGATGTGATCGAGGACGATCCCGTGTGCTACTTCTGAACCGCGAAATTTGCGTCCGGTCTCTGGACCTGGCGTGACCCCACTGTTCGAACAGTTGCAGACTTCCGCGAACCTAAAAGAGAACCACTCCGTTCGGCTTCGTGCCTTTGTGTTGGGTGTGTGTGCAACGGTGCTGGTGAACTGGTTGCCCGCATACTCCGGTTACATCGTGCACTCCTCCAGAATGGTGTTCGGCCATCTGCCGATGGCCACGATGATCGTGTTCGCGACCGTCGTCTGGCCGTTGAATGGCGTGCTGGGACGGTTCTCCCGGCGGTGGGCCCTGGTTCGATGCGAATTGGTCGTCATTCTGGCTATGGTGTGGATCGGAGGGTCGATCCCGGCGGCCAACTTTATGGGACTTCTGCTCGGAGGCATTGCGGCGCCCCACTATTACACGACACCGGAGAACCGATGGGGAGAGTACCTGCCCGGTGCCCTGCCGACGTGGGCGGTTCCGAGCAACCGCTCGGATCAGATGACGTGGTTTTTCGAGGGCAAGCCACCGGGCTCGGGCATTCCGTGGGACGCGTGGGTGGGGCCGCTGGCCTGGTGGGGCACTTTCCTCCTGGCTCTGGCCCTTTTGAGCGTCGCCCTGGTTTCCGTCCTCAGGTCTCAGTGGGTAGAGCACGAGCGTCTGCCGTTTCCGCTGGCGGAGGGCCCACTGGTGATGACGGAAGAAGATGGAGGGGCAGGGCGCTACGCGCTGGTTCAGAGTCCCCTGTTCTGGATCGGATTCGGTCTTCCGTTTCTGACGATGGCCTGGAATGTCTTGGGATATTTCTGGCACGCAGTGCCTCATCTGTCTCTGCTGGAGGCACGTCAAGTCCAGTTGGGCCGGGGTTTCCCGACGATTTCGGCCAAACTGAATCCGTTCGTGATGGGGCCCGCCTACTTTGCGAATCTGGACGTACTGTTCAGCCTCTGGTTCTTCTACGTGGTCGGTACGTTGCAGATCGGTCTGTTCGACCGTATCGGGTTTACAATCGGCAAGTCGGACATCTGGGGCTCGAGAGGCGGAGCCGCGCTGGGTTGGCAAGCCATGGGCGCCTTCTTGCTGTTTACGCTCACGAGTCTGTGGGTTGCGCGGGAGCAATTGCGGCGCGTTCTGTACAAGGCGATCGGTCGGGACTCTTCGTTGGACGATCACAACGAGATGATGGGGTATCGATCCGCGGTGATTGGGGGAAGCGGGGCCCTTTTATATCTCTATGTCTGGCTTTGCAGGAGCGGCATGAGCTTTCACGTGGCAGCGGTGTATCTGTTCGCGCTCGTGTTGATGACTGTCGGCGTCACGCGGTTTGTCGCAGAGACGGGTCTGCTCTATGCACGGATGCCGATTACGCCCCAGACCTTCACGTTCCGATCGTTGGGCATTGCCTCGATGTCTCCAACGGATGCGGGCGCGCTGTCAGTTTCCTACGCCTCGTTTGGACTGGGCAATACGTTCGGGGCTTCGACGCTCGCACACATTGCACGTCTGGGCGCCACCTTGCGTATTCGAGCACGTACGTTGTTCTGGGCAACCGTGGTGGGGATGGTACTCTCCCTGATCGTGTCCGCCATTTATACAATCCATCTTGCCTACGACTACGGGGCTTACAACTTCAACGTCTACACGTTCAATGCGGGAAACCGAAGGATCTACTCCACCGTCGTGTCGATGCTGCAATCGCCGTTCGGACCCGACTGGACGCGAGCGGGTTTCTTCGGTGTCGGAGCGATCATCGCCGCCGTCTGCGCCCTGCTTCGTCGTCGCTTTCTGTGGTGGCCGTTGAGCCCGATCGGGCTGACGATTTTCACGACTGGCGTTCTGAGGAACCAGGTATTCACGGTGTTCGTGACCTGGTGCGTGAAAGCTGTCCTGCTCAGAATCGGTGGGATCGGCGCGTTTCGCAGATCCGTTCCGTTTACCCAGGGAATGATGCTGGGTTACGTGAGTGGGGTTGCACTGGTCTTCGTCGTAGACTGGATTTTCTTCCCCGGTCAGGGTCATATGGTTCACCGGTGGTAACCTCTGTGTGCATCTCATGGGATCGTGAATCCGGAGAACCGTGATGCAGGTTTCCGACCGCTTTCCACACTATACCCGATTCAATCCTAAAGTCCCGGTCCGGTGCATCACTCCTGACCTTGACGGGTGCATCCATCGCTTTTTCGATGTCTCCTCGATCAGTCCGTCAGGACGCTACGTGGGATTGACACGGCTCCACGCGGAAGACCGACTCCCCTCACCGGGCGATCGGGCGGATATCGTTGTCGTCGACCTCCTGAAAGGGGACCAGCGTGTGGTCGCGGAAACACGGGGAGGGGACACACAGATGGGTGCGCACGTTCAGTGGGGGGCGGACGACACCCAGCTCTTTTTCAACGATGTGGACATCGAGAGCTGGCGGCCCTTCGGCGTGATGATGGATCCCGCTTCAGGCGAAAGCGAGAACCTGTCGGGTACGGTCTATGCGGCCTCGCGTGATGGTAACCACGTGGCGAGTACGTGCCTCCGGCGGACCGGGCTTACTCAGAAAGGATACGGCGTACATGTTCCCACCGACCGGGTGCACCTCAACGAAGGGCCGGTCGAGGACGATGGGCTGTCGGTGACGGACCTGTTGACGGGAGAGACACGGTTGCTGGTCAGCTTCAAAGATATTTTCGAGCGAGCGATTCCTGCCTACGACCCTTCACTCTACGAGGGTCGAGGGTGGTATGGTTTCCACGTGAAGTGGAACCGGGGTGGGGATCGGCTGATGCTGGTCTGCCGGTGTCTTGTTCCGGATGGCTGTGCACCCGAACGACGGAGCGTGGTGACGATGCGCGCGGACGGATCGGACCTTCGGGTTGCGGTAGGGGAAGAGATGTGGGCTCTCGGTGGACACCACCCCGATTGGGGACCGGACGGTACTTCAGTGACGATGAACCTGAGGATGAGTGCAGATGGACCGCTCTCGCTGATTCAGGTGAACCACGATGGGAGCGATTTGCACGTCCTGACCACTGTCGCGGGTTCCGGGCATCCCACGCTGCATCCGAACGGACGTCACATTCTGACGGACGTTTATCTGAACGAGAGTCTTGCCTACGGGGACGGAACGACTCCGATTAGATGGATCGATACGGCTACCCATACGGAGGAGGCAATCGTTCGAATCAACAACGATCCCCCGTATCCGGGTCCGAAAAGAGAACTGCGCATCGATCCGCATCCAGCGTGGGACCGTTCGTATCGACACGTGGTCTTCAATGGCTGCGACAACGGAGTTCGCAGGGTCTACCTGGCGGATCTGAGTGACCTGGTGGACTGAGGTGCAGTGGAAACAATCGATCAAACCGGTGAGGATTGTGGCGTTGATACTTTCGGAAGGATCTGGGGTGGGCGCCCATAGCTCATCCCCGGTGAGTGACCCGCCCGTAAGGCGGGTTTTCTGTTGGGAATCGTGGAAATGAATCTCTATATGGCCTTCGCCAGGTTCCTGCTCCCGCTGGTTCTGGCTACGGCTGCTCAGGAACTGAGCGTCCAGTTCTTGAACGGGGGAATGGCTCGGGTCCCGAGGGCGATCGAGACGCTGGCCGCTTTCGGTCTCGCGCTTGGTCTCATGACGATTCTTACAGGTGCGCTCTACCAGGCTCGGCAATTGGGTCTCGTCCTGGTCGAGAATAAGCTCCAGCTGCGCCAGGTCACCTGGTCCGTGACCGCCACCGGCCTTGCCCTTTCGACCCTGACAGGAACGTTGGGTGTCTCGGAGCTCGGAACCTGGATCGTACGGGACTTTCACCAGATCGATTCCGAACTTGCTGTGGAGGTGAAATTCGCCCTGTGGACGATGTCTCCTGTCCCGGTTGTGAACGGCTGGGTACGCTACTATTCAGGCCTGCTGGCTCGGGTGAGGAGAACGGAGGTGGTGAGTGCCAGCAGTTTACTCGGCATCGGTGTCCGGATTGCCGTCATTTTTCTGTTCATTGATGCAGAATTCGTACAGGATCGCCCGGTGCTGTTACCCGTAGTTGCAACACTGGGTGGGAGTCTGGCAGAACTGATCGTGGTTCTGATCGGTCATCTCATACTCGTACGTCCGACGTTGGTGGATGATGGGCCTTCAATCGGGCTCGCGGCCATTTTTCGGTTTTACTGGCCCCTTGCGGTCATCATGATGATGCAGGGAATCACGCGGCCCCTGATTAACCTCTACGTTTCGCAGGGGAGCGATGCGACAGAAGCCCTTGCGGCGTTGACCGTAGTCTACGCGCTGGGACACATTCATTACGGTTGGCTCAACGAGCTTCGGAGCCTGGCGCCCGCGTTTCAGGAAGAGCCCGGCTACGATCGGGTCGTCCGGCGTTTTGCAGCCGGTTGCGGGGCAATGGGACTCCTGATGGCGTCCGTGTTGTTCTGGATACCCTCGGTAATGACGTGGATCCTGGAGGACCTGATTGGCGTTACCCCGGAGATTGCGTTGCTGTGTGTGGCCCCCCTCTACATCTACACCTTTTTTCCTCTGGCAGTTAGCATACGAACCTACTACCACGGACAGGCGCTGGTCCTTCGAAGAACAAAGGCTCTTGCTCCGAGCGGGCCTGCGCGTGTGGCTGCAGCCTGGGTGATGCTTCTTGTTCTGGGGACGACGTCCGTTGCCGGCGCGACGATGGGGATCGCAGCCTTGTTCTGCGGATTCTGCGCAGAAGCGTTGACCGTGCGATGGGGCGTGACGAGGGGGTCTTCACAGGAGCTTGCCGGCACCCAGTAGACGGGCAGACTTTCGAATAGGCACAGAGCGTGTGATGAGCGTTATGCCAAAAGAGAGTCATGACAACCCCCAGCCATCGTCGGTTAAACGGGACGGGGTGACGGTCAGGGCGCTTGTTCTGGGTGTGCTGACCATCGTGGGGATGACATTCTACATCACCCACTTCGGGTGGAATCTGATCAAGAACTACATGCCGGTATCGGCCTTGATTCCTTTCGTCGTGTGGATCGGTATCAATACGGTGCTACGGCTTACGGTGCCGCGGATCGCCCTGTCCAGGACGGAGATGCTGACCCTTTTTTTCATGGTCTGGCTGGTCGGCAATCTTCCGACAACCGGATGGGCGGGATATATGCTGGGCAACATCTCAGCGCCCTTCTACCTGGCGTCGCCCGAGAATCGCGTCGGTGACGTGGTCGGACCCTTTCTGACTCCCTGGCTGTTTCCCGATCGAAACCCACTGGTCATTGGCGGTCTCCTCAGTGGTTTGCCCCCCCACACGGAAATTCCGTGGCAGCCCTGGGCGCGCCCCGTCTTCTGGTGGTCGGCGGGCAGTCTGTCGATTGTGTTGGCCGGATTCTTCGGCAGCGTCCTGTTCTTCAAACAATGGAACGAGATCGAGCGGCTGACCTTCCCGATGGCCACGTTCCCCGCGGACATGCTTCGCGAAGAGCCGGGAAAACGACTGCCCACGGTCATGTCTTCCCGACTTTTCTGGACGGGTTTCACGATTGCGGCCGCGATTCTATGTTGGAACATCGCGGGCTATTTCGTGCCCACGATGGGTCATATCAGACTGTTCGACCATTGGAGGAGTGTGTCCGTCCCCCTGGGATACCACTATCCCGACTATTCTCTTCGTATTCAACCCGTGATCATGGGTCTCGCGTATCTCTGTCCCCTCGATCTTCTGTTCAGTTTCTGGTCCTACCAGATTGTCAACATCTTCAAGGAAGGTCTGATCAACCAGACAGGGTTTTCGGTTGGACTTCAAGGCCACAGGAGGGCGCCCCGACGATCTTCCTGCTCGAGGCGCACGGTGCCCTCGTTTTTCTCGTGGGTTGGTCTGTCTGGGTATCCCGGGACCATTTGAGGGAGAGCTATCGCCAGGCGAGGCAGGTCGACCGACGGTTGGACGAAGGCACGCCGGTTACGTATCGGACCGCGTGGCTCGGACTTATCGGGTCCGTCGTGTTCCTGGGAGGGTGGTGCGTTGCGGCGGGGATGGAACTGTGGGCGGCCCTGGTTCAGTTGCTTCTGATGTTCATCGCGCTCTTCGGGGTAGCCAAATATGCGGCTGCTACCGGCTTCACTTTCCTATCCCCGGGAGGGAATCTTGGGACCGCGGGTGACAAGGGGGGAACCGTATGGATGCAGTTCGGAGGAACGGCGAGTCTGTCGCCGGGAACGCTCACTGCGATCTGGATGGTGAATCACAACGGTCTGGCCGGGATTCCGATACGGTTGACCGGGACGGTGGCGATTCCCCACTACTTTCGCACGCTGGGCAACCACTTTCGACGCCATCCCCTCGTCTGGCTGGCCGTCCCGGTCGCTTACGTGGTGGGTTGTGTGGTGACGACGGCCGACTCGATGTATCGTGGTTATGTTGATGGCGGGATGAACGGTCCGATCTATCTGGGCGACTGGACCAGGCTCGTTCGAATGGTGCCCATCATCGAAGGCACGAAGACCACGTTCTTCGATCTCGGGAAATGGGCCGTCTGGGGAGTGGGTCTGGTCGAAGCCATTGTCCTAGTACAGGTGCGAAACTGATGGGCGTGGTGGCCCTTCCATCCGGCCGCGCTCGCCTTTCCGGTACGACGGTATGGGTTCAGCCTTTTCGTGGTCTGGGTGATCAAGCTGGTTGTGATTCGGTACGGCGGGGTTCTTCTGTATCGTCGCTCGCTGCCGCTGTGGTACGGATTAATCGTGGGTTACCTTTTCGGGGTCGCGCTGTCGACGGCTGTGGACGGCGTCTGGTTTCCGGATGAGGGACACTGGGTGCACGGATGGTAGGTACATTGAGAATGGATCATCGAAAATTGAGGATGTGGTTCACGGTATGCCGATCACACACCGAACTACAGGTAAAGACTACCTCGATGTGTTGAGAGGCGTGCGAAATCAAGAACTGGAGACTTGGAATGGCGGTAGGTGATGTGTTTGATCTGTTCAGACTGGATGACCGGGTCGCAATCGTGACGGGCGGGTCGAAGGGGCTTGGGGAGGCGATGGCCTACGGGCTAGCTCAGGCGGGGGCGAAGACGGTGATCAACTCGCGGACCCAGAGGGACTGCGACCGGGTTGCGGGGGAAATTGCTGCGGACTCAGGACAGGAGAGTTTGGGGATTGCGGCGGATGTGACGGATGAGACGGCGGTCGAGGCCCTTTTCGGGTCGGTGATGGACCGGTTCGGACGAATCGATGTGGTGGTCAACAGCGCGGGGATCAACATCCGGCATCCCGTGGAAGAGTTTCCGCTCGCGGAGTGGAAGCAGGTGATTGACATCAACCTGACGGGGGTGTGGTTGTGCTGCCGAGAGGCGGCGAGGGTGATGAAGCCGGCCGAAAGCGGGTCCGTGATCAACGTCAGCTCGACATTGGGCGCGGTGGGACTCGAGCAGCGCTCGGCCTACAGTTCGTCCAAGTCGGGCGTGATCGGAATGACGCGCACCTTGGCGAAGGAATGGGCGCAGTCAGGGGTGCGTTGCAACGCACTCTGTCCGGGACCTTTTCTGACGGAGATGAACGTACCGATCGCCAACGATCCGGCGATGATCGAGCCGATCATGAGTCGAGTGCCCATGCATCGTTGGGCAGAGCTGGACGAGATCAAGGGAGCGGGCCTGTTCCTGGCGAGTGATGCTTCGAGCTACGTCACAGGATCGGAGCTCTACGTGGATGGTGGATGGACCTGTTAAAGGCACGAAGTTGAGACACGGCTGATGATGGAACTGACGGAGCCTTATCCGCTGGCTCTCGATGTGCAAAGCTAGATCGATGTGGTCTACGCGATGGCCGGAGACCACGAGTTAAAACTGGATCTCTACTGGCATCCGACAGTGAAGGAGGCCGAGCCTCTGATCGTGTGGATTCACGGGGGTGCGTGGCGAGGGGGCGATAAAGCGGAGCCGTTGGCGGCGCTTCGGATGCTGAGGCTAGGGTATGCGGTTGCGAGTATCAACTACCGACTCAGCAGCGAGGCGACCTTTCCAGCCCAGATCTACGACTGCAAGGCAGCGATCCGCTGGCTGAGGTCCAGATCGTCTGACTACCGTCTGGATCCGGAACGGTTCGGGGTCTGGGGACCCTCGGCGGGCGGTCATCTGGCTGCTCTGCTGGCGACTGCCGGGAATGTAGATGAGCTCGAGGTGACCTGGGCGTGACGGGTGTTTCGAGTCGAGTGCAAGCCGTTTGTGATTGGTTCGGCCCGACCTACTTTCTGACGATGAACGAAACGCCCGGAAAAATCGATCACGATGCGCCGGATTCCCCTGAAGTGAAATTGATCGGGGCACCCGTTCAGGAGCGACCCGACCTGGCGCGGCGGGCCAACCCGATCGCGTTTGTTACTCGAGACACACCGCCGTTCCTGATTCTGCACGGCGCGAAAGACCGCGAGGTTCTCCCTAACCAGAGTGAGGCGCTCCATCGGGCGCTTCAGGATCAGGGAGTTCCATCTACGCTTGTCGTGTTGGAGGATCAGGGGCACGGGTTCGACAAAGCGATCGACATCCACAAGCATTCCTACCGGTTCTTCGATCAACACCTCAAGGGGAGAGAGCCCGGATGGGTTGCACAGTCGAAAAATCCGAGGCCGTGGACGCCGGCGCTCGACCCGGATCCCCGTGGCGTCCACTCCCGGATGTTCAAGCCGACACACCTGGGTGAGTACTACGCCTTTACGGTTTGCCTGCCGGGGAGCTATCATGCATCTGTCGATCCGCACCCTGTGGTCTACTATCTCCACGGCAGAAACGGCCGACCCCATCGTGTGGAACCGTTTGCCACACGCGCCCTGGATGCGATGAAGAGTGGGCGCTGTCCGGAAATGGTGATTGTAGGTGTGAACGGTCTATCGTCGAGCATGTATTGTGATTCGAAGGATGGGGTGCATCCCGTCGAAGCCGTCTTCATCAATGACGTCATTCCTTGCGTCGAATCGATTTTCCGAGTGGCTACTTCACCGGAGGGGCGAGCGATTGGCGGGTTTTCGATGGGCGGGTTCGGGGCTGCTCATCTTGGCTTTAGGTATCCCCATCTGTTCCGTGGGATTTCTATCCTGGGAGCGGCGCTGCATCGGCCCGAATTCTTCCGTCAGGACCGGCCGGAGATCTTCGAGCAAACGTTTGGGAACGACATGGACTACTGCCGGCAGGAATCGCCCTGGTTGCTGGCAAGAGAGCGAGCGGATGAACTCCGACGGGCAGTGATTCGGCTGCACGCGGGGGAAAACGACCACCAACTTAGCGCAAAGAACGTGGATTTTCACGAGTTGCTCGACAGCCTTGGGCTTTCGCACACTTTCTCGGTCGTTCCTGACGCTGGCCATAGCAGCACTGAATTGCTGGACCATCTGGAAGATCCGTGGTCGTTCTACCGTGAGGTTTTTGGGAAATCCTGAAGGGAAACTACGATAAGGAGCAGGCCGTGTGTGCGCTCGAGCTATTGGAGATTCAACCTTGGGCCCCCGATCCCGGAGCGGCTCCTCTCACGGAGTGCGC
>CEVA01039303.1_pt1 | contig 20631 bp, 18 predicted proteins | sample 361521 | NCBI WGS metagenome assembly CEVA01 (sample SAMEA2622823, study PRJEB7988) | marine metagenome | isolation source: saline water (ENVO:00002010), including
TCTATCCTGATCCCCGTGATAAATTCTCATCGGAACACCCGCTAGTCTGTTCGCATCCTCAGGAGTCCAACCCCCACAAACAGGTGCGGCTGCCGCCCAAAAATTCGGCCTGGCTGCAACTGCACTGAAAGTTCCAAAACCGCCCATGGAGAGTCCGGTGACATAAAGCCTTCTTGGGTCGATTGAATAACTCTCAACTGTTTCATCGATCAATTCGTATAAGGTGTCCTGGATACTGGGCCGCACTTGTGGTCGAGTTTCCATCCAGTCGCCCTGCCCCCAAGTGTTGGGTCCGGGACACTGGGGCACTAAATAGAAAGCATTGTATTTCCCATACACCTCATCAGAAGCAAGCTGTGCGGGAATACTGGAATCGGTCAGGTTGCGTATATTAGCGGGACCGCGACCACCACTTCCGTGAAGAAAAACCACTAGTGGATAGTCTTTTCTCGGGTTGTAATCGCGAGGCTTCAATAATTGGTAACGTAACGTCTGTCCAGAAGTTCCTTCGAATCTGGCCGGCTCAAATGCCTTAAATTTTTCGCGCTTCCCCTCCCATAAAAGTTTATCTAAGAAAAGTTCCTCGATGCTTTCATAACGCGTGTTGATACCCGGGTATTTTAAGGTCACCTCGACCCCTGCGCGGCGCAGTTTTTCCTCCATGGCGATCCCAAAGTTGACGTGGTGAATCTTCCAGCCCTCCGCTCGATGGGCATCCTCCGGGATCTGGTCATCGGGCTTCATGTTGTATATCATGAAGGTGGGTGGATCGTCAGAGCTGATGTGATTGATGATCGAAATCTCTTTAATCAATGCAAGCCGAGTGATACCTGATAAGCTGGAATCCTCATCTGGTTGTCGGTGCCAATCGTCGTAACCGGGGATATTGTCAACCCACCAGTCCAAATCCATGGTGGACTGGCAGTTCAGAGGCGCCACGGCAGCGAGTCGGGAAGATTCCCGTGCAATGGGATCCTCACTGTCCGGATTCGCAAAGTCGTCATGCCAAGCCAAATAAGCGACAAGCTGGGCGCCAGCCGAACTGCCAAAGGCCCCAATCTTGTTTTTATTGATCTTCCAATCGAGTGCTTTGGAACGGAGAAACTGAATTGCGCGGACGGCATCCTCGTGTGCCGCTGGAAATGGGGCATCTCCAAGTAAACGATATTCAACCGAGGCCATGTGAATACCCTTTTCTGTCAAATATTTCACACGGGCGGCGCCAACAGAATCTTTCGAACCGCCCCTAAATCCACCTCCATGAATATACACGACCATAGGGCCTCGATTCCCGATTTCAGCCTGCCAAAAATCAATCACCTGTTGAGGGTGATCTCCATAAGGCACATTCGCATAGGTCGGTTCGGGCAAAGGAGCTCGCTGTCTCTGAGCCTGGATTGAAAGAGCAAACAAAAACAGAACTAAAACAGTGCGGCGCCCTAACCTGAAAGAAACATTTGAGGAAATCATACAATTCAATTTAAGAACCCCGACCTAAGGCGGAAGCAAATTTTTCAGGAGTCCCCTCCCACGCAAAGCGCAATGCTTTGACAGAAAACAAGCATAGGAGTTTAGTTTTAGATTCTCAAACCTCAAAACTCCGCAATGAACAGAAGGCATTTCCTAAAATCTGGGAGCTTGGCAGCATTAGCCGCCACCGCATATTCCCAGGCGCCGCTAATGGCAGCTCTACCATCCATGGAGCCAATCAAGATAACAGACATCAAGGTTATAACTACCTCACCGGAACGTGCGCACCTCGTTGTGGTAAAAGTGGAAACCAGCGAACCCGGATTGTATGGATGGGGCTGCGCAACATTCACCCAGCGGGCCTTGACGGTGGTGACAGCTGTTGAAGAATACTTGAAACCTTTCCTTATCGGAAAGAATCCGGACAACATCGAAGGGCTCTATCAGTCCATGTACGTAAGCAGCTACTGGCGAAACGGTCCAGTGCTCAACAACGCTATCAGTGGCGTAGAAATGGCTCTCTGGGACATTAAGGGAAAACGCGCCGGCATGCCGGTTTATCAATTGCTGGGAGGCAAAGCTCGGTTCGCAGCTGATTTGTACGCACATGCCAGTGGTAGCACCTTTGAGCAAGTTGAAGACAGCATTCGAAGCTGGATGGAAAAAGGATACCGTCACATCCGGGCCCAGTTTATGTCTCGCCGTGGTGGCTCGTACGGATCCGGTGGATTTGATCCTAATAAACATCCGAACCTTCCCCCGGAAACCAGGCTATTCGAGCCCGACAAATACGTCAGAACCATTCCAAAGATGTTCAAACACTTACGGGACAAGTTGGGATTTGGCATCCACTTGTTGCACGATACCCACGAGCGCATCAACAACGCCCAAGCCCTCTATCTTGGCAAAGCACTGGAACCCTATGAGCTCTTTTTCTGGGAAGATCCATTGCCACCTGAAGAGGTAAATTTTTTCAAACAACTGCGCTCACATACAACTACGCCCATCGCCATGGGTGAATTGTTTAACAATCCAAACGAATGGATCGATATCGTGCAGAACCAATACATTGATTTTATTCGCGTGCATCTCTCTCAGATCGGAGGGCTAGGACCCGGGCGGAAGCTTGCGGCTTTCTGTGAACCTTATGGAGTTCGTACTGCGTGGCACGGACCCGGAGATAACTCACCAATAGGACACGCTGCGGGTATCGCTCTCGACTTGGCTTGCCAGAATTTTGGTATCCAAGAGCAACACATATTTAACGAGCCGGCCCAGGAAGTATTTGAAGGCTGCCTGAAAATTGAGAACGGCTACTGCTATGCCAATGAAGCGCCAGGCTGGGGAATTGAAGTCAACGAGGAGAAAGCCAAAAAATACCCCTGGGACCGTGAAACACCTTTCGACTACCATTGGGGAGAAACCCGCAAACCAGATGGCAGTATCATTAAACCCTGAAATCACTTGGCTATCTAATCGGTATCAGCAGAAAAACTCACATCAAACCCACATCGGCATTTCCATTTGAGTATTTAAACAAAGGAAACACACCGAAGTTCGAGGGCATTGAAGCCTTTAGAATAGAATGCCATCTGTCCAAAACGCCCTTTTGTCTCTTCGTCACGTCGTACGAACCGCACGCTCCTTGGGATAAAGGAGATGCCTGCCGCTATCCTCCCGAAAAGGTTACCTTGCCGTTTACCTGGGTAGATCTGAGTAAATACTCCAGAAAGCAGGGATGCCATGTCCCACTACCTTGCAGAAGCTACCCACTTTGATGGACAAGTTGGCCAGGCACTGGCGCTTATTGATCAATTCAATCAAGCCAACAACTCACTTTCTATCGCCACTACCGAACAAGGTTCCAGTTTTCCATTTGCCAAATGGACATGATGGGACGCCGGCCTGCAAACCGGGTTGATTGCCCGATGGCCAAAAGATTTAAGTACATCTAGAATTTTACTCCGGAGATTACATACGAAAATGTAGTAACAATTACTGAGGCTACCCGCTGGGATGAAAGTACGGTCTTCAATTCCTGGAAGCGCAAAGCCGAGATCAATCCCGATGCGGCAGAAAAAGTTCGGCGTTACCATTTCAGGGAATGCGAAGAGGTGTACGCCATTAAACGTGATCCCAAAGAATGGAGGAGATTAGTCTACATTCCAGAATACGCCTGCATTAAATCAGAGATACGCCACAAGCTAATTGAATGGATGGAATCGACGGGGAACAAAGGCCAACAATCCGAACTTGAATCGGACTTGCACAGCAGAAGACGATTGAGGGGGAATAATTCCGACTGAAGCGTCAGCCCTCTACTCAATCACATCCAGGACTTCGATTTCAAAAACGAGGGTCGAATCAGGAGGAATGGTTTCACCAGAGCCTTTTTTACCGTATCCGAGATAAGAAGGAATGTATAGCCGCGCTTTGCCGCCCATACGAATATGTTGCAATCCTTCTGAAAACCCGGGTACAAGACCGGCTACCTGAAAGGTCCCCGGCCGGCCACGCTTATAAGAACTGTCAAAAACTAAACCGGTAGTAAGCCAGCCTTGGTAATCAATGATTACGGTATCGGTAAACTTGGGCATTCTCCCATAGCCGTCGGATAGAATTTCCACCTGTAACCCGCTTTCCAATAATTTCACCCCGTCCCGTTTTCCGTTTTCAATTAGAAAAGGATCTGTGATCTTGGGTGGCTTTTCGACGGGCCTACGTACGTCAGGATCATATTTAAAATCGATCGGCGCGGCCAAAGTTAAGGCTGGGATAAGTGCGATCAGTACCAAAGCAATCCTCACCATAGCCTTTTCAGCACAAAGAATTTTTCTAGCTGGTTCAATCACAAAACGTGCAATCCATAGAACAACCTCAGACGCGATTAAGGTAAGGCCGCCCATTTTCAACCACAAAACTAGCCCGGGTTTTCAGAGGCGCGCCGGGGCGGGTTACGAATGGCAAGGTCTCGTAATCCGTACGCCATTCCTTCTGGGTAACCGTGCAGGATACATAACCTCGCTCAGCATTATGGTATTTAAGAAAGGGATTTTCGGAGTAAATTGTGTCCAGATTGTCAGGCTCATCAACTCCATCCCCACTCGAACTGATGGAAGTGCCCACAAACTCTGTGCCCACACTTTCTGAATCCAGTTGATCGAAATCGCGTATCAGCTCATTGGCGTAATTCTTGTGGATGTCCCCCGTCAAAACGACCGGGTTTTGTATCTGAGCATCATGAAGAAAATTTAGAAACTGACGGCGCTCCATTTCGTAAGCACCCCACTTATCCATACTGTGGATGGCACCTTCACCTGGTTGGTGGTCCAAGTGGGCCATCATCACCTGCTGAGCCAGTACATTCCAATGAGCGCTTGAATGCTCCAGACCGTTCATCAACCAACCTCGTTGGTGAGTGCCTAAAATGGTTGTATTCGGATCATACATACCAGAACAGGGTGGTTTGCTCCCATCGCCGCAAGGTTGATCCGAACGGTATTGGCGAGTACCTAAAACAAACAAATCGGCAAGATTGCCAAAAGGCACACGGCGATATAGCGGCATGTCAGGACCGCGCGGTAGCTGAGCCTTTCTCAAAGGCATGTGTTCGTAGTAGGCCTTGTAGGCATTAGCACGTCTTTGCAAAAGCTCAGCACTGCTTACATCTGGTTTTTCGGAGATGTCATCTGCATAGTTGTTATCCACTTCATGGTCGTCCCAGGTCACCAGCCAAGGCGCTGAAGCATGGGCATCCTGTAAATCCTTGTCAGTCCGATACTGGGCATATCGATTGCGATACTCATCAACGGTATAAATTTCACCACCCTTGTGCTTGCGGATGCCCCCATCTTGTCCTCGTCCTTCATAGATGTAATCACCGAGATGGATTATGAGGTCGAAATCCTCCTTAGCCATATGCTCAAAGGCGGTATAGTAGCCGTTTTCCCAATGCTGGCAGGAGGCAAAAGCAAATCGCAGGTTGCCGAGATTAGCGTCTGCTATAGGGGCAGTCCGAGTTCGGCCGATGAGACTGGTGTCGTTGCCGACCTTAAACTGGTAGTAATACCACCGGCCAGGTCTTAACCCTTGCACCTCAACATGCACGCTGTGTCCCCAATCGGGTAAAGCAACCGTGGCACCCTTCTGCGCGACCTTGCGAAATCGTTCGTCCTCAGACACCTGCCAGGAAACTTCGACTGCCTCCACAGGCATGCCACCACCTTCCAGAGGGCTCGGTGCCAACCGGGTCCAAATTACCACCCCATCTGAGGAAGGTTCACCTGAGGCAACTCCCAGTGTAAACGGATAGCCGGATAATCGGGGATTCCGTGCTACCGGCTGCACAGTCATGTTTGACCAGGCCGCAGCGGCAGCCAGGGATCCCGTGAGCCGTAAAAACCTACGGCGGTTGATTGAGTGGGAATCAGGCAAAGTATAATAGGGTATGGACATGGATAAAATGTTAGCGACCAATTTAAAGAAGCAAATACCTAAAGCGTAAAGATCATGTAGCGATTGCATGAACAAAGCTTATCTTGGACTTGTCATTGCCCAAAATAATCCACCCACTTACACCTTATGAGTTCGCACCCAATCCCACAAAAATTTCTCATTCTCATTTCTGTGCTTTCCTGGAGCATTTATGCTCAGGGGGACAATCATGAGGCAGAAGGCGACCCGGCTTATATCTGGGACCTCACAGAACTCTATCCGAATGACGATGCCTGGAATGAAGCCCGGGAAGGCGTGCTAGGTGAGCTCGATGATTTGAAAAATCGCAAGGGCACTTTAGGAATAAGCGCGACCAGGTTTTATGAAACATTAAAATTGGTATCCGACCTTACCCGAACCTCAGGTCGTATCTATGCCTACGCCAGTCTGCGTGCCGATGAAGATTTGCGGATTGCGGCCAACCAGGAAAAAAGACAATTGGCGCTACAGATGTATAGTCAGCTGACCGAGGCAGCTTCCTGGATTGACCCGGAGATCCTGCAAATCGGGAAGGACAAGGTGGAATCCTTTGAGAAGAAGGAGTCCCGACTCACGCCCTTCGCCCACCAGCTGGACAACGTTTTGCGAAACGCACTCTACATTCTGGACGACGAAGCGGAGCAAATTCTCGCTGCGGCCCAACAGCCTTTGCAAGCCGGTTACAACATTTACGGTTTACTCGCCAACGCAGAAATTCCCTGGGAGGAAATCGAGCTTTCCACCGGAGAAAAAGTCACCATCAATTCCCAAGGCTACTCTACGCATCGCCAAAGCGAAAGCCGGGAGGACCGAAAATTGGTTTTCGACACTTATTGGGGAAAATGGGGCGGGTATGAAAACACGATCGGCATGACCTTGAGTTCCCACATTCAAGGAGAAGTCTTTTTAGCCAAGGCCCGCAATTATTCCAGCGTGTTACAGCGCGAGTTGTTTAGCGACAATTTGCCAGAAGCGGTCTATCGCACGTTGGTAAAACAGGTCAATGAGGCCCTGCCAACCCTTCACCGGTATTTCAAATTAAGGGAACGCATGCTGGGAATCGATCAGATCCATTATTACGACATCTACCCTCCCCTGGTATCTCTGAATGACGAATTCGATCTGGAGAATGCCAAGGAACTGACCTTGTCGGCCATGTCCATTTTTGGGGATGAGTGGATCAGCATGCAAAGGCACGCCATGGATCAGCGGTGGATGCACGTTTTTCCGCAACCGGGGAAACGATCCGGAGCCTACCAGAGCCGTTCGGCATTCGATGTTCATCCGTATCTACTGCTTAATTTTAATGGTACTTTCGACGCCGTTTCCACATTCGCCCATGAGTGGGGGCACGCCATGCACACCCTCTACGCTCAAAAAGCCCAGCCCTACGAAACAGCAGGTTATGCCACCTTTATCGCGGAGATTCCTTCCACCTCCCTGGAACTACTGCTGGAGCAAGATATGATTCGCAAGGCCAGCAACGCTGACGAAAGACTGTCCTATTTAGGCAACGGACTGGAGCGCATGCGCGGCACTTTCTTCAGGCAGACGTTGTTCGCCGAATTTGAGCTGTCCCTCTACGAAGCGATCGAACGCGGCGAAGCATTGTCCGGTGAGAAGATCACCTCCATGTATGCGGAAATTGTTCGTCGCTACCACGGCCACAACGACGGTGTTGTCATCATTGATGACGCCTACACACGTGAATGGATGTTCATTCCCCACTTCTATTACAACATGTATGTCTTTCAATACGCCACCTCAATGACAGCAGGGGCTGCACTTTATAACAACATGCTTAAAGAGGGCCAACCCGCGGTTGACCGTTTCATTCAACTTCTGCGCGACGGCGATTCAGACTACCCTTTCGAGTTACTGAAGAAGGCCGGTGTCGACCTTTCAACACCAGAACCTTACCAGGCCGTCATCGAACGCATGAATGCCACCATGGATGAAATTGAGGTGATCCTGGATAAAGGATAGGGCTTACTAACTTCCCCGATCTACACCCAGGTCATCTAGCTGAGCCAAATTTTTATCTACGACTTGTTTCCAAATGCATTCGTGATGACAGAAGAGGATAGGGTGGCGCTATAGGGCATGGTTTATTTCCACATCGTTGTTCTGCTGATACTCTCCGCCTTAATATATTTTTCCGGAGGCAGATCCACCCCTGAACATTAGAGTCTACTCGCTGCGCAAGGCCGATGCTGGCCGAAGGCGGGAGGCCCGAAAAGCGGGAATGAGGCCAGCCAAAGTACTGACCAAAACAGCTGCAATGACTATGATAACGAAATCATTCTTCTGATAATCGGCCGGGAGGTGCGTAAATTGATAAAAACGAATCAGGGTCTCCTCCTTGTTGAAAATACCTGCGACGAATTTCACGATCTCATTGCGGTTGGCGATCGCCACCAAGGCCAGGAAGATGCCGATTAGCGTTCCGGCGATGCCGATAATAAATCCCTGCAACGTGAAGCAGGCTACCAGGCCACGTGGAGTCGCTCCCATAGCTCCAAGTAGGCCGATCTCCTTGGTCTTTCGAACCACCGTTATGAGGAGAGTGCTGGTAATCGCGAAAGCCGAAACGAGTACCACAAACAAAAGCAGGAAAAACATAACTGACTTTTCCAGCTGTAAAATAAATAGAAAATCGCGATTCATATCTAACCATGAGAAGGCCCGTAGACCCAAGGGTAAGTCGTCATGTGAAGAAAGAATTTGATTAATCTCGTAGGTTATGAGATCCACCTCCTCTTCCCAACCCGGCTCTAGCCGGACGGTCACGCCGTGAATGCCATCTTCCAGACCGTAAAATTCCTGCATGAGCGGCAATGTGCAAATGAGAGTGTTACTGTCGACCACCGTCCATCCAGTTTCAAAGACACCGGCCACGCGAAGCTCACGCGGTAACATGACCTCGTCCTTTTTCAGTTTGTCAATGACCAAGAGAGAGAGAGCCTCTATAACGTCACCTCGAAAGGCACCGATCTTTCGGGCCAATCCTGAACTTAGGAGGACCGAATCGTTATCGAGGCCATCCACGGTCCCAGCGGTCATGAATTTATCGAAGGGGGTAAGCTCCACCTCCAGTTCCACATCGATACCCCGAACCTGCGGAAATATAGGGACATTGTTGTTTTGTAACATGACAAAACCATAAGCAAAAGGAGCCACGGCATCGACAACCCGCTTCTCCCGAAATAGAGTACCTCGGATGGTCTCCAAAAGCTTCTGGTAATCATATATGACTGAGCTTGACTCGACCCGGATGTCACCCGAAGTCTCGACAATTTTTTCACGGATTTCCTTCTGAAATCCGTTCATCACACTGAGTACTACAACCAACAAACACACCCCCAAGCTGACTCCCACAACCGACAGCACCAAGAAAAAGGATACCTTCCGTCCAGCAGGGAACAGTTGTTTAAAAGCTAAGTATAGGTACCAGGGCATCTCTTAGAAAGTAAAATGTAGGAGGCAGAATGCTAGCACGAAATCGTGTGTATAGGACCCTCGCCAAATGATCTTAATCCCAATCCAAATCAAAATCGCGTAACCTCTAGCCCGTTACTCCTCTTTAGGCCTATCTTCAGTCTCTTCTTTTTTCTCCGGTCGGAGGGCCGGGAAAAGAATAGTGTCGCGGATGTTGGCGGCTCCAGTAAGCAGAATGATGAGGCGGTCAATTCCGATACCCATACCACCGGCTGGAGGCATGCCCTGCTCCATGGCAGCCAAAAACTCATGATCGAGGTTCTGGGTCTCTTCTCCAACCTGGGCTTCAAACATCTCCTTCTGGGCAAAGGGATCGTTCTGTTCCGAATAGGCAGGTGCGATTTCCTGACCGTTGATGCACAATTCAAACACATCCAGCACGCCGGGATCCTCCTCGTTTAACTTCGCCAATGGGCAAAGTTCCTTGAGCACATGAGTGACAAAGGTGGGCTGAATCAGGTTTGGCTCTACCAATTTCTCAAACACATTGTTGGTCACCTCATAATCCTCGAGTTCGGGATTAACCTGGATTCCCAACTTTTCGGTGGCAGCCAACTTCTCCTCTTTGGATCGCGAAAACCAATCGGGATCCTCAGTGGCTTCGATGATAAGCTGCTTGTAGGAAACCTCACGCCACTGATCACCGAGCTCGATCTCCTCGCCCTCGGAGTTGGTGATGGCAGTCGTGCCCAAAACATCCTTACAAATGGTCTGAACCATCGAATGGATCAATTCCATCATGCCACGGTGGTCCGTGTAGGCTTGATACAATTCGAGCATGGTAAACTCGGGATTATGCCGTCGCGAAAGGCCTTCGTTTCGAAATACCCGACCGATCTCAAAGACCCGGTCGAATCCTCCGACCAGCAATCGCTTCAGATGAAGCTCCAAAGCAATGCGTAAATAAAAATCGCAATCCAGGGCATTGAAGTGAGTAACAAACGGCCGAGCAGCTGCACCCCCCACAATGTGATGCAGGGTGGAAGTTTCCACTTCCATAAAATCACGCTCTTCCAGAAAACGCCGGATGCAGGAGATAATAGCGCTGCGCTTTTTGAAGCGTTCACGGCTCTCCTCATTGACAATGAGGTCCAAATGACGGTTGCGGTAGATAGTATCCGCATCGGACAAGCCGTGCCACTTTTCCGGAAGCGGCCGCATAGACTTGGAGACGATGGCGTACTTGAGCGCGCGGACAGTCACCTCACCCGTCTTGGTTACAAAGAGTGGTCCGGAAACGCCGATGATATCGCCAATATCATGCTTTCGAAGCTTAAAATAAGCTTCCTCCCCAAGCTCTTCGCGCTTGGCGTAAATCTGGATCTTCCCGTCGCGATCCTGGATTTTAGCAAACATGGCCTTGCCCATCACATTCATGTTGGTGATGCGTCCCGCCAAAGAGACTTCAATCTCGTTGTCCTTCTCCGGTTTATACAACGCCTTAGCGGTGGCAGAGGTGTGGGTTTGGTTCCAGTTGGCCCGGAACGGATCCACTCCCTCACTTCGCAACTTCTCAAGCTTACCCAAACGAACGGAAAACAGGTCGTGGCTATTGTCAGGATTCTTGCTCATGGTGCTGATAAAAACCGCGCAACGATGAACAGAGCACTTTGAAAGCGCAATGGAAAATCCCAGGCGAAAATCAGAGCATTATAAGGAGTCTCTAAAAGCAAAAAATCCGCCTGCAGTTTGGCAGTAATAAGGGCCGATGGGCTCACCGGGGTGGTGTGGAAGATTTACTTTAGGCCGGCAAAGGAGAGATCTCTTTTTCCCCGCTATGGATATCGTCATAAAAGGCCGCGAGACTGGTGTAAAAATACGGCAGGACCCACAACATACCGATAAAAAACGTGAAGACGGTGAGCAAAGACCAGCCAACGAAAACAAGAAACATCATGAATAATTTGCCTTTGTTTCCCATCAACAAGGAAGGACTTTTCTTGATAGCATGGATGGCACCATTCTCCGGCTCATCGACACCAATGAAATAAGCCATGGAAAACAACAAATACAAAAACATGCCTATAATTACGTAAGACACAACCATGAGACCGATCCCAATCCAAAATACAGGATTATCTTCAGGAGAACCTCCGCCACTCTGGGCGATTCCAATACCCATCACAATACCACCCGGGATTGCGGATATGATCATGGCCCCAAGCATTATCAACAACATCACTATATAGATTCCTAAACCCAACCCGTAATTTGAAAATCCACCGAACAAGTGAGAGAAATCAGGACCGGCAGCCCGGTGCACACGAAGGAAGTATTCGTGTAATCCAAGCATCAAAGGTCCCGTGATTATGATGGCGATAAATATCCCCAAAATCGGTATAAATCCGCCAACTTGTTGAAGAACGAACCACACCAATACGACCCCGATAGCTGGGGCCCATTGACCGGCCAAGGCTTTGCGAGCATTCGCGCGCAATTCAGTATTAGAAGTTCTGCCCCCTGTTCCGGCGGCAGAAGCCATGGACGCTGCCTCAGTCTCAGCACTCGCAGCGCCGAGATCGGGTTCGATTTCGGGCGGAAATTGTGTGGGCTCACTGCCAAACACAGAGCAGTAGCTTTGCCAATCGGACATGCCTTCCTGCCAAACTAAGGCATCATCTTGTAAAGCGCCACTACTTTTAAGTTGATGGAGCTCTTCTTCGGATAAGGGCCCTACCTGTTGGTCGTTATCAAAGTAATACCAATTCATTTCTATAGAATCTGACTCAGCGAGTTCTGGGAGCTTGACCCGTACAAGTGCCCCAAATTGAGTTTTCATCGAGGCGCCAATTACGGGTTGGTTGAATTGACAAAACACTGCGCACGAAACCTGGATAGCGCAATGGTAAAGGAGGCATTTTTAAAGTGAAGCAGAGGGCTCTACATTCGCTAAAAATACATGGAAAAACCTAGAAACGTACTGGTGGAGGTACCCAATTAATCCCGGAAATGCCCAAAAAGACTTGTGCACGGCTTTTTTGATCCCTTTCTTAGGCTGTTCCGTTTCCCAGCCATCCGGAAAATCAGTCCGTATTTTTCCCATTCTAAGAGAGTTCCATGTACCGCATTGTCATTTTTTCCCTGTTGTTCGGCATCTGGGTCGTATTTTCAGGACTCATTGACATATTCCACCTGACCCTGGGATTCATTGCCTGCCTGTTCATTACTCTCATCTCCTCAGACTTCTATTTTACGAACCGATCAAAAGGCCTAGGCAACCGGCTTACAGAAATTGCGAAGATTCCCGGATATCTGCTCTGGTTGTTATGGGAAATCATTCTTTCCAACATCCATATCCTGAAATTGGCCTTAACCCCCGGTGACATCAAAGGACTGGATCCTTCGCTAATAAGAGTTAAGACCGATTTGAAAACCGATTACGGCAAATATATCCTGGCCAACTCTATCACCCTGACCCCCGGCACCATCACCATCGATATCGATGGTGATGAACTACTCATACACTCGATTTCCAGACACACCAAGATGGGCGTCGAGGAGGAGATCATGGAGCAAAAGGTCTCAAATGTATTTGAAAGAGAGGATAGCTAGGTTATGGAGAACTTTTTTGTTTTTGCAGGCGTAGCTATTCTTGCATTGATGATTCCGATAATCTACCGAATCTTAGTCGGTCCAACCGCGATTGATCGAATCGTAGCGGTGAATGTGATCGGCACAAAAACCACAGTTCTGCTCATTGTCATAGGGATGCTCTATGAAAGGGTCGGAATGTTTGTCGACTTTGCTCTGACCTATGCACTCCTCAACTTTGTCGGTTCATTAGCGGCAGCCAAATTCTTTGACCGGGTCAATCCAGCGAAGTCCTTTTCAACCATGAAAGCGGAGGAGCCCCAGGAATGATCATCAACACCATCTGTATTTTTCTGGTCAGCTGCGGACTCATTTTCTTCATCGGTGGTGCGGTAGGGATTATCCGCTTCCCGGATTTCTATACGCGCATGCATGCAGCCGGTAAAGGGGATACGTGCTCAATGATTTTAATCCTTACCGGACTATCGCTGTATATACTCCATGAGCCGACAACAGCCAACTTCTTAGTGGTGGGGAAAATCCTCTTTATCGCCCTTTTTATCATGTCCACCAGCCCGACCAGCACGCATGCACTTATCAAGGCCGGTTTCGAAGAGGGTATTAAAATGTGGAAACGCGAGGATGAAAAGGAGGGCCAGGAATGACTTGGATATTCGACTTAATCCTCCTAGTGTTCATGGTAATTACCGCCCTGATTTCGCTACATGTAAAAGACTTGCTCAGTGCGGCCATGATTTTCGGAGTCTACAGTTTTCTGATGTGCTTGCTCTGGGCCGGAATGGGAGCCGTTGATGTGGCCTTTACCGAAGCCGCGGTCGGAGCCGGGGTGAGTGCCGTATTCCTGATTTCAACAGTATTGCGAACGTCGAGGAGGTCATCAGATTGAAAATAATCGGCTTCATCACGGTAATTATTACTGCGCTCTTGTTACTCCAAGCAGAGCGGGACTTTCCTAATTGGGGAGATCCCGAATCTCCGGCCAGTAGCTACCGGCTTTCGCAGCATTATATCACGGAGACCTATCATGAGACGGTGGTTCCCAACATGGTCACAGCGGTTCTGGCCGACTATCGTGGTTATGACACCTTGTTTGAAACTGTGGTAATCTTCACCGCCGGTATCGCAATCATCGGCATTTTACGGGTTTTTGGAGGCAACCAAGCGGAACACAAGGAACCACAACTCACCAAACAAAAACCGGACCTGATCCTGCAAACCACTTGCCGACTGCTTTTGCCGATCATCCAATTATTTGCCCTCTACGTCGTAGCACATGGACATCACAGTCCCGGTGGAGGATTCCAAGGTGGTGTGATTTTTGGAGCTAGTTTTATTCTTCTGGCTCTCTGCCATGACCTGAAGTACGCACAGAAGTGGGTACCCGAAAGACGGATACTCAACCTGGCAGGATTCGGAGTGCTTCTCTACGCCGGGTTCGGAGTAGCAGCCCTCATGTTTGGCGAAAACTTTTTGGATTACGGCATACTAACCCATTTACTCCCGGGAAGTATCGAAAAAGCGCGATCTCACAGCATGCTGGGTGTAGAGATTGGGGTCGGATTTACCGTAACGGCTATTATGTTTTCAATTTACTCGCTGCTCTCTTCTAACGGCAAAATGAAGGAGGGGATCTAACCAACGAATCTCAACAAAGGCCTCCAAAAATATTTATATATTAAATCAAAATATAGTGTCTTTCTTCCAAAACATAGCTCCAAAAACTTCGATTTGGATGCCTTTTTCTGCCTACGTCAAATGCTACGGCTCGACGCAGCAGGCTGAATGGCCAATTAGATTTCGATTGTACGGTCGCGCGCTTTGCCATGGCGTAGCATTTTGCGTAGGCAGGGCCTCGCCTTTCAATCGTCAACCTCAACATTGGTCCGATGGGCCTACCGCTCGGTCATGCCATCACTTCGTTCTTCGGAACAACTCCGTGAGATTCGCTGGTTAGTCTATGGAATTCCTACAACACATAGCCGACAGCTTCAATTACTGGATATTCATCATCCTGATGATGATCGGGCTATACGCCATGGTGGCGAAGAACAACCTGGTGAAAAAGCTGATTGGAATGTCTATCTTCCAGACTGCGATCATTCTTTTTTACGTATCCATTGGCTACAAGGAGAACGCAACAATTCCTATCCTTTCGCATGCCCTGATTCATGAAGTACACCATGAGGAAGCCGGACATTACAAAGAAGCGGTCCAAGAAGCCCATCATGACGAGGGAAACGCTGCCGAAGCAGCTCATGCTGCAGCAGAATATGCCGCCGAAAAAGCCGGTAAATACCTGGAGCACAGTGATCACGCAATTCTGGATATCAATCCCGACGATTATGTAAATCCACTGGTCCACGTACTGATGCTGACCGCCATTGTGGTGGGTGTCGCGACCCTCGGAGTTGGCCTGGCCATTACCCAAAAACTCTATGGTGAATTCGGCACGGTAGAGGAAAGTGAAATCATAGAAGCGATTAAGTCCGAGAAATGACAGAACAGGCACCGGCACTCATTCTATTAATTCCATTCCTCACGTCGATACTCGTCGCCATGATAGGGATCGCCTATCGAGGTATCTGCTGGTACCTGGCTCTCATCAGTTTGGCTGGATCTGTTTGTGCGAGTTTCACAACGCTTATCCGAGTTCTCGACGAAGGCGTTATCCGCTACCATATGGGTGGCTGGGCACCTCCCTTTGGGATCGAGTTCCGAGTCGATGCATTGAATGCATTGGTATCGATTGCAGTATCCGTTGTCGCCTTCATTACGCTTGTTTATTCCAAGGAGCGGGTTGAAACAGAATCACCCAATAAAGTTTCTCAGTACTACACACTTTTTCTCTTACTGATAACCGGCTTGTTGGGAATAGTCCTGACCGGAGATGCCTTTAACCTTTACGTGCTGCTGGAAGTATCAGCCCTGACCAGTTATGCGCTGATAGCCATGGGGCCAAAGCGTGCCACCCTAGCTGCATTCAAGTACCTCATCATGGGCACCATAGGTGCTTCATTCTATTTACTCGGCGTTGGGTATCTGTATATCAAAACCGGTTCTCTGAACATGTTCGATATTCAGGAACAAATTGTAGCCAACGACCTGCAACAATCTCCGACCATACTAGTGGCCTTTATCCTAATCACGGTCGGATTGTGGATCAAGATGGCGTTCTTCCCGCTGCACGCATGGCTCCCCAATTCCTACGCTTTCGCACCAACAACGAGCAGCAGCATCATGGGACCACTGGTAACCAAGGTCATGATCTACGTGATGGTGCGCATGGTTCTTACAGTATTCGGCCCAGTCTACACATTTGAAGTACTCAACTGGAATGAAATCGTGGTGTGGTTGTCAGTGATCTCCATCCTGGCAAGTTCGATTGGAGCACTGGCGCAAACGGACCTGCGAAAAATGCTGACTTTTCTGATCATCGCGGAAGTAGGTTACATGGTCGGAGGAACCTGGCTGGCCAACGAGGCCGGGATGACGGGAACTATTTACCACATCATCAGCGATGCGTTTATGACGCTGTGCGTATTTCTGTTCGCGGGAATAATTTTTGCCAAAACCAACCGACGCGACATCAACGCGGTGGATGGCATGTTTAAAAAGATGCCTATGACAATGATTGGCTTTATCGTAGGAGCTTTTTCGTTGATTGGAATTCCACCCACAGCCGGATTTTTCAGCAAATGGTATCTTATTCAGGGAGGCATTGAATCTGGAAACTGGGAATATGTAGTGGCTCTCCTCATTTCGAGCCTGATTAATGCCGTCCTGTTTTTCCGTATCATTGAAATTGCATTTTTCGGCAGAAAGCCTGTCGAAGGACACGACCATCATCATGGAGACCTCCACAGCAAAATTTGCGAGGCACCTGCCTCGCAACTGATTTCACTATGGGGCACGGCAGCAATCCTGCTTTTGATAGGACTTTATAACAAAGATATAGCAGGAATCATCCAAGATTTCCTGTTACAATTCAACCTGGCAACTGGCGGCTAATATGACCGATACAATCATCAGCTTCACTCCGGTTCTTGCGGCACTCGTTTCGCTGATTGCGGTAATTCCGATTGCCCTGCTAAGGAAAAAACCAAACCTACGAGAAATCGCAACCTTCGCTGCTGGTATAGTGAAGTTTCTCCTGGTTCTCTCGATGCTGCCAGCGATTCTATCCGGATCGAAAATTGAATACACCCTCTGGCAAATCCTGCCCAACATGGCGATCGAATTTCGAGTTGATAGCATGGGAATGTTGTTCGGTCTGGTGGCTTCGTCCCTTTGGATTATCACATCGCTCTACTCGATCGGCTATATGCGGGGCCTCAAGGAACACTCGCAAACCCGGTTCTTCTCCTTTTTCGCAGTTTCGCTTTCCGCGACCATCGGCGTGGCCTTCTCGGCCAACCTGTTCACGCTTTATCTCTTTTACGAAATGCTGTCGTTGGCGACTTACCCGCTGGTGACCCACCACCAAGATAAAGAAGCCCGCACTGGTGGCCGTACTTACCTAACCTACCTGTTGACCACCTCAATCGGTTTTGTGCTACCAGCCTTGATATTTGTATACCTGAAAACAGGCAGCAGCATGGATTTCGTTCCTGGTGGATTCCTGGAAGGACATATCGGTGCTGAAGCTGCATTGCTTCTGTTGCTTCTGTTTACATTCGGATTCGCTAAGGCGGGCATCATGCCTTTCCACTCCTGGCTACCAGGAGCGATGGTAGCTCCTACACCAGTGAGTGCCCTGCTACACGCTGTTGCGGTCGTAAAAGTTGGGGTCTTTTGCATTCTGCGGGTCTACTCTGGAGTGTTTGGAATCGATTTTCTCTGTGATCTAAATTTAGGAACCATCATAACTTGGATCGCTGCGTTTACGATTGTTGTTTCGTCTTTGGTTGCGCTGTCACAAGACAACCTCAAACGGCGACTGGCCTTTTCAACCATCGGGCAACTTTCCTATATTGTATTGGGAATGGCACTGCTTACGCCCAAAGGCGTTTCCGGTGGCATAATGCACATTGCCATGCATGCATTCGGTAAAATCACCTTGTTTTTTTGCGCAGGTGCCATCTTCGAAGCTACCGGAAGGAAATACATCAGCCAGATGGTGGGAATCGGGAAGCAAATGCCCATCACCATGGCGGCATTTTTCATCGGTTCGTTGAGTGTCATCGGCATACCATTGGCCGGTGGTTTCTGGAGCAAATTTTACCTGCTTTTGGGAACGGTCGAAGACGGGCAATGGACCATGCTGATAGTCCTGCTTACGAGCTCTCTGCTGAATGCTGCCTACTTTTTTCCCATTTCATTTCGTGCGTTCTTCTGCAAACCCGAAGACTCCCAATTCGAAAACAAAGTAGACGAAGCCCACCCATGCGCGGTGATCGCACTGGCAACCACAGCCCTGATAACCGCCATTCTTTTTGTATATCCCGAACCATTCTTTTCGTTGGCCGAAGCAGCAGCCGCTAAATTTACCAATCCTTAATCCACCCAGACTATGGAAGAAGAACTCAAAGTACTCTCACACGAAGCCTGGCCCGGCTTTAAGAAAACTTTCATCATCGTGTTCACACTGATGGCGATCTACCTGATCCTTATCCTGCTCTTCGCCCCCGACGGCGGCGCTTCCAACCTGCACCATTAACAAGGGATAATTTGACATGAATGGCTCACACCATCCGATTTCTAAAACAGCTAAGGTGACGGTCCATTGCCTTTTCATCATTTGCGGAATTTTATTTATATTGGACTTACTCTTTTTCTCCGAGTTTTTCGACAAGCACGCATACTTCGAATGGGAAAATTGGCCCGGCTTCTACGCGGTATATGGATTTGTTGCCTGTGTTCTTCTCGTATTGGTTTCCAAATACATCTTGCGGCCCCTGGTAATGCGTGACGAGGACTACTATGACTAATATTCCTCCCCAGGTTTTGCTGCTCGTAGGAGCGCTCCTCATTCCCTTACTGAAAGGCAAGGCCAAGACTGCATACATGCTACTGCTACCGACAGTGGCCTTCTATGGTTACCTACAATTGGAAATTGGTACCTATTGGCAAGTTACCTTCATGGGCTTCGAACTCACTCTGGGCCGCATAGACAAGGTCAGTCTCATTTTTCTGAACATTTTCATAATCGTCACCTTCATTTCGGTTATTTACAACAGCCATGTAAAGGGAGCGATGGAGCACTTTGCGGGCTTCCTTTATGCCGGAAGCGCCATGGGAGTCATTCTGGCCGGCGACCTTATCACCTTTTTTGTATTCTGGGAATTGCTGACCGTTGGAGCCGCATTTCTCCTCCTCGTCCGCCGAACAAGCCAATCCCTTGGAGCTGCAGTTCGCTATGCCCTGGTCCATGTGTTTGGCGGTCTGATACTGCTGGCAGGAATCGTTCTGCACATTACTGAAACAGGCTCGACTGCCTTTACCGAAATCGGCCTGAACGGACTGGCCAACTACCTGATCTTTTTCGGATTCGGCATCAATTGCGCATGGCCTATCCTGCACTCCTGGCTGACGGATTGTTATCCGGAATCCACGGTGGGTGGCATCGTCTTCATGGCTACCTTCACCACCAAGGCAGCCATTTACGCCCTTATGCGGGGATTTCCGGCGGAACCTTCCTTGATCTGGATAGGAACTGGCATGGCCACCTTCCCCATCTTCTATGCGGTCATTGAAAACGACCTCCGCCGCGTACTGGCCTACAGCTTGATCAATCAGGTAGGATTCATGGTTGTCGGAATCGGAATCGGGACGGGGCTCTCCATGAACGGATCGGCGGCCCACGTTTATGCGGATATCCTTTTTAAAGGACTTCTCTTCATGTCAGTAGGCGCGGTCATGCACCAGACGGGGAAAGTCAAAGCCACTGAGCTAGGAGGATTGGCAAAGAGCATGCCCTTCACTTGTGTTTGTTGTATCGTCGGCGCGGCATCAATTTCCGCGTTCCCCCTGTTCAGTGGATTTGCCAGTAAGTCGATTATCATGACCGCAGCTGCGGAGGGACATCACACAATCGTTTGGTTGGCGCTGCTGTTTGCATCAGCCGGTGTCTTCCACCACGCAGGCATCAAAATCCCGTTCTTCGTTTTCTTTTCACACGACGGCGGCCACAGGGTTGAGGAAGCACCTCTAAACATGCGGATAGCTATGGGCATTGCCGCAGTTGGCTGTATTGCAATAGGAACTTTCCCGAATCAAACCCTGTATCCGCTACTACCCTTTGACGCACCGGCCTACGAACCATACACCTTTGCACACGTCATGGCTCAAACGCTCCTGCTGGTATTTTCAGCTCTTGCGTTCACGCTGTTGATGACAGGGGGCATTTACCCGGCGGAAGTAAGATCGGTCAACATCGATTCGGATTGGATCTACCGCAAAGGAGGCAAGTGGGTTTATGGATTGTTTGACAAAAGCCTGAATGCCATCAACGCCGCGGCACATAAATCTATTATTGAAGATGCATTAGGCAAGCTTGGGCGGTTTACCCAGCAAGGTCCTGCGCATATTTTTGAATGGATCATGACTCCTTACTGGGCACTGAAAGGAAAATCCAAGGAGGAACAAAAGGAACTCAAAGTTAGCCTCGCCACAGCTGCAGAGAAAGGAACATTTCCGATC
>CEVA01091301.1_pt1 | contig 20514 bp, 26 predicted proteins | sample 361521 | NCBI WGS metagenome assembly CEVA01 (sample SAMEA2622823, study PRJEB7988) | marine metagenome | isolation source: saline water (ENVO:00002010), including
TTTGGAAGACGGTGAAGAAGTAGATTTAGGGACAAATCCAAATAACCCAGATACAGATAATGACAATTTAACAGATAAAGAAGAAGTAGATTTAGGGACAAATCCAAATAATCCAGACAGTGACGGTGATGGGATAACAGACGGTGAAGAAATTAATAATGGAAGTAATCCAAATGATTCAGATAGTCCAGTAGTCGGTGGTGGAACAGATACGGACGGAGATGGTCTAACAGACGGAGAAGAAAATAACAATCATGGAACAGATCCAAATAATCCAGATACAGACGGTGACGGGATTAATGACGGTGAAGAAGTTGCTAATGGCACAGATCCAAATGACGAAAGTGATCCAAATGACGGAACAACACCTCCAGAAACAGAAGGTGAATGGTTGAGATTTTTGCAAGCAAATAATAATTTAGAAGGCTATTTGTCTATGGACGAAGTGAACGCTAGTGATGATATTATAGAAATAACATTGTCAGGTCGTAATTACAGTAATTCAGATTTACCAGAAGGTGAAATAGGAATTGATAAGATAAATAGAGCACAATTAAACTTTAACAATTTAACGAACGTAAATTTTTTATCTTCAACAGATATTACAAATATATCTTTAAGAGAAAATCAAATAAATGATTTGTCTGGACTTAAGAGTGATTATTTTAGTAGTTTAAACTTGGAAAAGAATAACATCACTGATTTAAACATTCTGCCTGATATAAGAGAAGTTTACAGATTATATTTAAAAGACAATAATTTTAATTCATTAGGTAAATTAATAAATTTAGAAAAAGGGACAAGGGTTGATATTGGTATGAATATAGAAGATTTATACGAATATAACAATAAATTGGACTTAAGCACAAATTTCTGTAAAGGTGTTTCAAATAGAGATATAAATATCTATAATAATTATGTAAAACAATCAGCGATATTTCTTTGTGATATAAACGATGACTGGATAATATTTTTAAATGGTTACAATGCTAATCCTCAAGGCTATTTGGAAGTGTCGGAGATGAATCCTTCTACAACTATCAATTTAAACAATAAAAATCTTAATGATTTAGATATGCCAAAAATACCACTTAAAGTAAAAGAGTTACAAAGTATTAATTTAGAAAACAATAATTTAACACATTTAGATTTTATGACAGAAGTAGAAAAATTTAGATCTTCAAGCACTTTATATGGATTATCAACATTAGGTAATCCAATAGCTGATATTTCAGGTTTGAGTAATATAAGAGAGGCTGGTTCTCTTAAATTTGATGAAGACGCTACATTTACTGATTTAACAAGTTTATATAATTTTGAAAAAGGAAATATTTATTTAAATAGAGATTTGTCAGTATTTGAAGAAGCAATAAACAGATTGGATTTTAGCACACCAATATGTCAAGGAATGTCTAATTCTGAAGTAAGGATTGTACATAAAGGAACAAAATCAGATTTAAGTATTTGCACAACAGGTGACGAATGGATGGACTTTTTCCACGATTTGGATTTATTAGCAAATAAAGAAATAAGAGAAGAAGTAACGGAAAGTGATAGAATCAATTTATCAAATAAAAACTTAACAAATGATATATTACCTAATTCTTCTATGAATATAGAAAAATTAGAAGACATTAACTTATCTAAAAATAATTTAACAAATGTCGATTTCTTATCTGGATTAAAAGAGATTAGAGATACAAGCACTTCTTATAAATTAAATTTAGAAAACAACAATTTAACAAATATAAATGGTTTATCTAGTTTAGAGAGGGCGGGTGGATTAAGTCTAAGAGGTTCTAATAATACTTTTAACGATCTGTTACCACTAAAGAATTTCCAAAAAGGTTATATCTTTTTAAATGGAAAAGTGGAAGATTATATTCAATTTACAACAAAATTCAATATTGATAATTCCCCAATTTGTGAAGGTATAATAAGTGGAAACGTAAATGTTTCGTTTCCTTCTGGTTCAAATTATGATAAATATTCTTTGTGTGAAACTAATGACAAAGTTATAGATTTCTTATTGGTAAACAGTAAAACAGTACTAAGAGTGTCAAAACAGGAAGATATACCAACGAATTACACATTAAAGCTAGATAATAAAGGTTTGACTGATTCTGATATTCCAGAAGCGTCTGCTTGGAAATTAAATAACATTAGTGGAATTGATCTTAATAAAAATGATCTAACAAATGTTGATTTCTTGCATTCAATGAAAAGAACAAGCGGAACTTCATATTCAAATGAAATAGACTTGACTGAAAACAATAACTTAACAGACATTTCAGGTTTATCAAATCTAAAAACTGTAGGTAAAATAGATTTGAATGAAACAGGAGTAACAGATTTATCAAGCTTGGTTAATCTAGAAAAAGGTCTGATCAGTATTAATAAATCAAATAGTAATAAATTTGTTCAATATACAAATAAATGGGATTATTCAAAATCTATTTGTCAAGGTTTGTTAAGTTCGCCAGTTAAAATTCAAATTATAACAAAAGACAAAAACTCTAATGGTGGTTTTGAATTTTGCACTACTGGTGATAAATGGTTAGATCTATTTCATAAAAATGGTAGGCTAAGAAGTTATTCAACAAGTGTTGACGACATTCCTGTTAATGTTCAAAATAATCTATCAATAAACATACAATCAAAAGGTTATACGAATGATTATTTTCCAAGTTATGGTTTTCCATTTAAAAAAGTTTCTAGTATTTATTTGAAAAATAATGCTTTAACAAACGTAGATTTCTTAAATGGATTAGAAAGCATAAATACAGGAACTAATAATTCATACAAACTTGATTTAACATTTAATCAGATAACAGATATAACAGGTTTATCAACATTAAAACATGCAGTAATAGATTTACGTAATAATGCAGATTTAAATGATTTATCAGGTTTAGAAAACTTAGAAAAAGGGACGATATATTTTACACAAAATTCAGTATCAGACTTAGTTCAGTCAGTAAATAAATTTGATATAAATACACCATTTTGTCAAAATATGTCCGAAAAAACAGGGTCAGTAAAAATAATTTTATCAGGTAATTATTACCCAAAAACAGAAGAATTATGTGAATAAAATAAAAAATAAAAAGACCTAATCTGGTCTTTTTTATTTTTTTTTGCTATAATTGTACTTTCATACAAAATGTAATCAAGGTATTAAAAATGGGTAAATTAAAGTTTGATTTAAATGCAGCACTTAATGGTGCAGAAGTAAGAACAAGAGATGGTCGAAAAGTGACTGAGATTAGGGTCGTTGACGTGACCGCACCTTATTCAGCGTCAAATGTTGATGAATACGCAGGGGAAGAATATAAACAAGGTCTTCTGGCAGATATTGAAAACAAAAATGGAAAAAGCACATATCCGTTCTATCATTCTGGAGAGTCTCATAAATATGGTTTAGAGACGGACGCAGACTTAACAACTGAATTTTAAAAACAAAGCAAAAAAAAGACCAGTCGTTGACTGGTCTTTTTCTTGTTGTTTGATTAAGAAATTTCTTTTCTCTTTTCTTGAATATTTTCCCATTCTTTCTCAAAGCTTTTCAAGAAAGCATTGATCGTATCAAGATTCTTTTTACTGAATATATTGGCTTCGTTTAGGCTAAGAGAAGGTTTGTAAGAAATAAGTGCTACCTCTGTAGAACGAATAATAGCGTTTAAATGCTCTTTGCTTGTTCGGCAATTTGTCATGCTGTTACGTAGAGCGTCAGTGATATCCCAACGAATTTGAAATTTGTCTTCTTCACTATAAACGTCAGGAAGCTCTAGATCGAGAGGTTCTTGCGTCATAAAGGTTGCAGAATAAGCAATGGAAGCAGAAACATTTAAGATTGTATGCATTTAATATCCTCTTTTTTAATATTAATTTGAGCGTCAACTACAGATTTACGATATTCGTTGTCAGTATCTCGACAACCGTGTTCTACAAAACGAATACGTTCTAGTAAGGTTTCAACACTGTAGCCTTGTTTGTAAAGGTAATAACCAACAATCCAAATGCCTTGTGTAGAGATACCTGATTGCGTATTAGAAAGATCTATGATAAAAGGTTCGTCATTCTTTTCCAATTCTGGAATAATGACATCATCACAAAATTGTTCTGCTGAATTAACACCTTCATGTTTATAATACCAAAAGACTTCGTGTTCCCATGCTTTGCTAACATCAATAGTTTTTATAATTGCCATAGTTTTTAATCACTTTGTAATAGAATGAATAAATTATACTAAGTAAAGATTCTTAAATCAATGTTTTTTTTGTATGTGTGTTGAATGATAAACAAAGAGAAGCCCAACACAACTAAGCCATATAAGTGAAAGTGTAGAGAAAAAACATAAATTCATTATTGCCAAAAAAGTTTGATTTTGATATAATTTAAGGAATTAAAAAATATTAAGAGAGTGCTTATGTCTACTGAAATATGTAATGCTGAAATTAAGATTGCTTTGCTAGAAGCAAGTGCAAACCTAGATACAAGTTATGATTACAGTCATGTAATTATATATTCAAAAGAAGATTCGGAAGACTCAATAGCATTTGAAAGAACTAAAATCTATGCACCGTATCACCCTTATGGTTATGTAGAGGACGAAGAAGAAATCGAAGAAAGACAAGAGAACGAAAAGAAACTTGATATCGCAATTGAAAAGATTAAGTCGTCTTTATCAAAAAACAATTGTGCTCTTATGTCGAGTTATGACTATAGTCATGTAATAATTTTTGATTCATTTGGTAATTCAAAACCATTAAACTAAAAGGTTAAAAAAATGGCACTAAAATCATTAGATAAAATGACAGATTTTGAAAAAAATAAAGAGTTAATGATTCTTGACGGGTATGAAGAAAGATACTTGGAAAAAAACCCTCAAAACGTAGAAGATTATTTTTCCGATTACAATTTAATGATGCCATTATCAGGAAAAGAAAATATTAACTTGAATGTTCTGGAAGATGAAAAAGGTAAATACTTCAGTGCAACAGTATCAACGATGCAAGACGCAGAGTATTCAAATATCTGTATTACAGATTCAGAAGATATGCTAAGAGCGATTGGTAATTGTATTTTAAAAAAACAACGTATTTAAATGTTGAAAAATTAGCCGACTTCATTGTTGGCTTTTTTTTGCTTTTCTTTTTGGTCAAGTGAGTATAAAACAAAACTAGACGTTAAAAGCATAGACAAGCAAAATGAAAAAAGCTTAAAGTCTAAATTCGCCAGTCCTATAACTGAACCAAAAAAACCAATTATAATCAACTGAAGTAGCATAACTATCATAACAACCCCTTAACATTATACATACAATTATATCAAAAATAACAAACGTGGTCAATACAGCAATACATTGTTGTTTTTGAAGTGTGATTTTGCTATAATTAGTCAAACCCTAAAGAAAGGTATAAAATGTTTGATATTAAAAAAGAATCTGAAAAAACTCAATTCAAAATTGATCTTTTAAAAGAACTGAAAGAAGATCCAATGTTTCGTAAAATGTTAGTTAATACGTTACTATGTGAGTTAGAAGATTCACTGAAAGTAACAGATGTTAAAGAACGTGAATATTGGGTTAATTTCAAAAGTGTTGAAGGGTTGAAAGAAAGTTATGAACAGGCTTTAAATGATTCTATTGAAAGAGAAGTAGAAAAAATCAAAAACACCACAACGCTTAATCCATTGACTGATTTAGAAGAAGAAATCATTAGAAATGGAATGAGAAAACTGGTAAAAGAAATAACTAATTGGATCAGTAGAAAAGAAAAAGTTGATTTAAATCTAAATTTAATTGAAAAACTTCAACTGATTCAAGGGCAGTTGGAAAGAATGTCAGGTAATATTTCTTCAAACAGAATGTTTAATGAAGTGGGTTACTCCATTGAAGACGATTTTGATAAGGCAATAAGTAAAATTAAAAATGATTAAAAGTATTAAATTTAAAAAAATGAGAGGTCACGACCTCTCATACATTTCGGAACTTCCTGCGTTAGAAGAACTTGGCGAGATTGAATTTAAGCCAGGGATCAATATTATCATAGGTCCTAACGGTTCAGGTAAAACAGCAATTTTAAAAGCATTAGGGACAATGTTCGCAGCGAAACAATACGGTGAAAGTTGTCTGTCTATGGATTATTTAATGGATTTTGTACATAGAAAAGAAGAAGGACGATTTGATTTTCCTTTTGAAGTGCTTCATGACGGTCAAGCCGTTCTTTATGCAGATCCAGATAGACAACTTGGTTTCTCTCACGGAGAAGTTGATAGAGAATGTGAAATTGGTGGCTTGCAAGAATTACTTAGTATGAATAAAGAGTCGTCGGGTCAACGATCTAGTCGTCGTGTTAATCCGTTCTTTAATATTTTACTTGGTAAAGCAGAAAAGCCACAAGGTTTAGGTGCAGTATTTAAACCAGAAGAAATAAACGAAACTTACAGAAAAGCCATTGGCGGTTATGTAGAGAATGTATTCACAGGTAAATTACCTAAAACCCAAATGACTGTTTTAATGGATGAAGTAGAAAAATCACTTTCATTAATGAATCAAGTAATACTTTGGCAAAAAATAATGAAAGATGAAAACGTTCGTAAGAACTTTCAAATTATTATGGTTTCTCATAGTAGTGAAGCTATCGACATTGAGGGTGCAAACTATATAGAGCTAAAAAAAGGCTACTTAGAAGGTTCTAGAAAAGTAAAAGCAGGGGAATTGTCAATTGAAGAAGCGATTGAATTAGAAAGAAACATAAAGAAAAAATTAACCAAAGAAGAAGACGAACTTTTAATTAAGCTTGAAAGTGAATCCAGTTTAGACGGTAATGAAGAAATAGATAATTCTAAAGAAATTCAACATTTGATTGATATTGGCTATATCGATGTATGGACAAAAGAATCGGAAGACAAAACAATGAATCTTTTGGATGCAATGGATACAAACATTTTAAATGTTTACACATTATCGGAAAAAGGCTCTCAATACTTAAATATGTATAAAGATTAATTCTTATATTAAAAAAACAAAAACCATAGTCTACGCTATGGTTTTTTTTGTGTTAATTAAATAAATATGTGTATTCGCTGTATCCTTCTTTTTCCAAGTTTTCTTTTGGAATAAATCTCATTGACGCAGAGTTCATGCAGTATCTTAGACCAGTAGGGGCAGGACCGTCTTTAAAAACGTGACCCAAATGACTATCAGCAAACTTACTTCTAACCTCAGTTCTTGTATGGAAAAGGGTGTTGTCTTCGTGTAGAGTTATGTATCCTTTGTTGATTGGTTTAGTAAAAGAAGGCCATCCCGTTCCTGATTTATATTTATCAGTGGAGGAAAACAAAGGTTCACCAGAAACAATATCAACATAAATCCCTTCTTTTTTGTTATCCCAATATTTATTATCAAATGGTTTTTCTGTTCCATCTTTCTGGGTTACATAATATTGAACCTTACTCAACTTGTTTTTTATTTCATCGTCAGAGGGTCTTGCATAAGATTTTACATTTTTAGATTTAATTAAATCTTTAAGGGTAAGTAAATTATCTCCTAATACCTCTTCAATATATTGATCACGCCCAGAACGGTAACGATAATAAGAATATTTTATTTTACTTTTTTTATAATAATCTTGATGATATTCTTCTGCAGGATAAAACTTTTTATAGGGAATTAGTTCAATAGCTATTGGTTTTGGATATATTCTTGCATCATCAATTTCTTTTAAAAATAACTCTGCTTGTTCTTTTTGTGTTTGGTTATGGTAGAAAATTGCAGGACGATAATGTTTACCTCTATCAACAAAAGAACCGTTAGGATCAGTCGGGTCAATATGTCTAATAAAATAATCTAAAATATCTGTGTATGAATGAACACTGTTGTCAAAGTTAAATTGAATAGATTCGATATGCCCAGTTGTTCCAGAAGAAACTTGTTCATAAGTGGGGTTAGGAACATTGCCACCAGAATAACCAGAAATAACATCACCAACACTGTTTAATTTTTCCATGTCAGACTCAGTACACCAAAAACAACCTCCTGCTAGTGTGGCAATTTCTTGTGCGCCAAAAACATTAAACGAGGCAATTGTTGATAATAATAATAGGGGTGTATTTTTTTTCATTTATAATTCTCCTTATAGTTTGTTAAAATAATTGACCAGTAAACAAATTAAAAAATTACAAAGAAAATATTTTTTTTTCATTCTTGTTAATAATTTTATTTATTGTATAATGATATATATATAAAATACAATGCGATATGTATTTTACATATAAAGGACTGTTAAGGATAAAGGATAAAAAATGTCATTTGAAGAGTTGAGAAAAAAAATTGACGAGATTATAATTCATATTAGGGGGGAACCAGAAGAGAATTTACCTTTTAATAAAATTACAGTATCTAAAAATTTAATTAAATTTATTGTATCTATAGAGGAATATGAGAAAAATTTGAATATAAATTTAAAATTACCTGAATCAATTAAAAATGATTGTTTAGTTATTAATGAATATTTAGATTCTTTAAGGAATGTGTTAAAAAAATAGACTACCGATGTAGTCTATTTTTTAAATGTTATATTTGATTAACTATTTTTCTAGCTTTTTTTTGCATTAATGCGTCTTCTCTCATGTCTTCAATAGTGTCTGTTTCGTCAACAATTTCACCAACCAAGACTTCAAGTGTGTCTTCAAGTGTAACTAGACCAAATAATCCACCATGTTCATCACGAATAATAGAAAGATGTTTCTTTTCTTTTTTAAAGAATCGCATTAGAGTAGAACAAGTTATGTCTTGACCAAACTCACGAATCTTATGCAATTCAATATCTTTAACAAGAATATCGCCTTTACCACGATAAAGCATAGCAAGTAGATCATTTTGAAGTGCAAAACCAAGAACATCGTCAATCGTTTCACCAATAACCAACAATCGAGAGTGTTGACACTCAATAATGTAATCAGCTTGTTCCGTCAATGTCTTGTTGGCATCAAGATAGCTCATAGATACTCGTGGAGTCATGACTTCGGACGCTTTCATATCATGCAGTTTAAATGAGTTTTCAATAAGTTCTTTTTCACTTTCTCGAATATCACTAAGATTAGATTTAGCACCTTCGTTTGCAAGGAATCGAATTTCATTTTCCGAAACGACTTCTTCTTCAATCTTACCAAAGAATAAGTAAACTAATCCGTTTGTAATTTTAGTCATTATGAAGATAACAGGCGCAAGAACATAACGTAAAAACTTCAAAGGTTTAGCCATTACAGCAAGAACTGCCTTTGGTTTTTTATTACCAACAGCTTTTGGAAATAATTCTGAAAGCATAATGATACATACTGTTAAACTGGTTGAGAATATGAAATTCAACATACCTTCACCTAATAAAGTATAGGCAAGATTACCAACATACATAGAACCAGAGATATTCACGATATTGTTCATAGTTACAAGTGTAGAAACATAACTATCAGCTTCACGAATTAGATTAATGAAGTTTTCGGAGCAGTCACCTTCTTTATACATTTGTTCTGCCTTAGAAACAGGGAGTGTGAATAAGGCTGTTTCAGTCCCCGAAAAGATACCTGAAAACAAGATTACGGCTATTGTTGAAAACAATAATTCTAACATTGTGTTTATTTTCCTCTTTTGTTTAGAATGGAAGCAATTATATTAAAATTGTAAAAAAATAGTAAAGATTAAAATAATTGAAAACTGAACGACTAGAAAAATAAGCTTCAATAAGAGAATTAATTTCTCTTGCCGTCCAGTAGACTGTGATTATTTTATGAGTATTTTTGATAGTTTTCGTATGCTTCGATAAAACGGTCAATGCGTGGAATCATATTTTTATGAAACGCTTCATATTTTTCGTCTAAATCCTTGTGAGAAAATGTAAAAGCCATTTTAGAATCGAAATCTTTACGCTTAGAAAGGTACTGTTCTTTCTCACCGTCATACAGACGTTCATTAGAGCCAATAACCATTTGTGTAGTCACTCTTTTGTAAAGAGTGTTAAGTAGTTTATCCCAAAGGTCAGGATTACATTCACTCCACATTTTTAAATGAGAAAGAGAAAACTTACCACCTTGTTTTTTGCTGAATGCTAAGATTTGTCGAATATAAGGAAATTTAATTTTTTCCAACATATCTGCCATTGAGTATGCAGCGTCACCAACAGCATCAAGCTTACCTTCATGATAATCAAGATAACTGATTTTAAATGGTGTGATAAGTTCATGAATCATTCTTGGCATAATCTGGGTAGCCTGAGTTGCTTTTAAAGCCATTTCAGAGCGATGAACTGCATTTTGCTCAAGCATGGACTTACCGATTTGAGAATATTGTGGGAAATCTTCCAACATTTGGCGAACCATTTTTTTGTATTCTTTTTCTTTCCGAATCTTGTATTCAAGAATTGATTCACCTTTCTTTTCAATACCGACACGAATCTTCAAAAGTTGACGATTGATACTTTCATGGTCTTCTTTTGTAGCTTTTCGAGTTTTAGGGTATAAAAGACCAACTTGGTGCTTTAAAAGCTTACGAGCTTGTTGTTTTTCTTTTTGCGCAGAAAGGCAAGAGCCTACACGAAGGTAAAAGCTTTTGAGTTCTTGTGCTTTCTTGAAGTGTTCTTGATTAACTTTGTGTTTTGACATTTTAATTCCCGATAAAGGTTCTAATAATGCTGATATTATAGCAAATCTTTTGAGTAAAAACAGTTTTTTTTTGAAGAATGTTAAAATAATGATTTAATGATAAAAGATAAGAAAAAGGATTTTCAATGAAAAAACATTTATTAATAACGGCTATGCTAATTACAGACATAAGTTTCGCTAGTCAATTTGTAGCAAACATACCAAAATCAGATAGGTATATATCAGGCACACCAGAGTTTGTAGAGCCAGATTTTCAAAACCCAACGTTTAAATTTGTAGACGGTTCTAATGCTTCATTTTATGGAATAGATAACTCAGGTAATTTATGGGTAATAGGAAGAAATAGTGAAGGCCAATTAGGGTTAGGTCATAATAATAAAGTAACAGTTTGGACAAAAACAAGTTTTACTGACGTAATTGACGTTTCTGGTGGTGGTTTATTTGCAATATTACTAGATTCTTCGGGTAATGTATGGTCAACAGGTGAAAATACGGAAGGACAATTGGCACTAGGAAATAAAGAAAATACAAATATATGGACCAAAACTTCATTGTCAAATATTAGAGACATAGAGGCAGGTTATTATTCAAGTTATGCAATAGATAACACAAACAAAGTTTGGTCTGTTGGGGTTTCGAGTTCATTAGGTAATGGGATAGTTGGGGATAGAACGACTTGGCAAAATAGTGGATTAGGAAATGTAGATTCAATGTCTGCTGGTGCTTACTCTGCAGTAGCAATTAAAAAGAATGCTGAAATATATGTGACAGGTAAAAATACAAAAGGTTCTTTGGGGATAGGAACAAATGTAGATCAATTTGATTGGGTTAAATCACCATTAGAAGAAGTGAAAAGATTGTCAATAGGTAGTCATTGGAATAATATTGTTTTAACAAAAGACAGAAAAATCTGGGTAACAGGTAATAACGATAAAGGTCAATTAGGTGTTGGAAATACAGTAGATAGAAATACATGGACGGAAATAGCATTTCCAAATCCTTATAAGCTTGTGGGTGGTTACAGATTTAACTATATTCTAGACACAGAAGGAAATGTATGGACAACAGGCGAAAATTCGTCAGGCCAATTAGGTTTAGGTGATAATATAAATAGAAGTAGTTGGGTAAAAACAAATATTAAAGATATAAGGTTAATTTCAGCAAGTTCTCACGCAGGTTTGGCAATAGATAAAAATGGGAAGATATTTGTAACGGGTGCAAATTCAGGTGGTGTCTTAGGAGTAGGCAATATAGGTAGTGTTAATACTTGGACCGAGCAAATAACAAAACCATAATAAATAAAGCAATCCGAGGATTGCTTTATTTGTAATATTGATTTTTACGTTTTGTAGAATCTTTCCAACATTTCTCTTTTTCCATAGTGCAACGATTTCTCGTCTCCCATTTTGGTGAAAGATATTTAGCAGAGCGTTTGCCACGAACTTTAAAGTTGTATTCTTCGCCATACTCAATAATATGCATGTTGTTTAAAGAAGATTCTGCTTTGTTGCTGTAAACTTTTGAGTATAAACCTTGTCCAGCAAATCCTTGTTTGGAAATGTTAGGATAAAATTCAGAAGTTGCAGTCTCAACAAAATTACCATATCTGTCATAGCAATCATAATGTTCTGTGGTTTTGTCACGGAATATTTCTTTGATTTTTTTGTCAGAGCGTTTGGCTTCTTTTGTTTCAAAACGGTATAAAATTGGCATGATTAAGTTCTCCTGTTAAGTTACCTTAATCGCCATCTAGAGTGTAGTAAAACATGTCTTCCTCTTAGTTTTGTTACTCAATAAGAATATAATATCAAAAAGATAAGATATTAGCAATAATGAAAACAAAAAAAACACGCAGAAGCGTGTTTTTTAATTTATTTAACCCATACAGATTCAGTCCAAAAAATACCGTTTTCTTGCATTAGTAATACTTTACCACCAGTGTCATTGAATATATGGTGTTGAGTTGTTTGGTATCCAGAAACGTTACGACTATCAGAACCATAAGAAATAACTTGTGATCCGCCATACCATTCATTTGTTGAAATAACCTTAACACCTTCTATCCAACTTGGCATCGTTTTTTGAAAATAGCCTTTTGGTTCGCCTCCATAGAACCATTGCAGATGATAAGCGTCAACCTGATAACCATAATAAGTATCATTGAAGAAATTGGAATAGACTGTGTATCCTGCGGAAGATAGTGTTGCTGAAGAATTAATGTTATTTCCATTATACGCATTAGGGTTATTTTGACCAGTCATAAGTAATTTCGTACCAAAAGAGTCGTAAAGTGTCCAACCACCATTATCCATATCACAATAAGCAGGAACAGGTGAATAAGTAGTGCCGTCACCGTCAGGGTCAACATTATAAACACCATTGCCAGTAGATAAACCACGATTTAATATGTTTACACACATTTGTCTAAAATTATAAGTTCCTGTTGAATTTTGTTCATTTTGGACGTCAACTGTTTGGGATTCAGTTTCTGTTCTATTGAAAGTTTCAGTGCCACTATACCATATATCATAAACGTTACGAGTTCTTTTTTGATCTTGTTTACAATCTTGTGTTTGTGTGAAATCAACTCCGTAATTAACACTAGACGCTAAAGGAGTCCAAGAATTGCAATTATATTCATTAACAACAGACCATTCACTCCAATCGTCTGCACGTTCTCCAATAATTGTAGCTCCGACCTCAATATCATCAGAATCAACAACAACAACAAAATTATTTGAATAGGCAAAAATACCTGAAAATGCAATGGCACTAATCATTAAATTCTTTTTCATTTTAAATCCTTTTATATTTAATTTCATTAAACCACTTATTTTAAATTAGAAAAGAATTGGATTGAATTAAATTTGTTTAAATGTCTTTTTTTGCTATAATTAAGCAAGTATTTTAATATTAAAGGTATTTATAATGTTAGAAATTAAAGAAGTAGATCTAGATCGTTGGTCTTTTGACGATTCAACATTAATATCGAAAAATCATGATTTATATTTATTCAATTACCTTCATGGTCGCTGTCATATCTTTGCTATTGCTTTAAAAAGGGTATTCAAAGAACGAGTAAAAATAATGTGTATAATTGACTTGAAAGAAGAGAAAATGCACGTTGACGATTTGTATTTATCTCACGCTTATGTAGAAATGGATAACAATACAATGCTAGATGGCAGAGGTTTAATCGAATTAGAAGATATAGAAGAATACACAGAAGAATGTGTAGAATCATATTATTTGGAATCGTCAGAAGAATTTGTTTTATCTAAATGTAGCCAAGAAGAATGGGGATCTGAATTAGAGGACGAGATTTCTGACTTAGAAATCTTTATTCAAAACAATATTGAAATGTATGAACAAAAGTTGCATAAAGAAGAAGAATTAAAGAAAAAATATAGTGTAATTTAAAATACATTAAAATACATTAAGCCACCAATAAGGTGTTTTTTTGTTTTAAAAAAATGGAATAGCAAAAGTTAAGAATGAAAGTGTAGCTTTAATAGAAGCAGAAAAAAAAGAGATTTTAACAAGGAATGCTTTGCTGAATGCATAAGCTATATTGGTAATGAGAATTGTTAACGATAATTTTGGAAAAATGCCAAAAGCCACTTTTGTTAAGTGATTTTTTTGCTTTCTTCTTTTGAAAGCTCTTAATAGTGCAAATATTTTTTTCAAGATAAAATAACTATATCAGAAATGATTATAGTCCTTCTTTTATTCTGTTTCTATTTTCTTGATTTAATGTTTTAATATTATTTTTAATATCAGCTTCAATACTTTTCATAATATTATCAATATCAGTATTAATATCATTTTTTAATTTTTGTCTCATTTCAGCTTCCATTTCTAAAAGAAAAACGTCGTTGTCGAAATTAGACGAAAATTCAAATGAATTGTGTTTTTCTTGAAAGTTGGAAGCAAAGCTCCCAACTGAAAAAATAGAAGATAAAATAAGCAGAAATAATTTATTTTTCATTTTGTTTTACCTTTTGTCATGGAATGTAACCATTTTTAATATCCTCTTCATTTTCAAAAATATTATAATCTGAAAGATTTCCAATGCTTAACCATACTTTTTTAACTTTAAACTCATACCCCATATACTGAGATTTATCTGTATCCATATAATCTCTACTGTTATCGATGGATTCTTTTAATATTATCTTAATTAAATGCGTATTGTCAAGTGAAACATAACCAATGAGATCACCGTCAAAACCACAAAGCTCAAAAAATTCCAATTTGCCCTCGGATTTTTTATCACTAATAGTGTTTTCAATATCAGTTTTAAACTGAATAAGTTCTTCTTTTGTTACTTTTGGGTCAAAATAACTTTCTGAATAAGAATCTTTTTCAATTGCCTCAATAAAATCACGTTTGATAAATTCTTCGATATTTGGTAATGCGTCAGCAAGTTCTCTTGCTGCTTGTAAAAAATCTTTTTTATCAACAACTCTCATTATTTAAAATCCTCAAAGTATTCTTCTTTTAAAGGTGGTTTTTCCATAAATTTGACATTTACTTCAAACTTTACATCCAATATTTCGAGTGGACTTAATTTATCAACAAGATAATCAAGGGCTTTTGAAGTATTTTTTTGTTCTTCAATTAGGTAAATATCGATAATTTCACCATTATTGGTTCGAACAATTTGTATGACAGAAAATTTTTCTTCGTTTTCCCGTTCTTTTATTTCTTTTTCGACTTTTAGTTTTAAATCTCTGAGGTCGAAGGTCGATTTTTCTTTAAGAATTGTTTTATTTCCAACTTCGGGAAAATCTTCAGAAGTTTTATTAACAGCTTCAACAAAAGCCTCACATTGCTTTCGATATTGGTTATCAAGAGGGACTTCTTTAAGTAATTTTTCAAGACTTCTTTCAATGCTAATTTTTGAAATCATATAATTATTCACTTTTTAAATTAAAATGAGATTGTAACAAAAAAACTTGCTTAAAGCAAGTTTTCTAGTCTTTCAAATCTTTCTTTGTTTTGGTAATATTGACCATTCTTTTTACCAATATTAATTTTTCTTTTTATTGAAAACACTTGTTGAAAATCATCAATATTTAATTCCCGTTTTGCAATTTTTTTAACAATAGAATTAGGGATTGAATCATAAATCTTCATAGAATGAAATTTGAAGACTTTTGGTTCATCGCTTCCAAAAACTTTAATTTGAAAACCTGAATTATCTTCAAGCATTTTGAGTTTTTTGCCGTGTTCAAACATTTTTAGTTCAGTATCATCAAAAATAGTTTCAACAAGAGCATAGTTTAAATCTGAATCATTGTGAATAGCTACATTAACAAAGCCTCGTTCATCGGCAAATAAAGGAAAGATAACTTCTTTGACAGAAAAAACATCTTTGAATTGATTTAGTCTACGTGCAATGCTATTAAGTTGTTTTTCATTGGTAGAAACAGCAAGCACTTCAAGTATATCATGAGAGTATGCTTCAACGTCACGTAGAGTAAGAACAAAAATCATTACATTTACCTTTTTTGAATTAATGAATGTTTTTCAAAATATAACTTATCATACCCAAAACACTTAAAAATATCAAGAATTAATGGTTTATAATTTTTTCAAACTCTTCTTCTGAAAGCATTTCCATTTTAAAACCTTCAAAATCACAGGATAGAGTTTCATTCATGGTAGTTAAAACGTCTTGAACAGCAAGATTAAATTGTCTTGCAAGCTCTAAATCTTCTGTTCTTAGCAACATATTATTATAAGAACTTTCACTTAGAACACATTTACCAGAATCTTTTTCAAAACGCTTTTCAATATAAGCAACCTGATAAACTTTTTTTGTTTCTTTATCACGAACGTCATAGATCATCATATAACTATCGTGATTCTCTTTTTCAAAAGAATCGGTATTGTGTAATGAAAAAACAGCTTCAAATTTTTCATTAATGTCATAAACATCATAATGTTTAATTGTTGTCGTCATTTTATAGTTCTCCTTCCAAACTACGGAATAGTTTACGTAGGTTAGGGTGTAAAATTTTATGTTTAAGAATTGCTTTTTTTAGCCATTCTTCTTTTTTAATATCAATAAGATATGTAAAATAATCTTCAACTGTTTCGTAGCCTTGGTCTTTTGCTAATTCTACACATTCAATGTAGTCATATGGAAATTTAATAACTTCTTTTGTTAAAGATAAAATCCCAAAAGCTTCTGGTGAATTAACAACGGCTAACGAAGTAATATAGGATCGGTCTTCAAAGCTAACAACTATATAATTACCATCAATTGTATTGTATGTCATTTTATCTGGGCGAATATTTGTTAATGCATACTCATTAAGTTTAGAAAGTAAGTATGTAATAATATCACTAGCAGCTTGTTTTTCATGTTCTGGCACAGAATCATCAGCAACTTGTTCATCAAGTGCTTCACGCAAGTCTGAAATAAGGAATCGGTAGGGGTCAATTCGAGAAAACTCAACACGTTCCAGTGCTTTAAATGCTTTTCCACGAACTTCACTACTAAAATTAGAATCGAGATAAATGAAATTTAGTGTAGATTGAGCATGCTCAAGAGTTTCTGAGCTTGCTCGATTGTTGTATCCAAGATCACCAATTGTTTCAACAATTTGATTGATTTCATTTTTAGCGTCTTCGTTTGTCCAACCTGAACCTGTTAAGCTACCCATATTTATGTCTCTCTTTAATTTTCAATAGAATAATTATACACGAAACAAAACAACAAATAAAGAAAAAACCTTCTTGATGAAGGCTTTTTTTTGTTTTAATTATGAGTTTGCTTTGACTGTTTCTGAAAACCGTTTGACAACTTCAATGATTTCAGAGATTTCAATTTCAGACAAAGGTTCTTTACTTTCAAAATAATCACGATTAACAATAAACTGAACTTGTTGAAGTGGGAGATCATACTCTTTTTCTAAATCAGCGAATAATTCTTCTTTTTGAAGTTGAAGAGCAAGTTTGAAATTTTTTTCGTTTTCTCGGTATTCATTTTCAGCTTTTTCATATTGAACAAAAAGAAAAACAAAATCTTCAATATCATTGTTTCCTTTATTGGTAATTTGTTCAATATGATTGGTAGAAATTGTTTCGTGTTCATAAGGAAGTCGGTTTTCCATACATTCTAATATTTTATAATGTACCTGTAATGTGCCAATGTTCGATTCAGGATATTTTTCATAAAAAACTTGTGTAACTTCTGAAAAAAGTTTTTCAAGGTAGTTCATTTCACCTTTGACAAGTTTTGTAAAAACGACTTCTTCTGTTTTTTGATTTACGACTGAAAATAGAAACTTATGATAATCAGCGTAAACAGGTTTTTTTTCTTTGATTAAGTATTTATTGATTTTCATAATATTTTAAACCTTGTTAATTTTAGAATATTCTAATGCAGCAGATTGTAGTTCATTCATTTTCACTTCAAGAATAGGGTTTTTACACTTTTCTTTTTCAATAAACTCTATAATAGGTAAAGGAATTTTATAAACTTCTGAGACTTTTTTGATAAAGTCTTTATAAAATAAATCGATTGTTTTTGCGTAATTTTCAATATCACGAAATAAAACATGTTCTCCGTCAATAAGGGCAATTACAATGGTAAGTTCATCTTTAAAAAGTTTACGCCAAACATTGCTGTCTTTTGTTTTTGAACGAAGATCTTCTGGCTTGAGAATTAGACGTTTTTTAAAGGAATGTTGTTGAGCTTCATCAAATGAATATGTAACTAACTCACTTGTTAAACAGGAAGTTGTTTTTTCAACATAACAAGGTTTATTTTTTTCATCAATTAAAATAGGATGTTTTTCAGATAACTCAACTAATACCTTGAGTGCTTCATCGAGAGTATAGTCAAATTTAAATACTTTCGAACAAAGAACCTTATTATCAAAGATAAATGTTACTTGATATTTTTGATAAAGTTCCAAATCGTTTTCGGTTGGCTCTTTCGGAATAGGAAATTCTTCTTTTGTGTCAATTTTAAATTCTTCTTTCATTTGTTAAAGCCTTTGCGTTTTAAGTTGCGTATATTATAACTGAAAAACAACGGAGAATCAACAATAAAAAGCAATGATAAAAAGTTAAATAAATGTATAAAAAGATTGATTAAAAAATTAATGTATAGTAAAATGTGACACAGGTATAAATTTTCGTATAACAATGTTATAAATTTAGAGGACAAATTGATGACAAAATTAAAATTAGTATCTACTGGAGACATAGTTAACTATGAAGAAAAATTAGGTGTCGTTGTGTCTAATGGTCTACAAGGTAGAGTGGTTTGTTATTGTCCTCAAAAAGATAAATTAGAAAGTAATATAATTGATTTAACATCTCAAAAGCTTTATGTTAATTTTGATATTGATTATTCTTTTCTTCACGAAAAACTACAAAATTACATAAGAAAAACATTTACAAAATTACAAAAATTCCAATATGTATCTTTTGAAAATAAAAAAACAGGTAAAAGATTTTATGGAACAGTGATGCAAGAAGGTTCTATTGTTGAGGTTATTCTTGAAAATGGAATAAATAAAATAAAAGGTCCTGCATACATGTTTCAAAAAGAAGAAACGCCAATAATTGAAATTCCACCAAACTTAAGACACTGGGCTTTCTCTGACTACTATTATAACGAAGAAAGAGAAATGTTAGCAGTGACACTTAAAAAAGGTCGAAGTAAACAATTAATGCTAAGAATGAAACGAAACGATTGCTCTGTTTCTAGTATTAAGTGTCAATTGGAGGCAGATATGTTAATGGAAGAAGACGATTTTAAATTAGATATTTTGGAATCAACATTTAATACATACAAAAAAGAAGATTTATATAAAATACCCTGTATAGAGGCAGAATATATTTTATGGTATCATAACGAAAGACATTTTAATATTAGTTGGTCACAATATGTCTATAATGTGATTCAAAAAAATAAAGAAGAAAATAATGGCTAATTTTACAGAAATGAATATAGAACAAAAAAGAGAATATGCAAAAAGTGTTCTTCATTTTTTAAACGAACTTGAAGCAAATGCGAAGATAGCGCAAGGTCTATTTACTGTATCAGGAAAGAATATTGATAAATTATTTTATAATTTTTTTAAAGATTTAAAATTAAGAAGTAATTTCTTTAATTGGGTAATGCCACAAAAATATAGTGAAGAAGAAATCTTCGAGTTTATTGAGGTTTTTGATAAATATAAAGAAGATATAAGAAATGCTTATAATGGAAGAGTTAGAATGGCAAAACCTGCGGATGAAGTTGACCATGCACAGCATTTATTTGTTGCATTCAATCAAACATTTAAGCGATAATAACGTTATAAAACAATAAAGGGCTAACTTTTGTTAGTTCTTTCTTAATTAAATAAGGTATAACAATGTTCTGTTACATGTCAGGTTTTATTTCAAAAATATCAATTTTTCACTTAAAAGAAATCAAAAGATTTGTGGAAGAATTCGCTACTGACAAAAATGAAGACAATATTTAAAATATAATTTGTTATAAGAAAAAGGAGTCTGTATGCAAAGAGAAGATGACTGGCTAATATAACAAAAAAAACCGTAAAGACGTTCTTTGCGGTTTTTTCTTTTTTAATTCTAAATTAAATTATCGTCGTCATCGTCGAGAAGATTAAATATATCTAGCATATCGTCTTCTTCATCTTCTTCCTCTTTTTTCTCTGGCTCTGGAATATCGAATAGCTTATCGTTTATTGCAGATTCAGTAAGAATAAATGAAGTGATAGGCAATACAGGAAAATCATTTTTTTCTTCTTGTGTTTCTTCGGATTCTTCGATAATTTCAGGCTCAGGCTCAGGCTCAGGCTCAGGCTCAGGCTCAGGCTC
>CEVA01045243.1_pt1 | contig 20449 bp, 22 predicted proteins | sample 361521 | NCBI WGS metagenome assembly CEVA01 (sample SAMEA2622823, study PRJEB7988) | marine metagenome | isolation source: saline water (ENVO:00002010), including
TCGCGTCGAGTACTCACGAGGGGAGTTCTATTTTTACGACGAAGGTGTGTCACCCACCGTAGCCAGGGTCATCACGCAGGTCGACGTCGAGCGTCGAGCCGTTGGCAAAGCACTCGGTTATGATCTGAAACCCGCGAACGAAGCGTTCCACGACGCCGGATTCGGGCCCAAAGGAGATCTCTGGGCGGCGATCAACGGGAGCCGGATGCTGACGGCTTTGCGTGCACCAGGTTCACTCGACAGCCGCTGGCTCACAGAAGACATTCCGTTCGGGTTGGCCAGCTGGAGTTCGGTCGGCAGCCAGTATGGTGTGGAGACACCCACAATGGATGCCTTCATCGACGTCGGGTCGATCGTCATGGGATTTGATGGATGGGAAGCCTCCAGAGGCGTGGCCGAACTCGGGATCAAGGATCTCTCACTGGACCAGTTGAAGACCTTCCTCGGAAGCGGAGGGTAAGTGCCGGAGTCGTCTGAACCTGACGGGGAAAACGGCGACGCAGAACCTTCTTCGAACGATCTGTCCGCTCGATTGACCGGGCGTGCGCTCCACGCCTTCGTCATTTCCGGCACCTTCTGGGGCGCCTAGAGCCGAGTCGTCGGAATCGGCTCGGCCGTTTTCACGGGCTACGCCCTCTGGCTCGGCGCGACCGAAGCTGAGATCGCCTACTTCGTTTCGATCGCCTCCGTCACCAGTCTCGCGCAGATCGTCTCCTCCCCCCTGATCCGCCGAATCAGAAACCCCAAGCGGTTCGTCTTCATCGCCGGACTGTTCGAAATGCTCTTTCGCCTGAGCATCGTGATCGTACCACCTCTGCTTTTCGGCGAATCCAGAATCCTCGTGCTCGGGCTTCTCCTCGGCGTCGGCCTCGCCTTCGGCCACATCAACAGCCCCATCTACAGCGGCTGGCTCGCCAACATCATTCCCGAGGACATACGCGCCCGCTACATCGGACGCAAAACCAACGCCAATCTCATCGCCGGAATCGTGACTGGCTTCGCGGCAGGCTACTACCTCGATCTGTTCCCGGCCGAGGATGCCTACGATGGATTCTGGTCGCTCTTCGTTGTCGCCACCGGAATCGGGATCCTCGGCTACATCCGCCTCATGCCCGTCCCCTATCTGGGAGACCAGGCCAGCGAGCGGAGACGGGGCCATCCCCTTCAGGCCTTCCGCAACCCGCGTTTTACGGCCCTCGCCGTCTTCTTCCTGACGTGAACGTTCTCCCACGGCATCGCAGGACCGTTCTACAGCGTATTCATGCTCAAGCAGCTCAACATCAGCTACACGACCGTAGCCGTTTTCAACAACGTGTTCATGATCTCGATGATAGTCGGCTACAAAGTCTTCGGGCCGCTCGTCGATCGCTACGGCAGTAAGGCCATCCTCAGCATTCTCATCCCTCCCACCCTGATCACCCCCATCCTGTGGACGTTCAACCGGCCGGATGCCTAAGGGTTGATTCCCGTCGCAATGGGACTGAACGGAATGCTCCACACCGGCATCCTCACGTCCGTCAGCTCCCTCCTTTACACGTCGATACCCGACGACGCGAACAAGACATCTTTTTTCACCGCCTGGTCAACGGCCATCAACCTCGCCTATGGCTGTTCACCTCTCGTCGGCAGCTACTTCGTAACTCTTTACGAACCCTATCAATTCTAGGTCTTCGGCTACCCGGTCGGGAATCTGCAGTTCGTCTTTCTCACCAGTGCGGCCACCGTACTCGTCCCCATTGCCACCCTTGGACTCGTCCAGGACTCTCGAAGCAAGAGCACCCGCGAATTGCTCTCCCAGATCGGAAAAGGGAACATCCTCAGCTTCGTCTATGGATCCCTCGTGTTCGACCGGGCGGGAGAACCCAGACGGGCGAGAGCCGCGCGCTGGATGGGACGATCGCAGAGTCCGATGGCCCTCGATCGCCTGATCGATGCCCTGGACGATGCCAGCCCCGAAGTACGTCGCCAGGCCGCGCGAGGACTGGGGGAGGCCCGCTCCCGTGAGGCTGTGTCACACCTCCTCGATGAACTGAAGGACGAAGAATCGGACATCCGAACCGAAGCCGCGAAGGCGCTCGGGAAGATCGGCGATCCGGCCGTCATCGATCCCCTCATCGACGCCCTCGACGATCCGGACTCCCGTGTTCAGATCAGTGCCATACGAGCGTTGCACGATATCGGGGGAGAAGAGGCGGACAAGCTTCTCTTCTGGAAATTCGGGGAGGAAGTAAACCGGGCGACGTTCCCCACCTCCGCCGATGTGCTCGCAGGATCCCGTGATTTACGCATGATTCGTCCGACTCTCGAACGGATGACCCGGTATCGTTCTCCTGCCATCCGTCTTCAGTTGCTCAACAGCGTTACCATCGCACTCGGGGCCCGCCGAAGGTTTTACAGAATGATTTCGCTCGACCCGATCGAGCGCGCCAGCCGCGTCACCGCGCTGCTCGAGCAGGCCAGTCGACGTCTGAGACGATCCCCTTCACTCGGGGAAACGCTCAGAACCCACCTTGTCGACCACCCGGAGCGGGCCAATCACGCCGCAGAACAGGGAAACGCCGCCGCTTCGTCGAGGAAATCCTATCCTTGTCCGACACCCTCGTCGCAGAGATGGCGCGGGACGAAATCGAGTCAACCGGGACCGAGTCAGCGGCCAGAGTCGGGGCCATCGTTCTTGCCGTAAGAACCTATGTGAGCGTACATTTCAACTCAGACCCGGAAGAGAATCAGGAGGTTTTTCTGGCGACGTGCATCTGGTGCCTGGGTGACGCACTCAACGATCGGGAGTGAGGGTTTCTCAGCTTCGGTCTGGACTCAACATGCAACTTCGGCAGGCCGATACTAAGAAAGCCAGTCGTGTAGGACTACGTTCAACCAAAACAGCCGGGTATTATGGGGAAACTTCGCGCCAAACGCAGAGATACGGGCTATTTCGACAAGAAGGGAAATGTTGTCGAGCTCGACTTTGGGGAAGAGACGAAGAAGCCCAAAATGGACCCCGCCCGGGTCAAGCAGATCGGACTGACGGCCGGGCTGGGTGTGGTGTCGGCGCTCATCATGTTCGCCATGACAGACCACACCCCCAAGCGACGAAAAAAGGCCGTGAAGCAGGAACGGGTCGAGCCCAAGTATCATATCGGTCGGAAAGCGGCGGTCGATACGACCCGGGTTCAGACGGCCCTCACGTTCAGCACCGATATCCTGGAGATCAACCGGCTCGTTTACGACAGCATCCGTTTAATCCTAGAATCCGGCGCCCTCGTCGACAAATCCACATTTGCCAAGGTTGACCTGAGCAAAGTCAGGATCATCGAAATTCTCGTCCAATCCAGGGGATGGAACGCGCTCTCGAGCGACGGCCGCGTCGATCTGCTCTACACGACCTATCGAAAGCTGAAAGAGGACTACCCCATATCTCAAGTGTGGTGCGACTGGTCTTCGACGACCGGCGCAAAGCCCTCGACTTCGAATTCGACAAGATGTTCACTTGAACGGAACGCTCAGGAAACTATAAAAAGGGGGTCGCTTCACAATGGAGCGACCCGCTTCTTCATGTAGCGGTTGATTCTCTTCTCGGGGGACTAAAGAGTTTTCACCTTCACGTCCTTGAACCAGATCACGCCCTTGTGATCGCCCTGGAAACCGATGTGCCCTGCCTCCACCATTTCGCAGAACGGTCGCTTGAACTTGTTGGGCGTGCCGTCCGGATTCGCGCTAGCCTCCGACCACTGAGCAAGATCTGCCGTTGTCGTTGCCTCGTCGTTCATCACCACGACAATGCTGGGGCCATTGGCGGTCAGTACGAAAGAATTCCACTCGCCAGCAGATCGGCAGGTGTTCCTGACCGGCGCCTGGCAATCATACATCGCGCCACAGCATTTCGTCGTCGCCGGATCGCGATCGTGGGTGTCCATGATCTGAATCTCGATCCCGGTCTGAACAGGATCGTTCAGGTCCGTCCATCGAAAGAAGATCCCGCTGTTCGCCCCCTCGTCGTGCTTGAAACTCAAACTCAGCTCGAAATCACGGAAATCCTTCCGCTCGGTATAGAGATAGCCACCGTCTGTTCCGTTGCAGTAGATGGCCCCATCAACGACCTCCCAACCGGCAGGGTTCCCCGTCATATTCCATCCATTCAGCGTCTTCCCGTCGAAGAGCTCGATCTCCGCCATCGCCCACTCCTTCTCCGTTTCGATTTCTCGACTCTAAATGTCCACCGCGTTTTCTGACCCGGCAGACGCATACAGCCCATCGGTCATCTTCTGTACCACAAGGGTCTGCTCGAGCGTCGTCGCCGGAGCGCGTCCCTCCAGGATCGCAGCTGCGAAGTCCGTCAAGGGTCCGTAGGAGATCGCGTCGTTGCTCTCTTCACCTTCCCAGAACACCTCGCTCACAAGGCCCGTCTCGGATGACGCCGCGTGATGCACGATCCGTTTCTTCTCCTTCGTCATCTGCAGATCCAGGGATCCGTCTTCCCCCGTCACGTTCCACGTCAGGGACTCCGCCGCCGCCATCATTTCCCCCCGTTCGAAATGAATGGCCACGTTGTCGTCGCACAGGAACGTTGCCGCGCGTGCGTCTCCGCAACATCCCTTCCCGCGATCAGCTGTTCAACTTCGCTCGCGTTCATGGCCACGGGCTTTTCGATCAGAACGTGCAGTCGTCGATCGAACGCTTTCAGGGCCAATTCCGTCCTGACGTGGGCGGGCATCGCGAGAACGACGGCCTGGACTCGATCGTCAGCGAGCAGGGCCTCGCCCTGTTCGTAAACCCGATCTACATCGTGGGCATCCGCAAGAGACCTGGCCACGTCCTCGCGCAGGTCGGCGATAGCTACTAGTTCGACCGACGTCGACTCGGCCGCCGCCGCGATGTGGGTCTGGCCTATCACGCCACATCCGATGACGCCGAGTCTGACGGCCTCGTTACCCAACAGCCACCTCCGGGCGTCCCGATTTTTCTGCCCGCAGGGATCGAGCACGGTCGTAGTACGTCCAAATGTCTTCCAATTCGAACTCCGATTCAATCTCCTCTACCGAGAGACCCTCCACGAGCGACGTCATCACGAACGTGGCCTCGGGTCTCAAGATCTCGAACTGCACTCCCGCGCCGTATTTCGACTGAATGTCGCCAATTTTTTCCTGATTGAAGTCGAGGTGATAGGCCTTGCTGTCCAGGTTGACCTCAGCAAAGGCGAACGGCGGCAGTTTACCCTGTTGAACGAGCGGCTCCTGGTACCCCTGCCACGCCAGACGTCGACCGCACATATCCACGATAACACTCTCCACAGCCTGGCTGACGACCAGGAACATCCCGTGGTCGCGTGCGATCGCCTGGTGACGTGCCCCGCCGTGAAACATGCTCGGGAAGAACGCCACCCGGGCGCCGTTCCTGGCCAGGGCCGCAGGCACCTCGGGAAACTTCAAGTCAAAGCAGATCAGCATCCCCACCGTGCCCAGATCCGTCTCGAACGTCATCGCTGTGTCGCCGGGCAACGTGCCCCGATTCAGCTCGTTGGTTGTCGGCTGCACCTTGTGGTATCGTCCGATGATCTCTCCATCCCGTCCGATCAGCACGGCCGCGTTGTAGGTTTCGTCCGGCGCCACCCGCTCCTGCATACCCACGATCACGTGGGTCCCGATCTGTCGAGCCACCTCTCCGATTGCCGACGTCGTCTCTCCCGGAACGGGCTCGCCGTCCCAGGCCTCGTCTTCATTCGGAACACCAAGCTCCCGTGCCACTTCGGTAAAGCAGACAAAATCGGGTTCATAGTCCGCCGTCTGCTCGAGGTGGGCAACCATCTGTCCGCGATTCTCGTCCACACTCCCGTAACCGCCCTTCGGAAACGATACACTCAACACTCTCGCTCGTTTCAAAGCCTGCCTCCTTACGGTCCGTCACCTGACTCTGACAGATGGATTCAAAGTTCCAAGGATAGAGTTTTTCCGAACGTTCTCAGTTTCTCTTCCACTGCTCCCCAAGCATCCTTCTCCTGGGTCGAGTCCGAATACGGTTTAAACCCGAATCGATGGTAGAGCAGAATCGCACGTAGACGCTGCGTGTTCGTCGTCAGGTAGGCACGATCGTGTCCGAGTTCTTTCATTCGCACGCACACCGCTGTCATCAGAGGTCGAGACAGCCCCTTGCGCTGTTCGGCTACGCTCGTTGCCACCCAGTGGATACGGCCGTAGTTCAAATTTTCCAATGAACCGAACCACGCCGTGTTCGTAGAAACAGGCGTCCCATCCGGCGTGCACGCAAAACACATCCGGCGACCCAGTTCCTCATCATCGCATCCGAACTCCCGTCGAAACAGATCCTTGTCCAGTTCGCCGTAGCCCCCACACGCATCGTGTATGCGCTTCCAGTCTTCGCCATCACCCGGACGATACCACCTCAAGGAGTAATCCGACGGCAATTCATAGGATGGTATGTCGTCGAGATTTTCTCTCACCATCACGACCCGGACATCCGGATGTCCCGAAGCAGGCTCACGCCAGGTCGTCAGGTCCACCGCACGTCCCCGCTCGTCTGAGCTTTATCGACTTCTCGCCCGCGCTCCTTCTGCCACGTCTTCCATTTCACTTCAGATATTCTCCCGGCATCCGTGTCCGTTCGACGTCGATGTTCCGATCCGGATTCCGGATCTCCTCTGGTACGTCCCCTTCCCACCAGCTGGGAATGGACGGAAAGGGAAACACGTCGTGCCACAGCAAAACCAGGGTACGACGTTTGTCCGTGTTGTTCGGCCACGCGGCGTGAAGCATTCGGCTGTCCGCGACCACCAGATCGCCCGCGCTCAAAGGGACATCGACAGCATCCGGATGATCCTGGAAAACCGGGTGATTCAGATCCTCGATCGCTTGAATCTCGGGTTCGTGTGCGTTCGGCAGCTGGTCGTGCAAGGGGATGCGTTTGACGTGGGTTCCAGGGAGAACGCGAAGGCAGCCGTTTTCCCTCGTCGTGTCGGTCATGTAATAGGAGAGAAAGACTTTGATCGGCCAGGGAGAGAGCGATTCCGGGTGATTCCAGTTCATATGGTCCTGGTGCCAATAGAGCGGCGGCCCGAAGGGTGGCTTCGAAAGGAGGATGACGTTCCCGTGTCCCCCCAGTCCTTCCAGCCCCAGGTCCTCGCAGATCTGCAGTGCTGCGGGGAACTCCACAATGCGTTCGACGAATGGGTCGGAATAATTGCGATCGGTGGGTTCCCGATCTTCGGGCCATCTTTCCGGAGTCATGATCTGTACGTCACTGCCCTGATACCGGAATTTCGGGTCCACCTCGACCCGATCCATGACCCGGTCCGTCCAATCTCGTACCTCCGACAGAAACGGATCCGTCATCACGCCCGGAATGATCGTATATCCCAGCTCGACCAGCTCGTTTCGTTTCTTCAGAGCTTCGTCACGTTCGAGGATTGCCATCTACTTTCTGTCTCCCGTCATCGCCAATCCAGCAGTCTCCCAACATTCCCCCCCAGTACCTTCGCTCGATCTTCGGCGCTGTAGTTGGGCATATGTGCGCCGATGATATCTGGAGTCCCGCTTCCCCAAACGAGCCGATCCGGTCCGAAGGCTTCGATCACGCGTTTCGTGAACGGTCTGGCGCTTTCATAAAGAGGTTCGCCGTCTGCAAAGTGATTCAGCCCAGAGAGCTTCATGTAGACGTTGTCGAACCTCCCCAACTCGAGGACGTCGGCGAACTCCACCGCGTTTCCGCGATCCGGCTCGGCCAGATGATCGATCAGAACTGCCGTCCCCGGATAGGCCTGGATCAGATCCTCACACGCCGCGGCGTGATCCGGGCCGATGTGCAGTTCGACGACCAGGCCCAGTTCAGCCGCCTTGCTCCACAAGGCCACCACACCCTTGTCCGCAAAACTGTCCAGGTAGCTTTCTTTGCCACGGTGCTTGTGAAACCTCGTCGCCACCACCTCGGGGTGCGCCGTCACCAGATCCGCAAGTTGGGACGACGCATCGTTGTCCTTCGGGTAGAAGAGGCTCGTCGCCTTGAAGCGATCCGGATGCTTCGCCACGCAATCCAGTACCAACCGATGATCGTCGCCGTAGGGCTCAGGATGCACCAGCACCGCCCGATCTATGCCCTCAGCATCAAGCCTCTCCAGGTAGGCTTCGACCGGATCGGCCTCCCAGCGCGAAGCGTCCGGGGTATAGACCGCCCGCTCGTGGAACGGATATCGATCCGTATCCGAACTGAACATATGCGCGTTCCATTCGACGATCACGTGGTCCGCCCTCCTCTTAGGGTCAGAGCATCCACGAGCCACCCGCCACCGGAATCGATAGTCCCGTCAGGAATGCCGATTCATTCGACGCCAGATAAGCTGCTGCGCGTGCGACATCATCGGGTTGACCGATCCTCCCGACCGGGTTCCCCGAACCCGCCCTCGCGACCATTTGTTCCCGATACGCCTCGGTCGAAACACCCTCGGGCTTCAGTGCGCTTGCCATCCCCGTCACCCGCTCTGTTTCGATCAGTCCCGGACAGAGGGCGTTCACCTGGATGTCGTGCGGCGCCAGTTCGCCAGAAAGGGACTGCGTGAACCCGATGATCGCAAACTTCGATGCACAATACGCCGCGAACCGTGGAGACCCCTTCTTCCCCGAAACGGATGACATGTTAATGATCTTCCCGCCGCCGTCTCGTTCGATCATGTGACGCGCTGCCGCTCTGGAGCAAAGAAACGTACCTCTCAAGTTGACCCGCTGCACCGTATCCCACACGTCGACCCCAAGATCGACCACGGGAACCCGGTCGGGTCCTGCCGGAGCCCCAGCATTATTGACCAGGATGTCCAGCTTACCGAACCGATCGATCACGGTCCGGATCAACTGCTCCACCTCGCCCTCTTCTCCCACGTCCGCTTCAATCCCGAGCGACTTCCGGTCCTGCTTCTCGATCTCCGCCACCACGGCCGAAAGACCGCCCCAACCCTCCCGGGAAACGTCTTCCAGATCGCTCACCGCCACATCTGCGCCCTCGGTAGCCAGTCGGTTCGCGATCGCCCGACCGATCCCCTTCTCACCGCCCGCCCCCGTCACCAGGGCCACCTTTCCCCTCAGATCATACATTCAGGCTCAACCTCCACAGCACCATCCTTGAGTCACTTTCCGCGACCGTCTCCATAGTAGTTCGCTACGCAGGCGTCCATCACGCACTGGGTTCTCAGCCCGCTCTCTCCGGTCGACTCGCACGTTCCCTCGCCCCGGAGTTCCGCAATGATCGTCTCCTGAAGCGGTTGTCCCACGTGGGGCGGATTCGGAGCAGCGATCGATTCCGTCGACCCGTCGCGCATTTTGATCTCGATGTTCGTGTCGCTGAACACGGGACACCAGATCTCCCCTTCCGTACCCGTGAACGTCATCCCGTTCTCGCCGTGGCTGGCGTTGAAATTGTAGATCCCCGTAGCCCCCACCTTATCGCCGAACAGAAAGCTGAGAACCGTGACGTCCTCGACCGCGTAGTCTCCACCTGTGTGGATCGAGCTTCCGGAGACCGTCGTGATCGGACCCAGCAGGAAATCCAGGATGTCCAGCCCGTGAGAACCCACATCGTAGAATCCCCCGGCACCCGCGATTACGGGATCGTAGCGCCAGGTTCTGGGACGTTCACCTACAGGAGCCTGCCCGTAGTGCACGATATGGATCGACGTCAACGTGCCCACGACCTCATCCTTCAACAGGTCCCGCAGTTTCAGAAACCTCGGCAACGCACGGCGATAGTATGCGACCCAGAGGGGAATATCCTTTGCCTTAAAGGCATCGACCATCCGTTCGCACTCGTCCGCGTTGCACGCCATCGGCTTTTCGACCAGACACGGTTTCCCCGCTTCTGCGGCAGCCAGCGCATACTCACAGTGTGTCGAAGGCGGGGTCGCGACATACACCGCATCCACTTCGTCGTCATCGATCACCGCCTGACCGTCCGTGTACCACCGTGCCACGTTGTGACGTCTCGCATAGTCTTCGGCTGCGGCGCCGTCTCGGCGCATCACTGCGACAAGTTCCGAGTGCTCGGCTTTGTAGAGCCCGGGTCCGTTCTTTACTTCGCACACGTCGCCACAGCCGATAATTCCCCACCTTACTCTATCCATAGCACCTTCCTTCGCAAGACAACGTCAAATCTCCCGAATCAGTAATCTCATCGTCATTCATAAACCTTGGAAGCGACGACCAATCTCCTCTGCCACACCTTCCGGGATAGGTCCCTTGGTGACTGCTTCGACGTTGGATTCCAGGTGTGACAGGTTGGTCGTGCCTACGATTGCCGTATGCACGTTTTCATCGTTGAGAAGCCAGCGCAAGGCCGCCTCAACCGGGGCAAGATCCCCGATGGCTTCGGGGGAAAGGATCGAGTGGGCCCGATCGGCGATGGCCGCACTCGGATTGTCCTTATCCGGCTTCGCGAACACCGCATTCGCGATCGGCTGTTTGATGATGAGCCCCATGTCTTTCTCACGCGCAGCGGCCAGAAAATCCGAGGGGGATTGATCCAGCACGTTGTAGGTGATCTGCAGCGTGTCGTATTCCCCGATCTCGATCGCTTTGAGTGCCGCGTCTTCATCTGCCGATATCGAAACGAAGCGCACCTTGCCTTGTTCCTGCGCTCGCTTCAAACCCTCCAGCCCGTCTCCGAACACGACATCGTCGAAGGGTGGGCTGTGCAGTTGGATGATGTCGATATGATCTGTGTTCAACCGTTGCAGGCTTCGATCGATCTGGGGCGCGATCGACTTCGCCGAGTAGTCGAGCGTCTGGACCCATTCTCCATCCGGTTGGAGCACGCGACCGGATCCGCACTTCGTAGCGAAAATGAACTCATCCCGTCGATGGCCCACGTACTTGGCGATTAATTCCTCGCTCCATCGATAGGCTGCAGATGAGTCGATCAGGTTGATCCCGAGGTCCAGTGCCCGATTGAGCAGCCGTCCTATTTCGTCACCGTCCTCGGGCCGCGTCCACCCGATCTGCCACGCTCCGAACCCGAGTTCCGAAACCTGCAGGTCCGTGCGACCCAGCCTGCGTGTTTTCAAGTCGATCCTCCTCCTGCGATTTCACAGCCCGGCCCGTTTCACGATCCTACCAATCGGCCAGTGAGCCCACCTCACTCAGATGATCGACATCCCCCCAGACGGTCATCGACCATCGACCTTCTTCGACTTCGAACCGATGGATGCCCCCGTTGTAGAGATCGAAATCCTTCCGCACGTCCAGGGGGAGCTCGTTGACCATTCGATACAAATCGTCCAGAACACCCCCGTGCGTCACGACGACCACCTGCTGGCCCTCGTGAGCCCCGGCAATCCGTCTGAGACACGAAGTCGTGCGGGTAAACCGTTCGCGGATCGTTTCCCCGCCCGGGATGGCGCCATCCGGGTCTCCCCGTTCGTACGCATCGACGAGCTCGGGATGGTCGACCCGTGAATCTCGCGGATGCTTACCCTCCAGCACGCCCAGCGACCATTCCCGTAACCCGGGGTCCATCACGATCGTAAGATTCGTGCCCTCACAGATCGCTTCCGCCGTCTGAACCGTCCTCAATAGATCGCTGCTGAAGATCGCGTCCACCCTTTCTGAAGCAAGGCGTTTTCCCAGCAGGCTTGCCTGCTTCCTTCCCCGATCGTTCAGCGGCACAGGTTGATGACCCTGGATACGACCGTCGGCATTCCAGGCCGTTTCCCCGTGCCGGACCACGATGAGTTCAGTTTTGTTCATCGCCATTCGATCGCCCTTTACCCAACCCCGAGCAAACTTTCAATCCATCTTCCTTCCCGTGGACCCAAAGGAAAAGCCGCGGCCTCGCTTTCGCAAGATCCGCGGCTCTCGTAGTCCGACTTCGTCCACTGTCCACCTGCCTCCGCCAACCGCCTTCCCCAAGGCTATGGCGAGTAAGGAGGCTACGGCAAGGCGGGCCGTCTACTGTCCACCGTCTACCGCTCCCGTCGAGCCCTAGCGGTGAAGCGGCGCACTTACTTCCGCACCATCCGCCTCCTCAGAAACGTGGGATACTCGAGATCGTCAAGCGACAACTCCTCCAGCGGATCTTCCGACGCAGGTTCCTCCGCATTCTCTTCGGGAGTGTCTTCCTCCGTCGAGCTGTTCGAGGCCTGGGCAACGGTCGCAGGCTCCGGCTGCCCGGCCCCACGTCGAATGTAGGCGGGAATTTCCGCACCGAGCCGTCGAGGAATCTCTCTAGAAAATCCGATCTCGCTTCGGCTGCGGCCGTTCGTCTCGATCTCGAAGCCTGTCGCGATGACCGTCACGCGCAGTTCGTCACCCAGGGTATCATCCAGGACCGTCCCCCAGATCACGTGGGCATCCTCTCCGCCGGCTTCCGTAATCACGGTTACGGCGTCGTTTACTTCGAAGAGCTTCAGATCGCTGCCGGCCGAAATGTTCACGAGCACGCCCTTAGCGCCCTGAATGTTCACTTCCTCCAGAAGAGGACTGTGGAGCGCCTTCTGAGCCGCTTCGACCGCTCGGTTTTCGCCGACCGATCCGCCCGTCCCCATCAGCGCGTCTCCGCCCTGGAGCATCACCGTGCGGACATCGTTGAAATCCAGGTTTACTTCGCCCGGGATCGTGATCAGATCGGAGATCCCCCGTGTGGCCTGATGGAGCACTTCGTCTGCCATCGCGAAGGCATCCTTCAGCGTCGTCTCCCGAGAGCTCACCGAGAGCAGGCGCTGATTCGGAATCACGATCAAGGTATCGACGGCCGCCTTCAGCTCTTCGATTCCGGCTTCGGCGTTCCGCATTTTCGTCGAACCTTCCATCGCGAACGGCTTTGTCACTATCCCAACCGTCAGCGCTCCCGCATCTCGCGCGATATCTGCCACGACGGGTGCCGCTCCAGTGCCGGTACCGCCACCCATTCCTGCCGTGACGAAAACCAGGTCCGAGCCAGACAGTTCCTCCGCCATCTGATCGCGCGTTTCCTCGATTGCCCGACGACCTACCTCGGGATCTGCGCCAGCACCCAGACCCCGGGTCACGTTCGACCCGATCTGGATGCGACGGGATGCGAGCGACAGTTCGAGAACCTGTGCATCTGTGTTGGCCGCGATGAAATCGACACCCTGCAGACCGGCATCGATCATGCGGTTCACGGCGTTGCCACCGGCCCCACCCACGCCAACCACGCGCATCTTGGCTTGATTTTCACTATCCACGATCGAAAATGTGACCACCGTAACCTCCGGGATGAAATGCCTGATGGCCAGAGGAGCAGGCCGAGACGCTCCGGGGAAGAGCGGTAAACCTTAGACACTGACAAACCTGATACTCCGGTACTCCGTCACCTGATTAAAAGAAGTCCTTCACCCACCCTTTCATCCGTCCCAGGATGGAATTGAACATGTCGCCGTTGCCGTTCGCGAACTGACCTTCGCGATGCTGGTGCTCGAGTCCAAACTGGACGAGGCCCACGCCCGTCGCGTAAATCGGTTGCGTCACGGCGTCGACCAGACCCGTCACACCACGGGGCGTTCCAAGCCTCGCCGGCATTCCGAACACCTCCTCAGCAAGATCCACGCACCCTTCCACCATCGCACCGCCGCCGGTAATCACGACGCCTGCGGCGAGCAGATCGATATAGTCGGTCCTCCGAATCTCGCTGTTCACGAGCACGAAAATCTCTTCCATCCTGGCTTCGATGATCGACGCCAGCTCTGCCCGTTCCACCCGGTCCGCGGGCCGGCCCGCAACGCCCGGGACTTCGATCGCTTCTTCCTTGCTCACGAGACCCGTCAGCGCGCAGCCGTAGGATCGCTTTATCTCTTCCGCCTGCTTGAACGGAGTTCGCAGACCCACAGCCACGTCACGGGTCACATTCTCACCACCGAGCCCGACAACTGCCGTGTGTCGAATGCTCCCGTCGTAGAACACAGCGATGTCGCTGGTTCCACCCCCGATATCCACGAGAACGACGCCCATCTCCTGCTCGTCGGGGGTCAGTACCGAGTGGCTCGACGCGATCGGCTCGAGCACGAGGTCGACCACCTCGACACCGGCTCGCCGAATGCTCTTACAGATGTTCTGGGCGGATGTCACGGCCCCCGTGACGATGTGCACGTCCGCTTCGAGCCGAACGCCCGACATCCCGATCGGGTCCTTGATTCCCGGTTGATCGTCGACCGAGTAGTCCTGCGGGAGGACGTGAACGATCTCCCGATCGATCGGAATCGAGATCGCTTTTGCGGCTTCAATGACCCGACCTTCATCGTGCGGTGTGATTTCGTTATCGGGACCCGAAACGGCGATCACCCCACGACTGTTGAAACTCCGGATGTGATCCCCCGCAATGCCAGCGTAGACGGCCGTGATCCGTGTATCTGACATTCGTTCGGCCTTGTCGATCGCTTGCTCGATCGATCTCACCGTCTTGTCCACGTTGACCACGACCCCTCGCTTGAGTCCATCCGACGGAGAGCTTCCCACCCCGGTGATCTTCAACCCTTCCTTCTCAACCTCCGCAACGATCGTGCAGATCTTCGTCGTACCGATGTCGATCCCTACGATTCGATCGCCTTTGACCATAAGCCGTTTCCTTTCAGAGCGAGGGATCCGACACCTGGAGAGAGTCGGTTCCCGTCCTGCCGGCAACCACCTGATTCTCATACCGGAGGTCGATGTATGCGAGATCGGCCAGCTGAGGGCCGAATGCCATGAAGGCCTTGAAGTTTTCGATTTGCGAGCCTGTGCGATCGTATCGGACGATCAACTGCGGCGTTCCGTCGGTCAGGTGAATGAGAGCGTCGTGGGACGACAGGACGGCCACCTCAGAAAGAGTGGCCCACACATCCGGGTATCGGTCCTGCACATCCAGCAGAAACCCAACGAGTCGCCTTGCGGCTTCGCTGCCTTCCGTATCGACCGAGTCCGGCGTCACCCGGTTGAACGATGTCACGATCGGCAGGTCGAACGGTACCGTAGGCAGCGGAAAACATCGTGCATCTCGATCCAACCCGATCAGCCCGTCCATCGAAGCCACGAGCGAAATCGGAGACCTCTCCTCGACCGAGATCAAGAGATCGGCCGGCGGCCGGCGCAGCAGGAGCACCTTGCGAACCATGGGGTGCGACATGAGCGAGTCGGTTGCGGCTACGAGATCGGTCTGGAAGAGATTACTCCCGACCGACAACCCGGTACGATCCACGACCTCCTCCTCTGTCAGGAGAGAGTGACCCACGACCGAAATTTTCCGCACCTTGAACAGATCGCTTCCCTGGAGACCCGAGTAGGCATCCGGGATGCCCGCCCCCAGGGCGGCGAGCAGCCCCAGTGCGACTGCCCAGCCCATCGCCCGTTTCGCCCTGGGTTTCGGCAGGGCGATTCCGTCCAGACGGGCGACGGTAAACGTTGGTTTTGGCTGGCGACGCCAGCGTGTTCGGCTCCGGGCGCCCAGAGCTTTTCCGCTATACATTCTCGACGCCATACTCCCCGACGATCCGAACTTCCGTTTCAAGTTCGACTCCCTCCGATTGAAAGACCCGATCCCGTACTTTTTCGATCAGCTTCAACACATCGGCGGCCGTAATCCCGCCTTTGGTCACCAGAAAATTTGCGTGCACGTCTGAGACAGACACGTTCCCGACCGACATCCCTTTTCCCCCGCTGCGGTCGATCAACAATCCAGCCGGTGCAGGCCCTTCAGGGTTCTTGAAGGCGCATCCTGCATTCCGCATCCAAAGGGGTTGGCTTGCCTTTCTTTCGTCCAGCATCCGATCCATTCGGCTGAGGATCTCATCTGGATCGTCCTCCTCCAGCTCGAACGCAGCCTCCAGCAGCAGGTACCGACCCGGAAGATCCACGCGCCGATACCGGTGGGCGATCTCTTCCTTTCGAAACGTCATCTCCAGGCCGGTGGCCAGGTCGACGCCTCTAAGCCACAGCAGATGGTCGAACGTTTCGCCACCCCAGGCACCCGCGTTTCCACGAACCGCCCCCCCGATCGTCCCCGGAATACCGCAGCCGAATTCGAATCCGGTTCGACCCGCGCGCTGGCACCGGCGGGAGTAAACCTGCGTGCTGACACCGGCTTCGGCACGTCCCTCGTCTGCATCGACGTTCATCCCGGTCAGCCCGTCTGTCAGACAGATCACCACACCCCGGAAACCCGCGTCTTTCATGAGCGTGTTCGTTCCCCCGCCCAGCGGGAGAATGGGGACGTCCGCTTCACGGATCACCGGAAGAGCCGACATCAGGTCCTCCGGGTCCGCGGGTAAATAGAAGAGATCCGCGGGTCCGCCGACTCCGTAGGTTGTGTGCTGCGCCAGAGGTTCGTCGGTCAACAACCGTCCGCGCGCAATCGACTGCAGAGCCGACACCAGGCCCGTTACCGTACCTGCGCTGTCGCTCACTCTCGAGACCCGAACAGACCGGCCAGCACATCCGCGGCCGTCACGATGCTTCCGGCCCCCATCAACACGATCGTATCGCCCAATTCGGTCGCTTCGTAGATCGCCTGCGGCAATGCATCCAAAGAGGGCTCGTAGCGAACAGTCACACTCACTCGGTCGACGATGGATTGACCTGAGATTCCCGGAATCGGCTCTTCTCTGGCCGCGTAGACATCGGTCAACCAGACCGTGTCCGCCTCCGACAGAGCGCGTCCGAATTCCTGCTCGAAGTCTCGCGTCCTCGAATAGAGATGCGGCTGGAAGACAGCGACGATCCGACTCCGTGGCGCCATCATCCGCGCTGCCTCGAGGGTGTGGGCCACTTCCGTCGGGTGGTGGGCGTAGTCACTCACCACGGTCGCCGTGTCCCCATCGAACAGCACCTCGAACCGTCGGTCTACCCCCTTGAATGTCTTCAAGCCCTTTGCGATCGAGTCCCACTCGACGTCCAACGCAAGCGCTGCTCCGATTGCGCCAAGTGCGTTCGCCACATTGTGTCGGCCCGGTAATCCCAGTTCGATCGATCCCAGCGGACTCCCGTCGAGCATCACGTCGAAGCGACTGCCTCTTCCGTCGAACTGTGTATTCGTCGATCGCAGGCGACCTGACGCCCCGTACGTCGTCGTGGTCGTTCCAGCCGACAGACCCGAAGCGGCCGGCGTGTCGGAACAGATCACCGCAGCACCATCGTCCGCTAACCGATCGAGAAACGTGTTGAACGTGCTCACGATGTCGTCCAGGTCCTCGTAGCAGTCCAGATGATCCGCCTCAAGAGAGGTGATGACGGCAACCGTGGGCGCGAGGGCCAGGAAGGCTCGATCGTACTCGTCCGCCTCCGCGATCCAGACCCGGTCGGCCCCAAGCAACAAGTTCCCTGTATCCGGCTGTGTACCGCCGATGAGGGCGGTCGGTTCAAGCCCGGCGGCCCTGCAGATGGACGTGATCATCGCCGTCGTCGTCGTTTTACCGTGGGTGCCCGCAACCGCGATCAGCAACTTGCCACGCGTAACTTCACCAAGCAGATCGGCTCGTCGAACCACAGGCAACCCCTGTGTTCGGGCCGCAACCATCTCCGGATTTTCCTCGTCCACCGCGGCGGTGTGAATCACCAGATCCGCACCCGAAACCGCTGCGGCGTCGTGGCCGATCGTGACCTTCACTCCCATTCGTTCGCACCTGCGTGTCAGATCCGAAGTCTCACGATCGCTTCCCGTCACCACATATCCGCGGTGGTGAAGCAGCTCGGCCAGGGCGCTCATCCCCACGCCCCCAATCCCGATGAAGTGAATGTGCTGCGCTGTTTCCAGAACACCCGTCACGCCGTCCTCGACATCGATGATTTCGATCAGGCCAGCCGCCAAACTCGTGCGCAGGATGGCCATCGTGTCTTCAGCCAGGGTCAATGAGGCCTCGCCAGGGCTTCGTCCATCAGGTCCACGATGCGGTCGGCTGCCCCACCCACATCACCACGGCCGCTGATCTCACCCATGTGCTCCAACACCTCGGTCGACGAGATCGTCTCCACGGTCTTCACCAGCTCGGGACCGTCTAGCTCTTTCTGCAGGATCATTCTCGCCCAGCCTTCCTGCTCCATCGCTCGTGCGTTCACTTCCTGATGGTTCTCCGCCGCCGTGGCCAGAGGAACAAGGACAGCCGGCAATTTCTTTAATCGCAGCTCCGTCAACGTCATCGCCCCCGAGCGCGTCAGTGCAAGATCGGCGGCCCGATAGGCGGTCGACATCTCGTCGATGAACTCCAGGACGCGAACGCCCTCGATACCCTCTGCCGCCCGTTCGGCACGTGTACGATCCAGTTTTCCCGTCTGCCAGAGGATCTGCCACCCCGAGGAAATCAGATCCTGCATCGCGGCTTCCACAGCCAGATTGATCGAATGCGCGCCCTGACTACCTCCGATCACGATCAGGGTGGGACGATCTACATCCATCCCGAATTGAGCCCGCGCGCCGGCCACGGTCAGATCGGTGACCTCCGCCCGCACGGGGTTCCCCACGTAGTCTTTCCTGCGGCCGCCGGTCCTGTGCTCCGCCCCCCTCAGGCCGAACAGAACCCGATCGGCCAACCGCGAGAGCAATCGAACTGTGAGGCCGGGTAAAAGGTTCGATTCGTGAAGCCAGATCGGCCTACCGCACAGCCAGGCGGCGAGCCCGACAGGACCGCTCACGAATCCCCCCGTGCAGGCCACCAGGTCCGGTCGAAAGTTCCTCACGATCCGCATCGCTTCGGCGAACCCGCGAAGCAGCACGAACGGAAATCGCAGGAGGTCCGGATGCAGGGACCGCTTCAGCCCGATCACCGGAATCGGTCGGAGCTCGAAGCCCGCGGCCGGAATCACGCGGTTTTCCACCCCTCTCGAGGTACCCACAAACAGAATCTCGCTCCCGGGATATCGATTCCTGAAAGCCTCGGCCACGGCAAGAGCCGGGATCGCGTGTCCACCCGAACCGCCTCCGGCCAGGAGCAGACGGGGCGGCCTGTCCATTCAATTACTCCGGATCGGCACCCCGAATGCGGGTCGCCGGATCCGTGAAAGCGGCTTTCGTTCCCAGTCCAGTTCGTTTCCCGCCAGCACTCCGGGTTTCGCCGTGCCTTGTTTTCCGATGTTGATCAGAATCCCTCCTGCGATCAGCGTCAGCAGCAAGGATGTTCCCCCATAACTGATGAACGGAAGCGGCAACCCGGTCGTCGGAAGCAAACCGATCGCAACACCCATATTCACGAAGGCGTAAACCATCACCATCGATGTGATACCCGAGGCCAACAGGAACCCGTGAAAATCGGGCGCCGACCGGGCGATTCGAAACCCGAGATAGCCGAACAGAACGAAAGAGGCGAGAAGCCCGATCGTCCCGATGAGACCGAGTTCCTCGCCCAGAATGCTGAAAACGAAATCCGTATGCGGTTCAGGAAGAAAGAAATACTTCTGCTGGCTTTGACCCAGACCCAGACCGGTAAGACCCCCGCTTCCGAGCGCCAGCAAGGACTGCGAAATCTGATAGCCGTCGCCCTGAACGTCCCCCGTCGGATCCAGGAACGTCATCACCCGCTCCCGGCGATAGCCAATGACGAAGACCACGAGGTAGATCACAGGGAGCGTCACGAGTACCGATCCCGTCAGGTGGAGCAACCGGACACCCGCGATATACATCGTAAGCGCGCACATCGTTCCGATCGCCAGCGCGCTCCCCAGATCGGGCTGAAGCAGGATCAGCCCCATCGCCGCGGCTACGATCGCCGCGTGAGGCACGAAGCCGTACCTGAAGTCGGCCAACAGGCCTTTGTGTCTGTTCAGAGAATCCGCCAAGAAGACGACGAGAGCCAGACGCATCAGATCCGCCGGTTGGAAGGCCCCACCGGGTAGCGGGATCCAGCGATACGCACCGCGAACTTTCCCCACTCCCAGAAGTTTGAGCGCGAGAACGGTTAGCAGTCCCAGGAAACCGATCAGCAACAACGGCTTCGATAGACGCTTGAGGAGGCGGTAGTCCACCTGCGTAACCAACAGCATCGCAGCCAGACCGATCAGGGCACGGATCGTCCATCGTTGAATGAAGAAGTGCCCGTTCTCGAACCGCAACTGCGCCAGTCCCGAACTCGCACTGTAGATCATCACAGTGCCCAGACCCACAAGGGTCACGATCAGGAACAGCAGGTGGATGTGCGTACGCGGCTTGTCAGTTGCAACCAGCGACACGTCGTCCGATATGTCGAAGGGGGTGGGGGAGAAAGATGTGGGGGATAGGCAGGTACGGGGATTCCCCGCATTGGAGCAGCGGGGTCGGCGTTTCACTCGATGGGGGCCGGGAGAAACGCTTCACGCTCTTTTGACTTTAGGACATAAATCCTAATAATTCAACAACTTCCTCGAGCGCAACGCCTCTGGATCCCTTCACCAGGGCTACGTCGCCGGGCACGAGTGTGGACTTGAGCGCGTCGACCAGCAACATCTTGTCGTGAAAAGTCATCGCTCGTTCCTCGGGCATTCCGCCTTCCACGGCAGAAGCCGCGATC
>CEVA01143923.1_pt1 | contig 20329 bp, 16 predicted proteins | sample 361521 | NCBI WGS metagenome assembly CEVA01 (sample SAMEA2622823, study PRJEB7988) | marine metagenome | isolation source: saline water (ENVO:00002010), including
GACCCGTCGGACAGTTCACCGCGCAGGCCGCCCGTCTATCCGGCGCCATCGTGACCATCTGCGATCTCAACGAGTCCCGACTTTCTATCGCGGCCGAACTCGGAGCACACCGAACGGTCCCGGTCACGAACGAAGACGCATCGTGGGACGCCATCACGGAAGCCGGGCCCTTCGACGTCGTGTTCGAGGATTCCGGCGCGGACGTCTTCGGACACATCATTGGTCAAGACTGGCAGCAGGGCGTGATCCTCACGAATTCCAGGGTCGTTGTCATCGCCGGTCGAGAACGCGTCGACTACAGCTTCAACGCCGGTCAGAGCCACGAGCTGTCGATCGTTCAAGCCAGCCACTTCGATCGTGACGATCTCGAACAGGTCTGTCGCCTGACGGCCGAAGGCCAACTTCGTGTCGGACCCATCATCCAGGACATCGTCAAAGCCAGCCAGGCGGATACCATCTACGCCCGCCTCAGAGACGATCCCGCCAGCCTCTTTGGTACTGTCTTCAACTGGTCTTAGTCGCGCAAGTGGTGGGACTTAACACGCATTCCCATCAAGAGAGCATTTTTGCGAGCAGTGGGGGAACTGTCCATGAATTCCGCGCCAAAGCTCATGTTTTATCACGACGGCCGGCACCCGCTCATCTACATGTACGAGCCTCCCATGCAGAAGGAGGAGTACGAATCCGGTGTCGACGAGCTCCTCGGAACACCTGTCGATGCCTTGATGTTCTGCCTGGGCGACGGTCGCACGGTCCTGCACGACACGGAAGTCGGTGAGCTCTGGGGACACAACGTGAGGAAGTGGTCTCACGTCATCTTCCGGCGCGCGCACCAGAACGCAAAGCATCTGATTGGCAAGGGTCAAGATCCCCTTCGGATCGTCTCGGAGCGGGCGCGCCAGAAGGGACTCCCATTTTATCCCACGCTCCTCGTACAACAGGGCCGAGGGGATCGCGAAACCGATGTTCGATGTTCGGACTTCCGATTCGACAACGCCCACCTTGAGATCGGGGCGAACGGCGACCTCGCCCCCGATACACCCGGTCTCACCTGCCTCGACTTTAAACACGAGAGTGTCCGCGACGAGCGCTTTGCCCTGATCGAAGAGACCCTGAAGAACTACGACGTCGACGGATTCGAGCTACAGCTCAATTACCAGCCACACTACTTCCATCCCGACGAGGTCGATCGCGGGCGAGTCCTTATGACCGGATGGGTCCGCAGAGTCCATCGCGCCGTGAAGAAAAGCGGCCGGAATCGCGAACTCGTCATTCGCATCCCCGCCAGCCTCCAGGGATGCTTCGACGTTGGTCTGGACGTACGCGAATGGCTCAAACTGGGCATTGTGGACGCACTCATCGGGCAGAAGTTCTCAGGCCCGGAGCTTCACGACCCGGGGGTGGACTTTCGACCTCTCGTCAAAGCAGCAGAGGGCACCGGCTGTCGCATCTACGCCGCGCTCCAGAGTCACCTCGACTCGGATCGCCTGTGCGAGGCCTCGATCGAAATGATCCGGGCCGCCGCCTGCAACTACTGGGCTCAGGGGGTCGATGGGTTTTACCTCGCCCACTGGTTCAATCACTGGCCTTACCAGGCGGAATTCTACGAAATCCTCCGCGAGCTTCCCGATCCGGAAATCATGGCGCCCAAGGACAAGATCTACACGGTCCCCACCGAGACTGGCCGCTATCCCAACCCCACCCTCGAGCCCGGCCTCGACATGGACCTGCCCGCTCCCCTCGCAACGGGCGAACCCGTCAGCGTCCCCATCCCCATCAGCGACGACCTGCCACGGTGGAATCGCGCCCGACGCGTTCACGAGATCCTGCTTCGCGTGCGGATCATGAACACCACCGAACTGGACAGGCTGTCCTTCAAACTGAACGGCAAGCCGCTCCCCGAAGGGTTGCTCCGCAGGATCAACGAGATGTATCGCATGAGCGCGCCACGGTATCGCACGGGCTCCGGCTACTGGTTCGTATTCCGTCTGGACCGGGACCACTGGCCCCGCAAGGGGAAGAATTCCCTCCAGATCATCCTCGACAAGAGAGATAAAGCTGTTCTGCCTCAGATCTACGTGCGGGACGTCGAGCTCGAGATTCGTTACCTGATGGGCAGGAACTACCACCGAATCCCCGAGCACGACCTGGGCCCCCGAATTCCATCAGGCATATAGGATTACCGTCCTGTCGCACGAAGGGTAGGAGCGACCTCCGGTCGCGAATTGACCATCGCGGTCTGGGACCGATCGCTTGTCCCTTCTTTCGAGTCTCTACGAGGTCCTTATGAAACATCGTGTAGCCATCTTCGGTTGCGGCAGAATGGGCCAGATCTACGCCCAGGCCTATTCCACCTATCCCGATACCGAGATCGTTGGCATCTCAGACGTGAACGCCGACCGCCTGAAGGCTGTGGGGCAACGGTTTGGCGTCTCGGCCCTCTTCCCAGACATCGATTCCCTTCTCCGCGAGACGTCCCCCGATGTCGTCGCGGTCGTCTGCCCGACGAAATACATGAAAAACGCCGTCCTAGCGGCCGCCGAGTTCGGCGTGAAGGGTGTCTCTACGGACAAGCCGATTGCCGGCGCACTGGCCGATGCCGACGCGATGGTCGCTGCGTGTGAAGAGCGTGGCATCGTCTACGCAGGCGGAAACCTTCAGCGCGCCATGCACGAGGTCCAGGCAGCGGCCTCGCGGGTGCACGCCGGCGAGTTCGGCGATCTCGAGGGTGCGTGTGTCCATCGGTTCGGCGGCGAAATCTCGGGCGGCGGATGCCAGCACATCGCCGTCTTGCGCTTGTTTACCGATGCCGAGGTCGAAGAGGTTGTCGCCTGGGGAACGCCTGAAGAGGCCCTGAACGGAGAGACGGACGAAGACCTGATCATCCATGGCCATTTCCAGATGACTTCAGGCCTCTCCTGTCAGGTATTTGGCACCGAAACACCAAGGCGCGGTGTCGACGTCTGGACCGAGGATTCACTCATCAGCTGGGATTGGGCACCTCCCACGATCTATCGCGGCTTTGACGAATCCGGAAACCGCCTGCAGATCGATCCTGAGTACGCGCCTTACGAGTGGAACGAGTTCTCCTATCTGACCGGCTCGATTCGATCCTTTCTCGCAGCCGTCTCCGGCGAAGGAGAGCCCTGGATCACCGGTCACGACCTGAGACAGTCGCTCGAAGTTGCGATCGCGTGCAAGCAATCAGCCCTTCTCAGCAGCGCACCTGTCAAGCTCCCCCTCGAAGACCGTTCGGTGTCTATGTTTCCCCGTCCATACCGATGGCTGGGTGGCGACGCTTCGGGTAAACCCCAAAGCGTCGACGACGCGGCTGGCCACTGATTGGAGGACCGGATGCCTCGCCCCCCTGCCTACGGCATCATCTACAACTGGGATGGCGCACCCCACGGCTATTCCGAGGTTCCTCAATCGCTCGACGCCTTCCTCGAAAAGACCTACGCCCCGCTGACCGGAACACAGGTCGGCGCCCTTTTCTGGTGCATCGGCGAACACGCCACCCGATGGCCGACCGAAGAGCTCGAGGTTCTTGGCGACGTCCACGGACGCCGTTACGAAAACGCCCACAGCTACACCCACACTGAAAACATCCGCCGCATGCTCGACCGCGGCGAAGATCCGCAACAGGCTGTGATCGATCGGGGCCGCGAACTCGAGATCGAAGTCTTTGCCTCGGTCCGAATGAACGACAATCACTTCAACGGCGCCCAGCTCACCGACCTGCTAAACCTCCATCACACCGAACTGACCCAGCTCCGAATCGATCATCCCGACTGGCTGCTCGGCGACCGTAATTCCGAGTGGTTCGCCCTCTCCTGGGACATGTCCGTTCCCGAGGTCCGGGAAAATCGGCTTACGCACGTCCGCGAAGTCTGCACCCGCTACGACTGGGACGGTGTTGAACTCGACTGGCAGCGACATGCCTTCCACCTTCCCGAAGATCAGGCGTACCGCCTTCGTTACACATTGACGGACCTGCAGCGTTCGATTCGGACGATGACCAACGAGATCGCACGGAAGCGAGGTCGTCCTTTCCACGTTGCCGTGCGGGTGTCCGGCAGCCTGGAGCGTTGTCGCCAGATCGGCTATGACCTACCCGTGTGGATCGAGGACGATCTGTTCGACATTCTCATCCCCGCGGCCAACGCTGCGACCGACCCCGCCATCGACGTCGCGTCCTACCTCGAGCTCTGCGAGGGAACCTCCATCGTCGTATACCCCGGGTTCGACAGCGGCCTGCCCGGCGCCCACGTCGGTCCTGAAGAGCCTGATGAAAAAAATCGAATGCGTGTGCGTGCGATCGCCAGTCGCTACCACGACGCCGGAGCAAACGGCATCTATGTCTTCAACTGGCACGCTGACGCCCATACGCGACACGAGCTCCTGACTCAGATCGGTTCGCCCGAATCTCTACAGGACACGGACAAGATCTATGCCGGAACTCATCGGATCATCGTGAAAGACGGGGACTGGCGAGGTGCTTATCGGGGAGATCGGCTTCGCGGTGAGCTTCCCGTTCCTCTCAAACCGACGATGTCGGGCGAAGGTCCCAGCGTGATCCTCAACGTGGTGGATGGGAAAGCGGCTTCGTGCGAACTCCGGATCCGACTGGAACAGTGGGTGCAGGGTGACCGGGTTGCCGTGTCGTGGGACGGGTCACCACTGGGGGACCCACGAACGTCGTATTGCAGGGTCAGGGACCCTCATCGAATCAGTGACGTCAGCCACGCCGTATGGCTCCAATTCGACATCCACCCCTGCGTCCCAGGGCCACACGAAGTGAAAGTTGCGCTGATCGAGCGTCATCCTCAGCTTGCTTGTGACCTGGTCCTCACAGACGTGGAACTGGTCGTCCGACACGATTGATCCACTTACACATCGGGAGGAACACCGTGGCCAAAGTCTTCGCAGCTTTCCGATCCCCCTATGCGCAGCCCAATGGCATGCAGATGACCGACGAGGGCCTGTGGGTCGCAGACCAGGTTACCGACCGATGCGCGCTTGTTGAAACCGAAAACATCAATCGGTACGGAAAGACCCTCGTTCTCCGCGAACTCGATACCGAGTCCTCCAACACGAGCGGCATGACCTATGGCGATGGTGCGCTCTGGCTGGCGGCTAATGGCCCTGGTGCAAAGTATCGTCCGGCCCGCGACACAGACTTCCCTTCAGGCGCGACCGTGAAGGTCGATCCGCAGACCGGCGCCACCCTCGACTCATGGCCGATGCCTCACGAAGGGGGCACGCACGGCATCGAGTTCGACAACTACGAAGCCGGTACGATGTGGCTCGCCACCGGGAAAACGATGTCGCAGGTCAAAATGGAAGACCGGTCGTTCATCCGAGAGGTCGAAATGCCCTACGGCCGCTCGCACGGCGTCGTGCGCGTCGAGGATGGGCTTTGGATCGCCTTCACGAACGATCTATGCCTCATCAAGTTCGACATCGACTCCAACGAGGAGATGGTGCGCATCGACGTCCCGGAGTGTCACCCCGCGCCGCACGGCGTCTCGATCTACGAAGGCGGCTTTATCTACTGCGATTCGTCGACCGGCTGGATCGGGATCATCGAAACTGAAGTTTAAACCATAGACCACGGAATACACGGACCACACGGAAGACAGGACAAGAGGAGGCCCGTTCCCGCCTGCGGCACGGAGCCCTCACGCGTGTAGCACACCCAGCTCTGGTCTCTCACCTTCCGTGTATTCCGTGTGGTCTGTGGTTTCGCGTTTTTGGTCGCATTTATGCCTGAATACAGAGCCGCAGTGATCGGTCTGGGCTGGATGGGATTGCTTTACGATCTCGCCAGCCGGATCCCCGATCGTTTCGAAATCGAGGACATCGATCGGCCCACTCCCACCCTCGACGTCCACCGCCGGATTCATCACCACGAACATCCTGGGAGCGAGGGCAATCCCACGTCCTATGCGGAAGCCTTCCGGGATCGTGATGAAATCGAACTCGTTGCGGGCGTCGACCGTGATCCAAAGCGGTTGGACGCTTTTGTAAGCCGGTACGGCATCGACGCCGTCTACCGGGATGCGGTGGCGATGTTCGAGTCCGAGAAACCTGACCTGGTGGCCGTCGCCACGAACACCCGCTACCGGGCGGATCTCACGTGTCTGGCGGTGGAGCACGGTGCAAAGGGCATCCTGACCGAGAAACCTATGGCCCACACCCTTGAGGAGGCGGACCGAATGGTCCGTGTCTGCAAGGAAGCAGGTGTCCCGCTGTGCTGTGGAAGTATTACGACGACCCACCCCTCGTTCGCACGTGCCAAGGCTCTGGTCGAGGAAGGGGCGATCGGTGATGTGCTTTCACTCGAGGCGGGAGGCCCGTTCGCCCAACATCAGAACTGGTCCTACTTCCTGGACAGCCCGCCGGCCTGGGTCGTCGGGGTCGGCGACGATGACCGGAACGAGTCGGGCAGCGACGAATTCCGGGGCCAGGGCTTCCTGGTCGCCCACGACGGGAGTTCAGTCCACTTCCGCAAGGGAGCGCCCGGGATACGCCTCACCGGGTCGAATGGCGAGATCCGGTTTGACGGGATCAGGGATGGATGGCGCTGGTGGCAGGAGGTCGACGTTCTCGGCAAACGACAACGTGTGGAGGTCCCCTGGCCGGAACCCCAGTTCGGGTTCCCTTATGGTGCGGTCTACTGTCTTACCGACGTGATGGACTGTCTCTTTGGCGACCTAGACGAGCCCAAGAACTCCGGGCGACGTGTGGCCGCAGCCCTCGAAGTGGAAATTGCCCTCAAGCAATCATCTGATTCGGGCGGGCGGCGTATCGATCTCCCGCTTGGAGACCGATCTCTTGGTCTCAGATACGATTGGTTCAGGTAGTGAATACCCAAGAGACCGACGTGCTTGTCCTCGGCCTTGGCGGGATGGGCAGCGCGGCGCTCTACCACCTCGCACGGGCGGGCGTGGATGCTGTCGGCATCGAGCAGTTCCCGGTGGGACACGATCGCGGAAGTTCGCACGGCCACTCCCGTGCCTTCAGGACCATTTATGAAGATCCTGTCTACACCCGTCTGGCGGAGGCGGCGATCCCTTTCTGGCGTGAGCTTGAATCCGACTCCGGCGAGACGCTCCTCTTCCAGAAGGGGATGGTAACCTGGGCGAACGAGGGTAGCCCCAAACTGCAGGAACGCGTCGCAGTCATGGACGATGTCGGATCTCCGTACGAGTTGTTGACGCCCTCCGACGTCCGGTCAAGATTCCCCGCGCTTCGGCCGCCGGACGGAACCGTCGCGTGCTTCGTGCCCCGTTCTGGATTCCTCGACGCGGGACTGTGTGTGCGCACGCACGTGGCAGAAGCCAGGAAGCGCGGCGCCACCCTCTTTGACGAGACGAAGGTCTCCGGAATCGACCTCGACGGGGATCGACCCGAAGTCATAACTCCCGAAACTCGATTTCGCTGCGATCGACTGATCGTCTCGGCCGGACCGTGGGCGGCGCACGTTCTTTCGGATCTGAATCTTCCCCTTCGCGTCACTCGGCAGCAGAAGTTCTACTTCCGCCCAGGCAATTCAGCGGACTTCGGTCCCGACCGGCTGCCTGTCTACACCGATCACGAGACCGAATTTTACGGCTTCCCCAACTACGGAGGCGGCATCAAGGTCGCCGATGATGGACTTGGTGGGGAAACCACAGCGGACACCGTCGACCGAACCCTCGACGGAACGACCCGGGATCGACTTCGCCAGTGGCTTGACGAAATCATGCCCGGCAACGACGCCGAATTTGTCAGCGGCACCACCTGCATGTACACGATGACGCCCGATCGCGATTTTCTGATCGGTCCCCACCCGGGCAACCCGAACGTCCTCGTCGCCGCCGGGTTCTCGGGGCACGGCTTCAAGTTTTCGACGCTCGTCGGAAAAATTCTGACTGACCTGGCCACGACGGGCCACACGGACTACCCCATCGAGCGATTCCGAGTCGACAGATTCGAAACCCTGAGCAGCGAAGGTACCGACCCATGAGCGTATACGATGACGCCCTCGTGATCGACGGATTGAACGTCAGTAACTGGGACAGCCCCGAAGTCTTTCGCAGCCTGCACGCCGGCCGCGTGACGGCGATCAACGCAACCATCGTCGCCTGGGAAAACTACGTGGAGACCCTGGACCACCTGTCCAGATGGCCCCAGCGGTTTCGTGAGTACAAGGACACACTGACACCCATTCGGACGACGGATGACATCAGGCAGGCGAAGAAGGACGGCCGAGTCGGTATTATCTTCGGATTTCAAAACGCGTCCTCCATCGAAAACGACCTCGATCGCCTCTCGATTTTCCACAATCTCGGCGTCAAGATCATCCAGGTGACGTATCACGAACGAAACCTTCTCGGAAACGGTTGCTGGGAGCGTCGCGACGAAGGGTTGAGCAACTTCGGACTCGACGCGATCCGGGAGATGAACCGGCTCGGCATCCTTATCGACCTGTCCCACGTGGGCGACACGACCAGCCTCGAAACGATCGAGCACTCGGAGGTCCCAGTCGCCATCACTCATTCCAACGCCCGCGGATTCTGCGACCATCCTCGAAACAAGCCGGACGATGTTCTCAACCTCCTGAAGGAACGGGATGGAGTCATCGGGTCCACATCGTTCGCCAACTTCCTCCCCAGGAAATTCGACTCCACGATCGAGGACTACGTCGATGCCATCGAAGACCTCATCGAGCGTGTGGGAATCGACCACGTCGCCATTGGCACCGACTATACCCAGGATCAGCCCGAATCGTTCTGGCGGTACATCGGCTCCCAACAGGGAACAAAATGGCCCTCGTCTTTCGTCAGCTCGACGGCCGACTACGAAAAGTTCGCCGAAAGCCCGATCGGCATGGAAACGCCGGAGAAGCTCCCCAACCTGGCGACCACACTGTCCAGCCGCGGGTACGAGGACGAGGATGTGAAGAAAATTCTCGGTGGGAACTGGATGCGACTGTTCGACAGAGTCTGGGACGGGATGTAGTCCATTGAGCCAGACAGACCCCGGCGTTCACATTCAGCTCGATGTGAAGATTCCCATGCGGGACGGCGTCAATCTCTACGCCGCCGTCTATCGGCCCGCTAGGGGTGAGACGTTTCCCGTCCTCCTGATCAGGTCACCCTACAGCACGCAGCATCCTCGTTACGTGGATTGGTCGGTGCGGTTCGCGAAAGCCGGTTATGCCGCCGTCATGCAGGACTGTCGGGGCCGGTTCGAATCGGAAGGAAAGTGGCGACCTTACATCGACGAAGCCCAGGATGGCTATGACACCCAGGAGTGGATCGGCGCCCAACCTTGGTGTGATGGCACAATCGGAACCTTCGGTGTATCCTACCCTGGATTCACTCAGATCCTGCCAGCCCCCTATCGCAGCACCTATGTCAAAGGGCTGGTGCCCATCGCGAACCAGGAAGACAACTACGGCCACCTGAGATACAACGGGATTCTCCAGCTTCAGAACGCCATGAACTGGGTTTTCCTGGGCGATCGAACGAACCAGATCGCACCGAGGGACCTGATCGACTGGACAGAGGTTCATCGCAGGCTGCCACTATTGACCGCACTCGATGACATCGCGGATCGTCCGTTTTACCGGGAGGCCATTCACCACGAAACGTTCGACGATTTCTGGTCCAGCTACAGCATGAAAGACAGGTATGAGGAAGTGGATACCCCGTCCTATTTCATCACCGGGTGGTATGACAACCTCGTGCACGAAGGCTTCAAGTGTTACCGTGGTTGGAAGGGCAGCGCGAAGAGCGAGGAAACGAGGAGCCGTACACGAATCATGGTCGGACCGTGGACCCACGCCCAGATCGGAAGTTCGGATCCTTTCGGAGACATCGACTTCGGTCCCGGCGCGGCGGTGGACATGCCGGACGAGCACCTGCGGTGGTTCGATCAGCGACTTCGGGGAATCGACACCGGCATCGATCAGGAGCCGCCGGTTCGCATCTTCGTAATGGGGGCGAACGTCTGGCGGTCGGAGACGGAATGGCCCCTGGCAAGGACAACGTATACCCGGTTCTACCTCCACAGCGGCGGAAATGCGAACGACCGCCTCGAGGATGGCGGACTCGATACGTACCCTCCGGATGACGAACCGGTAGATACGTTCGACTTCGATCCCGAAGATCCCGTCCCGACGATCGGCGGTCAGAGCATGTTCGTCGACTGCACGGGCCCCAGGGATCGCCGACCTGTCGAGGAAAGAAGCGACGTCCTCGTCTACTCGACGGATCCCCTCGAAGAGGACATCGAGGTGACCGGTCCGATCGAACTGACGCTTTACGCCGCGACAGACGGGCCGGACACCGACTTCACGGCAACGCTCGTCGATGTCCACCCCAACGGCAAGGCCATCCATCTGACAGAAGGCATCGTCAGAGCCCGGTTCAGGGATTCCTACGTGAATCCAGCCCCTGTCGAGCCGAATTCGATTGTGGAGTACCGCATTAGACTGTGGGAAACAAGCAACCTCTTCAAGACCGGCCACCGCATCAGGCTCGAGGTCTCCAGCAGCAACTTCCCGCGGTTCGACCGAAACCTGAACACGGGCAACCCGTTGGGATTCGACGACGAGATTCGGGTGGCCCACCAGACGATCTATCACGACCGGGAGAACGCCTCCCATCTCACCTTGCCAGTGATCCCTTCGTGAACGAAGAGGCTTAACGTGGTGCAACGATATTCACCCGCCTTTATCCACGCACTGACCCGGCAGCTGTTCGAGGCCGTCCGCGCTCCACGACACGTCGCCGACGCAATCGCTGAGTCCCTGGTGGAAGCGAATCTGAAGGGTCACGACTCACACGGGATTCTCCGGATAGCCGGCTACCTCGAAAGCTACCAGAATCGGGGCAGGTATCCAGAAGACGAGCCGACCTTCGAAGAACGGGGCCTAAGGACCGGAACCTGCGACGGAGCGGGCGGATCTGGACTCTACATAGCGAAGATCGCGACCGAACGAGCGATTGAGAAAGCGAAGGAACTCGAGACCTATCAGATGGTCGTCGAGAATAATGGCCACATCGGAAGGCTCGGAGCCTATGCGGAGATTGCCGCGAAAGCGGGATGCATTGGCATCATTACCACAGGGAGCGGAGGTGCAGGACGGGGCCGGATCCTGCCTTTCGGAGGTGCCAAACCCGCACTCGGAACGAACCCCATGGCCATCGGCGTACCCACCGGAGACGAATCACCGTTCATCATCGACTACGCCACGAGCGCGATCGCGGCAGGCAAGATGTTCTTCGCCGAGACGCAAGGGAAGGACCTGAAAGAAGGATGTATCGTCGACAAGGAAGGACGTCCTTCGGTGAAGGTTCAAGACTACTACGACGGTGGGAACCTGTTGGCGTTCGGGAAGCACAAAGGATATGGCATGTCCCTCGTCGTCGTTCTGCTCGGAGCTTTGAGCGGGGGATTCGACCTCAAAGAGCGATCGGCCGGCGGCTGTCTCATCCAGATCATGGATGTCGAGGCCTTCACACCCCTGTCGGACTATCAACAGGGCGTGCGCGCCTTCCTCGACAGCGTCAAGGATGTGCCTCCAGCGGCGGGATTCGACCAGGTCCTTGTACCCGGAGATCCCGAATTCATCGCCCGCAAGGATCGCCTCGTGAACGGCATAGAAGTGTGGGACATGACAATCGACGAAATCAAAGAGTGGGCCGAAAAGCTTGACGTTTCGTGGGACGAAGACTCGATCGAAGCCTCGGACCGAGCCCGATACGCCTAGAACTCGAAGGGAGACCGATTCATGGCACAGCGATACCAGGCCAGCTATCTACACGTGATGACGCGCCAGCTTTTCGAGGCGGCCGGCACGCCGACCCACATCGCAGAGGTCATTGCCGAAACCCTCGTCGGAGCGAACGTCGCAGGCCACGACTCACACGGTATCCTTCGGATCCCGACCTACCTCGAGTTGATCGAGAAGGAAGGGATCGATCCGGCCGCTGAGCCCGAGATCGTCAGAGAGACGGACACCACCGTGATCTTCGATGGAAACAACGGGTCCGGGCTGTACACTGCTCGCAAGGCGGTGGAGCTTGCGATCGAAAAGGCGAAGAAGAACGAACTCTGCAGGGTGAGCATACGAAACAACCATCACATCGGTCGTCTCGGACAGTGGGCGGAAATCGCGGCTCACGCCGGCTGCATCGGCTGGATCAGCACGGGGGGTGGCGGCGGCAAGAGAAAGGTGGGCATAAGAGGTGGAGGGACGCTCCCCTATGGTGGGAGAGAAGGAAAGCTGGGCACGAACCCGATCGCCATCGGCGTGCCCACAGGGGACGACACCCCCTTCGTGCTCGACTACGCCACCACGATGATCGCGGGCGGGAAAACAGCCTTTGCCGAGAGCAAGGACGCCGATCTGCCGGAAGGTACCATCGTCGACAAGGACGGGAACCCGAGCGTCAAGGTCAGCGACCTCACGGAGGGGGGCAACATGCTCGGATTCGGCCTCCACAAAGGCTACGCGCTCTCGCTCTTTACCTGCCTCCTCGGCGGACTGTCTGGAAACTTCGATCCCGAGCAGGGAACCATGGGCGGCACCTACGTGCAGGTCACCGACGTGAATTCCTTCATACCTCTCGAAGAGTATCAGGTAGGTGTCCGCGGTTTCCTCGACAGCATCAAAGAAACGCCCCCTGCGGAAGGCTTCACTGAAGTGCTCGTTCCGGGCGATTACGAGCAAAACTCGCGACGGGAGCGACTCGAGATGGGTGTGGAGGTCTGGCCCAAGACCGTCGACAGAATCCAGGAATGGGCAGACAAACTGGAGGTCACGACCGGAGAGAACCTCGTCGTTCCGGCGCAGGATGAAGCGAAGTATCAATAATGGAGACGTCCTCGTGCAGAGCACGAGGACGAATGGCCAGACTACAGTAAACCAGGCCCGGTACCAGGGCAGCCATAGGACCGGGCCCTTCTCAGACATTCGCGCTCTCGTCCCTGTGCTCTGCACAGGGACGTCACGATCAGCCATGACAGAAACCGACATAGCTCACTTCGACACCTTCGGCTTCCTCTTTTACCGCCAACTCCTCTCGCCCGAGGAGGTCGCGGCGATCCAGCAGGCCGCTGAGTTCGTCTGGACCGAAGAGTTGGGTCAGGCCCCGGCGCTCGACGAGGAAATGCACACCGCTCCTTTTGTCGAACGCAATGAAACCCTGATGACGTTGGTGGACCACCCTCTCATACACCCCATCCTGGCCGAGCTACTGGGGGAGGACTTTCTGTGGTCCGGATCCGAGGGTAACCGAGGATTCCTGAAGGGGACACCCATCCATCATTGGCACGCCGACCGTCCAGGGGCGCACGAGCTCGACTACCGGCGTATCAAGATCATGATCTACCTGGATCCCACGACCAAGGACACAGGGGCCATTCGTGTGATTCCTGGTTCGCATCGAATGCCGTTCCACGAGGATATCCGACCGTTCCAGGAGAACCACCTCGAGGGCATCGACGACTTCTTCGGGATGCGGGGCCCCGACGTCCCCTGTTACGCGGCGGAGAGCCAACCGGGTGACGTCCTTTTCTTCAACCAGAGCCTGTTTCACGGTGTCTATGGAAAGACGGGACCGCGCCGTTACATCGCGCTGAAGTACATCGAACGGCCGACACAAAAAGAACATTTCGTCTCGCTGAAGCGATGGTCGGAATACGCGTTCCACCCGCACGAGGGTTTCCGTAGGTGTGATCGTCCGGCGGTCCGGGCGATGCTCGATGGGCTCGAAGATCTTCGAGTTCGGGCCGATCGTGTCGTTGCCTGACGGTTTTTCGAATTCACGCAAGCTGAAGGCCATGTTATGAAAGCCGCCGTCCTCTACGAACCGCACAGCCGCATCATCGTCGAAGACCTCGACATCGAACCGCCTCACCCAGGGGAAGTTCTGCTCGATATGGTCGGCGCGGGCGTATGTCACAGCGATTATCACCTCGTCGACGGCCACGCCACACCTCGAGGGCTCCCTCTCGTACTGGGTCACGAGGGCGCCGGCGTTGTCAGGGAAATCGGAGAGGGTGTCACCAGTGTAGCCCCGGGTGACAAGATCATCCTCTCGCTAGACGTGATGTGCGGCCACTGCCGCAACTGCAGTGAGGGAAGCCCCGCGCTTTGCGAAACCCATCAGGGCCCGGTTCCCGGTCGGATGTCCAAAGACGGCGCGCCGTATCACCACGGACGGCCAACGTATACCGAACAGGCAATCGTTCCGTCGGACGCCTGCGTGAAGGTACCCGACGACACGCCGCTCCAGAAAGCCTGTCTCATCAGTTGCGCGGTCATTACCGGCATTGGGGCCGTCGTAAATCGGGCTCAGGTGCCGGCGGGGGCCAGCATGGCCGTGTTCGGATGTGGGGGTGTCGGGCTCAACGTCGTCCAGGGGGGCGTCCTGGCCTCGGCCGGGCAGATCATCGCGGTCGATACGGTACCCTACAAGCTGGAGCTAGCCGAGCAGTTTGGCGCCACCCACTTCATCAATCCGGAGAAGGAGGACCCCGTCGAACGGATCAGGGCGATCACGGGAGGCGGGGTGAACTATGCGTTCGAAGTCGTCGGCTTCCCCGCCTTGGTCAAACAGGCGTTTCAATCGACGCGAACAACCGGCACGACGATCGTCGTCGGGGTTCAACCCGCGGGACAGGACGTCTCTGTCGACGGGCTGGATCTCCTTCGGGACCGATCCTTGATGGGGTCGTGGCACGGCGCCGCACGGGCGCGGGTCGACTTTCTCTGGATCCTCGATCTCTACAAACAGGGGAAAGTGAAACTCGACGAGCTCATTTCACGCTACAGACCGCTCGATGAAATCAACGAGGCCTTCGACGACATGCTTCAGGGCAAGGTCGCGCGAACGGTGCTCGTCTTCGACTGAGGAGGCACACGTGGCGACAACGTATCAATTCGAAGTCGTGGAGGGATGGGGGTTCGGGTCGGATGGAAAGCCCATGGGGGGTGTCGTTCCTGATGCGGACGTCGACTCGAGCGACAACGTCTTCATCACCCGCCGCGAGCCCCCCGCCATCCTGGTCTACGATCAGGATGGACGCTACTTGCGCACTTTCGGCGAGGACGTGTTGTCGAACCCGCACAACATCTGGATCGATGACGACGATCGTGTCTTCGTCGCAGATACCGACGATCATACCATCCGGATCTTCGGGCCGGATGACACCTTGCTCGACACCTGGGGCACGCCCGACCAGACCGGAGAACCCGGACAACCCTTCAACCGTCCCACCAAGGCCATGGGCGCGCCGTCCGGTCACGTCTTTGTGTCCGACGGTTACGGACAACACCGGATCCATCGTTACTCCGCCGCCGGTGAGCACCAGCTCTCATGGGGTGAGGAAGGAACGGGGCCGAGTCAGTTCGCCCTGCCCCACGACCTGTGGATCGACCCGCGCGAGCGTGTGCTCGTCTCCGATCGTACCAACCACCGGATACAGCTCTTCGATCTGGAGGGCACCTACCTCGAAGAATGGACCGACATCCAGTCACCAAACAATTTTGGTATCTACGAGGACATCATCTACGTGGCCGAGGCGCCGGCCCGTGTCAGCATGTTCGATCTCGACGGAAACCTGGTCGGCAGATGGGGTGAACAAGGGGAAGGTCCAGGTCAATTCGCGGATCCCGCTCACGGCATGTGCGTGGATTCCCACGGGGACGTATATGTCGGTGAGGTTCCGTGGAAACCCGATCGAATCCAGAAGTTCACCCGCGTCTGACCTGATTGCCTCGTAGCACGGAATCAAGCGGTAGAATGGCAACGAGCAGGGTCACTTCGAGCGGAGTCGAGAAGTCCCTTTTTGCCCATCGTGTTGGGCGTGTTCTCGACTCGCGCTCGAACTGACGCCGCGATGGACGACGCTGGAAGACAGTTAACTTTCGTTACAGGCCACTATTTTTCCTTCACACCGGTGAAGCATTCGTGTCCCGATTTCGTTCTCCAGAACAAATGACATCCGAACCCCGAACCCTCTCTTTTGCCTGACTACGACGCCATTATCGTCGGTGCCGGTCACAACGGCCTGGTCACCGCCAACTACCTCGCCAGATCCGGACTGAAGGTCCTGGTTCTCGAACGCCGGCCGTTCGTAGGGGGGGCCTGCATCACGGAAGAGTTGTTCCCCGACTTCCGGGTTTCGAGCTGCTCCTACATCTGCTACATGCTCCAGGACCAGGTGATCGAGGATCTGGAACTGCGAGACCACGGTTTCGAGGTCCATCAACTCGAACCCTACCGTTTCCATCCGTTCCCGGATGGCAAGTATCTACTCGGCTGGCACGATGAGAAGCAGACCGCCGAGGAAGTGCGTCGAATCTCCCCATCGGATGCCAAACGGTATCCTGAGTATGTGGCGTTCTGGGAACAGGCCGCCGACATTCTCAAGCGCTACTTCCTGAAGGAGCCCCCCACCATCGCCCAGATCGCCGCCGACGTCAGAGGCACGTCGGACGAACGGGTCTTCGAGCGCATGCTAACAGGTAACACCAAAGAGCTCACGGAAGAGTACTTCGAGTCCCCCGAGGTACGTGCGAGCTTTACCGACGCGCAGGATGCCGGAGATGTCAGAGCGCCGGGTAGCATCATGGCCATCGCCTACTTCAAGACCGCCATGCTCACCGACGAGAGGAATTTCGGAATCCCGTACGGAGGGATGGGCGGAATCACGCAGGCAATGGCCCGGTCGGCCGAAGCCTACGGCGTCGAGATCCGTACCGGGGTGGAAATCGAGCGAATCAGCGTCACGAACGGTCGCGCACACGGCGTTGTGTTGACCGATGGCGAGGAGATCGCTTCGAACGTTATCGTATCCAATGCCGATCCCAAGCGTACCTTCCTCCGACTCGTCGATCCATCTCACCTCGAAGCGAGTTTCATCGATCGAATCGAGCGGCTCAAGAACGGTGTCACGTATCTCAAGTTTCACTGCGCGCTGAAGGAACTCCCCGACTTTTCACAGCATCTGGGGCCGGACTTCGATCCCCAATACCTGGCCCAGGCCAAGATCTGTCCGTCCGTCGACTACCACGAGCAAAGCTGGTCGGATGCACAGCGAGGCGACCCTTCCCGCAGTCCAGTGATGTCGATTCAGATCCCATCCGTATGTGACGAGAGCCTGACACCTTCCGGGCAGCACGTTATGTCTGTCTGGGTTCTCTACGCGCCTCCGCAGCTTCGCGAGGGATCGTGGGACGAGGCGAACAAACGTGTCGGCGAGCATCTCATTGACACCATCAACGGCTACGCTCCGAACTTCAGCGACGCCATCATCGATTGGAAGCTCTTCACACCGCCCGATCTCGAGGAGCGTGTCTATCTGACCAACGGCAGCATTCGCCACACGGACATCACTGTCGATCAGATGTTGTCTCAACGATTCAGCCACGGAGCCTCCGGATACAGCACGCCGATCGAGGGACTCTATCTCTGTGGGGCAGGAACCCATCCTGGCGGGGAAGTCACGGGTGCCCCCGGTCACAATGCCGCCCAGGCGATTCTGCGGCTCGAGTCCAACTGAAGAGGGGTATGGTGCAACGCATCAAACGCCACGACGCGCTCGAATTCGAATTTGCCGCCAGGGAGCCGATGCTCACTGTCGACCCGGGCGAGTCTTTCGTGATCGAAACCGAAGACGCGAGTGCCGGCACGATTCGGAGCGGCGTGTCCAAAGAGGAAATCCTCAGTCACCCGAACCGCCAGGCCTCCCCGCCGAAGGGGAATCCCATGGGAGGCCCTGTCCACGTCCGAGGGGCAGAACCCGGCGACCTCCTCGAGATCGAGATCGAGCGAATCGAAGTCGAGGGCCACGGATTTCACTGCTGGATCGGTGGATCGACGCCTCTCAGCTCAGACCCTCGTTGGCCCGAATTCGGTGAATTCACGTTTCACATCCCCGAGTTCCGGCCGGGCCCGAGCGACACGACACGCGACGGCAAAGCCTACCGAGACGGCGTTTACGAGTGGGACCTCCAACCGATGATCGGCTGCTTCGGCGTCGCACCCGAACGTGAGATCCTCACCTCATCGATCGGCCAGAACATCGCCGGTGGAAACCTCGACATCAGAGACGTCAAGGAAGGCACGAAAATTCGTCTGAACGTCTACCATCCCGGCGGGTTGCTCTTTCTGGGCGACGTTCACGCCTCACAGGGTGACACGGAGTACTGCGGCGTCGCATACGAAGCGCCTTCCGAAGTGCAGGCCCGGTGTCGCGTCATCAAGAACAAACGGATACCCTTCATTCAGCTCGACCTGCCCGACTCGATCGTTGCCGTCCGTGCGGGCAAGTCACTGGACCTCATGGTACACGAGGCCGTCGCGGATCTGATCGACTGGATGGCCACCGACTACGGCGTCGACCCATCGACCTCCTATATGTATGTCAGCGCGAATCCCGACTTCCGGATCAACGTCTATCAGTATACCGTCGGTCTGGCCGCGATCGGCGCCGAAATCCCGAAGAAATACCTCGATCGATCGGACTGAACCTTGCAACGGATCAAACGAGAGAACGCCTACGAGTACGAATTCGCTCCGAAGAAGCCTGTGCTGACGGTCGATCAGGGGGAAAGCTTCGTCATCGAGGCGGAGGATGCCAGTGCCGGTGTGATCAAGAGCGAGGACGATGTCGAGCGGATGGTCAACAGCCCGCTACGCAAGTCAACCCCGTCGAAAGGAAACCCGCTGGGCGGACCCGTCTTCGTACGTGGGGCCGAGCCTGGTGACCTGCTGGAAGTGAGAATCGAACGCATCGAGGTGGAGGCACAGGGTTTCAACTGCTGGGGCCCCGGGACCACGCCCATCGCAACGGATCCACGATGGCCCGAGTTCAACCGGTCGACCATCAACATCATCGAACACCGTCCCGGACCGAGCGGAACCACCCGTGACGGCCAGGCCTTCCGAAACGGGTCCCACCTCTGGGACCTCCAGCCGATGATCGGCTGTTTCGGCGTCGCTCCCGAGCGTGAAGTCTTCACCTCCTCGATGGGACAGGACAAAACCGGGGGGAATCTGGACATCCGTGACGTCAAGGAGGGCACGACAATCCGCCTGAACGTCTACCACCCGGGTGGACTCCTCTACCTTGGTGATGTTCACGCTTCGCAGGGCGACACCGAGTATTGCGGCGGAGCCGACGACGCGCGCGCCGAGCTTCAGATTTCGTGCAGCGTCGTCAAGAACAAGCGGATCCCCTTCATCCAGCTCGACATGGAAGACTCCATCGTCGCCGTTCGTGCGGGCAAAACCCTCGACGAGATGGTCCACAAGGTGGTCGAAGACCTCGTCGACTGGCTTGTCACGGACTACGGTGTCACACCGTCGATGGCCTACACCCACGTAAGCGCCAACCCTGACTTCCGCATCAACATCTATCAGCACACCGTCGGCCTCGCCGCCGTCGGCGCTCAACTTCCCAAAAAATATCTCGACGTTTCGTGACGAAACGCGCCTTCCTCATCGGCCTGCTCATGTCGATTCTCGTGAGCCTCTGGCCGACTTACTCCACCTACGTCATCCAATCCATCCGGGCGGACTACGCCCACATTTCGACGGCACTGCTCATCCCTCTCGTCCCGCTGCTTCTGATCAACCGAGCCCTCTCGGAAAGATTCCGCCTCACCGGATCCGAGCTGATCGTCATCGTCTCAATGGGCATGGTCGCCGCGCTCTCTCAAGGCGAGTATCTGACCGCGTATTTTCTGGGCGTGGTCAGCGCGCCCGCCTACTTCGCGTCGGCGGAGAACGGTTGGGCGGAAGCCCTGCTCACACGGATGCCCTCCTGGACGATCGTTGAGGAACACAAAGCCGTCGTCGCATTCTACGAGGGTCTTCCCCACGACGCGGCCTTCCCCTGGTTCCAGTGGGCCATGCCCCTCCTCTGGTGGGGAATCCTGTTCGTAGCCATCACCCTCGCCAATCTCTTCATCGTCGTCATCTTTCGCCGCCAATGGACGGAACACGAGCGTCTCCCCTATCCGCTTGCAACCGGTCTTCTCGAGCTCACAGGCGAAGGCGACCAGCTCGGCACCCTCACCCGACTCTTCGCGAACCGGCGTTTTCAGGTCGGGTTTGCCATCGTCTTTCTCCCGTTCATCTGGGAGATCGCGTCCTGGTTCACAATCCTGATCCCGCCGATCCAGCCCACGACCGATCGCGTCCTCACGTTCGCCAGGGGTTTCCCGAATTTCATGTACAAGCTGAATCCGGTCACCATGGCTTTCGGCTATTTTACCGAGTCCACGGTCCTGTTCAGCATCTGGTTTTTTTACGCCCTCTCC
>CEVA01514506.1_pt1 | contig 20300 bp, 17 predicted proteins | sample 361521 | NCBI WGS metagenome assembly CEVA01 (sample SAMEA2622823, study PRJEB7988) | marine metagenome | isolation source: saline water (ENVO:00002010), including
CAGTGCAGCTTCACGAGCCAAATGTAATGTACCATCCACATTTACCTGCTGGTAATCATCACTGGTGAATGTTCGTGAATGAGCAAGCGCGGCAAGATGGATTACGGCATCAATGCTACTAAAAGCATCAGACCAATCCGTTTGCCCATCAAGGGCGCCAATCGTAAATTGCTCGCAATCCCAATGATCACAGTTATCATTTTCACGGACAACAATACGCTTTATGTTAGTATCGCCGCGAAAGTGGCTTCCCACGAAGCCACTGCTACCGGTCAGTAATATATTCATCAATTAAGACTATCTTTAATTTACATTTTGATTTAACAACTACTTAACCGAGTAGTGTTCACGATACCATGCGATAAACTCAGCCACACCCTTCTCTAGGTTCACCTGAGGCTTATAGCCTACCGCTTTAAACAAATCCGTTGTGTCTGCATAAGTTCGGTAGACATCTCCAGGCTGCATCTCTCTGAAGTTTTTCTTGGCTTCAAGGCCAATTTCGGATTCAAGGGATTTAATGAAGTCCATCAAGTTTACTGGTGAACCGTTGCCAATATTATAAACGGCATATGGTGCAGAACTTGTTGCTGGCGTACCCGTTTCAACTTTCCACTCATCAGTTCGCTGTGGAACTACGTCTGCAATTCGCACGACTCCCTCTACAATGTCATCAACATGCGTGAAATCGCGCCACATATCGCCATTGTTATTGATATCGATAGTTTCACCGGCAAATATCTTCTTAGCGAAGATGAAAGGCGCCATATCAGGGCGGCCCCAAGAACCATAAACAGTGAAGAAGCGCAGTCCTGTCGTTGGAATATCATACAGATGAGAATAACTATGAGACATCAACTCATTGGATTTTTTCGTCGCGGCATAAAGTGATACCGGGTGGTCCACCGAATCAGACGTAGAGAATGGGACCTTTTCATTCAAGCCATAAACTGAACTTGAAGAGGCATACACCAAATGTCCGGCTTTATGATTTCGACAAGATTCCAGGATATTTAGATGACCAACCAAATTGGAGCTTGCGTAAGCATGCGGATTATCAATTGAATAACGAACGCCTGCTTGAGCTGCTAAATGAATAACTCTGTCAAACTTGTGCTTTGAAAAGAGGGCTTCCATCACAACACCGTCAGCGATGTCCATTTGCACGAACTCAAATGCTGGTGTTTGAATTCTTTGCAATCTGGCATGTTTTAACTCTACATCATAGTAATCATTGATGTTATCAATCCCAATTACTTCATGTCCAAAAGATAGGAGCTTTTCGGCGACGGCGCTGCCAATGAATCCGGCTGCGCCGGTAACCAAGTATTTCATATTTATTTCCAATTTTTCTGAACGCGTTATAGCTAAATTCAAGTTGTTATTTTGTACGGGAGTCAAAAGACTTCATCAATTGGGTCAATCTAACTTGAAGTATAATCGGTAACAAAGAGCGAACAAAAGGGACAAAGCAAACTAAGGACTTCATTAAGCCAAGTTTACAAGACATACTCCCCTTAAATCCAATCGTACCTTGATTCCAAGCAAGTTTCGGTGACTGCTTTTGTAGTGTGTGCCGGTCAAATCGATAACATAACAACCTATCTTTCAAATTAGCGAACCTTAACCCACTTTGAGCGGCCCTAAACCAGAGCTCGTAATCTTGTCGTCGTCGAAGTGAACTTTTATAACCGCCAATAGAAATAACACTGCTTCTCAAAAACATTACGCTAGGGTGTATAAACGGATTACACCATAATTTATCGATAATACCTTGGTGTTGAGTCGGATTGACTCTAGTGCCCAATATATTACCTTTAAAGTCAATTACTGTTGCCGCCGTGCCTATTATATCAACATCATGCTCAACAAAGTACTGTTCTTGCTTTTCTAACCTTGTAGGTGAACATATATCGTCCGTATCCATACGCGCAATTAATTCACCTGAACATTGATTTAAGCCTTCGTTCAGAGCAAAACCCAAACCATTATTTTTTTCTAGGCGAATTAATTTGAGGGGGAGTAATTTTGAAAACGATAAAACAACTGATTCCAAATCGATACCTACAGGCCCATCTATAACAATTATGACTTCATCAGCCTGTCTCGTTTGATAAACTAAACTCTCTAGACATAGCTTTAAAAAACCGGGATCTTCTTTACTATAAAGAGACATTAAAACTGATATTTTTTTCATTTTTCCTCAATGTAATATAGTTTTCTGACGCCTGAAAAAACCGAATCAAAGTAAACTCTTTTACCATTAGAGCTTAACCTTGGATGCAGGTCACAGCGGCTCTCTCCGAAGTAATATGGTGAATGTTTAAGTTCTGCTATAACCTGCCTATATCCATCCTTATCGATAAGTAGCAACTCCTGAATTCCGCTACGATTAGGATAAGTATCAGTTAAAACAAGGTCTCCGTAAGCCGTTGGATGTCCATCTGAATAGTCACCTACACCATAAGGTGAAATCTCCCCAGTTCTAATGTTAATTTTATAATAACTATCTGTTGAACTATATCTAAAAAAGCCTAAGATATTATCTTTATCCAACCAACAACAATGACTAACCATATCCTCATTTACTAATAAATGAAGGTTACCTTCTAGATCTGAAAGTAAAAGACGGTCAAACCTTTGACCATCAACATACCATCTATGTATAAAAATAAACTCCTTACCACCAGGAGATATCATTATATGATTAATTGAGTGATTAGCATTTTCTGGTATATAATTATCGAATAAGGAAACTTTCTCTAAGCTGATAATCTCTCTTTTTTTCTTACTCTTTAGGCATAACCAATAAACCCCGTCACAATCGTAATCACTTTTAACAATAGCCTCTTTGGCAAAATAACCGTAATCTGGAGCAAGTACTGAAAGCCTTTCAAAGGAAGTTGTTAGTGCATACTCATCGGAAAATGTATCATATATCGGAAGTGGTAACGAACAAATCACTTTCCCTAGATTTACATCTACAATCCTACTAATATATTCGCCATTTTCGTAATCGTTAAATATAAAACACTTACTATTTATCCATTGTAATTTGGTACCTTGCTGCCAATTAAAAGCCCGAGATTTAAGAGTGATAACTTCTGAGTTAGTTTCTCTATCTAGAACTACAACTTCAATATTAGCGGTATCACTAGGTACTTTACGAGTATTGAACGGAGCTCTTTGGTATATTACATACCTTCCATCTATAGACTCAGGAGATTTATCATAATAACCAAAAAAATTATCACTACCGGTCGAATCCACTTCTGTAAGTTCATAACCTGAATGAATTCTAAACCTATACTTCGGATTATATAAAAAATAAAACAAACTAGTATAAGCGAACTTTAAATAATATTTTGCTTTCGGGTACTTTGACAGTAATGAGGCAACTGCCCTTTCTTTTTTAGAATATGATGACATAACATACACCTTGAAATAATATAAAAACGGCCTTAAAGAAAAATCAAGCTAAAGCTATAAGCCACTTGTAAGTTTTGGTCCTATTATATTTTTTGCTACATAAATAGAACCTTTGAGAGACAGATGACCGTAATCCCACACAAGTGGAGTATTCTCATTATCGACCTTGGCCAAACACCCTTTTTTATCACATAGCTCGTCGGTCAATGAAACGTAAACCAAGTCAGCATCTGTATATTTTTTCTTTAATATGCTATCAAGTCTAAATACGTCATTCAAAAAGTAAGGATCGTCAAAGTAAGTATCTTGCGTATTGAAGTGCCTCATTGCAATAGCACGCGGTAACGAAGGTTTCCATTGTGGCACAGGACCGACCAACAAAAATTTTGAAGTATTTCCATACCCCCTAGCCTTACTGACGATTTTGTTGTAATCATTTAGATCATGTTTATTTCGTTGTGCTAGTATGACGAAGTCTGGATTTTCCTTGATCAGTGTGTCAAAAGCCAATCGATTTGAACGATCACAAGACTTTTTAAGCTCACCACTTGTAAGTTCATCTGGACCAATTCCTGGCCTACAGGCTGAACTTGCAACTTGTAGAAAGTCAATTTCGGGAAACTCGTTTCTCAAACCATATGATAAAGCTTGTGCATGAGAATCTCCCCATAATAAAACTGATGTTATTGAATTCTTAGAGGTGGTAACACAAGAATTTACAATGCCGTTATCTTTGGCGCTAGACGCAACAGAATCAAAAAAATTGCATTCTTCTCTGAGCTGGCTATAAATATAGGGTGTCAAATAGTTATCAGGATGATAAGAATCGAGAAACTTCGATTTCGACGAGTTTGCCCCTTGACGGTATTCGTATGGTATACCTTCATTAAGGTAGACTACAGCGCTAACACTTGTAGTTAATAAAATCATATAGACAGGTATAACCTTCACAAGGTTATACCAGGTAGAATAACTTTTAAGGTTATACTTCTCAATAAACTTATAGCTAGTAAAGCCAAAGATGACAGATAAGATCATCCCATAAAAAGTCCAGCTTTCAACGTAAAATAGATATCCATAGACGACAATAGGCCAGTGCCAAAGATAAATTGAATATGATGCCCTACCTAAACTCTGAAATAATGCATTATTAGTGATTACACTTGACTGTCTATTCGAAACAATCATAAAATAAGCCCCCAACACTGGCATTAAAGCAAAACTTCCCGGCCAAGGGGTTTTATTAGAAACGAAGAAATAAGAAAATATAATCAAAGAGAAGCCAAAAAATTCAGTCACCTTCTTTTTTCCTTCAGAAAGATTCAGAGGAAAAAGGAAGGCAATCCCCCCCATCATCATTTCCCATGCTCTTGTTGGAAGAAGATAATAAGCTGCATCGGGCCATTTGTGTGTAACGACAACACTAAATAAGAACCCCAAAACAGTACCTATAAGCATTATCCCTCTTATTTGCAATAAGCTAAAAAACCTTTTTAATACAACTAAAATTATTGGATAAATAATATAGAATTGCCATTCTACAGAAAGAGACCAAGTATGGAGCAACCACTTCTCATTAGATGCGACATCAAAGTAACCGGATTCTTTCCAGTAGATTACATTTGAAAAGAAAGTCATGCTGCCAAATATATGCTTAGCTAATGATTTATAATCGAAAGATGAAGAAAAAAACCACCCCAAAAAAAACAAACACAAACAAAGAAAGGCAAGAGCTGGAACTATCCTATTAGCTCTCGCTACATAGAATTTAAATAAGTTAAAATCACCACGCTCTAACCCACGAAAGATAATCCCTGTCATCAAAAAACCGGAGATAACAAAAAAAACATCAACACCAGCAAACCCGCCTTGTAGCCAGGTAGGTTCAAAGTGGAAAATAACGACAGCGATTACTGCGATAGCTCTTAAGCCATTTATATCATATCTAAAATTCATAATATTAATAATTTAATAGAAGACTTTATACTTATGGTGTGCCACTCTGTCAATTCAAAAACCTTAGCCATTATCAACTTCTATCTAGAACTTTTGTATAGAAGTTCAAATAGTTATTAGACATCACTGCAGATGAAAACTTCTCACGATGAATTGACTTGATCTTTTCTGAGTCATCTGAAAAACCTTCATACAACGAATAATCTCTCAGTATTTCAAGTAGTTGATAATTTACACTACCTAACGAAAGATCAAAATATCTTATACCAGAGGACTTTTGGTCTGAAAACTCTAAATGAGATGGAATTTTCGAAAGAATACAAGGTAAACCATTGCTCATCGCTTCAAGAACAGTGTTAGGTAACCCTTCAGATAGAGAAGCAGATAAAAAGAAATGTGATTCAGACAAAAATGCATCAACATTATCAACATTTCCCTTGAATATAATCCTTTCGTTCGACGATTCTCTTTGTAATTCCTCCATCTCAGGGCCATCACCTAATATTGTTAGAGATGAATTTGATTCAGATAAAAACACGTTGAATGTTCGAATTATTTCAATCATATTCTTCCGAGGTATTAAACTGCCAACAGTGATAAACCGAGCGTTTTGCGCTACACCTATCTCTCCTTTATGCGTATTATCGTTTAAAACATCACTTCCATTTTGAATTGGATAGCTACAAATATTATGCTTATCCAGAATATTACTAATGTAATTTGAACATGCGATATTATTTGAACATTTACGCTGAAACTTTAGATGTTTTAGCGCCATTATCCCACCCTTTAACATACCAAACTTCATTGGATAGTCTTCTTTAGGATAATTGTGAATCGTAGATACCCATTTTGACCGATATTGCTTCAACGAAAAAAGCAATCCATCAGCCCTAATCCCTTGGGTATGAATAATATCTGGCTTGGTTTCTTCAATAAAATCTAGAGTTTTTTTACTTCCATAAAGTAATCCCTTAATTCGATTTAGAGATAATGAATGAACAGTTACTCCGATATTGATAAAATCCTGAATTCTGCTGTCATCGACTTCTGGTGATAGTGTAAGTATTATTACTTGGTGCCCATTAATGAATTTCACAACATTGAATAATTGATTTACTGGGCCTGAGTTTTTTAATGTACTAACGATGTATAATATCTTCATTTTAATATCTCAATATATGATTTCAAAAACTTATCCTCACTAAATCGATCAAATGCATCTCTCATTATTGATTCATGGTTCCAGTTAGTCTCTAACATTCTGACAATCTTATTACCGAACTCGGAAGCATCATATTTGTTGATTAAGCAGCCATTTACTTCGTTTAATATTTCACTAGGCCCTGATTTGCAATTGATAGATAAGCAAGGAATACCATAAGAAATTGAGTCCAACAAAAAATTAGGGAAGCCTTCAAATTTAGAAGTAAGCAGAGATAACTTCGCTGACTCAAAGACTTCATCCAAGTCATTTGTAAATGGTTTGAATATGACGTTATCATCTAACCCCATCAGAAAGGAGTAATTAGAAAGACTAGATTTTAAGCTCCCATCTCCATAGATGAATAACACTATATTTGGATTAATGTCGACAGCAAAACGTAAAGACTCCAACATAAACATAATGTTTTTTTGGCTTTCTAACCTACCAGCAAAAACGACTTTTTCGATCGAAATTCGATCACAAGACGATTTTTTAGGGAGTAGTTTATTAAGGTTTGATGCACATGGGTTATATATCACCTTGCATTTATTACTAGAAATCGGATAATTAGACTCGAAATCTTTTTTCATTTCATAGCACTGAAATATAATAAATTCAAACCATCTATAGCAATATTCATAATATAATTTCGAAATAAATCCGGAACTATTAGTCATCGATATAGTATTGATAACTCTTAATGAAACTTTACTATTACCCCTCAACAAAACAATTACAAACTTAACAAGAATCCCAAGCTGAAAATTGAAACATATGATATTATCATACCTATTTCTTTTAAAAAAAGAAATTAGTGAAGACAATGAATTTCTAGCTCTCTTCACTCCTAAATTATGAACTGTAATATTCTTATCTAGATTTTCTCTAAGAGGACCATCAGCGTTCTTAATTACCAGAATCTCGACAGGAATTCCCTTTTTATAAAGTAGGTCTGCTAGTTTGGTACAAACCTTTTCTGCACCTCCACCTTGTAAGCCATTAATAACTAGTAAATTTCTTTTCATGTTCCCCCTTGCCCCTACCTTTTGAGTAAATAAAGAATATTGCAGTTAGTTGTAAGATATAGGGAAATTGATAAAATGTTACCATTCCAAAATCGTTAAATATTTTCAACAATGCTAAACAGTAAATCAAATCAACGTACTTTCTGCCTAATCTTTTTCGTAATTGAGTATTAAAACAACAAGATGATAAAATATATAAAATAGGAAGGTACGATATAAGTAAACTAAAGAAACCACCATTCAAACCAACTTCAATGTAGTTGTTATGACTATACTGACCTACCAACTCTGTTAGGTCGCCCCTTTCGTACAATACATAGAAATACTCCGGTATCAAATAAAACTTTGACTGTAGAATTCCGAGACCAAACAAAGGCGACTCCAATATCAACCTAATACCCTCAGAAACATAAAACTGTCTAATATAAGCGCTCTGACTTATTCTTAAAGTACTATTATCACCATAAGAGCTGACAACGTAACCAATTCTTTCAGAAATAACACTATCTGTCATTAGTATTGATAATAGTACAACCGAGAATATAAGAAGCGTTATAATTTTCTTTAAGTTTATTTTTTCTCTATTGTAAACAAATACAACGATTAGCAAACTGAAAAAACCTTTAACTGAACCAGTCAACAGTATAAATAGAACAAGGCAAAATATGTTAAGTTTATTAAAATACTTATTCCTCCCTGGAACAGATCCATTTTTTAATAAAAACAGATTTGAAACAATGAAAAGTATACATATCATTGCAAAGGCATTTCTATTTGCAAATAGTCCAGAAACAGGTATTAATGGGTCAAATAGTTGATTGATAATTGGTGCTATTGAAAGAAGTATCCAAATGGTGGTGACTTTTGTTATAAAATCATAGATCATGTCTGATCTTAGCTTAGATAAAAAGGAATTTATATTTAAACATGTGACAGTATAAAAAATAGTAATGAATGTATAAGTAAGAGCCAAACTCTTGTCAATAAAATTAACAAAATTAAGCCAAGACCAAAATAATGGTAATACTATTATAAAGAATGTAATTATTGAAACTTTCTTTATTGACTTATTTTTTAGAACATCTAACAAACATAAGGCATTAAAGAAAACGGTCAAAATCCAAAATAAATATATCGCTGTAGTATTACTAAAGTAAAATATCGATCCAGCTAACATCATCATATAAAATAGACAGCGCATAACCTTACTATGCTTTTCATATTCCATATCTAACTCACAAAACAAATAGCATAATCATTTTTTAGCCCAACCTTTGAATTTTTCATTTCGGTTAAATAATCTAGTTAAATAGTAATAGAGCTTGTATATCTTGAATGAAACACCACTATAGCTATATGCATATAATTCTGTTTTCTCAATTTTATCAATAATTTTATTAGCAGTTATTTCAATTGAATGGTGGCTATCAACATAATCCTTAGTTTCCGAACCGATTTTCTTAAGGTCAGGTTTAAGGTTTAACATTTGAGAAATTGTTTTTCTATCACTATAATCACTTATTGTATTAACATCTTTTCCTAATGAATACATTTTACTGTCTTTAAGCCATTGAAAGCGATAAGTGTCATCAAATTTCGATTTAGAAAAATCAGCTAGAATTGTAGGTATAGCGAATTTACCAAGTTCCAATGCAGAAACTCCCATCGAGTAACCCACGTTGATATTTTCTATTATGTATTGATCAAGCTCTTCACCCACCACCCCTTCTAAAAACTCTATATTTTCGTTGTCAATATCTAATAAATTTTTGAACACAGTTGCGTTATTAGTAATAACTTTTATTTTGAATTCAATCTCACTTCTTAACAAAGTTGTTATAAGATGCCTTAAAGGCATTACTTTCCAATCGACTGCTCGACCGATATAACCAATAATTAGTGGTTTTCCTGTATCGTAAGACAATTTTGAAACATAAGTGGATTCTGTAGAAGGTAAACAAACTGGTATTATGTCGGATCCATTAAATTCACAGGCTTTAATTTGATCATTGAAATAGTTAAAACCGGTATCCTCCATGAATCCAATTCCATTATGTTCATTAACAAGTTTTATAAAGTCATTTTTTAAATTAGGTATAGTGAAAATACGCTTGACCTTATCAAAGTCATACCATACGGGAGTGTAAACATCCCAAATAAGTATCTTTACATTTTTATTTACAAAATTTAATGGGTATTTAATGCCCAACACACCTGTGAGTATAAAAACTTCGTCTCCTAAATTCCTTATAATTTTCTCATCATCCAATAAGCAAAATTGATAATTTTTAACTTCCTTCTCATCTAACTTACGTTTAATTAATCCATTATCATAGTCATATAATCTAACTAGGTAGCCGTTATTTGCATAATAGGTAATTAAGTTTATTATCTGATGTTGAACTCCTCCCATTACACCAGATAACACTGGATACATAAATGATATGAATCTTTTCTCATTCTTCATTTTTTTTCCTTTTCAATAAAAAACTTATTGTGTGAAAAGCTTCAATCTTTAACAACAACGACATTGATATATATATAACCATACCAGTTGTGATTTTCAAAACTATAGATACAACGGGGTCACCAATATTAATAGTATTTATAACAAGCATCATAACAATAGAGCTACATATTGTCTTAATCATCCCTTTTATTTGTTCTTTTACCCCGAAACCAAAAAGCTTACCTGGATAATAGGCATTAATCACAAATGAAATGACCGAATAACCAAGAAGCGACCATGCAACCGACTCTAAACCGTATGGGATTGCTATGAAAAGCAATATAAATAAAAATGGGATTTTAATTAAATCTGCTCTTAAAAATAGGTCCGAACGTCCATGAGCTTTTATTATATTCAAGTTTAGTGCGTCAATTGGATAAAATAGCTTCGCGAATGATAAAATTGTCATTATAGTTACTATTTGACTCCACTTGTCACCCAAAAATATCGAAACAAATTCATCTGATATACAAGCAAAACCAAAAAACAACGGAAATGTTATATACACGACCATGCCCATCGTCTTTTTATAAAATCTTAGAAACCTTTCCTCATCGTCCTTAATTAGTGTCATTATAGGATAATTAGACTTTTGAACGATAGATGTTAATGTAAAAGCTAATTTACTTGTATAATTTGAGCTTTGTTGAAAATTACCGACATCAGATGTGGTAAAATATTTCCCTATTATGGATGTATGGATATTTTGTGCAACAGCTGCCAACAAGCTCGACAACATTAAATTCGAACCAAAACTAAATAAAGTTGACGCTGATTCCAATGAAAAGTTAAATTTTGGCTTCCAATTCGAAAAGTAAAATACAAGAACGGTCGTCACTATTGAATTTAAAATATTCATCCATACTAGTACCCAATAGTTAGCTTCTACCTGTACTAAATATATTGCGAGGACAGAACTAGCTATCGTTGCTACCGTCGATATAATACCTAATATTTTAAACTTTACATTTATTACTAGTATTGATCTAGGAACAATACCAAACGAGTTTATAATTACTGTAGAAAATAAAACTTTTGAAACATTAATCAAATCTGGTTCATTATATATATCAGATAACCAGGGTGTAATTGAAAAAAACAAGAAGTATATAACCAGGGACATCAATAAGTTTATAATGAACACCGTGTCTAGATCATTTTTACTTACATCCTTACTTTTCTGTATCAAGGCTTGCGAAAAGCCAGAATCAATGAAAGATTTAGATATAGCAATAAAAATTGTTAATATTGCTAATATACCAAAATCTTGAGGCGTTAATAATCGAGACAAGTATATTAGTAGAACAAAAGAACCAATCTGATTAAAAATACGATCAAACGCGCTCCAAAAAGTTGCATTTAGAGCTACATTCCTTAATGAATTATTTATTCTCATTAATAATCAACAAATTTTACTTTTATCTTTTAAGTTCCAGTAACTGCCTAAAATACTATCGAATTTTTTAGGATAAACTTTGGACTGTCCAGCTCCTGGCGCAAATGTAATCTCACCGAAATATATATTCCCATCAAGATTAAACAAATCAACCCTCGCATATGTAAAATCTTCCGACAACTTAATTGCTATGTCCTTCATTTTTTCAAAATTCTTTGGCTTAATTATTTCTCTAAATGAAGATGGTTTATATACGCCAAATGGCAAAATGTTTAAGTTATCATCATAATAACATCTGGAGTGTTCAGAAAAACGATCAAAATCTACATGTACAATAACTTTGATACTACCATTATTTCTAAAAACATGAAATTTATAATCGTTAGGTATTTCTTGGTTATCTAGAATTAGTTGTTCTGTAAATATTTTCCTATCAATATCAGAATACCATTTCTCTCCATGTTCGTCACCATAATCTATATCAATTTGATTATTGATATTCTTTATAACCTCATTAGTAACATCCGACTTCTTTCTCAGAATAAAAACGGGACCGGAGTTATGGTTTGCCTTTAGAACACATGGTACAGATATATCTTCTATTTTGACCTTTCGACTAAAAACATCAATTAAAGGTATCAATATATCAGTACCTACCTTTTTCTCGACATAACTTCTAACCTTTATTTTATCTGAGCATTCAGACATAATTGAATGTCTCTGATTATTCATTCTCCATCTTATTTTTTCGTTGTAGGTTTGGGGATCTTCTACGTTTGGGATATACCCTATATGTTTCAAGCTATATATTTTATCCCTTAACACAAAGGGTAACAATTCAACTAAAAACTTCAAGACCTTTTTCACTTTAAATAACCCATTCAACTTAATAGCTATTAATAACAGAAACTATTTTTTCCAAATCAGATTTATCCATCACAGCGCTTATTGGTAAGCTTAAAACTTTATCATGTATTTCTTCTGTGACAGGAAGATACAAACCAGAATATTCAACATACGAGTCTTGTTTGTGGGGTGGGGTGGGGTAATGAACCATGCATTGGATATCATTTTTAATTAAATACTCAATAAATTCTGCTCTTGTATCTATACTTATAACAAAAAGGTGCCATACATGACTTATCTCTTCCTCTACCTTAGGCAAGGTGATTTTTTTATTCGTTATTTTCCCTAGATAGAACTTTGCCACATCACGCCTTGCTTCTATTTCCTTATCTAAGTACTTTAGTTTTACACGCAACATAGCTGCTTGAATTTCGTCTAATCGACTATTCACTCCTTTATATTTGTTTTTATATTTCTCATGGGAACCATAGTTACGTAAAGCAACTAAAACAGAGGATAATTCATCATCATCAGTTGTGATAGCACCAGCGTCCCCTAAAGCGCCTAAATTTTTGCCCGGATAAAAACTGAAAGCACTCGCATCGCCCCATGATCCACATTTCTTCCCATTTAGCATTGCGCCATGTGACTGAGCACAATCTTCTAATACTAACAATTTGTGCTTTCTAGCTAGATTCACAATCTCACGCATTGGAGATATTTGGCCGTATAAATGGACCGGTAAAATAACTTTCGTTCTGGGTGTTATTGCAGCTTCAATATTCTCTATAGATAAATTGTATGAATCACAATCTGGTTCAACCAAGACGGGCCTTAAATTATTTTCCGTAATTGCTAATATAGACGCAATGTACGTATTAGCCTGGACTATTACTTCATCACCATCTATGATTTTTCCCATTTCTTTCCATGCTCTCAAAGTCAGTGTCAAAGCATCCAACCCATTTGCAACACCTATCGAGTGTTTGGTACCACAATATTCAGAAAACTCTTTTTCAAAATTTTCGAGTTCACTTCCCATAATATACCAACCAGAATCTATTACACGAGCACAAGCTTCTTTTAGTTCATTTTCGTACTGAGTATTTATTTTTTTTAAATCTAAAAAAGGAATCATTTTTTATCCAAATATCTAACTATTTTAGCCGGATTACCAACAACAACCGCATTTCTCGGCACATCTTTTGTTACGACAGAGCCGGCACCAATCATGGATTTTTCACCAATTTTGACGCCAGGCAAAATTGTGGCATTTGCTCCAATCGATGCACCAGAGCCAATACTTATTTGAAGGAACTGATCTGGGTACTGCTTAGACCTTGGATATTTATCATTTGTAAAGGTTACGCATGGACCAATAAATACGTCATCCTCCACTCGAATACCATCCCAAAGGTAAACGCCACTTTTCACTGTAACCCGATTACCAAGCACCACATCATTTTCAATAAACGTATGAGCACAAATATTACAGTCTTTACCTATTTGAGCTCCTTTTAGTACCACTGAGAATTGCCAAATGGTGGTTCCTGAACCAATATGAGATGTTGTAACGTCGCTTAATGGATGAATATTCACTTATTCACCTCATTTTTAAACAGCTCATAACTGCGAATATAATCATCTTCGTCATAAACATCACTAGCTATAACTAAAAGAACGCAGTCTTCCGAAAATTCATCCATTTCTCGCCACTTATTATTATCAATATATAGTCCCACATTAGGCGAATCTAAAACCACTTGTTCTCGACAAAATCCATCATCTAAGGTAAAACGACACCTTCCTGATAAACATATTGCAACTTGTTGAAGTTTTTTATGGGCATGAAAACCTCGACTAATACCTTCTGAAGTATTGAAAATATAATATAGTCGCTTAATATCAAACGGAATATTATTATTACCTTCAAGAGACACCAGATTTCCTCGGCTATCTCCGATTTCATTAAACTCTATTAACCGAATAAGACTCATTGGTCCTCCAATAAGGAGACTAAGTATTGGCCATAATCATTTTTTGATAAAGCATGGCCTGCTTTCATAAGCTGTTCACTAGATAGCCACCCTTGACGCCAAGCAATTTCTTCTAAACAAGCGACTTTAAGTCCTTGGACATTTTCTATTGTTTCAACGAAAGAAGAGGCTTCATGAAGACTTGCATGTGTACCTGTATCTAACCAAGCAAAACCTCGCCCTAGAAGTTCAACATTTAGCTCACCGTGCTCTAGGTACATTTGATTCAATGTTGAAATTTCTAATTCTCCGCGAGCAGAAGGCTCAACTTTTTTTGCCAGTTCTACAACGTGATTATCATAAAAGTATAATCCGGTTACCGCGTAATTGGATTTTGGTTCCTCAGGTTTTTCTTCAATCGAAATCGCTTGCATTGATTGATCAAACTCGACCACGCCAAAGCGTTCTGGATCTTTTACTTGATACCCAAACACCGTTGCACCTTGATCGCGCTTCGCTACTCTTTGAAGAATTGGACTAAATCCTTGACCATAAAAAATGTTATCACCAAGCACTAAACACACTGAATCGTCACCAATAAACTCTTCACCGATAATAAAAGCTTGCGCAAGACCATCAGGCTTGTGTTGAATAGCAAACTCCAAAGAGAGACCAAAATCAGAACCATCACCCAGTAAACGTTTAAAACCCTCTTGGTCTTCTGGTGTTGTGATAATCAATATTTCACGGACACCAGCTAACATAAGCACCGAAAGCGGATAATAGATCATTGGTTTATCGTAAACGGGTAATAACTGTTTCGATACGCCTCGAGTTAACGGGTATAGACGAGTGCCTGACCCTCCTGCCAAAACAATACCTTTCATTACTTTATTCTCCAATCAATGTGCCTAAACGTTCTCGTTTGTAGCTGCCATTTTGAACATTATTACACCACACCGAATTATCGAGATACCACTGAACGGTCTTCTTTAAACCAGTTTTAAATGTCTCTTCTGGCGTCCAACCCAACTCCCTCTGCATTTTACTCGAATCAATCGCATATCGGCGGTCATGACCCGGCCGATCTTGAACGTAGGTAATTTGCTCTGCATATTTGGTATCTTTCGGTACCAATATATCCAAGATGTCACAAATTGTGTTCACGACTTCGATGTTCTTCTTCTCATTATGACCACCGATATTATAAGTCTCACCAACCTTACCTTCAGTTACTACTTTGTATAATGCACGGGCATGATCTTCTACAAACAACCAATCACGGATTTGATCGCCTTTACCATAAATTGGAAGGTCTTTCCCTTCAAGAGCATTAAGAATAACCAAAGGGATTAGCTTTTCAGGGAAATGGTATGGGCCGTAGTTATTTGAGCAGTTAGTCACTATCGTTGGTAGGCCATAAGTACGTAACCATGCACGAACTAAATGGTCACTTGATGCTTTTGATGCCGAGTATGGACTTGATGGCTCATACGGTGTGCTTTCTAAGAACATCGGCAGCTCAGTACCCTTTGTCACTTCATCTGGGTGCGGAAGGTCACCATATACTTCATCTGTAGAGATATGATGGAAACGAAATACCGTTTTTTCTTCTTCACTAAGCGTATTCCAATACTCGCGTGTCGCTTCTAGAAGGGTGTACGTGCCGACAATGTTCGTTTCAATAAATGTAGCAGGTCCGGTGATTGAACGATCAACATGCGATTCTGCAGCCAGATGCATCACGGCGTCTGGTTTATGTTGCACGAAAAGACGGTCAAGTTCTGAACGGTTACAAATATCCACTTGCTCAAAAACATAGCGTTCAGATGCATCCACCTCAGTAAGAGATTGTAAGTTTCCTGCATAAGTAAGCTTATCAACGTTGATCACGCTGTCAGATGTATTCTTTATGATATGACGAATGAGTGCTGAACCGATAAAGCCAGCGCCGCCTGTGACGAGAATCTTCATAGTTTTCTCTTAATTTTCCAATTAGACATATTCTCAAATAGAGATAAAATTAAATTATAAATTTCATAATATAAAGGCTTCTCAGAACTTTAGCGTATTGAGAAGCCCATTATTTTTATTTCCGAATATAAAATCTATTCAAATCTTCTTATAGAGCATGGTTATTTATTTTCATTTGAATAAGAATAATTATAATAACCGTACCCATAAGAACTGGAGGATTTTTTCTCTATTGCATTGAAAATAACACCTTTTACTTCAATACCAGACTGTTCAAAGCGGTTCCGTGCTACATCAATCTCTTTAACCGTATTTTGACCAAAACGTGCCACCATTAAAGTAGTACCTGCAAATGCACCAACAATGCTTGGGTCGGTTACCGCAAGTACCGGTGGTGTATCGACGATCACCAAGTCGTACTCTTTCGTAGCCCACTCCATAAGCTCCGCAAAGCGTGGGTGCATTAGAAGCTCAGATGGGTTTGGCGGTACTTGGCCACGAGTAATGATTTCAAGGTTTTCAACTGGGGTAGCTTTAACTGATTGAATAAAATCTTGTTTCCCGCTCAACAAATCAGATAAACCATTATCCCACTTCACACCAAAGCTTTGTTGCAAATAGCCTTTTCGCATATCGGCATCAATTAACAGTACTTTCTGGCCTGTTTTGGCTGCTACTGCAGCAAAGTTAGTTGAGATAAATGACTTACCGATACCTGGGGCTGGACCGGAGATCATCAAAATGTTGTTTTTTGCTTCCAGCATTGCAAAATGCAAACTTGTGCGAAGACCACGTAATGCTTCAACTGAAAGGTCTGCTGGGTTAGATTCTGCAAGCAGTGCCTGTGTACCAGAAGTTATTTTTTTCTTGGATTTAAAGCGATTAGTTAACTCTAACTGCAAGTCTGACTTAGGCACTGCTGCGTAAACGGGTAAACCAAGCTCTTCAATTTGGTCAGGACTTTCAACACCTCGGTGAAACGCAGCTTTCACTAATATAAAGACCACGCTTAACATACAACCTAATAGCGTAGCTAATACAACAATCAAGGGCTTCTTCGGTTTAACTGCACGCGCATAAGCTTGAGCATCATCTAGAATACGTACATTGCCCACAGTACTTGCTTTGATAATATTTAGTTCTTGTACTTTATTTAAAAGCTGAATATATATCTGCTGGTTTACTTCAACATCACGAGTCATACGCAAAACTTCACGTTGTGTTTTAGGCAGTTTCTGCACCTGCTGGTTTAAGCGCTCCTTCTCTTTTAAAAGCGTGTCGCGTTTATCTAGTAGAGATTTATAAGCAGGGTGATCTTTAGTAAAACGTTGACTAATCTCACTTTCTTTAAACGTCAGTTCATTGAGTTGAGCTTCAAGCTCAACCATCACTTTCAGTGTAGATTGTGCTTCTAGACCTAGATCTATCGATTCATTTTCTTGACGATAGTTATTTAGCGTATCTTCATAAGTTGTCAATTGAGCTTTAATACCAGGAAGATGCCCTTTCAAAAAAACTAAGCTATTTTCAGCCTCTGCAGAATTACGCTTAACGTTTTGTAAAAAGTATGTTTGACTAATATGATCTAAGATTTGAGTAATTAGTTGTCTATCACCACCTTCAAAACTAAGTTTTAAAACTCCTGTTTTTTGACCTTGTTCAGATATTGACAGAGAGGATTTCAACCACTCTATCGCTTGTAAGCGACTACGCTTTCCAATTTTAAATTCGAAACCATCCCGAGATTCAAAACCTGTAACAAACAAAGTATAGCCATCCGCTGTAGCCAATTTACCACTTTCACCCTCTAAAATTACAAGCCCATCTTCACGTACTAGTTGATAATAACCTTGCTCTGCATTCAATATATGAATGGTATGTGCGTACTCACTGGCGTAATTTGGTACAATAAAGCGACTTACTGAGATGTTGTTAACATCACCGGTTAAGCGGGCAACGCCTTTACCAACAATAGGTATGTAAGCTGGAGAGGTAACAGTGGTTAAGTTAAATTTATCTACCGTTTCACCCAAGATCATTCTTGATTTAATGATCTCGATTTCAGTATTAGCTGAAGAGTCTTGAGCGAACAATTCGCCCATGTCACCGACCATTGAAGATATGCCACCAGAGCTTTTCTCTTCAATTTGGATTAATGCATCCGCTTTATAGATCGGTGTGGATAACAGTGCAAATGCAACACCGCCGATCGCAAACATAAACGTGGTAAACATAATCCACCACTTGGCATCAAGCAAAATACCAAACAGCTTTCCTAAATCTATCTCATCTGAGTTGTCAGTCTGTGATTGCCTAGATGGTTGTGTTGTCATCGAATTACTCTTTCTTAAAACTCGTACTAATTTTGTTAGTTAGCTTATTGTTATATAAACCAACCATAAATCGTTTGTGTTGTCGTTTCTGCGGACTTAAAGCTTTACTTTACTAAATGACAAGCTTCATTAAATCGATTACAGTTTTTTCGCCCACGCTTTTGCCGCATCATCAATCAGTTGGTAAGCATGCTCGAAAGCCTCCCGGCTTTGGCGATATGGATCGGGAATGTCTCGTTGCCCAATCCACTGCCCAAACAGCATGGTCTTACCACGCGCCTCTGGGGAGATCTGAGTTAACGCTTCCATATGGCCTTTTTCCATCACCAATATCAAATCATACTGCGCACAAAGTTGTTGAGTTACTTGCTGTGATTGATGGCCTTCTATATCCACGCCATTTTCTGCTGCAATCAGGATTGCTGTTTCATCTGCTGGCTTACCAATCAAACGGCTTTTTTCCGCAGCAATACCCGCTGAAGCAACTTGTTTGTTTGGCAACAGTTTTTGTAAAACACGCTCGCCCGTTGGCGAGCGGCAAATATTACCAACACAAACTACAAGAATTTTATTAAACATAAATTGCTTTCAACCATATAAATCAAGCCACACAATGTGTGGCTCGATATTTAATGTAATTTATTTACGGCCAGTTGCGAATACGTAGCACGCCTTCGGTTAAGTCATTGAAGCCGGAAATCGTAGGAACCAGTTGTCCAATTACACGGTTCCAGCGACTGATCGGCGCGGCCGTTACATACACAATATCATACGGCTTCAAATCAAACTCTGTACCAATAACTAAAGCGGATGCATCTTCCATATTCAGTTGGTAAATGTCCGCCATACGTTCTGATTTATCATCAGAGGTGCGGATCACAAACACACCGGTCGCATCTGCAGAAAGTTGATTGATACCACCAACATTACTTAGCGCTTCAGTCAAGCTCATACCCACACGGTCAATTTTCAGTAGCTGTGGCTCATTCACTTCGCCCATCACAAAGACTTTTTGGTTGTCATTGCGGGGTACATGAACAATATCGCCAGCTTGCAATAAGCGGTTTTGAGTTAAATCACCGCGTTGCATTAGTCTATATAAGGAAATATTTTCTTCAACACCATTACGCGTTAAAGAAACATTACGCCAATCTGCGTTTTCCGATAAGCCACCGGAGCGGTTCACCGCATCAAGCAACGTTAAAGGAATATTAGTAATTGGCTGTTGACCAGGCTTAGAAACTTCACCAGTAATGTAGGTTTTCTTAGAGCGGAAAGCAGCTACATTGACATCCACCTGTGGGCTTTCAATATATTTAGCTAAACGGTCAGCGACATTCGCACGAATTTCACGAACAGTTTTACCCGCAACTTCCACCGTACCAATGTAAGGGTAGAAGATGGTGCCATCGGCATGAACCCAGTTACCCGCTTCAGAGGCACTACGATAAGAGCCTGCTGGAATCGTCAGTTCTGGGTGATCCCAGATTGTGACATTCAAAATATCGCCCACACCAACTTTGTACTCATATTTAGCGATATCGATATCCAACTTTGGGTTAGCTTGAGATATAGACTGAGTTTGGCTCTTATAATTAGAAACCGTTTGAGCGGTTAGAGGGTAAAGGTTAACAACATCTGAAATATCC